>Ga0058700_1000762_pt1 | contig 9247 bp, 5 predicted proteins | sample AgamicAtAme_FD_71365 | JGI IMG/M metagenome (GOLD analysis project Ga0058700, IMG submission 71365) | Agave microbial communities from Guanajuato, Mexico - At.Am.e | ecosystem: Host-associated > Plants > Phyllosphere > Phylloplane/Leaf | place: Guanajuato, Mexico | collected 2012-06-07 | reverse complement strand
TGGGCCATGCGCGTGCTCGGCCGCCGCGCCGTCGCCGGCAAGCGCGTGGTCGCGGTGTGGAATTGGGAGCTGCCCGTGCTCGCGCCCGACTGGCGCCGTGGCCTCCGCTTCGCCCACGAGATCTGGGTGTCCAGCCGCTTCACCGCCGGCGCGGTGGAGGCCGAACCCGGCGCTCCGCCCGTCCGCGTGGTGCCCTACATGGTGCCGGAGCCGGACCCCTCGCCGCTCCGCCGCGCCGAATTCGGCTTGCCGGAGGACGCCTTCGTCGCGCTCTCGGTGTTCGACGCCTCTTCGTCGCTCGCGCGCAAGAACCCGCTCGCCGCCGTCGCCGCCCACCGCACCGCCTTCGGCGACCGCATGGACCGCGTGCTGGTGCTGAAGACGCACAGCACCGAAGCGGCGGGACCGGCTTGGCGCGAGGTGGCGGAAGCGGCCGCCGCTTCGCCCAACGTCCGCGTGCTCGACCGTGCCGTGGACCGCCGCGACCTGTGGGCGCTGGTGCTCGCCTCCGACTGCTTCCTGTCCACCCACCGCTCCGAGGGCTTCGGCCTCGGGATCGCCGAGGCGATGCGCGCCGCGCGGCCCGTCGTCGCCACGGGCTGGTCCGGCAACATGGACTTCATGCGCGGGGAGGGCGCCGTCGCGCTGCCCTTCGACCTCGTCCCGGCCCGCGACTCCCAGCGCACCTACGACCTGCCCGGTGCGGTGTGGGCCGAGGCGCGCGTCCCGGACGCGGCCGCCGCGCTCGCCGCGCTGGCCGGCGACCCCGCCCGCCGCGCCGCCATGGGGGCCGCCGCGCGCGAAACGGCGGAATCGCTCTCCCCGGCCGCCGTCGCGGCGCGCGCGCGGGCGGCCCTGCTCGGGTTGCGCGAGGGGCGCGTTTCCGTTTAACCGGCCCCTCCCGGCCGGGGAGGCCGGGGCTGGAGAGATCGTTGCCGAGCTGCGTCGCCATCGAACGCTGCCGCGTGAGCGGCAGCCGCAACCTGCTTCCCGTGCTCGACTTGGGCGAGCAGGCGCTGACCGGCGTGTTCCCGCGGCGGCGCGAGGACCCCGTGACGGTCGGCCCGCTCCGCCTCGTGTGGTGCCCGGAGAGCGGCCTCTTGCAACTCGCCCACTCCTTCGACCTCAGCGAGATGTACGGCGAGAACTACGGCTACCGCTCCGGCCTCAACCGCTCCATGGTGGAGCACCTGACGCAGAAGGTGCGGGAGCTGGAGCGGCTGGCGCACCTCGCGCCCGGCGCCACCGTGCTCGACATCGGCTCCAACGACGCCACCTCGCTGAAGGCCTACACGACGCCTTCCCTCAAGCGCGTCGGCATAGACCCGACCGGCGCCAAGTTCCGCGCGTACTACCCGGACGACATCGCGCTGGTGCCGGACTTCTTCTCCGCGAGCGCCTTCCGCAAAACCGGCGCGGCGCCCGCCGACATCGTCACCTCCATCGCCATGTTCTACGACCTGGAGGACCCCGTCGCCTTCGCCCGCGAGGTGGAGAGCGTGCTGGCGCCCGGTGGCGTGTGGCACTTCGAGCAGAGCTACATGCCCTCGATGCTGCGCCTCACCTCCTACGACACGGTCTGCCACGAGCACCTGGAGTACTACTCGCTCGGCGTGGTGAACCGCGTCCTCGACCAGGCCGGGATGCGCGCGGTGGACGTGAAGATGAACGCCGTCAACGGCGGCTCCTTCGCGGTGACGGCCGTGCGCCGGGACGACCCGCGCCGCGGGTCCGAGGCGGTGGTCGCGTGGCTCCTGGAGCAGGAGGAGCGGATGGGCCTCTCCACGCCGCGCCCCTATCGCGACTTCGAGGAGCGCGTGTTCCGCCACCGCGCCGACCTCCGCCGCCTGCTGGAAGCCCTCAAGGCCGACGGCAAGACGGTGGTCGGCTACGGCGCCTCCACCAAGGGCAACGTGGTGCTGCAATTCTGCGGCGTCGGCCCCGACCTCCTGCCCTGCATCGCCGAGGTGAACGAGGACAAGTTCGGCGCCTTCACCCCCGGCACCGGCATCCCCATCGTCTCCGAAGCCGACGCGCGGGCGATGGAGCCCGACTACTTCCTGGTGCTGCCCTGGCACTTCCGCGACGGCATCGTGCGGCGCGAGGCCGAGTTCCTCGCGCGCGGCGGCCGCATGATCTTCCCCTTCCCCGAAATCGAGATCGTCTGAGGCGGGACGCACCATGGCGAAGCGCGCGCTCATCACCGGCGTCACCGGCCAGGACGGCGCCTACCTGTCGCAGCTCCTGCTCGACAAGGGCTACGAGGTGCACGGCCTGCTCCGCCGCTCCGCCTCCTCGGACGTGATCGGGGAACGGCTGCGCTGGCTCGGCGTCCTCGACCGCGTGCGGATGGTGGACGGCAACCTGACGGACATGGCGAGCCTGATCGACGCCGTGTCCAAGGTGAAGCCGGACGAGGTGTACAACCTCGGCGCCCAGAGCTTCGTGAAGACCTCTTGGGACCAGCCGCTGGTGACGGCGCAGGTCACGGCGGTGGGCGTGCTCAACATGCTGGAGGCCGTGCGCCGCGCCGCGCCCAAGGCCCGCTTCTACCAGGCCAGCTCCTCCGAGATGTACGGGCTGATCCAGGAGGCGGAGCAGAGCGAGAAGACGCCCTTCTACCCGCGCAGCCCCTACGCCGTCGCCAAGCTCTACGGCCACTGGATCACCGTGAACTACCGCGAGAGCTTCGGGATGCACGCATCGTCGGGCATCCTGTTCAACCACGAGAGCCCGCTGCGCGGCATCGAGTTCGTCACCCGCAAGGTCACGGACGGCGCCGCGCGCATCAAGCTCGGCCTCGCCTCCGAACTCCGCATGGGCAACATGGACGCCGAACGCGACTGGGGCCACGCCCGCGACTACGTCCGCGCGATGTGGCTGATGCTCCAGCAGGACAAGCCGGACGACTACGTGGTCGCCACCGGCCGCACCACCACCGTGCGCGAGATGTGCCGCATCGCCTTCGCCCACGTCGGCCTCGACCACGAGCGCCACGTCGTCGTGGACCCCGCGCTGTTCCGCCCGGCGGAGGTGGACCGCTTGCTGGGCGACCCCGCCAAGGCCCGCGCCAAGCTCGGCTGGGTGCCGGAGACCACGCTGGAGCAGATGATCGGCGAGATGGTGGACGCCGACCTCCGCCGCCACAGCGACCGGGCTTGGCTCGCGGAGCGGAACAACGCCCCTTGAGCTTCGTGCCGTCCCGCGTGCTGGTCACCGGGGCGACGGGCTTCGTCGGCCGCCACCTGCTGGCGGCGCTGCGCGTCGCCTTCCCCGCGGCCGAGCTGGTCCCGGCGGCGCGGGCCGGCGAGGCGGCGGGCGAGGGCGATGCGCTCGTGCGCCACTTCGACCTCCTGGACACCGAAGGCGTGGCCGCGCTGGTGGCCGAGGTGCGGCCCGACGCCTGCGTCCATCTGGCCGCCGCCTCCGCCGTGGCGGAAAGCTTCGCCGACCCGGACGCCGTGTGGCGGGCCAACGTGGACGGCGCGCGCGCCCTCGCCGCGGCGCTGATGCGGCACGCGCCGGAATGCCGCCTGCTCCACGTCTCCAGCGGCGAGGTGTACGGCCTATCCTTCAACGGCGGCGCCCCGCTGGACGAGTCGGCGCCGCTCCGCCCCGCCAACCCCTACGCCGCCGCCAAGGCCGCGGCCGACATCGCGCTCGGGGAGATGGCGCTGCGCGGCCTGCGCGTGCTGCGCCTCCGGCCGCTGAACCACGTCGGGCCGGGCCAGTCGCCGCGCTTCGCCGTGGCGTCCTTCGCCCGCCAGATCGCGCGCATCGAAGCCGGGAAGCAGCCGCCAGTGGTCCGCACGGGCGCGCTCGACCGCCGGCGCGACTTCCTCGACGTGCGCGACGTGTGCGACGCCTACGCCGCGGCGCTGCGGCGCATAGACGCGCTGCCGGCCGGCGCCGTGCTCAACGTCGCGTCCGGCCGTCTGCGGCCCTTGGGCGAGGTGCTGGCCGACATGCTGCGCATCGCCGGAGTCCAAGCAGAGGTGGAGCAGGAAGCGGCGGCGCTGCGCCCCACCGACCTCGCCGCCACGCCGTGCTCCGCCGCGGCCGCGCGGGCCGCCCTCGGCTGGGCGCCCCGCCGCGACTGGGACGCGACCCTGGCGGAGACCATCGACTCCTGGCGCGCGGAGGCGGCGTGGGCATGAGCGGCGGCGCCGACCCCGTGGAGGCCGTCACCGGCGTGGCGCGCGCCGCCATCCTGGACCGCTGCGCTGACCGCCGCGCCGGGCTGCCCGTCAGCCCCTTCGCGCCGCCCCCGCCGGCGCCGTCGCTCCGCCCGCCGCCGGTGTGGGTGGACCCGAACGGCGTGCGCTTCGCCGACCTCCGCGCCGCCTCCGACGAGGACTTCGTGGCGGCGGCGCACGTGGCCATCCTCGGCCGCCCGCCCTACGACGCCGAGTTCGCCCGCAGACTCCGCGAGGTGAAGGGGGGAAAGACGCGGCTGGAGATCATCGGCCGACTCGCCCTGTCGCGAGACGGCCGCCGCGCCAGGAACCCGCGCGTCGCCGGCGTGGCCCTGCCGGCGCTGCTGCGCATCGCGCGCGCGGCCGACCGGGCGGTGGCCCGGCTGGCGGGGACGCGCGCCCTGGCCGCGCTGCGGTCCGCCGCCGCGCGGGCGAGGCACGGGCGGCGGTGACCCGGCTCTTCTTCTGGGTCCACCACACCGGCACCTGGGACGGCAACAGCGGCGTGCAGCGCGTCGCCCGCGCCCTCGCCGGGGCGCTGGCGAAAGGCGGGCGCGAGGTCCTCCCGGTGCGCTGGTGCGCGGAGCGCGAGGCCATCGTCCACGCCGAGGCGCGCTGGACGGAGGGCCTCGCCGCCTACGGCGGCCCGCGCTTCCGGCCCGGCCCCGCGGCGGGCGAGGCGCTGCACATGGCGCCCGACGCCGCGTCGCTCCCCGGCTCTTGGCTCCTCGTGCCCGAGGTGCCGCACGTCGAAGGCCCCGGCGCGCCGAGCCTCGCCGTCGCGCTCGACTACGCGCGCTTCCACGGCATCCGCAGCGCCGCCGTGTTCTACGACCTGATCCCGCTGCGCTTCCCCGGCTACGAGGCGATGGCGGCCGACCACGCCCGCTACGCCCGCGCGCTCGCCGGCGCCGACCTCGTGCTCGGCATCTCACGCGACTGCACGGAGGACCTCCGGCGCTGGTGGGCGGAGGAGGGCCGCGACCCCGCCCGCCTGCCGCGCCTCCGCGCCCTGCCCTTGCCGGAGGAGATGCCGAACACGCCGCGCGCCACGGACGTGCAGGAGCCGCCCGCGCCGCCCGTGCGCTTCCTGTCCTTCGGCACGATCGAGCCGCGCAAGAACCAAGTGGAGGCGATGCGCGCCTTCGCCCGCCTCCGCGCCCGCCGCCCCGACCTCGACATGCGCTTCGACCTCGTGGGCAACGTCCACGGCGCCGTCGCGGCGGAGGTGGAAGGGATCGCCGCGCGGGAAGGGCGCATCCGCCTCCACGGCTACCTGCCCGACGACGCGATGCGCGCCCTTCTGCGCGAGGCGCACGCCACCGTCTTCGTCTCGCGGGCCGAGGGCTACGGCCTACCGGTCGCCGAGAGCCTGTGGCTCGGCCGCCCCTGCCTCTGCTCCGACCACGGCTCGATCGCGGAGATCGCGGACGGCGGCGGCTGCCTCTCCGTGCCCGCCTCCGACCCCGCCGCCATCGAGGCCGGCTTCGAGCGGCTGGCGTCCGACCCGGCGCTGCGCGCACGCCTCGCCGCCGAGGCCCGCGCCCGGCCGCTGCGCCGCTGGCGCGACTACGCGGGCGCGCTGCTCGCCGAACTGGCCGCCGCGCCCGTGCTGCCGCACGTGCTGCTGGTCGAGGGCTCCGCCGCCCCGGCCGACCCGGCGCCGCTGGCGGGGGCGGGCGTGGCGGTGCGCCGCCTCCACTGGCGCCCGTCCTCGCGTGCGCTGCTGCCGGGCGCCTCGGCCGCGCCGGAGCAGCCCGCGCCGGGCGACGGCAGGCTCGGCGGACTCCACGCTGTGCTGCCCGCCTCCACCTGCGCCGGCGCGGCCGAGGCGGCGGAGGTCGTCGCGGCCGCGCGCGGCCTGGGTCTCCGCGTCGCGCTGGAAGCGCCGCCGGACCCGCGCGGCGATTGGCTGCCGGTCCTCGCCGCCGCCGACATCTCCTTGTTCGCCGACGCCGCGGCGCGCGACGCGGTCCTCGCGGCGGCGCTGCGCGAACTCCCTCGCACCGCCACGGTCCGCGACCGCCTCCGCGTCGGCGCGGGCGCGGCGGCTCCCGGCGCGATCGCCCCCGACCTGCCGCGCGCCGCCGCCGCCGGCCCGCCAGCGCCGGTGCGGCGGGTGTTCTACTGGGTGGGCCTCACCGTCACGCAGCCCTTCAACACCGGCGTGCAGCGGGTGACCCGCCAACTCGCCGCCGCGCTGGGAAGGCGCGGGGTGGAGGTGGTGCCGGTGAAGTGGGACGCGACCGCGCGCTGCGTCGTCCCGATCGCCCGGACCGAGGCCGAAGCGCTCGCCCGCTTCGGCGGCCCGCCCGCGCGGCCGCCGTCGCGGCTGCCGGAAAGGCTCGCCGGCGAGTGGCTGCTGCTGCCCGAGATCGCGCTGGGCGACACGGCGCCGGAGGGCGGCCCGCTCGGCTTCGCGCGCCGCCTCGGGATGCGGACCGCCGCGGTGTTCTACGACCTCATCCCGGAGAAGATGCAGGAGAACTACCCGGCCGTGGCGCTGGACGCGCTGCGCGCCTACTGGGCCGACTTCGCCTCCGCCGACCTGGCGCTCCCCATTTCCTGGTCCGTCGCGGCGGACCTTTCCCGCTGGCTGTCCGGCCGCTCCCTTCCGCTCCCCGCCATCCTGCCCTGCCCGCTGGCGGGCGACGTCGGCGGGCCGCGCGCGACCGAACCGCCCGCTGCCCCCGCCGGGGACGGGCCCCTGCGCCTCCTCGCGGTCGGCACCTGGGAGCCGCGCAAGAACTACCTGCGCCTGCTGCGCGCCCTCGCCGCCGCGCAGCGCCGCTCCGCGCGCCGCATCGAGCTGGTGCTCCTTGGCCGCCGCGCCGGCTTCGCGGAGCTGGAATCGGAGATCGAGCGCTTGGCCGCCGAGACCGGCACCGTGCTGCTCGACCACGTGGAGGAGCACGAGCTGCACCGCCGGCAGCGGGAGGCCCACGCCGCCGTCTTCGCCTCCTGGGAGGAGGGCTTCGGTCTCCCCGTGCTGGAGAGCCTGTGGCACGGCCGCCCCTGCCTTTGCCACCACGGTTCGGCCATGGCGGAGGTGGCGCCCGGCGGCGGCACGCTCCAAGTGGCCATGGAGGACGAGGGCGCGATCGCCGGCGCGCTGTTGCGGATGGCGGAGGACCCCGGACTGCTCGCGCGCCTCGGCGCCGAGGCGGTGGCGCGGCCCATCCGCTCCTGGGACGACTACGCCGACGACGTGCTGCTCGCGCTGTCCCGCGCCGGCGCCGCGCCCGGCTGGCCCTTGCCGGACGTGATGCCCGCGCCCGCGATCGGGGAGCGCCGGCCGCTGCTCTCGTGCTGCATCACCACCTACAACCGCGCGCCCTGGCTGTCGCACAGCCTGCCGCTGCTGCTCGAAGCGACGCGGCCCTGGCGCGACGTGGTGGAGGTGGTGGTGTGCGACAACGCCTCGACGGACAGCACGCCCGACGTGGTCGCGCGCTTCCGGGGCGAGGCGCACCTCAGCGCGCACCGCAACCCGGTGAACGTGGGGATGCTCGGCAACCTCGGCGCCACCGCCCGGCACGCGCGCGGCGCCTTCGTGTGGCTGCTCGGCGACGACGACCTGCTGGTGGACGGCGCGGTCGAGAACGTGCTGGAGGGGCTGGCCGCCCACCCCGAGGTGGAGATGGCGTACATGAATTACGCCTTCACCACCTTCGACCGGCCGGAGGAGCTGGACGACGCCGCGAAGGTCATCAAGGCCGCCACGCCCATCGCGCCCGGCGGGTCGAATCGCCGCGTGCCCGCGCTCCGCGAGGTGTCGCCGCTCAACGAGAACCTGTTCACCGCCATCTACGCCTGCGCCTTCCGCCGCGACCACGCGATCCGCGGCTACGGGCTGGACACGCGCGGCGCGCCCTTCACCTCGCTCCCGACCTGCGTGCCCTCCTCCGTGTACGCGCTGGCGGCGCTGCAGGACCGGCCGGCGTGGTGGGTGGGCGAGCCGGCGGTGGTGGTGAACATGAACGTGTCCTGGACGCGCTGGGTGCTGCTCTGGCACCTGGAGCGGATGCCGGACCTGTTCGACGCCGCGGAGCGCGCGGGCGTGGCGTCGGCGGCGCTCGATCGCTACCGCGCGGTCCACGCCAACGAGGCCGAGCGTTGGCTGCGCGAAACCTACTTCGAGGCCGAGGACCCGGTGCGCCGCAACGTGTCCGCGGCGCGTTTGCTGGAGCGCTGCAAGCACCTGCCGGTGTTCCGCGAGCAGATCGCGGGCGTGCGGGACGCCTACGCGAAGGCCTGGGCTGCCGGGCGCGTCGTGGCGGACACGGCGCCGCCGGCGGAACTTTTCGCGCGCTACGGGCTCGAAGGGTGAGGGGGCCGCTCCCCGCGGCCCGCACGGCGCCGCATCGGGGGCGGCCTGCAACCGACTGGAGGAAGACCGGAATGGCGTGCATCAACCGACGCGCGGCGGGGACCATGGGGAGCGGGGCGGCGGCGCGGAAGGCCGGCGCCGCGCGCGCCGCGGCCCTCCTGGCCGCCCTGCTCCTGGGCGGGTGCGGAACCCTGTTCGGCGGCGGGCGCGGCGGGGGGAGCCCCTACACGGAAGCGGCCGCGCCGGACGCGGCGGCCGGGCCGCCGCGGTCCCTCGACCGCGTCGCCGTGGACCTCGCCGACGCCCTGCTCACGCGTGCCGCGCCGGCGGGCGAGGGCGCGCGCCGGCCGATCGTGATCGACGCCTTCGTGGACCAGTCCACGGGTCTGGAAACCGCGGCCACCCGCGCCGTGGTGGCGCGGGTGACGGAGCAGGTGCGCGCCCGCCACCCCCGCTTCGAACTGCGCCCCTTCACGCTCGCCGGCCTTTCGGACGGGCCGGCCGTCTTGCTCGGCAGCATCGCCGGCATCGCCGGGACCGGCGCCGCCGCGCCCGCGGCCGGCCCGGCGCGGTTCTACCGGGTCAGGGCGGTGCTGGCGGACCCGCGCACCGGGCGCGTCCTGGACGCCGAAACGGCGGTGGTCCGGGTGGAGGACGTCAACACGGCGCCCGCGCCCTTCTTCCGCGACGCCCCGGGCTGGCTGCCCGACCCGGCCGTGGC
>Ga0058700_1000759_pt1 | contig 9301 bp, 9 predicted proteins | sample AgamicAtAme_FD_71365 | JGI IMG/M metagenome (GOLD analysis project Ga0058700, IMG submission 71365) | Agave microbial communities from Guanajuato, Mexico - At.Am.e | ecosystem: Host-associated > Plants > Phyllosphere > Phylloplane/Leaf | place: Guanajuato, Mexico | collected 2012-06-07 | reverse complement strand
AGGTGTGCCGGTACGAGCAGGGCAACACCACGCTGTTCACCTGCCCGTACCACGCCTGGTCCTACGGCACGGACGGGCGGCTGATCGGCGTGCCGCTCTACAAGGCGCTGTACGAGGGCGTGCTGGACCGCTCGCAGATGGGGCTGATAGAGGTGCCGCGCCTCGCGCTCTACAAGGGCACGGTCTGGGCGTCGTGGGACGCGGAGGCGCCGGACTTCCTGGAGTACCTGGGCGACGCGCGGGAGCACCTCGACCTCGCGCTCGACTGCCGCGACGGGCGGCCCGGCGGGTCGGAGGTGATCGGCGTCCACAAGTGGGTGTTCCCCGCGAACTGGAAGCTCGCCGCCGAGAATTTCCTCGGCGACACCTACCACAACCCGAGCCACCGCTCGGTGGACCTGATCGGCATCGGGCCGTCCGCCGCCGCCGGCGTGAAGGGCCGGCGCGACGACCAGCTCGCCAAGGCGGAGCACGTCTGGGTGTCGTACCCACCGGGGCACGGCGTGCACAGCGCGGTGGCGCCGGCGGACAACGAGTACTTGGACTCCTTCCTCGACGCGCCGGAGATCGGGGCCTACTTCCGCCATTGCTTCGAGGAGCGGAAGCGCCGGCTCGGCGAGAAGGCGCGGCTGCTGCCCTTCGTCGGCACCGTCTTCCCCAACGCCTCCTTCCACGGCGGCCAGCCGCGCGGCATCTGCGCCTGGCACCCGCACGGGCCGACGGAGACGGAGGCGTGGCGCTTCTTCCTGGTGGACGCCGACGCGCCCGCCGCGGTGAAGGACTTCCTGCGCCGCTATTACATGCGCTACTCCGGCCCGGCCGGCATGACCGAGCAGGACGACATGGAGAACTGGCTCTACGCCACGCGGGCCAGCACCGGCACCATCGCGCGGCGGCACGCCTTCAACTACCAGCAGTCCATGCACGCCGTCCGCACGGACCACGCGACGGTGCCCGGCGCGGTCAGCATCCAGCCGAGCGAGCACATGGCGCGCGGCTTCTACGACGCCTGGGCGGCCTACATGCGGGGCGACGGCTGGGACGGGCTGATGGGCCGCGCGCGCCCCGGCGTTCCCGGCCTGCGCGCCGCCGCCGAATGAGCGGCGCGGGCGCCGGCTGCGCCGTCGTCACCGGCGGCACCTTCGGCATTGGGCGCGCGATCGCGCTCGGGCTCGCGCGGCGGGGCTGGCCGGTGGTGGCCTTCGGGCTGGAGGCGCGCCAAGTGTCCAGCGTCGCCGGCGACGGCGTCGCGGGCCTGCGCGACGAACTTGGCGCGGGCTCCGAGGCGCTGGAAGCCGACGTGAGCGACGAGGCCGACGTCGCGCGCGTGGTGGACATCGCGCTGTCCCGCTTCGGGCGCATCGGCGCGCTGGTGAACAACGCCGCCATCGGCCCGCTCGGCACCGTGCTGGACACCGACCCCGCGCTGTTCGACCGCATCCTGGCGGTGAATTTGCGCGGACCCTACCTCTGCTGCCGCGCCGCCATCCCGCGCATGGCGGCGGCGGGCGGCGGCGCGGTGGTGAACATCGGCAGCGGCGCCGGCTGGGGCAAGCCGAACATGGCCGCCTACGCCGCGAGCAAGGGCGGGCTGCACGCGCTCTCCCAGGCGCTGGCCTACGACCACTTCCACGACCGCGTGCGGGTCAACACCGTGATCCCCGGCGGCGGCGGCATCGTGTCCGGCATGAGCCTCGGCCGCGTCGGCGGCGACCCCGCGCGGCTCGGCAAGGGCGCGCCCGGCACCGCCGCCGGCCGCCCCGCGACGGGCGAGGACGTGGCCGCCGCGGTCGCCTTCCTCGTCTCGCCCGAGGCCGCGGCCATCAGCGGCACGGTGCTGGACGTCGGCTGCTTCGCGCAGCAGGGCGGCCCTGTGCCGCCCCGACCCGAAGGACCACGCGCATGAGCCAGACCCTCGACGCCCCGCTCTCCGCGCAGGACCCGCCGCGCCCGCCGCGCGGTCCTGCGCTTTGGGCGCTCACGCAGGAGGTGGCGGATTTCCTCTACCGCGAGGCCGACCTGCTGGACCGCCGGCAGTTCACCGCCTGGCTCGACCTGCTGGCCGAGGACCTCACCTACTTCATGCCGCTGCGCCGCAACGTGAAGTTCGGCCAGCACGCGGCGCGGGAGGACACGCGCCAAGGCGCCGGCATCTCTTGGTTCGACGAAGACAAGTGGACGCTCGGCAAGCGCGTGGAGCAGATCATGACCGGCGTGCACTACGCGGAGGAGCCGCTCTCGCGCGTGTGCCACATGGTCAGCAACGTGCAGGTGCTCTCCGCCGCGCCATCGGTCGAGGCCGCGCGGGAGGTGATGGTGCGCAGCCGCTTCCTCATCCACCAGAACCGCGTGGAGCACGAGACTTACCAGTTCGTCGGCAAGCGCACGGACGTGCTGCGCCGCCACGGCGACGATTGGCAGGTGGCGCGGCGGGAGATCACGCTCGACCAGAACGTGCTTCAGGCCAAGAACCTCACGGTGTTCTTCTGATGCTGAACCTGGCCACCCTGCCGCTGGGCGCCCGCGTGCGGCTGAAGGATGGCGGCGCGGCCGAGGTGCTGGAGAACCCGGAGGACGGGATGTGGGTGCTGGTGCGCCACCTCGGTGGCGGGGCGGAGCCCGCGGGCTCGGAGGAGCTGGTCCACGCGGACCAGGTGGTGTCGGCCGAATGAGGCGCCTCCGGTGGGCGGCCTTGCTGTTCTTGGCGCTAGCCCTGCCCGCCCGGGCCCAGGACTGGCCGGCGCGGCCGATCCGCTGGGTGGTGCCCTACCCGCCGGGCGGCCCAGCCGACATCATGGGCCGGCTCGCGGCGCAGAAGGTGGCGGAGCGGCTGGGCGCGACCGTGGTGGTGGAGAACCGCTCCGGCGCCAGCGGCACCGTCGGCGCAGACGCGGTGCGGCAAGCACCGCCGGACGGCCACACCTTCCTCGCCGCGCCCAGCGTGCACGTCATGGCGCGCCACGTGCTGCGCGCCGCGCCCTACGAACCGCACCGCGACTTCGCGCCCGTGGCGCGCTTCGGGCAGGGGCCGCTGCTGCTGGTGGCCAACCCCGCCGCGGTGCCCGGCGCCACGATCGCCGAGGCGCTGCCGGCGATGCGCGCCGACCCGCGACGCTTCTCCTTCGGCGTGTCCGCGCTCGGGGCGGCCAACCACCTCGCCGTGGTGGAGTTCAACCGGCTGACCGGCCTCGACCTGCTCCTCGTGCCCTACCGCGGCTCGGCGCCGGCGCTGGCCGACCTCCTCGCCGGGCAGGTGAGCCTGATGATAGACCCCATCATCGGCGTGCTGCCGCACGTGCGCGACGGCAGGCTGCGCGCGCTCGCCGTCACCAGCCCGCGCCGCAGCCCCGCCGCCCCGGAGGTGCCGACCGCCGCCGAGAGCGGGCTGCCCGGCCTGGAGTTCTTCTCCTGGTACGGCGTGTGGGGCCCGCGCGGCCTGCCCGACGCGGTGGCGGAGCGGGTGAACGCGGCGCTCGCCGCGGCTGTGCGGGAGCCGGAGGTGGTGGCGCGGCTGGCCGCGCTGGGCTTCGATCCGGTCGCGGAAACGCCGGCGGAGTTCGCCCGCTTCATCGAGGCCGACGTGGCCCGCAACGCCGCCTTGCTCCGCGCCGCCCGCTTCGCGCCGGAGTAGCGCTTCACGCGCCCTGCGGCGGCCCGAGCGGGTTGGGCGGCGGCGCGGCGCCGGCCGCGAAGGGCGGCGGGGTCAAGCGCATCAGCGGCCAAGGGCTCGGCATGTCCCCCACCGGCACGTCCACCAGGAGCGGGCCCTCCCCCGCGGCCAGCGCGCGGGACAGCACGTCCCGCAGCGCGTCCGGCGTTTCGGCGCGAGCGTGCGCGACGCCGAACGCCTCGGCCAGCCGGTCCAGGCGCGGGTTCGCCAGCTCCGTGCCGTAGGCGGCGCCGAACTGGCGGTTCTGGAGCAGGTCCACGTTGCCGAAGCGGCCGTCGGAGAACACCACCGTCGCCACCTTCAGCCCGTATTTCCGCGCCGTGGCCAGTTCCTGCATGGCCCAGCCGAAGCCGCCGTCGCCGGTGATGCTCACCACCGCGCGGCCGGGATTGCCCGCCGCGACGCCGAGCGCCGTGGGGAAGCCGTAGCCCAGCGTGCCCTGGTAGCCCGGGCCGAGGAACGTGCCGGGCGCGCGCACGGGGTAGGCGAAGCGCGCGGCGTAGCCGACCTGCGTCAGCTCGCCCACCAGGACGCCGTCGTCCGGGATGGCGGCGCGCAGCGCGGCGATCCAGCCCATCTGCGGGGCGAGCGCCGACGCCGCTTGCGCCTCCGCCCAGGCGCGCACGCGGTCCAGCGCCGGCCCGCGCGGGGCGCGCTCCGCGGGCGGCAGCGCGGCGGCGATGGCCTCCAGCCCCAGCCGGGCGTCGGCCAGCACGGGCGCGTCGGCGCGGCGGGGCGGCGCCCAGGCGTCGGGGTCGGCGTTCACCCAAGCCCAGCGGGCGACGCGTTCGGTGGGCCAAGCGGGGGCGCCGTTGGTGGTGTCCACGAAGCGGCTGCCGGCCACCAGCACCGCGTCTGCGTGCTCGAACACGGCCCGGCCGCCGAGGGTGTTGAGCGCGAGCGGGTGCCCGTCGGGCAGAGCGCCGCGGCCGTTCTCGCCCATCACCACCGGTGCTTGCAGGCGCTCGGCCACCGCGCGCAGCGCTTCGGAAGCGCCGGCCGACGCCAGCACGCCGCCGCCCACGTAGACCACCGGGAAGTGCGCTCCCGCCAGCAGCGCGGCGGCGACGGACGCCTGCGCGGGGTCCGGGCAGGTGCGGCCGTCGTCGCTGTTCTCGGGCGGGGGCACAAGCTCCATCTCGGCGCGGGCGGCGAGCACGTCGGGCGGGATCTCCAGCCCCACCGGCCGCGGCCTGCCGGCGCGCGCTTGGCGCACGGCTTCGCGCACCAGGGCGGGGATCTCCTCCGGGCGCGTCGCGCGCGCACGCCATTTGGTGACGGCGCCGAGGATCGCGCCCTGGTCGCGCACCTCGTGCAGCAGGCCGAGCCCTTTGCCGAGGCAGGGCGAGGGGATGTCGCCCACCAGCGCCAACACCGGGCTGTTGCAGGCGTAGGCGGTGGCCAGCCCCGCCATGGCGTTCAGCAGGCCGGGACCGGGCACCACCATGCAGACGCCGACGCAGCCGGTGCCGCGGGCGTAGCCGTCGGCCATGTAGCTCGCGGCCTGCTCGTGCCGCGGCACCACGAAGCGGATGCGGTCCGCTTCCCGGCGCAGCGCGTCGGTGGCCCAGTCGAGCTGCACGCCGGGGACGCCGAACAGGTCGGAAACGCCCTCCAGCGCGAGTTGCTGCGCCAGCGCTTCCCCGCCCGTGCGCTCCACGGCGCGCCCCCGCTCGCTAACCGGGGTTGCCCAGCGCGGCGACGGCGTCGCGCCATCGCGCCGACTCGACCGCTAGGAACGCGGCAAAGGCGGCCTCGTCGGCGAAGTCCGGCTCGGCGGCGAGGTCGAGGACGCGCGCGCGCGCCTCGGGCTCCGCCAGCACGGCGCCGACCGCGGTGGACAGGAAGCGCAGGGCCGCCGCCGGCGTGCCCGCCGGCGCGAACAGGCCGAGCCAGCCGGCGGCGGCGAAGCCGGGCACGCCGGACTCGGCCACTGTCGGCACCTCCGGCGCGAGGGCGCTGCGTTCGGCCGAGGTCACGGCCACCGCGCGCACGGCCCCCGCGCGGATCGCCCCGATCGCGGAAGTGAAGTCCACGGACGCCAAGGGCACCGTGCCCGCCAGCACGTCGGTCACCGCCGGGGCGCTGCCGCGGTAGGGCACGTGCACCAGCCGCGCCCCCGTCTCGCGCGCGAACAGCGCCACCGCGAGGTGCTGCGCGCTGTTGGTTCCGGTGGAGCCGAAGGACAGGCCGCCGGGCGTGGAGCGGGAGCGCTCCACCACCTCCGCCACTGTTCGCAAGCCGGTGTCGCGGCCGGCCACCAGCACCAGCGGGATGCCGGCCAGCCGCGCCACCGGCGCGAGCGCCCGCAGGGGGTCGAAGCCGGTTCCTTCGGCGGTATGCGGATTGATCGCCACGGCGCCGGTCGCGCCTATGGTGAGCGTGTGCCCATCCGGCGCCGCGCGCGCCACTTGCGAAAGGCCGAGCGAGCCGCCGGCGCCGGGCCGGTTCTCCACGACCACCGTTTGCCCGAACGCGCGCCCGAGCCCGGCGGCGACCAAGCGCGCCACCCCGTCGGAAGAGGCGCCCGGCGCGAAGGGCACGACGAGGGTGAGCGGGCGCGTCGGGAAGGGCTGGGCCCGCGCGATGCGGGGCGCGACGGTGGCCGCGGCGGCCAGCAGCAGGTGGCGGCGGTTCGGCACGGCTTCCTCCCCGTGCGGAGTCAGCACGCGGTGGTTCGACGCGTCAACCGCCGCCCACCCCTCGCCGCCGACGGTTGACGGCATCAACCAACCGCGGAACCATCGGGCGGGTGACAGGATCGGCGCCCCATGCGGAGGGACAGCGGGTGACGGCGGGGGCGGCGGCGTGATCCGGCAGGAGGACCACGGCGCGGTGCGGGTGCTCGCGCTTTCCCGCCCGGACCGGCGCAGCGCGCTGGACGTCGCGACGGTGCGCGCCCTGCTCGACGCGCTGCGCTGCGCCGGGGAGGACACCGGCTGCGCCGCCGTGGTGCTGGCGGGCGACGGGCCGCATTTCTGCGCCGGCGCCGACCTGGAGGAAGCGCGGGCGCTGCTTTCCGACCCCGCGGCCCGTGCGGCGCGCGTGGCGCTGACCGCCGAACTGCTGGAAGCGCCCCGCGCCGTGCCCAAGCCGGTGGTCGCGGCGGTGCGCGGCGCCGCGGCGGGGGCGGGCGCGGCCTTGGCGCTGGCCTGCGACGCGGTGGTGATGCACCCGGCGGCGCGGCTGGTGTTTCCGGAAGCGCGGCACGGCATGCTGCCGGCCGTGGTGGCGCCGCTCGTCGCCGCGCACCTGCCGCCGAAGCTCGCCTTCGATGTGCTGGCCACCGGCCGGCCGCTGGAGGCCTCGGAGTGCCGCACGCTCGGCCTCGCCACCGTCGCCGAGGACCCGGAAGGCGCCGCGCGCGGCTGGGCCGAAGGCGCGGCGCTGCTGCCCCCGTCGCGGCTCGGCCCGTTGAAGGCGCTGCTGGCGCGCGGTTCGGCGGCGGCGGCGGCGCGCGACGGCTTGGCAGCGTGGCTCGCCGACGCGCGGCTGGAGGCGCCGGCGTGAAGCCGCTGGAAGGCCTGCGCGTGCTGGACCTGTCGCGCGTGCTCGCCTGCCCTTTCGCCACCATGCTGCTGGCCGAACTGGGCGCTGAGGTCATCAAGGTCGAGCAACCCGGCGCGGGCGACGAGACGCGGAGCTTCGAGCCCTTCGCCACGGGGCCGGGCGGCGAACGGGTCTCGGCCTACTACCTCGCGTGCAACCGCGCCAAACGCAGCGTCACGGTGAATCTGCGCCATCCCGAGGGGCGGGAAGTCGTGCGCGCATTGGCTGCGCGGGCGGACGCTCTGGTGGAGAACTTCCCGGTCGGCACGCTCGCGCGCCGCGGCCTCGGCTGGGACGACCTGCGCGCCGCGAATCCGAGGCTCGTCTATCTCTCCTGCACCGGCTTCGGGCAGGACGGGCCCTACGCCAAGCGCAAGGGCTACGACACGGTGTTCCAGGCGATGGGCGGGCTGCTGTCCCTCACCGGGGAGCGCGGCGGCGGGCCGGTGAAGCCGGGCCTGCCCGTGGCGGACCTGTCTTCCGGCCTGTGGGCCGCCTTCGCGTTGCTGGCGGCGCTGCTCGGGCGCGAGCGCACGGGCGCGGGCGGGCGCGTGGACCTTTCCATGCTGGACGCGCAGGTGGCGCTGCTGACGATCGCCGCCGCGCGCTTCTTCGCGCTCGGCGAGGTGCCGCCGCGGCTGGGCACGGAGCACCCGGGGCGGGTGCCGTCCGCGTCCTTCCGCTGCGCCGACGGGCGCTGGCTGCACATCACCGCCAGCGACCAGCACTGGGCGCCGCTGTGCCGCGCGCTCGGCTTGCCGGAGGACGCCGCGCTGGCGACCAACGCGGCGCGGGTGGCGCGGCGGGAGGAGGTCATGGCGTCGCTGTCGGGCGCGCTCGGCCGGATGACCCGCGCCGAAGCGGTGGCGGCGCTGGACGCGGCGGACGTGCCGAACGGCCCGGTGCTGGCGCTGGACGAGGTGCTGGCCGACCCGCACGTGCAGGCCCGCGGCTGTGTGCAGAGCTTCGACCACCCTGCGCTCGGCGCGTTCCAGGCGCTGGCGCTGCCCTTCAAGCTGGAGGGCTGGGACGGGCCGGAAGTGGGCGCGCCGCCGGAGCTGGGCGCCGACACGGACGCTGTGCTGCGCGACCTCCTGGGCTACGATTCCGCGCGCGTGGCGCGGCTGCGGGAGGAAGGCGCGATATGACGGAGCCGCTCCGCTACGAGGGCTCCGGGAACGGCGTCGTCACCCTCACCCTCGACCGGCCGGAAGCGCGCAACGCGCTCAACCTCGCTCTTTGCGCCGCGCTGCTGGCGGCCTGCCGCCGCGCGGAGGCGGAGGCGGAGGCGGCGCGGCTCGTCCTCGTGCGCGCCGCCGGCCCCGTCTTCTGCGCCGGCGCCGACGTGAAGGAGCGCGCGGGCATGGACGAGGACGCGGTGCGCGCGCGGCGGCTGCGCGCCTTCGCCGCTTACGCCGCGTTGGAAAGGCTGCCGATGCCGACGGTGGCGGTGGTGGAGGGACCGGCGGTGGGCAGCGGGGCGGAGATCGCGGCGGCTTGCGACTTCATCGTCGCCACGCCGGCGGCCTCCTTCCGCACGCCGGAAGCGCTGCGCGGCACGGTGGGCGCGACGCAACGCCTGCCCCGTGTCCTCGGCCGCCGGTTGGCCAAGGACATGATGTTCACCGGGCGCTCGCTCTCCGCCGAGGAGGCGCTGCGGCACGGGCTCGTGTCGCGCGTGGTGGCGCCGGACGCGCTGAAGGAGGCGCTGGCCGGCATCGCGGCGGCGGTCGCGGCGGCGCCGCCCGGTGCGCTGCGCCTCGCCAAGCGGTGCGTGGACGAAGGGGTCGAGCTGGACCCGCGCGGGGCGCTGGCGACCGAGATACTCGCCATTGAGGAGAACCTGGCGGAGGGCGAGTGGCGGCGCGGGATGCGGGCGCCATGAGCGCGGACGCGGGCTGGGCCCTGCGCGCGTGGGACGTGCTGGCGGCGCGCGCGGCGGAACGGCCGGGAGCCGAGGCGCTGGTGGCGGGAGCCGCGCGCTGGACCTGGGCGGATCTGCTGCGCGCGGCGCGGGCGCGGGCCGGGGCGATGCTGGCGCTCGGGATCGGGCGCGGCGACCGGGTGGCGATCCTGCTGCCC
>Ga0058700_1000758_pt1 | contig 9307 bp, 8 predicted proteins | sample AgamicAtAme_FD_71365 | JGI IMG/M metagenome (GOLD analysis project Ga0058700, IMG submission 71365) | Agave microbial communities from Guanajuato, Mexico - At.Am.e | ecosystem: Host-associated > Plants > Phyllosphere > Phylloplane/Leaf | place: Guanajuato, Mexico | collected 2012-06-07 | reverse complement strand
AGGGCAGCGGCAAGCGGCTCTGCACGGCGCTCAGGATGGCAGCCGCGACGCCCTCTGGCGAATCCGTGGCGTCCGCCACGACGCAGCGGGCCGGTTCCGCCGCGGCGATGGCGCGGAAGCCGTCCCGGACCCGCGCGTGGAACTCGGGGCCGAGCGCCTCGTAGCGGTTCGTCTCCCCGCGCGCCGCCGCCCGCGCCAACCCCGCCTCGATCGGCAGGTCCAGCACCACGGTGAGGTCCGGCCGCAGGTCGCCGAGCGCGACCGCCGCCAGCGCGTCCCAAACCGCGCGCGGCACGCCCTGGCCGAAGCACTGGTACGCCAGCGTCGAGTCGGCGAAGCGGTCGCACACCACCCACATGCCGGCGTCTAGCGCCGGGCCGACGGAGCGCGCCACGTGCTCCCGCCGTGCCGCGAAGTGCAGCATGCACTCCGCCACGCCGTCCCACGGCCCGGCGCCGAGCAGCAAACCGCGCACCGCCTCCGCGCCGGGGGAGCCGCCCGGCTCGCGCGTCAGCAGCACCGGCAGCCCTCGCGCCGACAGCTCGCCCGCGAGGAGGCGGGCCTGGGTGGACTTGCCGGCCCCTTCCCCGCCCTCAAGCGTGATGAACCGGCCCCGGCGCGCGGCCCCCGGCACTAGCGCCCGGAGATGAGCGTGGTGAGCGCCGCGGGGATGCGCGGCACCAAGCCGAGCCTGTCCACGTCGGCACCGGCCAGCAGCGGCAAGGACATGGCCGGCACGCCCTGGCCGGAAACCTCCAGCCGGCCCAGTTCCCGCCCTTTGGCCACCGGCGCGGCCACCGGCGCGTCGTATCGCAACCGCGCCTGGAGGTTGCGCCGCCACTGCCGCGGCAAGGTCACCACCACGTCGCGCGCGCCCACCAGCGGCACCGTCTTGCGGTCGCCGAGGTGGACCGGCACCTCCTCCACGGTCTCGCCGGCGCGGAACAAGGACACGTTCTCGAACTCGCGGAAGCCCCATTCGAGCAGGCGCTCGCTCTCCTCCGCCCGCGCCCGCATCGTGGGCAGCCCGTTGAACACCATGATGAGGCGCCGCTCGCCGCGCTTGGCGCTGGCGGTCAGCCCGTAGCCCGCCTCCTCCGTGTGCCCGGTCTTGAGGCCGTCGGCGCCGGGCACGCGCGCGAGCGCCGGGTTGCGGTTCTCCTGGGTGATGTCGTTCCAGCGGAAGGAGCGCTCGTTGTAGTAGCTGTAGTATTCCGGGAAGTCCGCGATGATGCGCTTCGCCAGGCGCGCCAAGTCGCGGCAAGTGGTGCGGTGCTCCGGATCGGGCCAGCCGGTGGCGTTGCGGAAGGTCGAGTGCGTCAGGCCGATCTCGCGGGCCTTGTCGTTCATCGCCTCCGCGAATTGCTGCTCGGAGCCGGAGATCGCCTCCGCGAGCACCACGCAGGCGTCGTTGCCGGACTGCACGATCACGCCGCGCACCAGCGCCTCCACCGGCACCGTGTTGCCGACGTGGACGAACATCTTGCTGCCGCCCATGCGCCACGCGCGCTCGCTCACCGGCAGCTCCCCGTCGAGCTTGAGCCGGCCCTGCTTCAGCATGTCGAAGACCATGTACATGGTCATCAGCTTGGACATGGAAGACGGCGGCATCCGCTCGTCGGCATTCTTCTCCAGCAGCACCGCGTCCGTGTCGAAGTCGACCACGACGGCCTGCTTCGCCCCCGTGTCCAGCGGACCGAGCGGCGTCGTCGCGGGCGAAGCCGGCGGCCCGCTCGCCTGGGACGCGCCGCCCTGACGCCCGCCGGCGCCGCCGCGGCGCTGTTGCCCGCCCTGCGCGGCGGCGGGCAGCGGCGGTAGCAACACGGAAGCGAGCGCCGCACCGGTGGGCAGAAGCAGCGAACGGCGGCGGCTGGCGGCGGGGGGCGGCATACCGGAAAGGACTCCAGGGAAAGTTCGCGTAGTTGGATACTATTTACCTAGCCCGCGACTCAAGCACCGGCCGCAGGCACTTCATTCCAAAACGATTTTCGCATCAGGAATGCCACGGCCCAGCGCGGTGTCCAAGGCCCGGTCCGCCCCCTCAACCGTGGTGAAAGGGCCGAGGCGCACCCGGTACATGGTCCCCCGACCGGCCCCGGACCCGTCAACCACGCCGCCCACCGAGGTCGCTCGGCGCTCGGCAAGGTCCCGGCGGAAGAAGGTGCCGGCGTCCACCACGAGGCTGGCCTGCACGGCGCCGCGCTGCGCCACCTCTTCGGGCAGCCGCTCCAGCGGCGGGGCGCGGCGGGCCGGGCCGAACGCGTCGGTGGACACAGACACCGTACCGGCCGGATCGGGACGGCCACGGCCCCCGCTGCGCGTTCCGGACAACGGCGCGAGCTGCTCCCGCTCCACGGACGCTACCGGCGCGGCCGCCACGGCGAGGCGCGGCCCCTCCGAGCCCGGCAGCCCCTCCGAAACCGCGCGGCTCAACGCCGGATCGGCCGCTATCCGCACCCTGGCCGGCCGGCCGGGCACCACCCCGAGCAACTCGGCGGCCCGGCGGGACAAGCCGATGACGCGGCCGCGCTCCGCCGGGCCGCGGTCGTTCACGCGGACCCGCACCTCGCGCCCGGTGCCCAGGTTCCAAACCGAAAGGACCGCGGGCAACTGGAGCGTCCGATGCGCCGCCACCAGCGCGGCGGGGTCGTGGACCTCGCCGTTGGCCGTGCGCCGCCCGCGCCGGGTGTCCGGCAGCACCACCGCCAATCCCGACTCGGACAGCGCGTGGTCCTCGCGCGGGTAGGACCACACGCCGCCCATGGCGTAGGGCTCGCCCACCACGAAGCGGGCTTCGCCGGGTCGGGATGTCGGCGGCGCGCAGGCCGCCGCGACGAGCAGCGCGGCGAGGACCAAACCCCGCCGCGCCCTCACGCCACGCGGTCCGAAAGCAACCCCACCGCCAAGCGGTAGTTGACCGGCGGGTTGTAGCGGCGGATCACCCCCAGGTTGTGCCCGCCCAGGAACACCGCCCCGGCGGAGCGGTTCGGCTGGACCAGCCCCATCTCCACCTCGCCGGCAGGCAGTGGCCCGCCGTCCACGCGGCGGAAGCCCATCCGCGCCCAGTCGCGCAGCGGGCGTTTCACGTCCGTGCTGTAGCCCTCCACCGGGCCGGGCGGCAGCACCTCGAAGCCCCAGGGCTCGCCGTCGCGCCAGCCGTAATGCGCGAGGTACTGCGCGATCGACGCGAGGGCGTCGGCGCGGCTGCCCCAGATGTCGCGCCGTCCGTCGCCGTCGAAATCAACCGCCAGCTTCTCGAAGTTGGAGGGCATGAACTGCGGTTGGCCCATGGCGCCGGCCCAGCTCCCGCGCATCCGCTCGGGGGGGACGTGGCCGGCGTCCAGCACCCGCAGCGCGGCGAGCAACTCCGAGCGGAAGTAGCTCGAACGCCGCCCGTCGAAGGCCAGCGTCGCCAGGGCTTCGATCACGCCGAAGCCGCCGGTGTTGGTGCCGTAGTTGGTCTCGACACCCCAGATCGCCACCACCACCCGCGGCGAGACGCGGAAGCGGTCGCCGATGGCGTCGAGCAAGCGCCGCGACTCCGCGAAGGCGCGGCGGCCGTTCTCGACGCGCGTGGGCGAGACCTGCCGCTCGCGGTACTCCTCCCAGGTCATCCCCGGCCCTTCCGGCTGGTACCGGTCCAGCTCCAGCACCCGGGGATTCGGGCGCAGCCCGGCCAGGGCGCGGTTCAGAGTGTTGGGCGACACGCCCGCGCGCCGGCCTTCCGCACGCACGCCGTCCAGGAAGGCGTCGAAACCGTTCGCCGCGGCGGCCGGCCCGACACGGAGGCAGGAGAAGAGCGGAAAGGAGGCGGCGCCTGCGAGCAAGGCGCGTCGCTCAGCGGGGGACCGATGTCGCATAAGCCGACAGGTGCCACGGCGAACCATCAACCGCAACGTGCATTCCTGCCTCGAACCGTAACGTCCGCCTGCGACCCGCTCCTCCTGTGGTCGTTGTGCGGCGCGGTTCAGCATCGGGCCGCGTTGGCGCTCGGTGGCGCGCCACACTGTGTCGGACGGGGTGCCCGCGCGCTCGTTCGGGGTGGCCGGCGTCGTCGGCACCGGGGAGTCAGTTCAAACTCTTGCCCCCTTTGCTACGCCCTGAACAGTCAGCACCTAGGGCACGGTGGCCTTCCGCCTGGGCAGGCAAAACCGACCGGCTGCGGGCTGAACATCGGACGCGGGCCGGGCTGCACACCGGCGGCGCTCTTGGTCTAAGATGCCGGCAAAGCCGGAGAGGAAACACCATGGCCGCCGTCACCGCCCAACTCGCCTCTTATTGCGCCTCGCTCGACTTCGCCGCGCTGCCGCTTGCGGTGCAGGAGCGCACCCGGTTCCTCGTGCTCGACCTCGCCGGCAACATCCTGCGCGGCCGGCACGACGCGGAGAGCACCCCTGCCCTGCTCGCCGCCGCCCGCGCCCTCGGCTTGGCCGCCGGCAGCGCCGCCGTGCTCGGCGACAGCGCCCGCTACACCCCGGCCGGCGCCGCGCTGCTGAACGGCGCCCTCGCGCACTCCCTCGACTTCGACGACACCCACGCCGCCGGAACCCTGCACCCCGGCGCCCCGGTGATCCCGGCCGCGCTGGCCGCGGCGGAGATGGCCGGCGCCGACGGCCGCACCGTGCTGTCCGCCATCGTCGCCGGCTACGAGGTGACGTGCCGCTTGGCCCTCGCCCTGCCCGGCGGCGACCACTACGACCGCGGCTACCATCCCACCGCCACCTGCGGCGCATTCGGGGCCGCCGCCGCCGCCGCGCGCGTCTTCGGCCTGCCCGCCGCTTCGGTGGAAGACGCCTTCGGCATCGCCCTTTCCCAAGCCGCCGGCAGCCTCCAGTTCCTCGCCAACGGCGCCTGGACCAAGCGCTTCCAGGTCGGTTGGAGTGCCATGGCCGGCCTGTCCGCCGCCATCCTCGCGCGGGAGGGCTTCCGCGGAGCCGCCGAGGCCTTTGAGGGCAAGGCCGGCTTCCTCCGCGCCTACGCGCCCAATCCGGTGCCGGAACGCGCCCTCCAGGATCTCGGCACCGCCTGGGAGCTGATGAACACGGCGGTGAAGCCCTACCCCTCCTGCCGCTACGGCCACGCCTGCGTCGACGCGGCCATCGCGCTCCGCGCCGAACTCGGCCTCAAGCCCGACGAGATCGAGCGCGTGGTCATGGGTCTGCCGAACAAGGGGATGCTCCTGGTCGGCGCGCCGCTTTCCTACAAGCAGAACCCGCAGAACGTCGTGGACGGCCAGTTCAGCGGCCCCTTCGTCGTGGCCTGCGGCCTCGCCACCGGCGACATGGGCTGGGAAAGCTACGCCCTGCTCCAAGACCCGGCCGTGCGCTCCCTGCTGCCCCGCATCGAGTGCGTCGAGGACCCGGAGATCCAGGCCCTGTTCCCCGATTACATGGCCGGCAAGCTGACGGTGCGCGCGCGCGGCCAGGAGTTCGTCCGCACGGTGAAGGTCGCCAAGGGCGAGCCGGCCAACTTCCTCACCGAAGCGGAGCTGCGCGCCAAGTTCCACGGCCTGGCCGACTCGGTGCTCGGCGCCGACCGCGCCGCGCTGCTCGCCGACGCGGTGCTCGGCCTCGACAGCGCCCCGGACGTCAACGGGCTGATGCGCCTCGGCGCGCCCATGGTGGCGGCCCGGCTGGCCGGCGAGTAGCGGCGCCGTCCGCCGGGGCCGCTACCCCTCGCCGCGCCGGACGAAGTGCAGCTTGTTGCCGTCCGGGTCACGGACGTAGGCGCCGTAGTAGTCCGGCGCGAATTGCGGCCGGGGGCCGGGCGCGCCCTCGTCGCTGCCGCCGGCGGCCATAGCCGCGGCGTGAGCCGCGTCCACGGCGGCACGCGACGGCGCGGCGAACGCGGCCATCCAGCCGTTGCCGCGCTCCGCCGACCGGCCGTCGAAGGGCCGCCCGACCCAAAGCGTCGCCGCCTCGCCCGGCCGCCGCCACGCGGCCCAGCTCTGGTACTTGCTGGGCACGCGCTCGATGCCGAGCGGCGCCAACGCCGCGTCGTAGAAGGCGACCGCGCGGTCCAGGTCGCCGGTGCCGATGGTCACGTGGCTGAACATCCGGGTCCTCCTCGACGGGTTGCGATGCGGCGCGTCATTCCGGCAGGAGGCGCCACGCGCCGTCCGCGTCGCGCTCCAACAGCGTGCGGCCCTGGCCCCAAGGCTCGGCGGTGACGCCGCGGACGTGGACCTCGACGCGGTCCACCGTGACCCGGACGGCCACCAGCTTCGCCGCGAGCGGCCCGGCGGGATCGTCCACCGTCCGCCGCAGCCGCGCCTCCACCTCCTGGCGATCCGCGACCAGCTCGGCCCGGCCGCAGAGGGTGACGTAGGCGTCGCCGGAGCCGTGCTGGTAGGCGAGCGTCGCGCGGCCCGTCCGGCGGATCTCCGCGGCCTTGCGCGAGTCGGGCCTGGCCAGGAACCAGCGCGTCCACGCGTCGGCTTCGCCGCCGTCGCCCGTGCAGTCCCGCACCGCCCGGACATTGGCGCACCGGCCGTCTTCGGAGGGAGTCGCCACCCAGCAGATGGGCACGGCGGAGATGGCGTCGCGGGCCGCGGTGAGCAGCCGGCCGACGTGTCGTCCCGCCCGCTCCGCGTCGAACAAGGCCGCTCCAGGCATCGGACCAGCTCCCTTCGTGGCGCGGAGCGAGCATAGCGCATGTTGACCTAGATTCTAGAACACATATTCTAGATCGATGGGCCGTCCGAAGTTCAGCAACGCCGACTTCTTAGCCGCCGCGCTGGCCATCGGCGCCGAGCACGGGCCGTCCGCGGTCACGGTCGCCGCTGTGGCGGAGCGGCTGAAGGCCCCCACGGGGTCTTTCTACCACCGCTTCTCCTCGCGCGGCGTGCTGCTGGGCGCGCTGTGGCTCCGGACGGTGCTCGACTTCGACCGGGGCATCGAGGCGGCGCTGGACGCCGGCGACGGGCTGGCCGCGGCCCTGCACACGCCCGCCTGGGTGCGCGAACACCCGGACGAAGCGCGCCTGCTGCTGCTCCACCACCGCGACGACTTTTCCCAAGGCGAATGGCCGGAGGAGCTGCGCGGCCAAGTCGTCGCGATGGCGGAGAGGAGTGTGGCCCGCGCGGCGCGCTTCGCGCGCTCGGCGTTCGGGGCGGACGGGCCCGACGAGATGCGCCGCGTGCTGTTCCTGATCGCGGAGGTGCCGGTCGCCGCCGTGCGGCAGCACATCACCCGCCGCGAGCCGCCGCCGCCGCTCGTGGACGAGCTGATTCGCACCACCTACCGCGCCGTCGTCGCCGACCACCGCCGCTCATCGGACAGGCGCCGCTAGGCCGTCAGAAGGAGAAGGCCAGGGACACGGAGCCGAAGGAAAAGATCCTGCTCTGGTCCTCGAACTCCTTCGTGCGCCAGACCTGGGTGTAGCTCAGGCGGACGTTCTGCCAGAACACCGCCGCGCCCACCTCGAAGTCCGCCACGAAGGTCCGCTTGTCGACGGAGCGGCTGTCGCGCCAGGTGTTGCCGTCCAGGAAGATGTCACGCCCCACCACGTGGCCGCCGACGCCGCCGAACACGTACCACCCGAAACCCTCCCCCACGGGCGCCGGGGCGTCGGCCAGGGCGTGGCGTATGCGCGGGGTGCCGAAGTCGCGCTCCAGCCCCTGGCCGAACCGGACGCGCCCGCCGGCTTGGGCCGCGACCCGGACGGTGCCGAGTTGAGCGCCGGCCGCGGGCAGCGCGTCCACGTCCCCGAAGCCCGTCTTGGCCACCGGCACGCGCCAGATCCGCTCGGCGTTCACGTTGAAGACCGGTTCGTTGTGGAGCTGTCGGCCCCATCCCTGCGGGACCGGTTCGTCGATGACGCGGTGGACGAAGGATTGCGTGTCGCGCGCGCCGGACGCCGGTCCGATCAAGCCGAGCTGCAGCTCGAAGCGGTCGACGCTGTTCCAGGTCCGGCGGTCCAGGCCGATCGTGCCGTAGGCGATGCCGGCGTAGGGCCGGTCGCGCGGATCGGGGTTCTCCAGCCTCTTGTTGTCCGGCGTGAAGAAGTTCTGCCCCAAGTCGAACCGCCAGCGCGTGTTCGCCGGTCCCAGCAGGGACGCCAGTCCGTCGTCCACCAAGGCCAGCGGCCCGGGCAGCGCGCCTTCCGCCGAACTCCAGCCGAGGCGGAAGCCGCTCGTGTACCATCGGTCGGTCGCCGTCCCCGCCGCCTTGAGCGAGTCGTTCTCCAGCACGAAGCTCGCCGCCCTCCGCGGGTCCGGCGGCGGCAGCTGTTGCGCCCGCGCCGCGGCGGCGGCGCACAGCACCGCCCCCGCCGTGAGGATGGTGGCCGCGCGTGTCCTGCCGATGCGGATCGTCATGGGCGACGAGTCGTCCTTTTGTTCGGGTGTGGTCGCGGCGGCGTCCCTGCGCGCAGCATTGGGGCTTGAAGGGGCGCGCTCGAAGCTCGGCCGCGTTCGCCCGCCCGAATACCACCGGCACAGATCGCGCATCGCGCGCGGCGCGTCAAACCGTCACACGCCGAAGCGCGCCGCTTGCCGCGTCCCCGCGCGCGTGGGAGGCACGCGGGATGAACGAACACCCGCCGCCCGCGACAACGGCCCCCGAAACCAGCGACACGCGGGCCGAGACGGCCTTTCTGCGCCGCGTGCTGATCGTCGCCGCGGTCGGCGCGCTGGCGCTGCTGCTCTGGGCCGTGCGCGGCGCCCTGCTGCTGCTCTTCGGCGCGGTCGTCATCGCGGTGCTGCTGCTGGCCGCCGCGCGGCCCTTCCGCGACCGGCTCGGCCTGCCGCACTGGGCGGCGCTGGCGTCGGGCGGCGGGGCGGTGCTCGCCGTGCTGGCGCTGGCGACCTGGCTGGTCGGCAGCCAGGTGCGGGCGCAGATCGTCGATCTCGGGCAAAGGCTGCCGGCGGCGGCGCAGTCCCTGGAGCAGCGCTTCGGGATCGAGCTGCCGGACCTTTCGCAGAAGGAAGGCCAGGACGCCGCGGCCAAGGCCGCCGCCCGCGCCGCCGGGAGCGGCGCGGGCGCGCCGGGCCTCTCCGAGCTGGGCGACGCGGTGGGGCGCATCGCCGCCTACGGCGCGGTGGTGCTGGACGCGGTGTCGGCGCTGCTGCTGGCCGTCGTGGGCGGCGTGTACCTCGCCGCCGACCCGGCGACCCACCGCCGCGGCGTGCTCGCGCTGCTGCCGCGCAACCAGCACCGCCGGGCGGAGGACTTCCTGGAAACCTGCGGGCGCGCGCTGGACGGCTGGCTCCTGGCGACCCTGGCCTCCATGGCCGCCGTCGGCGCGCTGGTCGGCCTCGGGGCCTGGGCGTTGGGGCTGCCGGCGGCCCTCGCCCTCGGCCTCTTCG
>Ga0058700_1000757_pt1 | contig 9308 bp, 7 predicted proteins | sample AgamicAtAme_FD_71365 | JGI IMG/M metagenome (GOLD analysis project Ga0058700, IMG submission 71365) | Agave microbial communities from Guanajuato, Mexico - At.Am.e | ecosystem: Host-associated > Plants > Phyllosphere > Phylloplane/Leaf | place: Guanajuato, Mexico | collected 2012-06-07 | reverse complement strand
GCGCAGGGGGACCGCGTGATCGAGATCGCGGCCATCGAGCTGGCCAACCTGATGCCCACGGGCCGCACCTTCCACGTGCTGGTGGACCCGGAGCGCGACGTGCCGGAGGAGAGCACGCGCGTCCACGGCTTCACGATCGACATGCTGCGCGGCAAGCCGAAGTTCGCGGAGCTGGCGGACGGGTTCCTCGACTTCCTGGGCGACGCGCCGATCGTGGCGCACAACGCGCCGTTCGACTTCGGCTTCCTCGACGCCGAACTCGTCCGCGCGGGGCGGGCGAAGCTCGACCGCGCGCGGATGATCGACAGCCTGGCGCTGGCGAAGAAGCGCTTCCTCGGAATGCCGAACAGCCTGGACGCGCTGTGCCGGCGCTTCGGCATCGACAATTCGATGCGCACCAGCCACAACGCGCTGCTCGACGTGCAGCTGCTGGCGCAGGTCTACCTGGAGCTGATGGGGGGGCGGCAGCCCGGCCTCGTCCTCGCGGCGGCCGTGGCGGCGCCGGCCACGGCGGCCCTAGGTGGAGGGACGCGCCAGCGGACGCCGCGGCCGATCGTGCCCGGCGAGGCGGAGGCGGCGGCGCACGCGGCCTTCATGGCGAAGCTGAAGGACCCGCTCTGGCTCAAGCCGCCCTTGGCCGGAGAGGGCGGGGCGGCTTAGGGCGCGGCGGCGCCGCGTTCCTCGCCGCTCCCACCCCGGCCCCCGTCCACGGCGCTTCGAGGCGCCGCCGCAACCGGGGCCGGCTCCCGTGGGTTCTCGACACCAACCCCCTTTCGTGGACTGGACCGCATGAGAACCCTCCGCAACGCCGTCGTCGTCGTCACCGGCGCCTCGTCCGGCATCGGCCGGGCCACCGCGCTCGAATTCGCCTATCGGAACGCCCGCGTGGTGCTCGCCGCGCGCCGCGCCGAGCCGTTGGAGAGCGCCGCGGCCGCGTGCCGGGCGGCCGGCGCGGAAGCCCTGGCCGTGCCGACGGACGTGACGAACGAGGCGGCCGTGGACGCGCTCGCGCGCGCAGCGCTGGACCGCTTCGGCCGGATCGACGTGTGGGTGAACAACGTCGGCACCGGCGTGTTCGGCGCCTTCGCCGACGCGCCCGTGTCGCTGCACCGCAAGGTGGTGGAGATCAACCTGATCGGCACCATGCACGGCTGCGCCGCCGCGCTGCCCGTGTTCAAGCGCCAGGGCGGCGGTCGGCTGATCAACATGGTTTCCATGGGCGGCTGGTCGCCCACGCCCTACGCCGCGGCCTACTCCGCAAGCAAGTTCGGCCTGCGCGGCTTCTCCGCGAGCCTCCGCGAGGAGCTGTGGGACCAGCCCGGCATCCGCGTCTCGGCGGTGTTCCCGGCGCTGGTGGACACGCCGGGCTTCCTGCACGGCGCCAACGTGTCCGGCCGGGCGCTGGAGCCGGTCGGCTCGTTCATCCCGCCGGAAGAGGTGGCTCGGGTGATCGCGCGCCTCGCCCTCCGCCCGCGCGACGAGGTCGCGGTCGGCTGGCAGGCCCGCGCCGCGCAGGTGGCCTACGCAGTGGCGCCGGGACCGACGGCGCGCGCCACCGGGGCGGCGATGCGGCGCTTCCTTCGCAACTCGCCGCCCGCGCCCCGCACGGAGGGCGCGCTGCTGGCGCCGGTGCCCGAGGGCACGACCGCGAGCGGCGGCTTCCGGGAGCGGCAGGCGCGGCGCCGGGGCCGCGGGGGCGGCGCGTCCTTGCCGCTCCCGGCGAGCCTCGCGCTGGCGGGCACGGCCTTGGTGCTCGGCGCGGAGGCGCTGGTCGGGCTGCGGCGCTGGGTCTCGACGCGGGTCTAAGGGGAGCGCTGCGGCCGGTCGCCGCGAGGGAGGAACGCCATGCAGGACCAGGGGCAGGTGGATTTTGGGGCCGCGTTCGCGGACTTGGCCGCGCGCGACGCGCGGGAGGTGATGGCGCCGCTGGGCGGGGTGGACGTGCGGCTCGTGCGCGTGCCCGCCGGCGGCGAGGGCCGCTGGGACAGCCACGACGACTCCACGGAAACGGTCGTGGTCTGGCGCGGAGAGTTCAAGGTGGAGTTCCGCGACCGGACGCTGCTCCTGACGAAAGGCCAGTGCTGCGTGGTGCCGGTCGGGGCGGAGCACCGCGGCACCTCGCCGACTGGGGCGGAGGTCGTCCTGTTCCGGAAGAGCCCGGGCTAGGGTGTGTCAGCGCCTGAGTGCCAGTCCATGCTGGCGGCGAGGGCTCGGCGGCACCTCCGCGGGCGGGCGCGACGCCTCGACCCAATGCAGCGGAAACCCGGCTTGATGACCTATTTCGGTCTGTGGTCAGCAACGGAGATACAGCAAGCGTCAGAGCTGTTGCGGAGTTTGTGCGTCAAATATGAGTTGCAAGAAGAAATAGCCGAGCGAAGTCGTTTGGAAGAATGGTGTGCGTGGGACGCCGAGGCTGAGCGTCCAAATGTTGCTTTTCACCTTTGGATTGCGGCCGCAGATTTAACGAAGCTTGGTACGAAGTTGGTCGAACGGTTTTCAGAAAGGAAGTTTGGCGCCTTCTGATCTGGCCTCTATACCCAGAAGATGCTGTGATCTGTTGAAAATATGCGTACTTTACCCCCTAGCCGCGCTCAACTGGCTCAGCCGCTAACAGGCCCGTTTCAGCCTGGCTTACGGTCGGGCAGAACCGCACTTAGCTCTTGCAGGACTTGTTGGACCGGCGATGGACATCCCGAGTGTCTCCACTCGGGGCGGTCACGGGCTAGGCGGGCAGCCACTCCTCGCCTTCGCGCTTCGCCGCGCCTTCCGCTTCCAGTTTGATGAGGTGGGCGACCAGGCTGCGCCCGGCCGCGGCGACCAAGCGGGGGTCGAGCGGGCCGTAGACGGGCGGCACCAGCTCCGCCGGCGTCGCGGGGCGCCCGAACGCCGCCAACGCTTCCGCCACCCGCGTTTCCCGCTCTTCCCGGTGCGCGGCGAGCGCGGCCATGAAGGGTTGCGGGTCGGTGATGGCGGGGCCGTGGCCGGGCAGCAGCAGCCGGTCCTCGCGTCCGCGCAGGCGCGCGAGGCCCTGCATGTAGGCGGCCATGTCGCCGTCCGGCGGGCTGACGACGCTGGTGGACCAGGACATCACGTGGTCGGCGCTGAACAGCGTGCCGGTGCCCTCCAGCGCGAAGCAGAGGTGGTTGCCGCAGTGGCCGGGCGTGTGCAGGGCGGAAAGGCGCCAGCCTTCGCCTTCCAACGCGTCGCCGTCGGCCAGCCGGATGTGGGGGCGGAAGGCGTGGTCGCCGCCCTCGCCCCCCTCGCCCGGCGGGGTCAGGTGCGGGCCGTGGCCGACCGTGGGCGCCCCGGTGGCGGCCGCTAGGGCCGCGGCGCCGGGCGAGTGGTCGCGGTGGGTGTGGGACACGAGGATGTGGCCGACGGTTTCGCCGCGCGTGGCCGCCAGGATCGCGGCGAGGTGCGCGGCGTCCTCCGGCCCGGGGTCCAGCACCGCCACCCCCCGGCCGCGGCCGATGATGTAGGTGTTGGTGCCGCGGAAGGTGAACGCCGACGGGTTGTTGCACAGGACGCGGCGGACGCCGGGCGCCGTTTCCTCCACCGCGCCCGGGGGGAGCGTGTCGTCGCGGCGGAACGGGATGCCCATGCTGTTCTCCCCCTGGCGTGGCTGGCGGGCGCGCAGGATGGGGCGCCCAGGTCCGGCGTCAACGCCGCCGGACGGGCGCGTCCCCGCCTTGTTCTCGCCACCGGCCGCGGGCAGAAACCGCGGCGTGGAACCTGCCGAATACCGATTGATGGACGAGGTCGAGGACGGCCTTTGGTGGTATCGTGCCCTCCATGCCGGAGTGCTCGACGCCCTCGACCCCGCCCGCGCCGGCCCGGTGCTGGACGCCGGCTGCGGCACCGGCGGGTTCCTGGCGGCGCTGCGGCGGGCCCGGCCCGAAGCGGAGGCGGCCGGCCTCGAATTCAATCCGGACGCGGCGGCGCGGGCGCGGGCCAAGGCCGGGGCGCCCGTCGCGGTCGGCTCCGTCAACGCCGTCCCCTTCGCGGACGCCGCTTTCGGCGGCCTGGTCAGCCTCGACGTGCTCTGCCACGCGGCGGCGGAGCCGGGCCGGGCGCTGGCCGAGTTCCGGCGGGTGCTGCGGCCGGGCGGGCGGCTCGTGCTGAACCTGCCGGCGTTCCAATGGCTCTCCTCGGCGCACGACGTCCGCGTCCACAACGCCCGGCGCTTCACGGCCGGCGAGGCGGAAGCGCTCCTGGACGCCGCCGGCTTCGCCGACGTGCGCGTCCGTTACTGGAACGCCTTGCTGTTTCCGCTCATGGTGGTGCAGCGCAAGCTGTTGGCCCGCGGCGCCGACCACCGGTCCGACGTGGCGCTCCCGGCGCCCTGGTTGAACCGGGGACTGCACGCGGTGACGGCGTTGGAGCGCAGGGCTTCGGCGGCCGGGCTGACCTTTCCCGCGGGCGGTTCCGTGCTGGCCACGGCCACCCGGCCCTGATACGCCGCAACCGATACGAGGACAAAGCACCCCGCCGATGGCCGACACGAAGAGCTCTCCACCGCAGCAGCAGCACGGCGCCCGCGCGGCCGAAGGCACCGCGCCGCCGCGCCGGGACGCGGGGGAGAGCGCTGTCGGGCTCAGCATCGTGGTGCCGGTGTACCGCGGCGCCGCCACGGTGGGCCGGCTGGTGGAGGCCCTCTCGGCGCTGCGGCCGGCGGGCGGCATCGAGATCATCCTGGTGAACGACGGCAGCCCGGACAACTCCGGCGACGTTTGCCGTGCCCTGGCCGCGAGCGCCGCCGTGCCCCTCACCTACCTGGAGCACGCGCGCAACTTCGGCGAGCACAACGCGGTGATGACCGGGCTGCGGCACGCCCGCGGCGCCTTCGTCATCACCATGGACGACGACCTCCAGAACCCGCCGGAGGAGGTGCTGAAGCTCTACGACCACGCCCGGCTCGGCGGCTGGGACGTGGTCTACACCCGCTACGCCGAGAAGAAGCACGAGGGCTGGCGCAACCTCGGCAGCCGCTTCGCCAACCGGGTGGCGGACGCGCTGCTCGACAAGCCGGAGGGCCTCTACCTTTCCTCCTTCCGCTGCATGAGCGCCCTGGTGGTGCGGGAGGTCACCAGGTACTCCGGCCCTTACCCCTACGTGGACGGGCTGATCATGCAGGTGACCCAGCGCATCGACAGCGTCGAGGTGCTGCACCTGGCCCGCGCGGAAGGGCGGTCGAATTACACGATCGCCCGGCTGGTGCGGCTGTGGCTCAACCTGGCCACCAACTTTTCCGTGCTGCCGCTGCGCATGGCGATCTTCGCCGGCGCCGCCATGGGCGTGCTCGGCCTGCTCGGCGCCGCCCTGGTGATGGCGGAGGCCGCCGGGGGCTCGACGCCCTCCGGCTGGGCCTCCGTGATGACGATGATTCTGCTGCTGTCGGGCGTGCAGTTCCTGATCCTCGGCGTGCTGGGCGAGTATGTCGGCCGCGCCTTTCTATCGGCCAACGGCAAGCCGCAAGGGGTGGTCCGCGAGGTGATCGGCCCGGCCGCGAAAGAAACCGGGGGCGAGGCCGCCGGCGCCGTCCGCGGCGTGCCGCCGCGCTTGGTGGCCGCTGACGCGGCGGCGGCCGAAGCCGGGCTTCCGGCGCAGCCGCGCCGGTTGGGCACGCTGTCGTGACGGCCTACTGGGTCGCGCTCGCCGCCGCGATCTCCGTCTCGCTCTTCGGCCAGGTGCTGCTCAAGGCGGGCGCCGGGGGCGAAGGCGGCTTCGTGGCCCAGCTCTTCCGGCCGGCGACGGTGGTCGGTCTGGTCTGCTACGGCGGCGCGGCGCTGCTCTACATCGTGGCGCTGCGGCGCATCCCTATGTCGGTGGCGCTGCCCTGCACGGCGGCGAGCTACGTGGTGATCGCGCTCGTCGGGCACTTCGCCTTCGGCGAGGCGCTGGGGGCGCAGAAGCTGATGGCGATCGCGCTGATCTCGGCGGGCGTGTTGGTGCTGGCGAGCGCTTGAGCGGGCGGGGCGGCGGACGCCTCCTCCCTGACGATCTGCGGCGCGGACGCGAGAAGCGCGCTACCCCCTCCAAGGCCGCCGCTCCCAGAGCTGCCTGAGTTGCGCATCCACCCCGGCTGCCATCTCGCGGTAGGCCGCGCCGACCAGCGGGCGCAGCGGCATGGCGCTGCGTTGCGCCTCCCGCTGGAAGCTTTCGTCGGCCATCGCGACGGCGAATGCGCGCTCCAGGCGCCCCGCGATCTCCGCGGGCAGGCCGGGCGGGCCGACGATGCCGCGGGACGCGCCGTGGACGATGTCGAGGCCGAGTTCGCGGAAGGTCGGCACGTCGGGCGCTTCGGGCTGCCGCCGGGCCGCGGCTTGGGCGAGGATGCGCAGCTTGCCCTCGCGCGCCATGCCGATGCCGTCGTTCACGTTGATGGCCGCGAGGTCCATGTGCCCGCCCGCGAGCTGCGGGATCAGCGGCGCGGCGCCGGCGTAGGGGACGTGGACCATGGGCGGGACGCCGGTCAGCGCCTCGAAGGTCAGCATGAAGATGTGGTCGTCGCTGCCGATGCCCGTGGTGCCGAAGGTCAGGCGGCCGGGCCGCGCCTTGGCCTGCTCCACCAGGTCCTGCACGGTGCGGATCGGGCTGTCGGCGCGGACGTAGAAGCAGTTCGCGTCCTCGACGATGTTGGCGAGGAAGGCGAAGTCCATGGCGCGGTAGCGCGCCGGGCGCTCCAGCGGGATGGCGTTGTGCGCCGGGATGGTGGTCGCGCCGAGCGTGTAGCCGTCCGGCGCGGCGTTGAAGGTGGCCTCCAGCCCGATCTGCCCGGCCGCGCCGGTGCGGTTCGTCACGACGTGGCGCATCCCCGGAATCTGCGCGGCCACCAGCGGCATGACGAGGCGCGCCATCACGTCCACGCCGCCGCCGGGCGGGAACGGGACGATGACCTCCACGGGGCGGTCGTTCGGCCAAGGCGCCTGCGCGCGCAGGAGGGAGGGAGCGGCGAGCGCGGCGGCGGCCGCGCCGGCGCCTAGCCGGCGGCGTGTGGGCATGGCGATCCCTCCCGGTGGTCCCGTCGTTGCGGCCCAGCGTGCGCCGCGCCGCGCCGCCGGCGCAAGCGTCGCGGCCAGCGAGGAAACGGCGCGGCCTCCCCCGGGCGGGCCCGGTTCTATCCCTCGCCGGGGCTGCGCCCCGGGCGAAGCGCGCGACAATCTCCGGACAGGCTCGCGGTCGGCTTCGCCCCCGAGCACGTCGGCGCGCTCCGACCGGGAGCGGTCGGGCCGGGTGCGCCCTCGACCCGCGCCGGCCTGCACGGGTCCGGCCTTCTTGGCGAAAGAGAAGGCCCGCGCCCCGCCGCGCTCCCGTCTAGAGTCGCCGCGTGCCGCGTCAGGCGGCCACGCCTACTCCCGGCGGCGCGACGGGCGCCGCGCCCACCTTCGACGCGCGACGCCGCCGAGGCAGCGCCAGGGCGTAGAGCGCGGGGGCGACCAGCAGCGTGGCGACCGTGGCCAGCGTCAGGCCGCCGATCATCGCCACCGCCATCGGCCCCCAGAACACCGACAGCGTCAGCGGCACGAAGGCCAGCACCGCGGCGAGCCCCGTCAGCAGCACCGGCCGGGCACGGCGCACCGTGCTCTCGACGATGGCCTCGCGCAGCCCTGCGCCCGCTTCCAGGTCCTGCCGCACCTGGTCCACCAGGATGAGCGTGTTGCGCATCACCATGCCGGCGAGCGCGATGACGCCGAGCAGCGCCACGAAGCCGAAGGGCTGGCCCGCCAGGAGCAGCGCCGCGGCGGCGCCCGGGATGCCGAGCGGCGCGGTGGCCAGGACAAGCGCGGTCCGGCCGAAGTGGCGGAGCTGCCACATCAGCAGCAGGAGCATGGCGCCGACCATCACGGGGAACAGCGCGTAAAGGGCCTTGTTGGCCTTGGCGCTTTCCTCCACCGCGCCGCCGGTGACGATGCGGACGCCGGCGGGCAGGCCGGCGCGGAGCGCCTCGATGCGCGGCAGGGCGGCCGCCGTCACGTCCGGGCCTTGCAGCCCTTCGGCGACGTCGGCGCGCACGGTGAGGAACGGCTCGCGGTTGCGGCGCCAGAGGATCGGCTCCTCCATCACGGGCTCCAGCCGCGCGAGATGGGAGAGCGGCACGGCGCCGGCAGGGGTCGCGATCGTTAGGTCGCCGAGCGCGGACAGACCGAGCCGCTCCGCCGTCGGGGCGCGCACCACCACGTCCACCAGCCGCTCGCCTTCGCGGAGCTGCGTGGCCGTGGCGCCCGAGAGCAGCGCCTGCAAGGACTGGCCGACGGCGGCGGGCGAAAGGCCGAGCTGCGCGAGCCGTTCGCGGTCGAGCGACACCCGGAGCCCCGGCGCGCGCTCGCCCCAGGAGAGCTGCGCGTCGCGCGTGCCGGGCGTGGCGCGGAGCGCCTCGGCCACGTCGTCCGCGACGCGGCGGAGGACGGCGGGGTCCGGGCCGTGGACGCGGAACTGCACGGGGAAGCCGACCGGCGGGCCGAACTCCAGGCGGGACACGCGGACCCGCGCCTCCGGGATGGAGCCGTCTTCCGCCAGGGCGCGGAGCTTGGCCAGCAGCCGCTCGCGCGCGGGGAGGTCGGCGCTCTGCACCACCACCTTAGCGAAGGCCTCGTTCGGCAGGTCCGGGTTGAGCGCGAGGAAGAAGCGCGGGGCGCCGGCGCCGAGATAGGTCGTGAAGGTGCGCGCGTCGGCGTTTCCGCGCAACGCGGCCTCCACCCGCTCGGCGGCCTGCTGCGTAGCGCGCAGCCCGGCGCCCTGGCGGAGTGTGATGTCCACCAGCAGCTCCAGCCGCGAGGAGGTGGGGAAGAACTGCTTGCGCGTCGCCGCCAGGCCGGCGACGCCGGCGAGCAGCACGGCGACCGTCGCCGCGATCACCACCGCCCGGTGCTCCACGCTCCAAACGACAGCGCGGCGGAGGGCGCGGTGGCCTCGCCCGTCGTAGCCCGCGTGGTGGTGGCCCCTGCCCCGCTTCGGCGCCGGCAGCAGCTTCACGCCGAGGTAGGGCGTGAACACCACGGCGACGAACCAGGAGGCGACCAGCGCCGCGCCCACCACCCAGAAGATGCCGCCCGCGTACTCGCCGGCGACGGAGGCGGCGAAGCCCACGGGCAGGAAGCCCGCCACCGTCACCAGCGTGCCGGAGAGCATGGGGAAGGCGGTGGAGGACCACGCGAAAGTGGCGGCGCGCACGCGGTCCCACCCTTCTTCCAGCTTCACCGCCATGGCCTCGATGGCGATGATCGCGTCGTCCACCAGGAGGCCGAGCGAGAGGATCAGCGCGCCGAGGCTGATCCGCTCCAGCTCCGTGCCCCAGGCGAGCATCACCG
>Ga0058700_1000754_pt1 | contig 9328 bp, 6 predicted proteins | sample AgamicAtAme_FD_71365 | JGI IMG/M metagenome (GOLD analysis project Ga0058700, IMG submission 71365) | Agave microbial communities from Guanajuato, Mexico - At.Am.e | ecosystem: Host-associated > Plants > Phyllosphere > Phylloplane/Leaf | place: Guanajuato, Mexico | collected 2012-06-07 | reverse complement strand
GCGCAGATCCTCGACACCTACGTGCTGGCCGAAGCGCCGGACGGGGCGCTGGTGCTGGTGGACCAGCACGCCGCGCACGAGCGCCTGACCCACGAGGCGCTGCGGGCGCAACTCCTGGAGGGCGGCGTGCGCTCCCAGCCCCTGCTGCTGCCGGCGGTGGTGGACATGGCGCCCGCCGACGCCGCGCGGCTGCTGGCGGACGCGGAGCCGCTGGCGCGCCTCGGCCTGGAGATCGAGGGCTTCGGCCCCGGCGCGATCCTGGTGCGGGCGGTGCCGGCTTTGCTGGGGGCGCCCGACCCGGAGCCCCTGCTGCGCGACTTGGCGGAGGAGCTGGCCGAGTGGGAGGAGGCTACGGCGCTGGACCGGCGGCTGGACGCCGCGGTGGCGCGCCTCGCCTGCCACGGCTCCGTCCGCGCCGGCCGCCGCCTTTCGCCCGCCGAGATGGCGGCGCTGCTGCGCCAGATGGAGGACACGCCGCGCGCCGCGACGTGCAGCCACGGCCGCCCGACCTTCCTGCGCCTCGGTCCCGCCGAGCTGGAGCGCTTGTTCGGGCGGCGGTGAAGCGGCGATCAGCCCACCGGCCGGCCCACTGGCGCCGCCGCCTCCCCTCCGGCCCGGCGCAGGCCGGAGAGCGCCCGGCCTTCGGCGTCGAAGTTCGCCGGGTCCAACCATTCCAGCAGCGCCGCGCGCCGCGCCGGCCACTCTTCGTCGAGCAGGGAATAATACGCGCTGTCCCGCCGCCGGCCGCGGACGATCATGTGGGCGCGCAACACACCGTCGAGCGCGAAGCCCAACCGCTCCGCGGCGCGGCGGGACGCCGCGTTGAGCGCGTTGCACTTCCAAGCGACGCGCCGGTAGCCGAGGGAGAAGGCGTGGTCGAGCAGGAGGAACATCGCCTCCGTCGCGGCGCGGGTGCGGGCCAGGCCGGGCGGAAACCAGATATTGCCGAGTTCGATCGCGGCGTTCGCGGGCTGCACGTCGAGCAGCGCCAGCCACCCCGCGGCGGGGCCCGGCGCGCCGTCCGCGCCGTGGGGCCGCACCGCCCAGAGCAACTCCTCGCCGCTCATCGCCGCGAAGCGGAGATAGCCGCGGAAGGCGGCGGCGGTCGGGAAGGGGCCGTGCGGCAGCCACGCCCAGCTCTCCGGCGCGCCGGCCGCGGCCGGCCACAACGCCTCGGCGTGGGCGGTGGCCAGGGGCTCCAAGGTGGTCCAGGCGCCGCGGTGCGCGACCCGCTCCGGGCGCGCCCTCGGCCCAAGGGCGTCCGGCGCGTTGTCGAGCATCAGGAAAGCCTCCGGCCGCCCGCGAGGAAGGAGTAGGCCGCCGGCGACACCCGGAAGAGCGCCACCGCGGCCAGGGCGCAGAGTCCGACGGTGGCGGCGACGCTGGCGACGTAGTGCGCGAGCATCCAGGCGTCGGTCTCGGCCGGCACCGCCTTCCACAGGGCGAACTTCACCAGCGCGATCAGCGGGTAGTGCGCCGCGTGCAGGAAGAACGCCGCGCCGCCCCACCGCGCCAGCGCCTCGCCGACCGGCAGCGCGGCCAGGCGGAGGCACACGCCCCAGCACGCCGCGACGCCGAGCGGGCGGGCGAGGCGGGTGGCGAGGTCCAGCAGCGCTTGGTTCTCCGGCGCGCCCGCGTCCACGGCGAGCGGCGCCAGCGAGCGCAGCGCCATCAGCGCCGCGTACAGGCCGAGCAGCCACAGCGTCGCGTTCCAGCCGATGCGCGGGTCGGCGCCGCGCGTCCGCAGAAGGGCTCCGAGATAGAAGAAGAACAACACGTCCGTGCGGATGAAGACGCCGAAGGTGAACTCGGCGACCCACGCCGCGCCGAGCAGGGCCGCGCCCGCGAAGGGGGCGTGGCGAAGCAGCAACCACAGCAGCGGGGTGGCGAGCACCGTGAGGAAGAGGTCGCGCACGAACCAGAACTGGAAGGCGATCGGCAGGCCGGTGATGCCGAACACCGCGTCCAGCGTCCCGAGCGCGCCCGCCTTCGCCGGGTCGAAGTTGAACTGCGCGAACAGGCCGGAGGTCGGCGCCGCGAGCCACAGCGCCACCACCAGCAGCACCGTCAGCAGGTTCCAGGCGACCAGCGGCGCGAGCAGCGAGGCGGCGCGCTTGCGCACCCGCGTCGCCACGGCGGGCCAAGCCTCGCCGGCGCGGAAGCCGAAGAACAGCCAGCCGGACACGGCGGACAAGAGCGGCACGGCGCTGAAGAAGAAGAAGGCGACGAAGCCGTTGACGAAGGTGGCGACCGGGAATCGCGGGTCGGTCCCGGAAAAGGGCGCGGCCGCGAGGTTCGGGAAGGAGAAGTAATGCAGGAACACCAACCCGATCACCAGCGCCACCCGCGCCACCTCGATGGAAAGGGACAGGCTCGCCGCGTCCGGCTTCGCGGGGGCGGCCGCCCCGAGCAGCGGCGGCGCGCGCAGCGCCGTGGCGGATTCGGCGGCGGGTGTGGCGGCGGCTGTCATGCGACGGTTCTCCTGGCGGCGTGCGGGCGGTGGCGGGGTTGCCCGCCGCTCATCCGGCGTGTCGAGGCGGCGGCGACGGGCGGCGCAGCAGAAAGGCGAGCGCCGCAAGGGCGGGCGTTCCGCCGCGCCCGCCACGCGGCGCGGCGGTTGCGCGGCGCCGCGCCGGGACGGAGGCCGGGGCCGAGCGGAGCCGCGCCGCCTGCGCCTCCACCAAGGCCATGAACTGCTCCTGCATGGCGCGCGGCAGCAGGCTGTGGTCGGCGCCGTCGAGCACGACGCAGCGCACCTGCCCAGAGCCGCCCTCCACCAAGCGCCGGCCGCGGCGGCCGAAATGCGCGCGCAGCTCGCGGAGGCCGCGGTCGCCCGCGCTGTAGGCGAGCACCACGTCCGCGCGCCGCGCCAGGATGGCCCGCGTCCACCGCCCGGCGCGGTCCAGGCCTAGTTCCAGGCCGAGGCGCGCGGCGGCGAGGCGGTCTGCCTCGGCCGCGAAGCGGCGCACCAGCATCCGCGGGCGGCGGAGCGCCGGGCGCTCGCCAGGGGGCGGGCCGCCGTCCAGCGCGGGGGCGCCGCCGGCGTCGCGGTCGAAGGCCGGGAGGTTGGCGAGCACCAAGCCGCGCACCCGCGCGTCGCCCACGGCCGCTTGGAACGCAGCGTGCGCGCCGGAGCAGATGCCCGCGACAGCCAACGCGGCGTGGCCGCGTGCTTGCAACAGATCGAGGGCTTCGGCCACGTCGCGGACCAGTTGCGGATGGTAGGTGTCCGGCGGGCCGTCGCCGCCCGCGACGGCGGGCCCCCCGTCGCCGATGCCGGTGCCGTCCATGCGGAGCGACGCGACGCCGATGGCCGCCAGCCGCCGCGCCAAGCGCACGGCCACCCGGCCGTTGCCCGCGCGCCCGTTGGCGCCGGTGTTCGGCAGCAGCACGGCGGGCGCGCCGGGCGCGACGCGGTCGGGCGGCGGTTCGCACAGCACGCCCGCCAGCCCGTCCCCCGCGCCGAAGCGGAACAGGCTCTCGCGCGAGCCGTCTTCCAGCGCCAGCACCGCGGGGCCGGCGGCGGGCGGGGCGCACGGCGCGGCGGCCGGGCGCGCGCCTTCGCGCAGCCAGCGCGCGAGGCCGGCGAAGGCGGCCCGCGGCACGACCGAGAGGTGCGCGTCTCGCAGGAACTCGCCCGATCCCTCGAACGGGCGGTGCTCCAGCGAGACTCCGGCGTTCCGGAGGCGCGCGCACGCCTCCGCGCTTGGCAGCCGCGCCGCGGCCATCACCAGCACGCGCGGCGCGTCCGCCGTGAGGAGCGCGGAACCGAGGTCCAGCGCCCCCGCCGCCCCTTCGAGGTCGCTGCGGTGCAGGCGAAAACCGGCGACCTCCAGCCACTCCGCACCGTTCTCGGCCGCGCCGAGCAGCAACTGCCGCCGCCACGCGCGGCCCGAGCTGATCGGCGCGAGCAGCGCCAAGGCCGAAACCTCACGCGGCCACCGCGCCGCCGCCGCCGCCGCGAGGTCGGCGCCCAGGCGCAAGCCGCACAGCGCCACGTCCGGCACGCCCGCTCGGGAGCGTAGCCATCCGCTGGCGGCGCGGATCGACCCTATCCAGCCTTCCAAACGGTTCGCCGCGTCGTCACCCGCCGAGTCGCCCGTGCCCGGGTAGTCGAAGCGCAGCACCGGCATGCCGGCCGCCGCGAGGGTGTCCCCCAACACGCGCCAACCGCGACCGGTGCAGACCGCGTCGTGGCCGAAGGGCGGGCAGAGCACCACGCCCAGCCCGGTCGCCGCCTCCACCGCCGGCGGGTGGAACCAGCCGAAGCATCCGTCGAAGGCGACCGGCGCCATGGACGGCGCCGGCGCCGAGCCGGGGGCGGGCGGGGAGGTGGACATGGGCCGGTTCAGGCCTCCGACGGCCAGAGCACCGCGCGCACGGGAACGGGCCAAGACGCCGCGTCCAGGCCGTGGCGGCGGAACAGCGCCAGCGCCACCCGCTCCAGGCCGAAGCCGGCGCAGCCCGTGTGCGCCACCTCGCCGTTCGCCAGCGTGATGCCGTGCGCCTCCGCGAAGTGGTGGACGTGGTAGTTGAAGGAGCCGCAGGCGTTCGGCCGCTCCGGGTCCGAGATCGGCACCAGGATCTCGAATTTCAGTCGCTGGGAGCGCTGGCCGTTGGCCATGACCTTGCCGGGGCGGCCGAAGAACGGATCGTTGGCGAGGTCCGTCGCCGCTCGGAGCCCCAGGTCGGCGAACATCGCCAGGGCGCGCTCCATCCAGCGCGTTTGGAAGGCGCGAATGCGCTCGGGCGTGCCGAAGCAGACCTGCTCGCGCTGGCGGAACATCTGCATCCGCACCGGGTCAAGCGAGGGCTCGCGGCGGAAGCACCAGGAGGCGCTGTCCACCAGCCAGCCGCCTTCCGGCAGCGGCCCGCGGCGCGCGACGATCGGGTACACCGGGTAGCAGGAGGCCGGGGTCAGCACGACGTCGGAGGAGCGCCACTCCTCCGCCCAGTCGCCGCCCAGGGCGTGGCACTCCAGGGCGCGGCGGTGGTCGGTGTCGTCGCCGCAGAAGCAGTGCACGGTGCCGACGAACTGCGGCATCGTCCGGAAATAGCCGCTCGCCTCGAAAGCGGGGCGGGCCATGCCGGGCGGGAAGCGCATCAGCTCCGCGTTGTCGCCCTCCGCGCGGCGGCCGATCAGCTTCTCCACCGCCTCCACCACCGCGTCGAAGCGCTCGGCGCGGCCGTACACGCCGTCCACGCCGGTGGCGAGCAGGAGGCCGGCGCGCAGCAACTCGTCGCGGAAGCGGACAGCCGGCGTGTGTTCGATGAGGGTGGCGGTCATCACGCGGCCTCCTCGCGGGCGGCCGCGCCGGCGCCGACCAGGGACGACACGGCCGCGGCCACCGCTTCGATGCTGCCAAAAGTGGCGCGGGTCAGAAGCGTGTCCGGGAACTCGACCCCGAACTCCTCCTCGATCGCCACCATCAACTCGACCGTGCCGTAGGACGACAGGCCGGCGGCGTGGAGGTCCGCGTCGTCCCGCAAGGCTTCGGGGCTCGCGGGGAACTCGCCCAAGCGCTCGAGAAGGGTCCGTATCTTCGCTTTCACCACAATCTCCGCGACAAGAGCGGCGCCCATGCGACCGCGTGGCGCGTACCTTACGGAGACGATACGGTCGAGGTCCAATAACGGCTGGTTCAACCTAATGGTGTGCGCTTAATGCAGCCGCATGGTTATGCGCCCGTCGGCCGGCGCTCTCCCAAGCGCGCCAAGCGATCCGCACATGACGGGCCGCCGCCCGGACGACGGCCGCCGCTTCGCTACTCTGCGGCGTGTGGCAGCGCCGCCACAACGCGCTTCGCGAGGTCCGTCCAGTACCCGTATTCCTGCGGGTCGCTCACCACCTCGCGCGCGGCGGTGGCGACCGCTGTCGGCAGTAGGCGGATCAGCGCCAGCAGCATCCAACGGTCGCGCTCGCTGCGCAGGCGGGCCGGGAAGGCGCGGGCGACGTCGGCCAAAGACAGCAGCAGAAACGCGCCGTGCTCGTCCACCTGCCGCCCCGGCCAAGCCTCGAACATCGGCGGCCAGTCGGGGCGGGAGCGGAATTCCAGCACCGGGTCGTCGCCGCCGGCGGCGAGCTTGAAGCGCAAGCGGGGCCAGGTGAAACCGGCCGCCTGCATCCCGATGACCAGGATGTCGAGGTGGCGGTAGCCGCCGTCCTCGCTCTCGTAGTGCTCCTGCAACCGAATCTGCGCCACCTTCGGGATCTCGCCCGCGGGCAGGCGCGGCAGGCTGGCTGCCGGGGGCCGGGCGCGGTGGAACGGGCCCGCCGGCTGTTCGGCGACGGCGAGCGGCTCGCGCAAGCGCACCCCCGTCAGCTCCGACCATTCGACGCGGAGCAGGTCCTCGGGCTCGGTGCCGAGGTTGCGCAGCACCAGAACGGCCGCGAGCGTCGGCGCCGTGCCGGGCGGGAGCGCCAGCGCGAGCCGCAACGGCGCGCCCGCCGGGCCGGGCCGCCGCCACCCGGACCAGCGCGCGCCGGGGGCGGTCAAGGACAGGTCGGCTTCGGCGGAGACCGCGGCGCCGGCCGGTTGCAGCCACAGCGCGCCTTCCAGCAGCGCCGCGTCGCCCACCGCCGTGAACACCTCCGCCTGCAAGAGATCGAGCCCGGACACCGGCACGGCGGGCAGCACGAGCAGGCACCGCTCGCCGCCGCCCATGGTCGCCACCAAGCGCGGCGGCTCGGCGCCCAGCGCCACGCGCTCAACGCGCCCGTCCGGCAACAGCGCGGCGTCCCAAACCTGCGCGGGCAGTTGCACCTTCACGCCCACGGGCACACCGGGCGGGGCAAGCGACCCCTCGACTTCTTCCCAGTCCCAATGCGGCGCCACGGTGAAGCGGCGGCCGAAGGGCGCCGTCCACACGCGCAGCGCCAACGCGCGTTCGCCGGCCATGCCCCCTTGCATCGCGGCGCGGTCCGGCGGCGCGTGGCGGTCCTCCAGCGCCAGGGACAGGCGCCCGCCCGCCGAGGGCAGGTCGGCGCGCAGGTCTAGGCACGCCGTTTCCCGCACCGGCCCGATCGGCATCGGCAGATCGAGCGTGAACCAGCCCGGCGCCAGCGCCTCGCCCCCCAGCGCCCAGGAGCCGTGGACGCGCCCGCTTTCCGCGCCGTAGAGGCGGAGGCGGAGGCGCGCGTCCGCCGGCGCCGCTTCGGCCAGGTGCAGCGCGACGGCGGCGATCCCTTCCAGGCTGGTCCCGAGCATCTGACCGAGGCTTTCCCGCCCCGGCTCCAAGGCCACCGCGTGGCCGGCCGGGGAGGGCAGGGCCTCCAGCGCCAACGCCGGCGGCGGCGGCGGGATGCGGTGTCCGTCGCCCTGCAACGCGGCGAGCATGGCGACGCGCGTGTCCTCCGCCTCCTCCCGCAAGGTCGCGACGGCCTCGTTCAACTCCCCGGCCGCCGCGCGTTCGGCGGCGAGGGCGGCGACCGCCACGCGCGCGAGCGCCGGCAGCGCCGAAGCCGCGTCCGGCGCCTCGATCAGCGGCGGCCGCCCGTCCAGCGCGGCGAGCAGGGGCGCCGCGGCGGAGGCGTCCGGCGCCACCACCGCGAGGATTCCCGCCGGCGGCGCGGGCAGCGGCAGGGCGGCGAGCGCCGGGTCGTCGCCGGGGCGGTGCAGGCGCACCGCGCCGCCGTCCGGAGTCGCCAACCACAGGGAAAGGCCCGGGAGCGCCAGATCGCCCACCCGCGCCACGCCCGCGTGCGCCAGCAGCACCGGCGCGCCACCGCCGGCGAGGCCCTGCAGCGCGGCCGCGTCCACGAAGAGCGTCACCGCAGCGGCCCCGGCACGACGCGGTCCAGGTGGTCGAGGAAGTCGCGCATCCCATCGCCCGCGCCCGCCCGCGCGATGCGGTCCGCGGCGCGGGCGCCGACGCGCGCCAGCAGGTCCGGCGAACCGTCCAGGCGCAGCAGCAGCGCAGCCATGGCGTCGGCCATCACCGGCTCCGGCAGATCGCGCGGCACGAGGAAGCCGTCCGCGCCGTCCTCGATGGCCTCGCCGGTCGCGCCGACGTCCGTGGCGACCACGGCGCAGCCGAAGCGCTGCGCCTCCAGCACGATGAGCGGCACCCCTTCGAAGCGCGAAGGGAGCAGCACCGCGTCGGCCCAGGCGTAGAGCGCGTCCAGATCCGCGGGCGTGGTCGCGGGCGGTTCCAGCGGCAGGCCGAGGTCGACGGGCCGGTCCAGCACCGGCCGCCCCACCACGCGCCATTGCACGCGATCCCGCGTGCGGGCGATCACGGCGGCCAGCCGGTCCAGCCCCTTCTGGCCGTCGAGCCTGCCGAGGAACAGCGCCCGCAGCTTGCCAGGCGCGCGCGCGCGCCGCGCCGCGAGTGCGGCCGCGACCCCCGCCGGGTCCGCGTCGTAGCCCGGCGCGTTGCGGACGAGGTGCAGCTTGCCGGCGGGCACGCCCTGGGCCACGCACCAGCGACGGAGCTTCTCCGAGATCACGGTGATCCCGTCGTAGGCGTGCTCGTAGGCCAGCGCCGTGTGGGCGGTGCCGAGCGGGTTGCCCCAGGGCGTGCGCTCCACGAGGTGCAGGCCGCAGAAGGTGCGGACGCCGATGCCCTTCAGCCGGGCCATGAGGGAGTGCGCCGGCAAGCTGTGCGTGTTCAGCACCGCGTCCATCCCGGCGAGCAACCCGAGCGCATCCTCCGCCGCCGCGCCTCGGCCGAAGGCCGCGACCTCCGCGCCGAAATGGGCGTTCTTCCAATCGCTGTCGGTCTCACCCATGCCGAAGAGCATGTTGACGCTCTCGAAGCGCTCCCGCGCGGCAGCGGAAAGGGACACGCGTCCTTCGCCCAGCACGAACAGGTGCGGGCGCCAGCCGCGCTCCCGCAGCGCCGCCGCCTGCCGCAGCACCACCCGCTCCACCCCGCCGAGCGCGAAGAGGGGCAGCACGAAGCCGAAGGAGCGCCGCCCTGGCTCCGGCAGCAGCGGCAGCACCGCGCCGAGACCGGAAAAGCCGTAGGCGCGTTCCGCCACGTTGTCCCGCCAGTTGCGGAAGTCCTGGCGCCAGCCGGGCTTGAGCGCGGTGCGGCGCCGGTGCGCGCGGCGCAGCGCCTCCACCTCCGCCACGAGGTGGCGGAACGCGGCGCCGCGCCCGCCACCGGCCACCGCCGCTTCCGCGCCGGGCAGGGACACGCGCAACCGGCGCAGCTTCGGTTGCGGCTTCTGCGACGCGAGGCTTTCCAGCCACTCGATGTCCTTCGCCCGCGACAGGCCGCCGAGGTTGCGGCCGCGCAGCACGATGACATCGGACGCGCCCGCGTCGCCGGCGGGCAGCATCTCGATCGCCGCCTCGTCGCGCTCCTCGCTCGGCGCGATCTC
>Ga0058700_1000751_pt1 | contig 9348 bp, 9 predicted proteins | sample AgamicAtAme_FD_71365 | JGI IMG/M metagenome (GOLD analysis project Ga0058700, IMG submission 71365) | Agave microbial communities from Guanajuato, Mexico - At.Am.e | ecosystem: Host-associated > Plants > Phyllosphere > Phylloplane/Leaf | place: Guanajuato, Mexico | collected 2012-06-07 | reverse complement strand
GTCTCCTGGAACTCAGCGCCCGCCCGCCGGAGAGCGGCGCGGCGGACCGCATCCTGGTGGGAGGACAGCCATGAACGTCATCGCGCGCCCGCAGACTCCCGACTCCGGCGAAGAACGCGTCGCTCCCGGCGTGCCGCCCTTCGACGCCGCGCGCCTGGACGCGCTGCTGGCGGAGCAGGACGTGGACGCGGTGGTCACGACCTCCCGGCAAGCTTCGCAGTACATGCTGGGCGGCTACACCTTCCCGTTCTTCGACCACCGGGACGCCATCGGCCTGAGCCGCTACCTGCCCGTGATGGTCTACGTCCGGGGCCGGCCCGACCTTTCCGCCTACATCGCCCACCGGCTGGAGAAGCACGAACACCAGCTCGGCCGGTTCTGGACACCGACGGTGAAGACGGTCTCCGGCACCACCACCGACGCGGTCGGCAACGCGCTCGCGCACCTCCGCGGCCTCGGCGTCCCGCTGCGCCGCGTCGGGGTCGAGCCCGCCTTCCTGCCGTCCGACGCCGCCGACGTGCTGCGTGACGGGCTGCCCAACTGCGCGCTGGTGGACGCGGGCCACGCGCTGGAGCGGCTGCGCGCCCGCAAGAGCGCGGCCGAGTTGGCGCTGCTGCGGGAGGCGTCGGAGAGGGTGGTCGCTTCCATGCTCGCCGCCTTCGCCGCCTGCGCGCCGGGGATGACCAAGGCCGACCTGGTGGAACGACTCCGCCGGGAGGAGCACGGCCGCGGCCTGGAGTTTGAGTATTGCCTCATCACCGCCGGCAGCGGCCTGAACCGCGCGGCGTCCTCGCAGCGCATCGAAGAAGGCGACATCATCTCGCTCGACTCCGGCGGCCGGTACCGCGGCTACATCGGCGACCTTTGCCGCATGGGCGTGGTCGGCGAGCCGGACGGCGAGTTGGAAGATCTGCTCGGCGCCGTGGACGCCATCCAGCAGCGCGCCCGCCGGGCGATCCGCGCCGGTGTGCGCGGCGGCGAGGTGCAGGCCGCGGGGGAGGAGGCCACCGTCGCGTCCCCGCTCGCCGAGCACATCGAATTCCTGGCGCACGGGATGGGCCTCGTGCAGCACGAGGCGCCCTGGCTCACCTCCGAGGGACCCATCCCTTACCCGGCCCACGACGCGGACCGCGCCTTGGAAGCGGGCATGGTCCTCTCCGTGGAAACGACGCTGCTCCACCCGCGCCGCGGCTTCGTCAAGCTGGAGGACACGGTGGTGGTGACGGAGGGCGGCCACGACGGGCTGGGCGACGCGGGTCGGGGATGGAACCGCGCCGGACGGGGCGGTTGACCGCGCCGGGCGAAACCGCGCATCGTCGCAACCAAGGCCGGTCCGGAAGGGCCGGGCACGGGAGCGAACGGCCATGCAGGATCTCGACCGCTTCGGCGTGACTCGGGAGGTCCTCGCGCAGATGGCGGAAACGCCGGACCCGCGGTTGCGCGAGGTGATGGCGTCGGCGGTGCGCCACCTGCACGAGTTCGCGCGGGAGGTGGAGCTGACGCCGGACGAGTGGCTGGCCGGCATCGCCTTCCTCACCGCCGTGGGCCACGCCTGCACGCCCATCCGCCAGGAGTTCATCCTGCTCTCCGACGTGCTCGGCCTGTCGCGGCTGGTCAACGTCATGCACGACGCCGAAGGGCGCGAGGCGGCGGGGACCGAGACCAGCCTGCTCGGCCCCTTTTTCCGCGAGCGGGCGCCGGAGTTCGCGCTGGGCGAGAGCATCGCGGTCCACAGCGGGTCCGGCACGGAGATCGTCATCTTCGGCGAGGTGCTGGACGGCGCCGGCAGGCCCGTGCCGCACGCCGCGATGGACGTGTGGCAGACGGACGCCGAGGGCCTCTACGACCTGCAGGCGCGCGACCCGGCGGTGATGGACATGCGCGGCCGCTTCCGCGCCGACGCCGAGGGCCGCTTCCATTTCCGCACGGTGAGGCCCATCGGCTACTCCATCCCGATGGACGGCCCGGTCGGCAAGCTGGTGGGCCGGCAAGCGCGGCACGGGATGCGCCCGGCGCACATCCACATCCTGGTCGCGGCCGAGGGGCACCGGGAACTGGTGACGGCGCTTTACTTCTCCGACGACGCCAACATCGGCAGCGACACCGTGTTCGGCGTTTCGAACTCCCTGGTCGTGGACGCGGAGAGGGGCGTGCCGGGCTCGCCGCGGCCGGATCTGCCGGGCGTCCGCTACGACTTCCGCTTGTCGCGCACCAGGGAAGGCGAGGCCGGCGGGCGCGTCGGCGCCGACCCCTCGCGAGTCGTGCCCGCGGACGGTTGAAGCGGGGCGAACGGGCTCCACGGGAGGAAACCAAAACATGGCCATCACCACCCGGCGGGATCTCGGGCGCCTCGCCATCGGCGCCGCGGCCGGCGGAGCGGCGGGCGTCTTTCCCGCCTCCGCGCAAGGGGCCAACCCGCTCCGCATCGGCTTCGCCATGGCGCTCTCGGGCGGGCTGGCCGGCAACGGCCGTGCGACGCTGCTCGCCTACCAGATCTGGGCCGCCGAGGTGAACGCGCGCGGCGGCATCCTCGGCCGGCCGGTGCAGCTCGTGTTCTACGACGACCAGACCACGCCCGGCCTGGTGCCCGGCATCTACACGAAGCTGATGGACGTGGACCGGGTGGACCTCGTCACCTCGCCCTACGCCACCGCGATGATCGCGCCCTCCATGCCCGTGGTGATGCAGCGGAACATGTGTTTCGTGACGCTCTTCGGTGCCGGGGTGAACGAGGCTTTCAAGTACGACCGCCACTTCAACATGAACATCACCGGCGACAACATGAAGGAGACCTACGCCAAGGGCTACTTCGACGTCGCGGCCAAGCTGCCGACGCCCCCGCGCAGCGCCGCGATCCTCGCCGTGGACAACGAATTCGCGCAGAAGGCGGCGGAGAGCGCGCGTTTCCACGCCCGGCAGCGCGGCTTGCGCGTGGTCTACGACCGCTCCTACCCGCCGACGACGGTGGACTTCACGCCGACGGTCCGCGCCATCCAGTCGGCGCGGCCGGACGTCGCGTTCATCGCCTCCTACCCGCCGGACTCCAGCGGCATCCTCCGCGCCGCGAGCGAGCTGCGCTTCGCCCCGCCCCTGTTCGGCGGCGGGATGATCGGGCCGCAGCTCGCGGCGTTCCAGGCGCAGTTCGGGCCGATCCTGAACAACTTGGTCAACTGGGACGTCTACTCGCCCGAGCCGACCATGAACTTCCCCGGCGTCGCGGAATTCCAGGAGAAGTACCGCGCGCAGGCGCAGCGCGAGCAGACGGACGTGCTCGGGAACTACATCCCGCCTTACGCCTACGCCCAGATGCAGGTGCTGGAGCAGTCGTTGCAGCGCGTCGGGCGCGTGGACCAAGCGGCGTTGGCCGCCGACATGCACGCCCAGGAATTCGACACCATCGTCGGCAAGTTCCGCTTCAGCGCCAGCGGCGAATGGGCGGAGCCGCGCAACCTCTTCGTGCAATTCCAGAACATCCGCGACGGCGACTTGGAGAAGTACAAGCGGCCGGGGACCAAGGTGATCCTGGCGCCGGAAACCCTGAAATCCGGAGAGCTCCGCGCGCCCTACGGCCCGGCCGGCGCCTGAGGCCCGGGCGGGCAGGGGCCGCAGGGGGATGCACCCCGACCTCGTTCTCCTGCTGAACGGCGTCGTCAGCGGCCTGCTGCTCGGCGGCCTCTACGCCATCGCGGCTTCGGGCTTGGCGATCTCCTTCGGGATGCTCGACATCGTCAACATCGCCCACCCGGCGCTGATGGTGGCGAGCGCTTTCGCCGTCGTCGCCGTGGGCACTTGGCTCGGCCTCGACCCGCTGCTCGTGGCGGTGCTGCTGGCGCCCCTGTTCTACGTCCTCGGGACCGGCATCTACGCCGCCTACCACCACTTCTTCGAGCGCCGGGGCGACGAGGCGCTGCAGGGCTTGGCCTTTTTCTTCGGCATCATGTTCATCGTCGAGGTCGGGCTGGTGATGGCGTTCGGGCCGGAGCAGCGCTTCCTCGACCCGCCCTACGCCTTCGTCACGTGGCGGCTGGGCGAGATTGACGTGCCGCTGCGTATGCTGGTGCCGCTGCTGCTCGCCGCCGTCGTGGTCGGGTCGCTGCTGCTGTGGCTCCGGTCGAGTTTCACCGGCCTCGCCATCGCCGCCGTCGCGCAGGACGCGGAGGCGCTGCGGCTGATGGCGGTGGACCCGGTGCGCGTGAAGCGGCTGGCCTTCGGCATCTCGGTGGCGCTCGGCGCCGTGGCGGGCGGCGCGCTGGTGGTGGTGCAGCCGGTCGAGCCCACCTCGGGCCAGATCTTCATCGGCCGGGTCTTCGCCATCTGTATCATGGGCGGGATGGGCAGCCTCCCCGGGTGCGTCGCGGCGGCCCTGCTGTTCGGCGTGGTGGAGAACGTGACCGCCTCCTTCGCCGGACCCTCCTGGTCGCCGGCCGTCGCCTTCGGTTGGCTGCTGCTCGTGCTCGCGGTGCGGCCGCAGGGCCTGTTCGGGAGGACCGCATGAGCACCACGGCCGCCGCCCTCGCGGTTCCGCCGCGAAGCGCCGCGGCGCGGCCCCGCCACTTGCCTTTCTGGCTCGGCGCCGCCGTCCTCGGCGCCGGGCTGTTCCTCGCGCTGCGGCTCGTCGGGAACGAGTACGGCTACTACGCGGGCTACTTCATCCTGCAGTACGTCGTGCTGGCTTCGGCCTGGAACATCCTCGGCGGCTACGCGGGCTACGTGAATTTCGGCGCCGCCGGCTTCATGGCTACCGGCGCCTACACCGCCATCGTGCTCCGCAAGGCGACCGGGCTGGACCTCCTGCCGGGCATCCTCGCCGCCGCCGCCGTCGCCGGGCTGCTCGGCCTCGGCACGGGCTATCTCACCCTGCGGCTGCGCGGGGTGTACTTCTCCATCGCCACGCTCTGCCTCGCCGTCGTCCTGCACACGTTGGTGGTGAACTGGGACTACGTCGGCGGCTCGCGCGGCGCCTACATCGTCCGCCCGCGGGAGGTGCCGCCCTTCACGAGCTACGGCGAGTACCTGTTCGTGGTCATGCTGGTGTTGGCCATCCTGACGGTGGGCATCGCCCGCGCCGTGCAGCACTCGCGCATCGGACGCGGGCTGCAAGCGATACGCGACAACGAGCGCGCGGCGGAGGCGGTGGGCGTGCCGACGCTCCGCCTCAAGCTGGTGGCGGCGACGCTCTGCGGCGCGCTGATGGGCGTGGCCGGAGCGCCGCTGCCCTACTACAGCGGCTACCTGAACCCGGACGCCGCCTTCAGCCTCTCCTACGCGGTGAACGCCATCGCCATGCCGCTGATCGGCGGCGCGGGCACCTGGGCCGGCCCGGTGATCGGCGCGGTGCTGCTGGGCGCGCTGCAGCAGGCGGCCACCGTCACCATCTCCTCCGCGCTCAACCTTTGGATCGTGGGTTGGATGCTGGTGGTGTTCGTCGCGCTCGCCCCGCGCGGCATCCTCGGCTGGTTCCAGGGGCGGCGGTGAGCGGCGGCGGGACGGGCGCGGAGCCGGTCCTGTTGCGCGCCGAGGGCGTCGGCAAGCGCTTCGGCGGCTTCGTCGCGCTGCAAGGCGTCGATGTCACGCTCCGCCCCGGCGAGCGCCTGGGGCTGATCGGGCCGAACGGCTCCGGCAAGAGCACCTTCGTCAACTGCGTCAGCGGCGACTTCGCGCAGCACGACGGCACGGTCACGCTGGCCGGCCAGGCGCTGGACGGGCTGAAGCCGCACCGCCGGGCGCGGCTCGGCCTCGCCCGCACCTTCCAGCTCCCGCAGCCGTTCGGCAGCCTGTCGGTGCTGGAGAACGTGCGGGTGCCGGTGCTCTTTTCGGCGAACGCCGGGAGCGCCACGGCGCGGGCCATGGAGTGCCTGGAAGTGGTGGAGCTGGCCGGCAAGGCCGGCAAGCTGCCGCGCGAGCTGACCCAGGTGGAGCAGCGGCGGCTGGAACTCGCCCGCGCCGTCGCTCTGGACCCGCGCCTCCTGATCGCGGACGAGGCGATGGCGGGGCTTTCCCACGCGGAGGTGGACCAGATCCTGGCCTTGCTGCGGCGCCTCAACGCCGCTGGCACCGCCGTCATCATGATCGAGCACATCATGCGCGCGGTGACCGAGTTTTCCGAGCGCTTGGTGGTGTTCGTCGCTGGCCGCAAGGTCGCGGACGGCCCGCCTCGCGACGTGCTCGCCATGCCCGAGGTGGAGAGCGCCTACCTTGGCAAGCAGTAGCGGCCTGGAGATCGCCGGCGTGGACGCAGGCTACGGCGCGGTGCGGGTGCTTGAGGGCGTGTCGCTCAGCGTGCCGGCCGGGGAAACGGTGGTGCTGCTCGGCACCAACGGCAACGGCAAGACGACGCTGATGCGCAGCATCATGGGCCAGGTCCGCCCGACAGCCGGTAGCATCCGGGCGGCGTTCGACGGCGAGGCGGTGGACGTCGTCGGCCTTTCGCCCGAGCGGGTGGTGGAACTCGGCATCGTGCTGGTCCCGGAGGGGCGGCGGCTCTTCCCGAGGCTCACGGTGGAGCAGAACCTTCGCCTCGGCGCATCCCGGGCGGCCGCCCGCCCCTCGCTGCCGCGCAACCTCGCGCTCTGCTACGAATTGTTCCCGCGCCTTGCCGAGCGCCGGACCCAACTCGCAGGCAGCATGAGCGGCGGGGAGCAGCAGATGGTGGCGCTCGCCCGCGCAATCATGTCGGAGCCGCGCATCCTCCTGGTGGACGAGCCCTCGGTCGGCCTCGCGCCCATCCTGGTCGCCCGGACCATGGACATGATCGCGGAGATGAAGGCGCGCCTCGGCCTGACGGTTCTGATGGCCGAGCAGAACTTCCACCAAGCCGTCCGCATCGCCGACCGGGGCTACGTGATCGCGCACGGCCGCATGGCGTTCGAAGGCGGCTCGCCGGCGGAGCTGCGGGACAACGAGCTGGTGCGGCGGGTCTACCTGGGGCTGTAGCCTTGCTTCCCGAAGGGCCGCGCCGAGGTAGAGGGAGGGCGCAGCCGGCCGCACCCCCATCAGTCACGGGAGAACCGCCATGTTCGTCGCCATGAACCGCTTCAAGGTCGCGCCCGGCGCGGAAAGCGACTTCGAGGAGGTCTGGACGTCGCGCGACACCCACCTCCGCGCCGTGCCGGGCTTTGTCGAGTTCCACTTGCTGCGCGGGCCGGCGCGCGAGGACCACGTGCTCTACGCCTCGCACACCATCTGGCGGAGCCGGGAGCACTTCGAGGCGTGGACCCGCTCGGAGGCGTTCCGCTTGGCCCACCAACGCGCGGGCGGCAACAAGCCGCTCTACCTCGGCCACCCGGAGTTCGAGGGCTTCGAGGCCATCCAGACGGTGACGCCGGCCGCGGCGTAGGCTACCTACGGGCGCGCGGAACGCTCCCGCGCGCGGACCCGCTCCCGGTGCGCGGTGTAAAGGCCGCTCGCGGCGATCACGCCGGCGCCGACCAGCGCCCATCGGTCGGGCACCGCGCCGAAGGCGAAGAACCCGAGCAGCGCGGACGACAGCAACTGCGAGTACGCGAAGGGGGCGAGCACCGAGGCCGGCGCGTGCCGGTAGGCGAGCACGATGAGCCACTGCCCGGCTGTGGCGATGAGGCCCAGGAGCAAGCCGAGCCCGGCTTGGCCGGGGGACGGCACGGCGAAGTCGAAAGGCAGCAACGCGCTGAGGACCGCGAAGCCGACCGCCGCCGACCAGAACAGCGTCGTCGCCGGCCGGTCGGCGCCCGCCATCTTGCGAGTCACGACGACGGCCAGGGCCCAACTCGCCGCGGTGACGATGGGGAGCGCGACCTCGGCCCCGTAGGCGCCGCCGCCCGGGCGCACCACCACCAGCACGCCGACGAGCCCGACCGCGACCGCCGCCCAGCGTCGCACGCCCACGATCTCGCCGAGAAACGGGATGGAGAGCGCGGTGATGAAGATCGGCGACACGAAGTTGATGGCGGTGGCCTCCGCGAGGGGCAAGAACCGGAGCGCCACGATGAAGGACAGCCCCGAGGCCACCAGGGCGAGGCCGCGCAGCACCTGCAGCCCTGGCGCTTTGGGACGCAGCACGGCCGGGCCGCCGCGCAGGACCGGAAGGAGCGTCAGGAGCAGGAAGGTCGCGTAGCGCATCCAAGCCACCTCGACCGGCGGCAGGAACTGGCCCAGGTGCTTCGCCAGCGCGTCGGAGACCGAGAAGATGGTCACCGCCGCGACGATCAGCGGGACGCCGCGCAGGGGATCGTCGGTCTGCGCCTTCGGGGGCTCCGGCGGTTTCGGCCGCGGCGGCAGGTCGGAGAAGCGCGGCGTCGGGCCGAGTTGGCGGGCCGCACCGGGCGGCGCTGGACGCGCCTCCAGCGGGGCGAGTTCAGTCAACGGCTTTGCCGTTTATGCTGCGTCGCAACATGCCTTGGAACTAACCACAGTCGCCGCTGGCCCGTCTACCCTCAGTTGCGCAACCCTGCCCCGCGTGGAGGCGGGCAGCACACGGCGGGCGTGCGGACAAGTCCGCGGCCCTGGCGGCTTCCCAGCCCGCGAAAGCGTGCCTCATCGAGCAGATGACGAAGTGTGCGGGCTCCGAGGCGCCCGCCTCCACCGGTCCCTTCGAACTCACCGGCCAACCGGCGATGATTGCCGTGCGCGCGGGCCTGGAAGACGGGGCCGCTGGTGTGCAACCCGCTGGTGGGCCGATCGAGGACGCGACCGTGCTCCGCGCCGCCCACGCCCCCGAACCGGCGACGGGGTCGCGCGCCCGTGGCCCGACCGCCACCCTCGGCGGCGAGCGTTGGGGGGCTTTCGCTTCCGACGCTCCGAAGAAGCTTTTCCCGGGCCGGGGAGTACGCCGGGCCTCGCAAGACGCCCCGGCGCGGTTCGGAGGGCGCCGGCTGGATCCTCCGCCGCCGTCGCCTCCTCCGTCCGCGTCGCCGACGCTCGCGGCCATTGGCGCTCGCGGGCAAACCGATCCGGCTCGTCGGCATCTTCATTGCCATAAAGCAACCGGTTGCTGAGATGGCGGTGGCGTGATCGTTTTGCACATGCGCGCGACCGTCCCCGAGGTCCCCCAAAGCGGATCGGGTGGCGGAAGCGCGCCGTCGAGCAACCGTTCGTTGCGCGGCTTTCGCTGCGGTTGATCGTCGTGGCTCAGGCCGACAACACGCCCCGGCTCCGTTTGGTGCGTCTTTCCGCGGCGGGCCGCTGAGCGCCGACGCCACTCGGCCGGGCCGGCGGTGGCGCCGTAGCTAGTCGGCCGGCGTGGCGCGGACGAGGCCCCATTCCGCCAGGAGGCGCGCCAACGTCGCGCCGGCCCCCGGCGCCAGCGGCCACGCGGAAGGCGGCCGGGTGGGGCCGCAGTCCTCGCCCATGAGGCGCAGCGCGGATTTCACC
>Ga0058700_1000747_pt1 | contig 9476 bp, 10 predicted proteins | sample AgamicAtAme_FD_71365 | JGI IMG/M metagenome (GOLD analysis project Ga0058700, IMG submission 71365) | Agave microbial communities from Guanajuato, Mexico - At.Am.e | ecosystem: Host-associated > Plants > Phyllosphere > Phylloplane/Leaf | place: Guanajuato, Mexico | collected 2012-06-07 | reverse complement strand
CACGGAGCACCATCGTGTCCAAGGGCATTTCGGCCGGGCGTGGGCAGAACACTTACCGCGGCTTGGTGAAGGTGGCGCCGGCGGCCTCGAACGCGCGCAACTTCACCCAGTGCGACAGCTTGCTCATCGGCGACCAGTGCGGTGCCCACACGGTGCCCTACATCGAGAACCGCTGCATGACGGCAAAGGTGGAGCACGAGGCGACCACCAGCCGCATCGCCGAGGACCAGCTCTTCTACTGCCGCCAGCGCGGCCTTTCGGAAGAGGACGCGGTCGGCCTTATCGTCAATGGCTTCTGCCGCGAGGTGCTGAAGGAGCTGCCGATGGAGTTCGCGGTGGAGGCGCAGAAGCTGCTGCAGATCAGCCTGGAAGGGAGCGTCGGTTGATGCTCAAGATCGAAGGACTCACAGCGGAGATCGACGGCAAGACGATCCTGAACGGTATCGACTTGGAGGTCCCGCAAGGCGAGTTGCACGCCATTATGGGGCCGAACGGCTCGGGCAAGTCCACTTTGTCCTACGTGCTCGCTGGGCGCGAGGGCTACGAGGTCACGGCCGGATCAGCGACCTTCGACGGCCACGACCTGCTGTCGATGGAGCCTGAGGAGCGCGCCGCCACCGGCCTGTTCCTCGCCTTCCAGTACCCGGTGGAGCTGCCCGGCGTCGGCAACGCCAACTTCCTGCGCACGGCGCTGAACGCTCTCCGCCGCTCCAAGGGCGAGCCGGAGCTGGACGCTATGCAGTTCCTCAAGGTGGCACGGGAGCGGATGCGCGCCCTCGCCATGCCGGAGGACATGCTGAAGCGCGGCGTCAACGTCGGCTTCTCCGGCGGCGAGAAGAAGCGCAACGAGATCCTGCAAATGGCGCTGCTCAACCCGCGCATGGCCCTGCTGGACGAGACCGACAGCGGCCTCGACATCGACGCGCTCCGGATCGTGGCGGACGGCGTGAACGCGATGCGCGGCCCGGCGTTCTCGGCGCTCATCATCACCCATTACCAACGGCTGCTCGACTACATCGTGCCCGACCGCGTCCACGTGCTGATGGGCGGCCGCATCGTGAAGAGCGGCGGGCCGGAGCTGGCGAAGGAGCTGGAGGTTTCCGGCTACACCTCCGTCCAGGCGGCGGCATGACAGCGATGCAGCAGAAGGGCGCCGAGGGCTTCCTCCACCGCTACGAAGGCCTGCGGGAGCGCCTGCCCGGCGCGCGGCTGCCCTGGGCGGAAGCGTTGCGCGACGAGGCGGCCGAGGCGTTCCGCGCATCCGGCCTGCCGACACGCCGCATCGAGGCGTGGCGCTACACCGACCTGCGCGCGGTCGGCGAAGCTGGCTTCGACGAGGCGTTGACCTCGCTCGACGACGGCCAAGACCTGCCGGCCATGCGCGGCTCCGCGCGCGCAGTGTTCCTGGACGGCCGCTTCCGGCCCGATCTGTCGCATCTGGACGGAGGCGCATACGCCGCGGGGAGCTTGGCGGCCGGGATGCGCAAGCTCGAAGGCCGCCTCGGCGCGTTGGCCCGGCCCGAGGAGCAGCCGCTCGCCGCGCTGAACACCATGCTGTTCGAAGACGGGCTCGTGGTGACGGTGCCGGCCGGCGTCGCAGGCGGGGTGCTCGACCTCCTGTCCGTGGCGTCGCCGACGGAGCGCCCCTCGGCCTTCCACCCGCGCCACCTCGTCCGTTTGGAGCCTGGTGCCAGCCTCACCCTCATCGAGACGGCGATCGGCCCCGAGGAAGGCCGCTACCTCCACAACCCGGTTTTCGAGATCGAGGTTGGGGAAGGCGCGACATTCACCCACGCGCGGCTGCAGCAAGAAGGCCCGCGCGCCTTCCAACTCTCCACCGTGTACGCGCGCGTCGCGGCAGGGGGCACCTACGACAACTTCACCCTCAATGCCGGCGGCCAGCTCGTGCGCAACGAGATCCACACGGCGCTGACCGGCCCCAAGGGAGCCTGTCACATGAACGGTGCGCAGCTCCTCGGCCCCGGCCAGCACGCCGATACCACCACCTTCCTCGACCACGCGGCACCCGACTGCGCCAGCCGGCAGACCTACAAGACGGTGCTGTCCGGCAAGTCCCGCGGCGTGTTCCAGGGCAAGATCCTGGTGCGGCAGCCGGCGCAGCGCACGGATGGCTACCAGATGAACCAGGCGTTGTTCCTCTCGCCCGACGCCGAGATCGACAGCAAGCCGCAGCTCGAAATCTACGCCGACGACGTGAAGTGCAGCCATGGCGCGACCGTCGGCGAGTTGGACGCGGAGCAGCTCTTCTACCTGCGCGCCCGCGGCATCCCGGAGCCCGCGGCCCGTGCCATGCTGGTCGAGGCCTTCCTCACCGAGGCGGTGGAGGGCGTGTCCGACCCCGCCGCGCGCGGCGCGCTGGAAGAGGCTGTTTCGGGCTGGTGGGACCGGCAGATGAAGGACGCAGCCTGATGGACGGACACATCGCCGCCACCGCCGCCGGCCTGGACGTGGAGCGCGTCCGCGCGGACTTCCCAATCCTCGGCGAGCGGGTCCACGGCAAGACACTGGTGTTCCTGGACAGCGCGGCGTCCGCGCAGAAGCCGCGGCAGGTCATCTCCGCGATGACGCGCTGCATGGAGACGGCCTACGCCAACGTCCACCGCGGCGCATACCGCCTGAGCGAGCAGGCGACGGACGCCTACGAGGCCGCCCGCGCCGCTGTGGCCCGCTTCCTAGGCGCTGGCGACTCGCGCGAGGTGGTGTTCACCCGAAACAGCACGGAAGCGATCAACTTGGTCGCCCACAGCTACGGGCGCGGCGTGATGAAGCCGGACCGGGCGGTGCTCATCAGCGAGATGGAGCACCACGCCAACATCGTGCCTTGGCAGATGCTGCGCGACGAGCGCGGCGTGGAACTCCGGGTGTGCCGCGTGACGGACGCGGGCGAGCTCGATCTGGAAGACCTTTCCGCCAAGCTTGCCGGCAAGGTCGGGCTGGTGGCGGTGACGCACATGAGCAACGCCCTCGGCACGGTCACGCCGGCCGAGCGCATCGCTTCCATGGCGCACGATGCCGGCGCTTTGGTGCTGTTCGACGGCAGCCAAGCCGCGGTGCACCGGCGCGTGGACGTGCAGGCGGTCGGCGCCGACTTCTACGTCTTCACCGGCCACAAGCTTTACGGCCCGACCGGCATCGGCGTGCTCTGGGCGCGGGCGGAGCTGCTAGACCGGATGCCGCCCTTCTTGGGCGGCGGCGAGATGATCGCCTCCGTGACTTTCGAGAAGACGACCTGGGCGCCGTTCCCGGCCAAGTTCGAGGCCGGCACGCCGCCCATCATCGAGTCGGTCGGGTTGCGCGCCGCCATCGACTACGTCTCCGCGGTGGGCATGCCCGCCGTGGAAGCGCACGAGCGGCGGCTGGTGGACCACGCCATGCGGCGTCTGTCCGACGTGGACGGACTGACGGTGCTCGGCCGCGCGCAGGACCGTGGCGGGGTGTTCTCCTTCGCGCTGGACAACGCCCACCCGCACGACCTTTCCACCCTGCTCGACCGCGCCGGCATCGCCGTGCGCGCCGGGCGCCACTGCGCCGAGCCGCTGCATGCGCGCTTCGGCCAGGAGGGCGGCACCTGCCGCGCGAGTTTCGGCCTCTATACCACGGCGGCGGAGGTGGACACGCTCGCAGAGGCGCTCACGGCCGCCCGGAGGTTCTTCGCCTGATGTTCGACGACCTGCGCGACCTCTATCAGGAGGTCATCCTCGATCATGGCCGCAAGCCGCGGAACTTCCGTCGGCTGGACGGTGCCGACCGCACCGCGCGGGGCGACAACCCGCTCTGCGGCGATCGGATGGAGCTGTTCGTCAATCTTTCGCCGGAGGGTCGCATCGCCGAGGCTGCCTTTCAGGGCCGCGGCTGCGCCATCTCGATGGCCAGCGCCTCACTCATGACCGAGACGGTGCAGGGCAAGACGCAGGCCGAGGCGGCCGAACTCTCCGGCAAGTTCCGCGAGTTGGCGATGAGCGGCGCCTGCCCCGAATGCGGCGCCTCCATCGCCGACGAGATGGAGCGCTTGCAGCCGCTGGCGGGCGTCCATGAATTCCCGAGCCGGGTGAAGTGCGCCACCCTCGCCTGGCACACACTCAACGCCGCGTTGGTGGACGAGGCGCAGGAAAGGACCGCGTCCAGTGAGTGAGAACAGCACTTCCGATACCGTGGCACGCCACGGTGCTTGGACGCCGGAAGGCGAGGTGCCTCCTCCCGCGCCGCAGCGCCCGAGCGAAGACACCGTCATCTCCTTGCTCAAGACGGTGTTCGACCCGGAGATCCCGGTCGACATCTTCGAGCTGGGCCTGATCTACGCGGTGGAGATCGCCAACGACGGCAAGGTCAAGGTCGAGATGACCCTCACCACGCCCTCTTGCCCTTCAGCGCAGGAACTTCCGGCGCAGGTGGAGGAGGCCGTGCGCATGGTGCCCGGCGTTTCCGACGTGGAAGTCGAAGTGGTCTGGGATCCGCCTTGGGACCAGAGCCGCATGAGCGAGGACGCGCGCCTCGCTTTGAACATGTTCTGACCGGAGATTGCTCCGCACCATGAGCACAACCACCGACGCCCCGGCCGCCAAGCCCCGCCCCAAGAGGGAGCTGCCGCCGTTGATGCAGCTGACCGACGCGGCGGCGGAGCGCCTGCGCGCCCTCTACGCCGCCGGCGAGGAGGGCAAGCTCCTCCGCATCGGTGTGAAGACGAAGGGCTGCTCCGGCATGGCCTACGACCTGTCCTGGACGGACGCGCCGGCGCCGACGGACGAGCGCGTCACGGACAAGGGCGTCACGGTCTTGGTGGACCGCAAAGCCAGCCTGTTCCTCATCGGCACGGTGATGGACTACGAGGTGAAGGGCCTGTCGGCCGGCTTCACGTTCACCAATCCGAACGAGAAGGGCCGCTGCGGCTGCGGCGAGAGCTTCCACGTCTGACGACGGGAGCCCGCGCCGCGCGCCCGCGCCGGACTACGCCCCGGACGGCACCAATCTATACCCTGTGCCCGCCCTCTCCACCCGGCCGGTCGCCGGGAAGGGGAAGTGGTAGCCCACCACGGGCATCCGCTCCGCCGCCGCGCGGTCCAGCAGTTTCTTGCGCGTTTCCACGGCCTGCGTCGGGTCCATGTCGAAGATCGGGTACCACTCGGGGTTCGCCATGAAGAGCGCGGGCGTGGTGACGGCGTCGCCGATCACCAAGCACTGCGCGGTCCCGTCCGCGATCAGGAAGCTGACGTGCCCGGGGCTGTGGCCCCGTGTGTCGATCGCGGTGATGCCCGGCGCGACCTCCGCGTCCGGCCGGAACCGCTCCACCTTCTCGGCGTAGGGCGCGAAGCGGCGCCGCGCGTTGGCGAAGCCGGGCCTGCGGAACTCGGCGGCGCGCGCCTCCTCGCCGGCGTCGTTCCAGAACGCCCACTCGGCTTCCGGCACCTTGATGGCCGCGTTCGGGAAGGCCGGCGTCCCGTCCGGCGCGAGGAGGCCGCCGACGTGGTCGCCGTGGAAATGCGAGACCAAGACGATCCTGATGTCCGCCGGGTCGAAGCCCGCCGCGCGCACGGCCGCCATCATCTGGCCCGTGCCGGCCGGCGCCCCTTGGCCGAAGCCCGTGTCGATCAACACCAGTCCGGCGCGCGTTTGCACCACCGTCTGGTTGTAAGGGTTGTCGAGGGCAGGGCCGGGCGTACCGTTGGCGGCGAGGGCGGCGGACACCGTCTCGGCCGGCACGCCCGGGATGAAGCCCTGGGTCGCGTCGGGCCGGCGGTTGGAGCCATCCTGCACGATGGCGACCGGCAGGGAGCCGACCATCATCTTGTGGAATCTCGGCGCGCCGGACGCCGCGCCCTGCGGCGACGGCTGTTGCTGGGCGGGCGCGACGCCAGGGGCGGCCGCCAACGCGGCGGCGCCGAGCAGGATGTCGCGGCGGTTCGGCATGGTGTGTTCCTCCTTGCGTCCCGTGCCGGACGGCCGGCGGTCGAGAGTCAGCGGCGCATGGTGCCCTCGCCGGCGATTCGCTGGCAAGGGCGTAACAGACCGGCGCGTTCACGCCGCGAAGGCGACCACAGACTCCAAGTGCGGCGACCACAGGAACTGGTCCACCGGCACCGCGGAAAGCGCGCGGTAGCCCGCTTCCTTGAACGCTTTCGCATCCCGCGCGAGCGCCGCCGGGTTGCACGACACGTAAACCACGCGCGGCACGCGCGCCCGCGCCAGCAACGGGACCTGCTCCGGCGCCCCGTTGAACGGCGGGTCGAGCACCACGGCGGCGTAGGCCTTCAACTCCGCCGGCAGGAGCGGCTGCCGTGCGAGGTCGCGCCGCACCGCCTTGATTCGCGCGCCGCTGCGTCCCGCGGCGGCGGCCAGCGCGCCCACCGCCTCCGCCGAAACCTCGTATGCGGTGACGCGGGCGCGCTCGGCCAGGGCGAAGCTCAGGGTGCCGATGCCGGCGTGCAACTCGGCGATCGCGGCCCGCGCCGACAAGCGCTCGGGAAGGCCCGCCAGCACGGCGTCTCGGATCGCCGCCTCTCCGGCGGGGCTGGCCTGGAGGAACGCGCCGGGCGGGGGATGCACGACGACTCCGCCGAACCGAATCGCGGCCGGGCCGTGTTGCGCGGCCACTTCCGGCCCGGCGTCGCCCAGCGCCCAGGCGATCCGCGGGATGCCGTGGTCGGCGGCAAAGGCGGCGAGCCGCGCTCGCGCTGCGGCGTCCAGCGCGCCATCCGTGCGCAGCAGCAGGTCCGGGCCGGTGTCGAGCAGGTTGAGCACCGCGGAGCCTTCCCGACGCAGGGCGGGCAAGCCGCGCAGCATCGTCCGGAGCGGATCGAACAAAGCCACCAGCCGCGCGTCGAGCACCTCGCAGGCTTGGAGGTCGAGGACAGCCCCGCCGACGCGCGCGTGGAAGCCGAGCGCCATCCCCCCGTCGGCCCGCCGGCGCAACGCCAAGTCGGCCCGGCGGCGGGCGCGGGGCGGGGTGCGGGCGAGCGGCGCCACAGGCGCGTCCGCGAAGCCGGCGTGCGACAAGGCTTCGACGAGCATGCCGTGCTTCCACTCGGCGTAGGGCGCGTCCGCCCAGTGCTGGAGGGCGCAGCCGCCGCACTCCGCGAAGTGCCGGCATGGCGGCGGGACCCGGTCGGGGCTCGCGCGGAGCAACGCTTCCGGCTCGGCCGACCAAGCGCCGCGGCGCCGGCCCGGCGCGCGCACCGCCAACGTCTCGCCCGGCAAGCTGCGGGGCACGAAGCATGCGACCCCGTCCGGCAGCCGCGCGACGCCGTCACCGGCCGCGCCCAGCGCCGTCACGGCGAGGTCAAGCGCGTCAGAATTCATCGGAGAACGGCAGGTAGCGGGAGGCGAGGCGGACTTCGGCGAGGAAAAGCGCGCGCGCGCCGATGAGCGCGAGCATGGCCGCGATCAGCAGCGCCGCCAGCAGCCACGCCACCCGGAGGCCCAGGAACACGCCGCCGAAGGACACGGCGATGAGCGAGCAGAGCAGGATGGCCGCCAGCACACATGCGGCGATGGCGCGGTGCGCGAACCAAGCCCGCCGCGCCAGTCCTGCCCGCTCTCCGGGTAACGCCGGCGAAAGCCCGTTGCGTATAGCCCTTTCACGGTCGATCAGTCGCCCCAATCGCGCGGCCAACACGTTCAACGCCCCGAAAATCTCGGTGAGCAGGAAGGCGGGCGCGATGGATTGGCTGATCGCGCGCTCGATCTCCTCGACGTCCTCGGGGCCGAACGGCCAAATGAAATCCATGGCCGTCCAGGCCCGCGGCCCGCCCCGTCGTCAGGCGCCGAAGGCGTTGAGCCCGGTGATGGCGCGACCGAGGATCAGCGCGTGGACGTCGTGCGTGCCCTCGTAGGTGTTCACCGTCTCCAGGTTCATGACGTGGCGGATGACGTGGTACTCGTCCACGATGCCATTGCCCCCGTGCATGTCGCGGGACACGCGCGCCATGTCGAGCGCCTTGCCGCAGTTGTTGCGCTTCACCAAGCTGATCATCTCCGGCGCCACCCGGCCCTCGTCGAACAAGCGGCCGACGCGCAGCACGGCATTGAGGCCGAGCGCGATCTCCGTCTGCATGTCCGCGAGTTTCTTCTGGATGAGCTGGGTATTGGCGAGCGGCCGGCCGAACATCTTGCGGTCCAACGTGTATTGCCGCGCCGCGTGCATGCAGAACTCGGCCGCGCCCATCACGCCCCAGGCGATGCCGTAGCGCGCGCGGTTGAGGCAGGAGAACGGCCCGGCGAAGGACTTCACGCCCGGGAGGCGGTTTTCCTCTGGGACGAACACCTCGTCCATCATGATCATGCCGGTGGTGGAGGCGCGCAGGCTGAACTTGCCCTCAATCTTGGGGAAGGTGAGGCCTTTCATCCCTTTCTCCAGGATGAAGCCTCGCAACACGCCTTCGTCGTCCTTGGCCCAGACCACGGCGAGGTCAGCGATCGGCGCATTGGTGATCCAGGTCTTGGAGCCCGAGACGACATAGCCGCCGTCCACCTTGCGCGCGCGAGTCCGCATAGAGGAGGGGTCGGAACCGGCGTCGGGCTCCGTCAGCCCGAAGCAGCCCACCCACTCACCGGAACGGAGCTTCGGGATGAACTTCTCCCGCTGCTCCTCCGAGCCGTACTCGTGGATCGGGAACATCACCAAGCTCGACTGCACGGAGAAGGCGGAGCGGTAGCCGCTGTCCACCCGCTCCACCTCGCGCGCCATCAGCCCGTAGGCGACGTAGGACACGCCGGCGCAGCCGTAGCCGTCGAGCGTGGCGCCGAGGAAGCCCATCTCGCCGAATTCGTTCATGATGTCGCGGTCGAAGCGCTCGTGCCGGTTCGCCTCCAAGATGCGCGGCATCAGCCGCTCCTGGCAGAACCCGTGCGCAGACTCCTTCACCATGCGTTCTTCGTCGGTGAGAAGGTCGTCGAGCAGGAAGGGGTCCTCCCACTTGAACACTGCGGCGTTCTTGCTCTTCGGGCTGACGACGTTCATGGCTTACTCCTCGCGGCGACGCCTGCGCGGCGCGGTTCGCTCCAGCTTAGCCCTTCCACCCCGCCCGACGAGGGGGCGGCCCGGTCAGGCCGCCTCCTGCTCCGTGTCCTTCAGCTCCGGCGCAGCCGCCTCGCGCCTGGGGCGCGGGATCGGGATCAGCATGAACGCCGGGACGGCGTCGCCGAAGCCCTGCACCGCCGGCCCGAGGTCGTCACGCTCGCGCCGCCGCGGCGGCGGCTCGCCCCCACGCCGATCGCGGCGCGGCGCGCGCTCGTTGGCCGTCACGGTCGGCGCCGGGACGTCCGCCTCTCCGCCGCGCGCCGCCGCCACCGCAGGTTCCGGGTTCCGCGGAGCGCGCTCCGCACGCTCGGGCCGCGCGCGCGGCTCGCCCCCGCGCCCTGTCGCCGTCCGGCCGCCGCGCGCCGCAGGAACTTCCCGCTCCGACCGGCCCGCCCCTTTGCCGCGCCCGCCGCCGCCGCCGCTCCTCGCGCCGCCGGCGGCG
>Ga0058700_1000745_pt1 | contig 9492 bp, 7 predicted proteins | sample AgamicAtAme_FD_71365 | JGI IMG/M metagenome (GOLD analysis project Ga0058700, IMG submission 71365) | Agave microbial communities from Guanajuato, Mexico - At.Am.e | ecosystem: Host-associated > Plants > Phyllosphere > Phylloplane/Leaf | place: Guanajuato, Mexico | collected 2012-06-07 | reverse complement strand
ACTTCTGGATCTTGCCGGTGGAGGTCTTGGGCAGCGGCCCGAAGGTCACGCCCTTCGGCGCCTTGAAGCCCGCGAGCCGCGCGCGGCACCACGCGACGACCTCCGCCTCCGTCAACGAAGCCTCCGCGCCCGGCGAGGGCGTGACGAAGGCGTGCGGCACCTCGCCCCATTTCGGGTCGGGCCGCGCGACCACCGCCGCTTCCATGATGGACGGGTGCGCGTACAGCACCTCCTCCACCTCCAGCGTCGAGACGTTCTCGCCGCCGGAGATGACGATGTCCTTGGCCCGGTCCTTCACCTCGATGTAGCCGTCCGGATGCAGCACCCCGAGATCGCCGGTGCGGAACCAGCCGCCCGCGAAGGCGGCCTCCGTCGCGGCGGGGTTGCGCAGGTAGCCCTTCATCACGGTGTTGCCGCGCAGCGCCACCTCGCCCATCGTCGCGCCGTCTGCCGGAACCGGGCGCATGGTGGCGGTGTCGAGCACCGTCGCCTCTTCCAGCGTCGGGTGGTTCACGCCCTGCCGCGCCATGAACGCGGCCCGCTCCTCCAGCGGCAGCGCGTCCAGCCCCGGCTGCGGCACGCAGATGGTCGCGGGGCCGTAGCACTCGGTCAGCCCGTAGAGGTGCGTCACCGCGAAGCCCAGGCCCTCCATCCGCGCGATGACCGCCGAGGGCGGCGCCGCGCCGCCGGTGGCGATGCGCGCCGTGTGCGAGAACGCGCGCCGCTGCTCGTCCGGCGCGTGGATCAGCATGGTGAGGACGACGGGCGCCGCGCACATGTGCGTCACGCCGTGCTCCGCGACCGCCGCGAAGACCGCCGCGGGTTCCACCCGTCGCAGGCAGACGTGGGTGCCGCCCTGCAACGTCACGGCCCATGTGTAGGTCCAGCCGTTGCAGTGGAACATCGGCAAGGTCCAGAGGTAAACGCTCTCCGGCGACAGCCCGAAGGCCAGCGCGTTGCCGCAGGCGTTGAGGTAGGCACCGCGGTGGTGCGTCACCACGCCCTTCGGGTCGCCCGTGGTGCCGGAGGTGTAGGAGAGCGCGATCGTCTCCCACTCGTCCACCGGCACCCGCCCCGGCGCGTCCGGGTCGCCCGCGGCGAGGAAGGCTTCGTACTCGGCGCCGCCGAGCGCCTCCCCCGCCGTCGCCGCTTCCGGGTCGGCGATCTCCACCACGCGCGGCGGCTCCGGCACGTCGTCCAGCGCCGCCCGCGCCACCGCGCCCCACTCGCGGTCCACCAGCAACATCCGCGCTCCCGAATGGCGCAGGATGAAAGCGACGGCCGCCGCGTCCAGCCGAATGTTCAGCGTCAGCAGCACCGCGCCGGCCATGGGCACGCCGTAGTGCGCTTCCAGCATCTCCGGGATGTTCGGCGCCAGCACCGCCACCGTGTCGCCGGGCTCGACGCCCGCCGCGGCGAGGGCGGAGGCGAGGCGCCGGCACCGCGACAGCATCTCGGCGTAGGTGAACCGCCGCGCGCCGTGGATGACCGCGACACGGTTCGGGTAGACCCGTGCGCTCCGAAGCAGGAAGGAAATGGGCGTGAGCGGGACGTGGTTCGCCGGGAGCCGCGGCAAGGTCTCGTGGTCGCGCATCGCGCCCTCCTAGCGGCTGCCGCCCAGCGCCCGCGGGTTGCTGACGGCGCAGCGCAACCGCGTCAGCGCCGCCAACGCTTCGGCCGCCTCGGCGCTGCCCGCCCGGCCCGGATCGCGCCCGCCCGCGCGGATCTCTTCGGCCAGCCGGCGCAGCAGCGCGTCGGAGTCCGCGTCCTGCATGTCGAGCAGCCCGCGCAGCCGGGCGAGCACGGGCGCCTCGTCCGCCGCCATGTCGCGGCGCGCGATGGCCATGGCGTTGGCCACCATGCGGGCCTCGAAGCGCTTGGCCTCGGGCAGGTGCGGCAGCAAGTCGCGCAGCAGCACCTCGCGCGCTGTGCTCAGGAGCCCATCGGCGTCGGGCCGTTCAAGCATCGAGGACCCCCGTCATCCGCAGCACGTCCATCTCCAGCTCCGGGACTATGTGCCCGGTCAGCGCCAGTTCCAGGTTGTCCTCGCGCCCGGAAAGGTGCCGCGCCGCCTGGTCCGCCGCGATCACGGCCCAACGCACGGTGGCGGCCAGCTCCCACCAGCGCACGCGCCCCGCGTCCACCCGCCGCCCGCTCGCCTCCTCGTAGGCCGCGTAGAGCGCGGGGCGCGGGCCGATGCCGCCGACCTCGTGCGCCCCGCCGAAGCGCCAGCACGGGGCGCAGAGCCAGCCGAGGTCGGCGTGCGGGTCGCCCCAGGCCGCGAACTCCCAGTCGAGCACCGCGGTGACGCGGCCTTCGTGGACCATGTAGTTGCCGGTGCGGAAGTCGTTGTGGTTGAGCGCGACGTCGCCGGGCGGAAGGGCGCCCCGCTCCAGGTGCCGCAGCCCCCATTCCAGCACCGGCCGCGGCGTCCCGGCCGCGTCCAGCGCCGCGCGCTGCCGCGCCACGAAATCCGCCGCGGGGTCGCCCGGCGGCGGCGGCAGCATCGCCAAGTCGTCGCGCGGCGGCCGGATCGTGTGGATGCGCGCCAGCTCGCGCCCGAGCGCCCCGGCCAGCGCGGCGTCCCCGCCCGACCCACCGGCTCGCCGCACCAGCACGTGCCCCCGCGCCACACCCTCCGCGCGGCGCATGACGAAGAACGGCGCCCCGGTCACGTCCGGGCCTCCGTGGCAGAACAGCGGTTCAGGCACCGTCACGCCCGCGGCGTGGGCGGCGCGGAGCAGCGCGAACTCCGTCGCCCGCGGCAGGCTCACGGCGAGCACCGCGGCGTTGTCCGTCCGGAGCACCCAGCGCTCCGGCGCGCCGCCGCGCGACACGTCGAGCGCCCAGTTCTGCTGCACCGCGCCGCCCGAGAGCAGCGCCATCGACTCGATCGAGACCGGGGCGCCCGCCGCCGCCGTCAGCCAAGCGGACAGGCGGCCGCGCGCCGCTTCATCCACGCCCGACCGCCCCCCAGGAGAAGAAGTCCTTGCCCTGCCGGCGCAAGAAGTTGGCCAGCACCATGCGGTGCACCTCGCTCGCGCCGTCCACTAGCCGCGCCTGCCGGGCGTAGCGGTACATCCACTCGACCGGCTCGTCTTTGGAGTACCCGCGCGCCCCGAGCAGTTGCAGCGACGTGTCCACCGCCTTGTGCAGCGCGTCGGCGACCACGACCTTGGCCATGGAGATCTCCTTGCGCGCCAAGTTCCCTTGGTCGAGCAGCCACGCCGCGCGCATCGTGAGCAGCCGGCCGATGTCGAGCTCCATCCCGGCCTGCCCGATCATCTGCTGCACGCTCTCCTTGTCGGCCAGCTTCTGGCCGAACGCCTCGCGCGTCTCGATGCGCGCCAGCGCGATCTCCAACGCCCGCCGGCCGAGGCCCGTCCAGCGCATGCAGTGGGTGAGCCGCGCCGGGCCGAGGCGTATCTGCGTCACGCGGAGGCCGTCGCCCACGCCCATCAGCACGTCTTCGTCGCGGATCTCCAGCCCGTCGAACTCGACCTCGCAGTGACCGCCGTGCTCCTCCGGCCCCATGATCGGGATGCGGCGGGTGATGCGCCAGCCGGGCTGGTCCGCGTGGAACAGGAAGGCGGTCAGCCCCTTCCGGTCGTCGTCCGACGTGCGGGCCATGAGGATGAAGTGCTTCGCCTCGGCCGCGCCGGTGATGTAGTGCTTGCGGCCGTGGACCGCCCAGCGGTCGTTGCCGCGCCGCTCCGCCCGCGTGTAGGTCATCGACGGGTCGCTGCCGCAGCCGTCCGGCTCCGTCATGGCGAAGGAGGACTGCACCTCTCCGTCGACGATCGGCTGGAGCCAGCGCCGCTTCTGGTCCTCGGTCGCGACCTGCTCCAGCACGCGCATGTTGCCGTCGTCCGGCGCCGCGCCGTGGAACACGACCGGGCCGAAGATGGAGCGGTTCATCTCCTCGTAGCAGGGCGCCAGCTCTGCCATCTTCAAGCCGCCGCCGCCGCGGCTCTTCGGCATCTGCAAGGCCCACAGGCCCTGCTTCCGCGCCTCGGCCCGCATCCGCTCCAGCAGGGGGCGGTTTATGTTTTCGTGCTCGTCGTAGCTCGCGGGGTCGCGCTCCAGCGGGATCAGCCGCTCCTCCACGAAGGCGCGGATGCGCTGCCGGACGGCGTCGGTCTCGGGAGAAAGGGCGAAGTCCATGGCGAGGGTCCTAAAGGGCGTTCACGGAATGGCCGCCGTCCACCACCAGCGTCGCGCCCGTCATGTGCGCGCCGGCGTCGGAAGCGAGGAGGAGCAGCGGCCCGGTCAGGTCGTCGGGCTTGCCGAGGCGGCGCTGCGGCGAGCGCTTGACGAGCGCTTGGCCCGCCTCGGTGGCGAAGAACTCGGCGTTGATCGGCGTCAGGACGTAGCCCGGCGCGATGGCGTTCACCCGGATGCCGTGCCGCGCCCACTCCACCGCGAGCTGCCGCGTCATCTGGAGGAGCGCCGCCTTGGACGCGGTGTAGCCGACGACGCCGGACAGCACCCGCAACCCGCCGACCGAGGCGATGTTGACGATGGAGCCGGGCCTCTCCGCCGCGACGAGCCGGCGCGCCGCCGCCTGCGCCACCAGGAAGCAGCCGCGGAGGTTCACGTCGAGGACGCCGTCCCAGTCTTCCTCGGTCTGCTTCAACGCGGGGCGGGTCACGGCGACGCCGGCGTTGTTCACCACCACGTCGCAGGGCCCGCCGAAGGCGGCCTCGGCGGCGTCGAAAGCCCGGCCCACCGCCGCGGCGTCCGTCACGTCGAGCGGCACGGCGGCCGCCCGTTCGCCCAGCTCCGCCGCGAGCTTCGCCAGCGCCTCCGCCCGCCGCGCCGCAAGCGCCACGCGGGCGCCCGCCGCGTGCAGCACGCGCGCGAAGTGCTCGCCGAGCGCGCCGGACGCGCCGGTGACGAGGGCGTTGCGGCCCGCCAAGGAGAAGAGCGCCGCAGGGTCGGAGGCCATGCAACACTTGAACACCGCCGCCGCCGGCGTACAAGCGGGTCACGCGGCCAGCCCCGCCTCCGTCCGGGCGACGAGCGCGGACACGCCGAACGCTTCGGTCGCCGGGGCGGCTATGGCGCGCGGGCTGTGAAGAGGAGGCCGGGAGCGGCCCCTGAACGTTCCGTTCGCGGCGGGGCTGGGCGCCCCAAGGCCGTTCGGCGCGGCGTCACTCCGGCCGCAGGCAGTTCATGATGTAGGGCGGCAGGTCGAAGGCGCCGACGTGGATGGCCGGCGTCCAGTAGCGCGTGGTGCCCAGGACGCCCGCCGCCGCGGCCCGGCGCTCCACCTCCGCCGCCGCCACGGCGCGGCACGCCGGGTCCTTCGCCGACCAGCCGATGGCCATGAAGCCGCCGACGTAGGTGGGCACGGCGACGGCGTAGGCGTGCGTGTCGGCGAAGAACGCCGCCCGGCGCGCGGACGACTGGCGCAGTTCCTCGCCCTGCATGAACGGCACGCCGCCCTGGTTGACCACCACGCCGCCGGGGGAGAGCACGCGCGCGCACTCGCGGTAGAACTCCGCGGTGAACAGCACCTCGCCGACGCCGGCCGGGTCCGTGCTGTCCACGATGATGGCGTCGAAGCCGCCCGCCGGCGCGTCGAACACGTAGTGGATGGCGTCGCCCACCACGACCTCCGCGCGCGGGTCGGTCCAGGCGTTTCCGCCGATGCCGGGCAGATGCTCCTTGGAAAGCGCGATCACCTGCTCGTCGATCTCGACCAGCACGGCCCGCCGCACGCTCCGGTGCTGCAACACGCGGCGCAGGATGCCGCCGTCGCCGCCGCCGATCACCAGCACCCGTTCCGCGGCGCCGTGGCAGAGCAGCGGGACGTGCGCCATCATCTCCTGGTAAACGAACTCGTCCGCCTCGGTGATCTGCACCACGCCGTCCAGCATCAGCACGCGGCCGTGCGAGGCGCTGTCGAAAATGAGGATATCCTGGTGGGGGCTGCGGACCCGCGCGATCTCGGCCTTGAGGGCAAAGCGCTGGCCCCAATCGGGGTACAGCGCCTCTTCCACCCAGGCGCGCGCCGTCACGGCTCGTCCGTCAGGCCGCGCTTGTGCTCCGCGAGCTGCACGCGGCCCGGCGCGAAGCCCGCCTTCAGCGCCGGCAGAGCGCGGTAAGGATCGCAGCCGCCGCACACGAAGATGTCGAGCGCCGCGTAGCCCCGCTCCGGCCAGGTGTGGATGGAGACGTGGCTCTCCGCGAGCACCAGCACGCCGGACACGCCGCAGCCCTCGCCGAAGTGGTGGAAGTGCCCGTGCAGTATGGTGGCGCCGGTGTCCGCCGCCGCCTGGCGCAGCACGCGGTCCACGTGGTCGGTGTCGCTGAGGTTGCCCGCGTCCCACAGGTCGATGATGAGGTGGGTGCCCGCGAACCGAACGCCGTCGCGAGAAACGAAGTAGTCCTTGGCGTCGGTGCCGGCGCAGCCGGCGGGAGCGGTGTTGGTCGCGGTGGAGGTGTCCGGTGTCCCCGGTCCGGTCAGAGCGTTCATCCCTTGCCCTTCTCCTGTGGCAATGACCAGGGCCTTCGCCTTTCGTCGCGCCTCTCGTTCGGTTGATGGGGGCGGCATATGGGGCAAAGGCGCTTTCGATGCAAGGATTCCGGCGACCGCGCGCGCCACGCGGAGCTGCAACGGCCCGCCTGCGCCCTTGCTTGACCACCGGGCGAGCCGTTTCCATGCTCGACGCAGCGGAGGGAGGCCAAGCCATGTCCGAGACGCAGCCGGTCCCGAACGCTGCGGACCACCGCGCCCCTGAGGTCGCGGAGTTCGACGCCGTCGTCGTCGGCGCCGGTTTCGCGGGCCTCTACATGCTGCACCGCCTGCGCGGGCTCGGCCTTTCCGTGCGCGTGTTCGAAGCCGGCGCGGGCGTCGGCGGCACCTGGTACTGGAACCGCTACCCGGGCGCGCGCTGCGACATCGAGAGCATGCAGTACTCCTACTCCTTCTCGGACGAGCTGCAGCAGGAATGGCGCTGGCCGGAGCGCTTCTCGGCGCAGCCGGACATCCTGCGCTACGCGAACCACGTCGCCGACCGCTTCGACCTCCGCCGCGACATCCGCTTCGAAACCCGCGTCACGGGCGCCACCTGGGACGAGGCTTCCGGACGCTGGACCGTGGAGACCAACAGGGGCGATCGGATCACCGCGCCCTTGTGCATCATGGCGACCGGCTGCCTGTCCGCCGCGCGGACGCCGGACATCCCGGGCCTCGCCTCCTTCGAGGGCGACACCTTCCACACCGGCCACTGGCCGCACGAGGGCGTGGACTTCACCGGCCGGCGCGTCGCCGTGGTCGGCACCGGCTCCTCCGGCATCCAGTCCATCCCCGTGATCGCGGAGCAGGCGGCGCACGTCACCGTCTTCCAGCGCACGCCCAACTTCAGCATCCCGGCGCGCAACAAGGCGATGGACGACGAGTACGAAGCGCAGTGGAAGTCGGACTACCCGGCGCGCCGGGCCAAGGCCCGCACCATGCGCAACGGCATCTTCTACAACCTGAACGACAAGTCGGCGATGGAGGTGGAAGAGGAGGAGCGGCGGCGCGAGTACGGGGCGCGTTGGCAGGCCGGCGGCCTCGCCTTCATGGCGGCCTTCAACGACTTGGCGCTCAACGCTGAGTCGAACCGCACGGCCGCGGATTTCGTGCGCGAGCAGATCCGCTCCACCGTGCGGAAGCCGGCGGTGGCCGAAACGCTGCTCCCGACCACCTACCCGATCGGCACCAAGCGCATCTGCGTGGACAACGACTACTACGAAGCCTTCAACCGCGACAACGTGACGCTGGTGGACATCAAGAAGGCGCCGATCGAGGAAATCACCCCGACCGGCATCCGCACCGCCGACGGCGCCCACCACGAGGTGGACAGCATCGTCTTCGCCACCGGCTTCGACGCGATGACGGGCGCCTTGATGGGCGCCGGCATCCGCGGCCGGTCGGGCCTGCCGCTTGCCGAGAAGTGGGAAGCGGGGCCGCGCACCTACCTCGGCCTGATGACCGCCGGCTTTCCGAACCTGTTCATGATCACCGGGCCGGGCAGCCCTTCCGTGCTCAGCAACATGATGGTGTCGATCGAGCAGCACGTGGACTGGATCGCCGACTGCGTCGCGCACATGCGGGCGCGCGGGGCGCAGACGATCGAAGCGACGCGGGAGGCCGAGGACGCCTGGGTGGAGCACGCCAACGAGGTGGCGCACCGCACGCTCTACCCGCAGGCGCCGTCTTGGTACATGGGCGCGAACATCCCCGGCAAGCCGCGCGTGTTCATGCCCTACATCGGCGGCGTGGGCGTGTACCGCGAGAAGTGCGACGAGATCGCGGCGAGGGGGTATGAGGGCTTCCGCTTCTCGTCCGCCTCGCCGGGCGGAGAGCAGCGGGCCGCCGCGGCTGAGTGACGGCGGGCGCGCGCCACGGGCCTAGCCCACGCCCATGGCGCGCGGCAGCCAAAGCGCGATGTCCGGAAAGGCGACAACCAGGGCCAGCGCCAGGAACATCGCCAGGATCATCCACACCACCCAAGGGATGGTGCTCTCCATCGTCACGCCGGCGATGCGGCAGGACACCATGAGGTTGACCGCGAGCGGCGGGGTGAACTGCCCGATGGCGATCTTCATGGTGAGGATCACGCCGAACCAGGTGAGGTCCCACCCGTAGGCGGTGGCGATCGGGATCAGCACCGGCAGCAGGATCAGGAAGGTCGAAACGCCGTCGAGGAACATCCCGATTACGATCAGCGCCAGCATCAGCAGCGCGATGGTGCCCCACTCGCCCAAGCCCAGGCCGATGATCCAGGCCGCGATCGGCTGCACGATGCCGAGCGTCGAGGTGCTCCAGGCGAAGACGGAAGCGAGGGCGATCACGATGAGGATCACGGCGGACAGCTCGCCCGCCTCCACCAACATCTCGTAGAGGTCGCGCACGGTCAGCGTGCGGTACACCACGAAGCCAATGAACAGGCCGTAGGCGACGGCCATCACCGCCGCCTCGGTCGGCGTGAACGCGCCGCTCCGCATCCCGCCCAGGATCACCACGGGCGCCATCAGGCCCCAGAACGCTTCGCGGAAGGTGCGCCAAACCGACAACCGCTCCGCCACGGGCGCCTTGCCGCCGAAGTCGCGCAGCATGGAGATGGCGACGATGGGCACGATGATGGCGAGCCCGGCCAGGATGCCCGGCAGCATCCCCGCCATGAAGATCGCCGGCACGGACACGCCCGGCACCAGCACGGCGTAGACGATGAAGGCGATGGAGGGCGGGATCAGGATGTCGGTGGCCGCCGCCGCCGCGACCGTGCTGGCGATGAAAGGGCGCGGGTAGCCGTCCCGCACCATGGAGCGCGTCACCACCTGCCCCACCGCCGCCGAAGTGGCCGGGCCGGAGCCGGAGATGCCGCCGATCACCATCGCCACCAGCACCGCGACCGAGGCCAGCGCGCCCCGGCCCGCGCCGACGAGCGCGGTTGCGAAACGCACCAAGCGCAGCGCCACGCCGGTGCGGTCGAAGAC
>Ga0058700_1000741_pt1 | contig 9533 bp, 9 predicted proteins | sample AgamicAtAme_FD_71365 | JGI IMG/M metagenome (GOLD analysis project Ga0058700, IMG submission 71365) | Agave microbial communities from Guanajuato, Mexico - At.Am.e | ecosystem: Host-associated > Plants > Phyllosphere > Phylloplane/Leaf | place: Guanajuato, Mexico | collected 2012-06-07 | reverse complement strand
CAGCGTATAGAGCAACTGCAGAAGGTTCAACGAGCGCGCCTTGTTCATATGATAATTCATCAGGAAGTTTGAACAAAAGCTCTTCATCTACAGAGACGTATTCAGAGAAACCGCCGCCTCCGCCGGCTAAGCCGAGGAATCCCATTTGTTCATCAAGGTTGTAGGCGCCTTGGTGGCCGTGTGTAGCAAAAATCGGCTCGACTACAACGCGGTCTCCAACCTTATAATTTTCAACGCCTTCTCCGACTTCGACAACTTCACCGGAGAATTCATGCCCCATTGTGACTGGTGCCGTTTCATTTGTTAATGGGTGCGGTTTGTCAACCGGAATAAAGATCGGGCCGCCCAGATATTCGTGTAAATCACTTCCGCAGATGCCGCACCATTTGACTTTGATCTTTACTTTTCCCGGCTCCGTTTTTGGCTCTTCGATATGTTCAATACGGATATCCTTTTGGTTATGCCATCTTGCTGCCTTCATGGATTACCACTCCTATAACTTTTGATGTGAGTAATTCCGCACCGGTCAATATGAACTGTTCACAAAATCGCCATTTTTAAAACCAAAAAAGAAATGAAATTTTTATATAATATAATCTACGTTTTTTTGAAAAAAAGAAACTTTAAAGAAAAAAGGGTCTCGCACACTCTTTTTTCTTTATATGAGAGTATCAATCGTTTACATAGCTATGAATTTGGTTTGAACAATACGGTAATGGTTCGTTCATATTGAATGCGACAACTACTCTATCAATAATTATAACGCTAATACCGCTATTATAATAGGATAATCTTCCATGGTTTAATTTAGCAGAGGTAACTTTTTGACTTTGTAACATTACTGTAAGGATATTGAAATAAAAAATAGCTGGTTGATCGTGTATAATCTTCCTAGATGTTAACAAACAGGGGGACGAAATGTTGAAGAAAGTCATTTTAGCCGCTTTTATCTTAGTAGGAAGTACTTTGGGAGCTTTTAGTTTTTCATCAGATGCCAGTGCGAAACATGTGAACGGAAATATTACTTGGTATAATGGAGTCGGGAAAAAAGGCTCTTCAGGTAAGAAACTTGGACATTGGGATTGTGCGACCAAAATCGGATTTGATGTTCCTAGAAACGGGACAAAAATCAGAGCTTATGCAAAAGCGAAGCCTAAAAAGGTGATTACGGTTTATAAAAATGATGTTGGCAGAATGCCTAATGCAGTGCTGGATGTTAGCCCTAAAGCGTTTAAAGCGCTTGGATATCCATTAAGCAAAGGTAAAGTAGCGGGGCATTACAGCTATTAATGTACATATATAATCTGGAAAGCAAGAAGTCACATTCTTGCTTTTTCTATTGGTGGAGATAAAAGATGAAAAAAAGAATCATATTATTGTTAGCAGTGATAATAGCGGCAGCTGCCGCGGGGGTTGCGTTTTATGTTGCAAAGGATAAAGGCCATGAGAAGGCTGCTGATGTTTCAGTCAATACCGAAAGCGGTGATGAGCTGCTGGTTTCAATTACAGATACGGATCTGCTGACAAAGTATTATGAAAATGACAAGGTGATCCATGAGGAGAAGCTGACCAGCTATCCGGCATTTGCCTTGGATCAAAAACAGCAGGTGCTCTATTATACGGGCAATAATGAACAGAATGAAATGAGGCTTTTTAAATTGGATCTGAAGTCTCATAAAAAAACGATGCTTTATAAAGGCGCGGAGAGTGCGGACAGTTTATTTTTATCAAAGGACCGTTCAACCATCTATTTCCGCTTAGGAAAAGCGGACCAAAGCAATTTTCGGATCGCCGCTTTTGATCTGAAGACGAAAAAGTACAAAAATCTTTATCCTGCCGCTAATGATCAGGATAACACCGTCAGCAGCTTCTTTTATAACCAAAAAAACGATTCATTTGCATTGCTTCATTATTCTGTAGAAGAAGACTACAAGAAAACAGATGAAGCAAACGAAAAGGGCATCGACCCTGAACCGACAACGATTCATTTTGCGGAAGGCCGCCAAAATAATTTTAATGAGCTGAAAAGCCTGAACCAATTTATCAGCGATATTGCTGTTTCTGATGATGATAAACGTATTTTATTCACATCATATACGCAAAAAGGAACGGAGCAAACCGCTTCTATTCAAATGCTCAATGCGGATACGAAAAAATATGAAGGCATCATCTCAAATCAAAAATCATTTAAGCTGTTAATTGACGCACAGCCTCAGTTTTCTAAGGATGGGAAGAACATTTATTTTCTTGCCGAAGCCAAGGGGGCTAAAAAGCTGAAGGACGAAACAGGGCGTGAAGCTAAGGTGCGGACGATTTATTCCTATAGCCTTGAAAATAAGACCTTCAAAAAAGTATGGGAAAATCCGAACGGCATCATCAACAGCTTTTCTGTGATTAACTAATAAAAACCACTCGGCTTGGGCTGAGTGGTTTTTTTAATGGATGAGGTGCAGGGCTAATGATCCGAGCCATTTAAAGATATGAATCAGAGGGACCGACAAAAACAGAAGTTCAACATAGAAGTTCATTGCAACATCCAGCTTTTTGAACGCAGCTCTTTTTTTCAAGTCTTTTTGCTGCTGGTTTGGGATCACGTTATCGCTCCTCTTATATCCATATTACACCATTAAAACAGACGAAAAAGCCCTAAACGTTTACAGTTTTGGGCTTCTTTCTTCGTATTTGGCCTCTTGCAATGAGAGGTTTTTATTCTGAAATATAGAATTTTGTCTCCGTTCGGGGTTTGTTTGCTTATTGCTTGCAGGAGTCTGCATTTGTTATAGGGAAGAACTAGCTTGTTTTCGTTTGGCTGTTGTTTTGGAGATTCACTAATGAACGGATGCCGTCGACCATTTTACTTCCGCACAAAGGGCACAATGGCGTATCACTGCTGGCGAAGTTTTTTCGGGTCCAGCCATTACAGTCTTCTTTTGTGCATTCCCAAGTACTCACATCTTCTTTTGGCAGCGGTTCTTGATTTCGTTTGTTATAGTAAGACATAAAGTCACTTCTTCCCTCATGTATTTTACTGCACATTTCCTATTGTCTCATACTTTTCCCTAATCTCCTAATTCCTTTTTCTTTATGACTTTCCAATAACCCCATCTAAAAAGGAGAGGAGTGTGCTGTTAAAAGCATCTGGCTCTTCTAAAAACGGGCAATGGCTGCTTTTAGGAAAGGTAACGAGTGTCGCGTTTGGAATATTGCTGCGCAAGTGTTCCCCAGCTGCTGTAGAGAAAAATTTCTTGTCTTCCCCGAAGCACAGCAATGCCGGCACATTGATGTTTTGGAGGGTGCCCCGGTAATCAGCGGCCGTTTGGTTAAATAAAATCGTGCTAGAAATGGCAGCCGGCTGTTTGAGGATTTCTGCCAGCATCCATTCTGTTTCGGTCTCGGCAGGCGGTTCTGCGAACATATTCTGGATGAAGCTTTCGTAGAAAGGCAGCGGGTCAGTTTGAATGGCGTGCATCGCTGTTTTTAAGCCGTCAAAATCAAATGGACCATGTTCCCAGCCCTCCCATTGATAGTCCGAAGCGGATTGATCGATGATCACAGCGGCTTGAATGTTATCATTCCCAAACTGATTGAGATAATCCCATACGACAAAAGCACCCATTGACCAGCCGGCAAGAACGACATGATCAAGCTCCATTGCATTTAGAAATTCCCTTATGTCACGGGCATATTGGGAAATGGTGTGGCCGTGAAGCACTTTGTCAGATTCGCCGTGTCCTCTAAGATCAAGACGAATACATTGATAATTGGCAGAAAGCACCGAAAATTGTTTGTGGAAAAATTGTCCGCTCATCAGCACCCCATGTATAAACAGGATCGGCGTCCCGCTCCCGTGTGTTTCATAGTAAAGGCGTGTCTGATCTTCTAATATGATGTATGGCATGTTTCTCCTCCTTTAGTTTCCATCATGAGTATGGCTGGCTGCTGTTGAGCTGATGATGGCAGCTGTCGCGGCTGCCTGCTGCGCTTGAATGACTGTTTCGATAGCGGTGTATAGTCCTGATTCCATCAGCAGATTTTTCTCCATATGCTCACTGAGATAGAGGCTGACAGCAATTTTAAAGTTCATTTCCTTTTGCCATTTAAAAGCTTTTTCCTGGTTTAATTCGTCAGTGATGCACAAAACGGTTTTGATATCTGGCTCTTCCAGAAATGTGAGGAGAGCAAGGTCTGGATAATGATAATCCTTTGTTTTTTTGACAGATTCAGTGATCGATTGATATATCTGTTTGCAAGCGGAAACAAGCATTTCGGGCTCTTTTTCACTTTGCAAGGCCAGAATATGGCTGACCTGATGTAAGTACTGTCCTTTTTTAAAGCCGTTGGCTGCCAGCAGTTGATAGCATGTTTCCGCCTTCTGTAGCGCCTGCAAACCTTCTCCGTTTTCTCCAAGCAGTATGGCGAGCGGAACATTCTGAGTTGAAGTGAGGAAATAATGATTTTTCTTCATCTGCTGATAAACTGCTAGCCCCATGTTCATCTGTTCTTTTTGGTTTGTCGTTTCAGATTTGCCGGTGAGCAAGATCAGAGTGGAAAGGTATGTGAACATATCCCGCTTATATCCTAGCTTCACCATTTCATTGTATACATCGATAAAAGTATGAAATGTTTGTTTTGCCTCATGCTGAAAATGAATGTCCAGAATAGATGCAACAGTAAAGCGGTGGTGTGAATTGAGTGTTGAGAAGCTGCCGATGTTTGATTTGATATAGCTGCTCAAATCATAAAAGCGCTGAAAATCAAACTCTCTTTTATTCACAATATATGCAGAAGAAATGAGCATTAATATCTGATCGTGTGAAACTTTCCATTTTAATTTTGATTTTAATTCAGCATAAATGGAAATGTATTGCTTTATTTTTTCATGTAGGTCGTGTGTCAGCATAAAAAGCAGCTCCTTTTTGCTGTTTTTACGTAATACGATAAATAGGGCCAAAGGTTTCATAAGGAAAAAACTTGCCTGCTAGAGGCAAGTTTGTCGGGTTATTTATGGGGATCTGTTATATCCATCGGTCTCATCATGTCATAGTCTTCATGCTCTAGAATATGGCAATGCCATACGTATCGTCCGCTGTACGGACCGAATGTCGCCGCGATTCTCAGGACTTCACCTGCATGCGCTTGAATGGTGTCTTTCCAGCCCTTTTCACTTGGCGGCGGCGGGACAGCCGGACCGGTATAGGACAATTCCCCGCTTTCTTGATAACGGGCGATATCAAACGGCCGCCGGTCTAATACACGGAAGGAGACTAGATGCAGGTGAATCGGATGTGTTCCGCGTGTCGGGTTGATAATGGACCATATTTCAGTTGTGCCCACTTTTGGTGCTTCTGTGACGGGATCGTGCCAGCGTTTGTTATTAAGCAGAAGGACGGGTCTGCCGTATTCGTCCTGGGTGCCTGCCAGTTTTAACGTTCTGATGTTTTGTATTCTTTCATGCTGTACCGAAGGGTATGAGGCGAGGTACTTCGGCTTTCTGCTTTCGTCTTTTTGTGCCAATGGTTTTGTGACTCTGAATTGCATGATATTCGCATCTGTTTCAGGATTGACGTCACCGCCGCAGCCCGCGCTGTTTGCCAAAATGATCGATTCTCCTTCATATGCTGTGAAGTCAATGATGATATCATAACGTTCAGCAGGCGCAAGGCTGAAAGAATTCAGTTTAACAGATCGCGGCAGGAGCCCTCCATCTGAACCAATCTGAATAAACTCTCCGCCATTATCGAGTGACAGGTTATAGGTTCTTGTATTGGAGGCGTTGATGACACGGAATCGGTATTTCCTCGGCTCGACTTCCAAGTATGGCCATACCTTCCCGTTGACGAGTATGGTTTCTCCGCAAAAAGCCGGAACGATTGAAGGATTAGGCAGTGACGGAGAAGGGTTTTCCGGTGCGCTCGGATAAAACAAAGAACCGTCCTCATTGATCGTGCGGTCTGTGATAAGAAGCGGCACATCGTATTCGTCTGAAGGCAGTTTTAAGCGTTTTTCCTTTGGGTCATGAATGATATAAGCACCGACAAGTCCGGCATAGACATTTAGCCTGGTGAGCGCCATGGCGTGATCGTGGTACCACAATATAGCCCCGCGCTGCTGGTTTGGATAATGATAAACCTCTCTTTTGAAATAAGGTCCTGTTTGTTCAAAGTCTTTGGAAAACCAAGCCTCCGGATACCCGTCACTATCATCTGGCGTGACGCCGCCGTGTAAATGAACAACAGTCTTTACCTCGGGCTCTTCATGCTGGCTGTCACTGTGATGAATGGTGTGATCAATTGGAAGGAAATGCGTGGAAGGAAGGTTATTCATCCATTTTACATATACGTTTTCATTTCTTTTAACCTCAATGGTCGGCCCCGGAAATAAGCCGTTGTAGCCCCACAGGCGGGTTGGAGGGAGATCGCGATGGAGCTGATGAGTGCATTCCTCCATGGTGACTTCGTAGTATGTTTTTTCTTTTGATTGCTGTACTGGCTTTAGTGTATCTGGGATTGGGAGAGCATCCACAAATTTTTCAAGTGTCATTTTCATCTGTCCTTATCTAAATTTTCCAAATTGGTACTATAGTTAATGACAATAAGGACGTGATGGTTACAAAAAATCTTCGTGCTGCAGACCACCCGAAGAAGAAAATAACAAAATCCTAAACGGCAGGCCGTTTAGGATTTGATCAGCATTAAGGCAGGATATCGGGCTGCTGCTGTGTGACTGGGTTGGCAGCCGCTTTCTCGCTCACCTTGCGTTTTCTGAACACAAGGTAAGAAATCAAAACGATTCCCGTGATGACGCCTGTCAGCAGCAGCTCGTCTCTCATGGAATCAATAAACGCCATGGACACTAAAATTCCGCAAATGGCGATGATGGTCAAGTAGGTTAGGAAAGGGAAGAGCCACATTTTGATCTTCAATGCTTCTGGGTTTGTTTTTTCGAGTTTTTTCCGCATTTTCAGCTGGGAAACGGCGATGACAAGATAGACGAGTAAAGCGATTGCGCCTGATGAGTTGACTAAGAATAAAAAGACGGTATCCGGTGAAAAATAGTTCATTACGACCGCGATATAAGAGAAAAATGTCCCGGCCACAATGGCTTGTACGGGAACGCCTTTTTTGCTCAATTTCATAAAACGGCGCGGCGCTTCATTTCTTTCTGCAAGTGAATACAGCATTCTGGATGTGGTATACAAACCTGAATTCAGGCAAGAGAGTACGGCTGTGAGGACGATAAAGTTCATAATCTGTGCGGCTGCCGGCACTCCTATATGCTCAAGTACAGCGACGAAAGGGCTTTCTAAAATATTTGCTGAATTCCATGGCAACAGCGCCACGACAATGGCGATTGAGCCCACGTAAAAGACGATGATGCGCCATACAACGGATCTGGTGGCTTTTGTCACAGATTCGATCGGGTTGGATGTTTCCCCTGCTGCAATGGCAACGATTTCAGTTCCCATAAAAGAGAAGATGACAACGACAATGCCGAGCAATACGGAGCTGATGCCCTCCGGGAAAAATCCGCCTTTGCCTGTAAGATTCGAAAAACCGACTGGCTCACTGCCCGGTGCAAAGCCAAAAATAAAGGCAAAACCAACGATTAGAAAAGCAATGATAGTCACAACTTTAATGAGGGAGAACCAATATTCAAACTCACCGAAAGACTTAACAGAGTAGACGTTTGTCAGGGTGAGCACAATGGTCAAGATCAAACTTGTCAGCCACAGCGGAATATCATGGAACCAGTATTGAATAATGCCAGCACCGGCAATGGCTTCGATCGCTATGACGATCACCCAGAAAAACCAGTACAGCCAGCCGATTGTAAATCCTGCCCACGGTCCGATGGCGTCGTGAGCGTATTGAGAAAACGATCCGCTCGTCGGGTTTACGGCAGACATCTCACCGAGCATTCTCATAATAAAAATCACCAATAATCCGGCTAACGCGTAAGAAACAACGGCACCCGGACCGGTCGAGTGAATCACTGAACCGCTGCCTACAAATAGGCCGGCTCCGATTACACCGGCAATCGAAATCATTGTCATATGGCGGGTCTTTAATTCCTTTTTTAATCCTGATTGAGACTGGTTCATAAGTTACCTCCTTTTAAAATGCAATCATTACTGAATATTATGATAATTGAAACTCTATCATAAATATACAGTTTGTCGAAAATTCGTGTAAGAAAATATACCAGCTTATTTCAAATTTGTAGTGTTTTGTTTGCGCTTTCAGCGAATGTGTGGAAAAAATGTTTCGTTTTTTATTCGCTGTGTAATTTTGTGTACTATTTACAATTCGATAGAATGCGAGAAGCGCTGGTGTCATTGGATTTGATGGGCTTTTTGGCGGAGCAAATAAATTGGATGGGAGAAAAAGTGTTCCATCATCACTATTTTTCTGTGGCGGGTGAATCATGTTTCTGTAGACCCACTGCGGTTCAGCTTTGTAAGATAATAATAGGAAAATGTGAGCGGGGAGGAGGTTTTGTATGGAGAGATATGATGAACTGAAAAAGGGAGAATCCGGAGCGCTGGTCAGCATTGCCGCGTATCTAGTTCTTTCCGCAATTAAACTGATCATCGGTTATCTTTTTCACTCGGAAGCACTTACGGCAGACGGGTTAAATAACACAACTGACATTATTGCTTCTGTTGCTGTGCTGATTGGCCTGCGCATCTCTCAAAAGCCTCCTGACGAAGATCATCCATACGGCCACTTTCGAGCGGAAACGATTGCATCGCTTATCGCATCGTTTATTATGATGGTTGTCGGACTGCAAGTGCTGTTCAGCGCGGGAGAATCTATTTTTTCTGCTAAACAAGAGACGCCGGATATGATTGCGGCTTGGACGGCAGCGGGCGGGGCAGTCCTGATGCTGATCGTTTATCGGTACAATAAAAGGCTGGCCAAAAAGGTGAAGAGCCAGGCGCTCCTTGCTGCGGCTGCTGATAATAAATCAGACGCATTCGTCAGTATCGGCACATTTATCGGCATTGTGGCTGCTCAATTCCATCTTGCTTGGATTGATACGGTCACTGCGTTTGTGATCGGTCTGCTTATTTGCAAGACCGCATGGGATATTTTTAAAGAGTCATCTCACTCTTTGACAGATGGATTCGACATAAAGGACATTTCCGCTTATAAACAGACAATCGAAAAAATCTCCGGTGTGAGCCGTTTAAAAGACATAAAAGCAAGATACTTGGGCAGCACGGTTCATGTTGATGTGGTGGTTGAGGTATCAGCAGATTTAAATATTACGGAAAGCCACGATATAGCCAATGAAATTGAGCGGAGAATGAAGGAGGAGCATGCGATTGATTATTCGCATGTTCATATGGAGCCTTTAGAACACAAATAATTGAGCTTCCTGCCACAGGAAGCTTCAGCGTGTCGACAAACCCTCGCATTCGTTGTCAGGTCTGCGCTTCGGTGCTCACGAATTAGAACATTCGCTCCGCTCCTATGCTCGTCCTTCCTAGACTTCAAGGGTTTTCAATCACGCTGAAAAGATGACAAAAC
>Ga0058700_1000739_pt1 | contig 9556 bp, 7 predicted proteins | sample AgamicAtAme_FD_71365 | JGI IMG/M metagenome (GOLD analysis project Ga0058700, IMG submission 71365) | Agave microbial communities from Guanajuato, Mexico - At.Am.e | ecosystem: Host-associated > Plants > Phyllosphere > Phylloplane/Leaf | place: Guanajuato, Mexico | collected 2012-06-07 | reverse complement strand
TCGCCGTCCGCCACGCGCTCCGCCACCGCGCCGAGCGGCGTCACCACGCAGGGCAACCCGATCGCTTGCGCCTCCGCCAGCGCCAGGCAGAAGGTCTCGCCCGGGTCGCCGCGGTAGAGCATCGCGCGCGCCGCGCCGAGCCGCTCCGCGAGTGACGGGCGCGGCAGCGGTTCGCGCAGCCGCACGCCCGCCCCGGCCAGCCCCGCGGCGCGGGCGAGCACGGGCGCGGCGCGGCCGGCCAGCCGCGCGTCGCCGCCGTAGGTCGCGGCGCCGGTGTAGAGGTGCAGCTCCGCCGCGGGCACCGCCGGGCGGATGCGCGCGGTCCAGAGGTCGAGCAGCCAGTCGAGGCCGCGGAGCGGATTGGAAGCGAACACCGCGACCGGCGGCGGAGGCGCGCGCCGCGCCGCACGGGCCGAGAAGGGCGGCGCCAGTGCCAGCGGGATCTCGACCGGGCGGAACGGCAGCCAGCGCGGCAGGCCCGCGGAGTGGCTCGGCCCCAGCGTCACCACGCGCGGCCGCGCCGCGAGCAGCGGCAGCAGGTGGCGCGGCTTGCGCAGGTAGCCGCCGGGGTTGTGGAGCCAAAGCACCCGCCGCCCCCGCCGCGGCAAGCGGCGGAACACGCGCGGTAGCCGGTTCGCCAACACCATGCCGGCCGGCGCGGCGGAACGGGCGCCCTCGGCGCACACCTCCACCGCGTGCCCGCGCCGTTCGAACGCCTCGGCGAGCAGCGCGAAGGCCGTCTCGGCGCCGCCCAACGGGCGCTCCCCGACGGCGGAAGCGGCGACGTGCGGCCCCTCCGTCCCCATCACGATCCGCATCACTCCGCCGGGGCGCCGGGGCGGTGCCGCTCCGGCTCCAGCCGCGCCTTCAGGTGGGCGAGCAACGGAAACAGCCCGGCGCAGAGCGAGATCAGCAGCCCCCACCCTCCTTCCCGCCATCCCCCGCGCGACAGGTAGCACTTGCCGAAGCGCGACACGAAGCGGCGCAGGTTGCCCGGCAGGCTGCCGATGTCGCCCGCCGCCAGCAGGTCCGCGGCCTTGGCGGAGGAGTAGCGGTCGAGCCGGCGCAGCATGTCGGAGATGTCGCGGTCCACCTCGTGGCGGATGCCGGTCTCCTCGATGGGTGGCCCTTCCGCGCCCGTCCAGTCCACGCCGGGATGCACGCGCTGCGCCCGCCAGCGCTTGGCGCCGCGGCGGAAAAGCACGGGCTTCAAAGTGGTGCCGAAGCTGCCGCCCCATCCGTGCCGGATCAACCGCTCGCCCACGTGGTTGTCGATCCGCACGCGGTGGAAGGCGTGCGGCGAGTCGGCGGCCACGCGGCGCACCGCGTCCCAGAGCGCCGGCGGCACCCGCTCGTCCGCGTCGACCTCCAGCACCCAATCGCCGGTGCAAGCCGCGATGCCGGCGTTGCGGCGTTCGCCCTCCACCTCCCAAGCGCCCTCCAGCACCCGCGCCGCACCGCCCCGGCACAACGCCCGGCTGGCGGCGGCGCGGCTCCCGTCCGTGCTGCGGTCGAGCACAACCACCAGTTCGTCCGCGGGCGCGAGGCTAGCCAGGCAAGCGGGCAGGCGCTCGGCCTCGTTCCGCGCCACCACCAGCGCGCTCACCCGCGGCGCCGCGCTCACGCCGCCACCTGCGTCGGCGCGGAAAGCAGCCGTTCCGCGGCGCCGAGCGCCGCGTCCAGAGTCAAGTTCGGCATGGAGTCGAGCCCCGGTGAACCGGGCGCCACGACCGCCGCCGCGCGCGGCCCGGAGGGCGCGTAGTGGTCCGCCGGCGACGGGCCGAACAAGCCCAGCGTCGGCGTGCCGGTCGCCGCCGAAAGGTGCATCAGGCCGGAATCGTTGCCTACGAACAGCGCGCACCGCGCCAGCACCGCCGCCGCCTCCGGCAAGGACAGCGCGCCGACCAGGTCCACCGCGCGCCCGCCGAGAGCGGCGAGCACCGGCGCCGCCATGGCCCGCTCCGCCCCGCCCGGCCCGCCGAGCACCGCGACCTTGGCGCCGGGGAGCGGCCCGTCCGGAGCGGAGAGCGCGTTCGCGAGGGCGACGAAGCGCTCCGCCGGCCAAACCTTGCGGTCCCAATTCGCCGTGGGGCCGAGCGCGAGCCACGGCCCGTCGCCGGGCAGGAGCATCTCCGCCCGCCTCGCGTCTGCGGGCGCGAACCACGCCACCGGCAGCGGCGGCGGGTCGAGGCCCAGGAGCGCGCCGAGTTGCGTCAGCCGGTGCCCCGGCCGCCGGCCGCCGCGCATCACCACGCGGCGCTTGGCGCGTACGGTCCAGGCGAGGCCGGAGGCGCGCAGGTCCACCACTAGGTCCCAGCGCGAGCCCGCCACCTGCCGCCACAGGTCGAACCAATGCAGGCGGAAAGGCCGCTTCTCCAACGGAATGGTCCAGGCGCGGTTCGGCATCCGGGCGAACACGCCCTCGGCCGCCGTCCCGCAGACGACCACCACCTTGGCGTGCGCGTGCGCGCGCAACAGGTGGTGAAGCAACCCGGTGGAGAGCACGGCGTCGCCGATCCGGGTGGAGGTGATGAACAGGATGCGCAAAGCGGGGCCGGCTCTAGCACAAACGTTCCCCCGTTGCAGCGGGCCCGCGCGGACGCCACCTCCCCCCCATGCCGATCACCCTCCTCCCCGACCGCGGCGTGCTGGAGGTGGCGGGCGAAGACCGCGTCGCCTTCCTCCAAGGACTGGTCTCTAACGACGTGGCTGAGGCGGCGCCGGGCCGCGCCGTGTGGGCCGCGCTGCTGACGCCGCAAGGCAAGTGGCTGGCGGACTTCTTCGTGTTCTCGGACGGCGAGCGGTTGCTGCTCGACTGCGAACGGGCGCAAGCCCCCGGGCTCGCCGCGCGCCTGTCCCGCTTCCGGCTGCGCTCCCGCGTTTCGTTGCGCGACGCGTCCGAGGAGTTCTCCGTCCACGCCGGCTGGAACGGCGCGGCGATGCCCGGCGGCGTCGTGGCCGCGCCCGACCCGCGCTTGCCGGAGGCGGGCTGGCGCGCGCTGGCCCCCGCGCCCTTGCCTGGGGCGGACGCCACCCCCGAGGACTGGGACGCGCACCGCCTCGCGCTCGGCCTCCCGGACGGCTCGCGCGACATGGCGGCGGAACAATCCGTCCTGCTGGAAGGCGGCTTCGACGAGCTGCGCGGCATCTCCTGGACCAAGGGCTGCTACATGGGCCAGGAGTTGACGGCGCGCACCCGCTACCGCGGCCTGCTGAAGCGCCGCTTGGTCCCGGTGGCGGTGGAAGGCCCGCTGCCGCCCCGCGGAACGCCTGTGCTGGCCGGGGACTCCGAAGTGGGCGAGATGCGCTCGGGTCGCGACGGATTCGGCATGGCGTTGCTGCGGCTCGAAGCGTTGGACGGACGGAAGCTGCGGTGCGGAGACGCGGCGCTCGCCGCGCGCGTGCCGGCGTGGATGGCCTTGCCGAAGCGCGAGAACGCCTGAGCGCCGCTGCCCGACCGGCGCGGTAGGCATTGCGCGCCGGAAAGGTGCGCCGAAGCGGCGGCGAGCGCCTAGGCACCGCCGCACGGACGCGCCAAGGCGCGGCGTCGCAAGCCGAAAGCATGGATGGCGCAACACCGAAGGAGCTCGCGCACCGCGTGCAGGCGCGGGAGGCTTCACGCGGAAGCGATTAAAAGCACGCCACGTCATAACATGTGGATGGATTGTTTCGGGATTGCGAACGCATCTTCCCGTCGAGCGGTCCGTGCGGATGGTCAGCGCGGACGGCCGCAAAAGAGAGGGGAACAGCGATGCCGAACATGATCATGGGCACTGCGGCAGACGAACGGCTGGACGGCACCACGGGCGACGATTTGATCTGGGGCGCGGCGGGCAACGACGTCCTCTACGGCGACGGCTACGCCCCCGGCGTACCCGGCAACGGCCAAGGCCCCGTCCGGTACCTCGGCGCCGCCGACGTGCTCATGGGCGGCGACGGGAACGACCGGCTCTCGGGCGGCCACGGCGCGGACGCGCTGACGGGCGGGACCGGCGCCGACGTGTTCGCCTTCGGCACGCACATCCCGTTCAACACGAACGCCGCGACGCCCGAGATCTTCGTGCTGGACACCGGCGTCGGCGAGGGCGCGCGCGACGTGGTCCTCGACTTCGCGCAAGGCGAGGACGTGATCGACCTCTCGCTCCTGCTCAACTTCGGCTACCGCCACCTCAGCTTCGACGAATCCTACGAGTTCATCGGCACGGGGGCGTTCACGGGCGAGCGGGCGCAGGTGCGCTACGCGGTGGAAGACGGCCGCACGATCGTGCAGCTCGACGGCGTCGAGCGTTCGAGCAGCGCCGTGCTCGGCGTGGACGGCCTGGCGGACGCTGAGATCGAGCTGTACGGCGCCTACACCCTCGGGGTGGGCGACTTCGCCCTCTGATTTGCGGCGCGGCCGGGCTTCCCGCGCGGGGGACCCGGCCGCCCGGGGCGGCGCCGGCGTCGCCCTACCCGTTCACCACCGTGCCGCCGTTCGGGTGCAGCACCTGCCCGTTGATGTAGGAGCTGTCGCTCTCGGCGGCCAGGAAGATGTAGGACGGCGCGCACTCGTCCGGCTGGCCGGGGCGCTGCATCGGCGCGGACGAGCCGTGCTTGGCGGTCTTCTCCTCGTCGAAGCTCGCCGGGATCAGCGGCGTCCAGATCGGGCCCGGCGCCACGGCGTTCACCCTGATCTTCCGTTGCTCGAACAGCGACTTCGCCAAGCTGCGGGTGAAGGCGACGATGGCGCCCTTGGTGCTGGCGTAGTCGATGAGCTGCGGGTTGCCCTGGTAGGCGGTGACCGAGGTGGTGTTGATGATCGCGCCGCCCTCCCCCATCCGCTTCACCGCGTGCTTGGCCATCCAGAAGTAGCCGAAGATGTTGGTCCTGAAGGTGCGCTCCACCTGCGCCTCGGGGATCTCCGCGAAGTCCTCGCAGATGTGCTGCTCGGCGGCGTTGTTCACCAGGATGTCGATCCCGCCGCCGAGAAACTGCGCCGCTTCCTCGACCGCCTTGGCGCAGAAGCCCGGGTCGCCGACGTCGCCCGCGATGGCGAGGCACTTCCGCCCGGCGGCGACGACGTGGCGCTTGGTTTCCTCGGCGTCCTCGTGCTCGTCCTTGTAGAGGATAGCCACGTCGGCGCCTTCCTTGGCGAAGCCGATGGCGACCGCTCGGCCGATGCCGCTGTCGCCGCCGGTGACGACGGCGCGCTTGCCCTGGAGCTTGCCGCTCGCGCGCCAGTTCTCCATCCGGTCCTTGGGCTGCGGCGTCATCTCCGCCTCGATGCCGGGCTGGCGGTCCTGCTTCTGCGGCGGTTGCGGGGTTTGCTTGTCGTCGGGCATGCGGCGCGTCCTCGCGGCTTCCGGCGGGCAACGGGCCGCGGCGGCGGCGGTTGCGGCCGGCTTGCGGAACGGAATCTTCACGGCTTTCCGTCCATGATCCTGTCGAGGAGGGACGGACGGCGATGGGCGGTGCGGACGGTGTTTCGGCGGCCAAGGGCCCAGGCGTCGCGGCCAAGCCGGGCCGGCCGCTGAAGGCCGACGACTTCAAGCGCGCCCTGGAACGCGCATCGGAGCGCGCCGCGACGCGGACGCCCTCCCCCGCAGGCCCCGCCCGCGCGGCCCCGCCGTGGACGGCGCTCCAGCCCTCGGCGGCGTCCGACGCCGCGTTCCGCGCCCGCATCGCCCGGGCGGAGACCGGCGCCGTACGCGCCGGCGAAGGCTACGGCGCGCGCAACGCCGCTTCCGGCGCCCTCGGGCGATACCAGATCACGCCCCAGGCGCTGCGCGACCTGGGTTGGAAAGATTCCGCCGGGGGCTGGACCGCCCTCGCCGCGCGGCACGGCGTCGCGTCGGACGCGGACTTCCTCGCCAACCCCGCGGCGCAGGAAGCGGCGATGGGCGCCTACCTCCGCCGCGCCGAAGCGCAGCTCAACGCCAACGGCAGCCTTTCGCGGAGCGGCGGCGAGGTCGCGGGCCTGGACGGGACGCCGGTGAGGCTGACGGAGGCGGGCCTCGTCGCCGCCGCGCACAGGCGCGGGGCCGGCAGCGTCGCGCGCTACCTCGCGCACCGGGCCGCGCCGCAGGACGCGCCGCTCACCCCGTCGGAGCGCCGGGCCTTCGCCGCCGTGGAGCGGCGGCTGCGGGACTTCGCCGAACTGCCCTACGCGGCGGCGACGCGGACGGTACGCGGCGTCTCCGCTGCTTGAATCGCAAGCCGAAGATCGCTTTTTCGCGACTTTAAGAGAATCAGTTGAGAAGATCGCACGCCAGCCTGTGCCTACGATTGAGCAATCTCGCTTATTTGGTTAATAGCGCATGACCCGTGATGTTCATCACTGCAAAGCGGCAAATCATTCGCTCACCTGCCGCCGCTCGCGGGACGCACGACGGCACGCCCTCGGGCTGCTTCTTGTCGGGCGCGCAACAGAGGGATCCTGGACATGGCTGATCTTCAACTCGGCACGGACGGCGACGACATCCTCACCGCGGGGGCGGAGGCCGCGATCCTCATCGGCTTCGGCGGCGACGACTCGCTGACCGGCAGCCCGGACATCGACTTCATCGCCGGCGACGAGGGCGACGACACCCTCGTCGGCAACGCCGGGAACGACGTGCTCGACGCCAACGAGGGCGACGACTCGGTGAACACCGGCGCCGGCGACGACCTGGTCTTCGGCGACGGCGGCGACGACAGCGTCGGCGGCATGGCCGGGAACGACACGGTGTTCGGCGGCCCGGGCGCCGACTTCATCGCCTGGAACGACGCGACCGGCGACCTGGTCTTCGGCGACGAGGACGACGACACCATCATCGGCGGCGACGTGGCGGCCGACACCATCTTCGGCGGCTCCGGCGACGACGAGATCCTCGCCTTCGCCACGGCTCCGGACGCCGCGACGGCCGGCGACGAGATCTCGGGCGAGGCCGGCAACGACACCGTCTCGGGCAGCGACGCGGCTGACACCCTCTCGGGCGGGGCCGGCGACGACGTGCTGGCCGCCAACGGCGGCGGCGACACGATCAACACCGGCGCCGGGGACGACCTGGTCTTCGGCGGGGCCGGCGACGACAGCGTCGGCGGCATGGCCGGCGCGGACTTCGTGGACGGCGGCGACGGCGACGACTTCATCGCCTGGAACGACCCGACGGGCGACATCGCCGGCGGCGGCGCCGGCAACGACACCATCATAGGCGGGGACGTCGCGGCCGACAGCATCTTCGGCGGCAGCGGCGACGACTTCCTCCGCGCCTTCGCCACCGAACCCGTGGCGGCCACGGCCGCCGACGAGATCAGGGGCGAGGCCGGCGACGACGCCATCCTGGGCGGGAACGGCGCCGACACGATCGAGGGCGGCGGCGACGACGACACCCTGGCCGGCAACGGCGGGGCGGACCTGTTCCTCTACAACGCCTTCGGCCCAATCGGGGACGACGTGATCACCGACTTCGGCAACGGCGCGGACGTCGTCGAACTCTCGGGCTTCGGCGCCGGCTTCGACCCGCTCGCCAACCTCAGCGACGGCTCGTCCGGCGCCGTGCTCGACCTGGGCGGCGGCGAGAGCGTGGTCTTCTTCGGCCGGCTCGCGTCCGAGTTCGCCGCGGACGATTTCGTCCTCGTGTGAGGGGAACGGCCGGGGCGCGCGACGCGGCGCGCCCCGGCCACCCCGCCGTTAGGCCGTGCGGTCGCCCCCGCCCTTGCCCCCGGCGAGCGCCGCCTGCGCCGCCGCCAGCCGCGCCACCGGCACGCGGTAGGGCGAGCAGGACACGTAATCGAGCCCCGCCTCCTCGCAGAAGTGGATGGAGGCCGGGTCGCCCCCGTGCTCGCCGCAGATGCCGAGCTTGATGTCCGGCTTCACCGCGCGCCCGCGCTCCTTGGCGATGCGGACCAGCGCGCCCACGCCGTCCACGTCGATGGAGACGAAGGGGTCCTTCGGCAGGATGCCCTGCTCGACGTAGGTGGGCAGGAACTTGCCGGCGTCGTCGCGCGACAGGCCGAACACCGTCTGCGTCAGGTCGTTGGTGCCGAAGGAGAAGAAGTCCGCAGGCTCCGCGATCGCGTCCGCGCAGAGCGCAGCGCGCGGTAACTCGATCATGGTGCCGACCTGGTACTCGATCTCCATCCCCGCCTCGGCGAACACCGCCTTGGCCATGCGCTCCACCTGCGCGCGGGTGATCTCCAGCTCGCGCTTGGTGGCCACCAGCGGGATCATGATCTCCGGCACCGGCGCCTTGCCGCTCGTCTTCGCGGTCTCGATGGCCGCCTCGAAGATGGCGCGGGCCTGCATCTCATAGATCTCGGGGAAGGTGATGCCGAGGCGGCAACCGCGGTGGCCGAGCATCGGGTTCGCTTCCGAGAGGTCCTCCACCCGCCGTTTCATGCGCGCCGCGTCGGAGCCGAGGGCCTCCGCCATCTCCGCGATGCCCGCCTCGTTGTGGGGGAGGAACTCGTGCAGCGGCGGGTCGAGCAGGCGGATGGTGATGGGCAGCCCCGCCATGATGCGGAACAGGTCGGTGAAGTCCTTCCGCTGGAAGGGCAGCAGCCGCGCCAGCGCCTCGCGCCGGCCGCTCTCCGTCTCGGACATGATCATCTGCCGCACCGCGCTGATGCGGTCCGGGTCGAAGAACATGTGCTCCGTGCGGCAGAGGCCGATGCCCTCGGCGCCGAACTTGCGCGCGGTCTCGGCGTCCAGCGGCGTCTCGGCGTTGGCGCGCACGCGCAGCCGCCGCACCTTGTCCGCCCACTCCATCAAGGTGGCGAAGTCGCCGGAGAGCTTGGGCTCGATCATCGGCACGGCGCCGACGAACACCTCGCCGCTCGCGCCGTCGAGCGTGACGGTCTCGCCGGCCCGCACGGTCTGCCCGCCGGCCATCAGCACCTGCGCGTTGTAGTCCACCGTGACGCCGCCGGCGCCGGCCACGCAGGGCCGGCCCATGCCGCGCGCCACCACCGCCGCGTGGCTGGTCATGCCGCCGCGGGTGGTGAGGATGCCGCGCGCGGCGTGCATCCCGTGGATGTCCTCCGGGCTGGTCTCGATCCGCACCAGGATCACCGCCTCGCCCTTGTTGGCGCGCGCCTCCGCTTCGTCCGCGGAGAACACCACCACGCCGCAGGCCGCGCCCGGCGAAGCGGGCAAGCCCCTGGACAGCGCCTTGCGCGGCGCGTCCGGGTCCAGCGTCGGGTGCAGGAGCTGGTCGAGCGACGAGGGCGCGACGCGGCCCACCGCCTCCCTCTCGTCGATCAGCCCCTCGGCCGCCATGTCCACGGCGATCTTGAGGGACGCCGCCGCCGTGCGCTTCCCGTTCCGCGTCTGCAGCATGTACAGCTTGTTCTGCTGCACCGTGAACTCGATGTCCTGCATGTCGCGGTAGTGCCGCTCCAGCATCTCGCGCACGCGCACCAACTCGGCGTAAGCCGCCGGCATGGCGCGCTCCATGCTGCGCTCGTCGGGCTTGGCGCGCGCCTCGCTCATCGGCTGCGGCGTGCGGATGCCGGCCACCACGTCCTCGCCTTGCGCGTTGATGAGGTACTCGCCGTAGAAGATGTTCTCGCCCGTGGACGGGTCGCGGGTGAAGCA
>Ga0058700_1000733_pt1 | contig 9705 bp, 9 predicted proteins | sample AgamicAtAme_FD_71365 | JGI IMG/M metagenome (GOLD analysis project Ga0058700, IMG submission 71365) | Agave microbial communities from Guanajuato, Mexico - At.Am.e | ecosystem: Host-associated > Plants > Phyllosphere > Phylloplane/Leaf | place: Guanajuato, Mexico | collected 2012-06-07 | reverse complement strand
GGCCGGGGCCTGCTCACCCTGGAGGCGCGCGCGGACGACCTCGCCGAGCGGCTCTGCCGCGACCTCGGCTGGCGGGAGGCCGGGCGCGTGCCGGGCTACGCGTTGAACGCCGACCGGACGCCCGCCGACGCCGTGTTCTTGTGGAAGCGCCTCGGCTGACTATTCGAGCGTGATGCCGTTCTCGCGGATGGTGCGCCCCAGCGTCTCGATCTCGCGCCGCGCCACCGCGCCCATCTCCGCGACCGTCAGCGGACGCAGCAACACGCCGCCCTCCTCGGCCCGGCGGCGTAGGTCCGGCTGCGTCGTGGCCTCGCGCAGCGCCGCGTTGATCCGCCCCACGACCTCGGGCGGCGTTCCGGCCGGCGCGAAGAAAGCGAACCAGGCGTCCACCACGAAGCCGGGCAGCCCGGCTTCCGCGGTTGTCGGCACCTCCGGCAAGGCCGCGATGCGAGCTTCGCTGGCGACGGCGAGCGCCTTCAGCTTGCCGCCCCGCACCAGCCCGATCGCCGATGAAGGCGTGGTGATGAACATCTCCACCCGCCCGCCGGCCACGTCCTGCAAGGCAGGCGCCGCGCCGCGATAAGGCACGTGCGTCATCCGCGCGCCAATCGCGCGGCCGAACAGCGCGCCGGCGATGTGCTGAATGGAGCCGTTGCCGGCCGACGCGTAGTTGAGGCTTCCCGGTCGGTCCTTCGCGTAGGCGATGAACTCCGCCAGGGTGGACACGGGCAACTCGGGCGAGACGAAGACGCCGTGCGGCGCCACGGTCGCCATGCCGACCGGCGCGAGGTCGCGCACCGGGTCCCAGCCGGGTTCGCGCATCATCGCCGGGTTGCCGGCGTGGTAGCCGCTGTACTGCATCAGCAGCGTGTGGCCGTCAGGCGCGGCGCGGACGGTGGCCAGGATGGCGATGTTGCCGTTGGCGCCAGGGCGGTTGTCGATCACCACGCTCGTGCCGAGGCTGCGCGACAAGGCGTCCTGGAACAACCGCGCGGCGAAGTCCGTGCCGCCGCCGGGCGGGTTCGGCACCAGCACGGTGATGGGCCGGTTGGGCCAGCCGGGTTGCGCCCGAAGGGGACGGGCCGCCAAGAGCGCGGCCGCCGCCACGGTGCGCCTCCGGATCACAGGAAGCGCTCCAGGTGCGCCAGCACCTCGTCCGGCGCCTCCTCGGGGAGGTAGTGCCCGGAGTCCACGGCGCCGCCCGTCACCTCCGCGGCCGCATAGCCGCGCCAGATGCCGAGCACGTCGTACCATTTGTGCACCGAGCCCTTGGCGCCCCACAGCGCCAGCAGCGGGCAGCGGATCTTCTCGCCGGCTGCGCGGCTGGCGCGGTCGTGCTCCAAATCAATCGTGGCCGCCGCGCGGTAGTCCTCGCAGATGGAGGCGACAGTTCCCGGCTCGCGCAGCGCCGCCAGGTAGTCGGCGCGGGCCTCGGGGTGGAAGAAGCCGCGGTCCTTGGGTTCGCGGCCGGTCTGGATGTCGAACCAGTCCTCCACGTCGCGCAGGATCATCCGCTCCGGCCGGTCGTGCGGCTGGGCCAGCCAGAACCAGTGGTAGTAGCCCATGGCGAAGGCCATGTCGGCGCGCTCGAAGTGCTCCAGCGTGGGGACGATGTCCATGGTGCAGAGCCGCTCCACCCGCTCCGGGTGGTCCAACGCGAGGCGGTGCGCCACGCGCGCGCCGCGGTCGTGGCTCGCAACGCGGAAGCGCTCGAAGCCGAGGCCGGCCATGAGCGCCACCAAGTCTCTCGCCATCTCCCGCTTGCTGTACGCGGCGTGGCCTGGCGCGGCGGGCGGCGAAGAGGAGAAGCCGTAGCCGCGGATGTCGGGCGCGACCACGGTGAAGCGCCGGGCCAGCGCGGGCGCCACGCGGTGCCACATGGCGTGCGTTTGCGGGTTGCCGTGCAGCAGCAGCAAGGGCGGCCCTTCGCCGCCGCGCCGCAGCCGGACGCGCTGCCCGTTCGCCTCGCGGTGTTCGAGCGTGAAGCCCTCGAAGAACATCGCCCGCTCCCTCCCTTTCCGGCCATCCTACCCGTCGCTGGGCGCCCCGCCACCCGTTGACCGCCGCGCCCGCCCGCGCGAGCGTTGCCCCCACAGAAACCGGGAGAGAACCGATGTCCGAGGACGCCGCGCTGTTCGACAAAGGCATGCCCATCCGCCGCGAGGTGCTGGGGGCGGAGTACGTCGACGGCTCCATGGCCAAGGCCGACGACTTCATGATGGCCTTCCAGCGCGCCACCACCGCCTGGGCCTGGGGCTGGGCTTGGGGCGACCCGACCTTGGAGCGCAAGACGCGCTCCATGCTCAACCTCGCCATGCTGACCGCGCTCGGCAAGACGCCCGAGATCAAGCTGCACGTGAAGGGCGCGCTGAACAACGGCCTGACGGTGGACGAGATCAAGGCCGTTCTGCTGCACGCCACCGCCTATTGCGGCATCCCGGCGGGCCTCGACGCCTTCAAGGCGGCGCACGAGGTGCTGGTGGCCGAGGGCGCGCTGCCGGGGAAGAAGTAGCGATGGGCGCCGCCATCAAGCGCGTCGGCTTCGTCGGCGTCGGCAACATGGGCTGGCCGATGGCGGCCAACCTGCTGAAGGCCGGCTTCGACGTCGCGGTGTGCGACGCCGTGCCCGCGCGCGCCGCGCAGTTCGCCAGCGAGGTCGGCGGCCACGCCGCGGCGGATGCGGCGGAGGCGGCGCGCGGCGCCGAATGCGTCGTCACCATCCTCCCCACCAGCGCCCAGGTCGCCGAGGTCGCGGCGGCGATGGCGGACGCGCTCGCGCCCGGCGCGCTGGTCATCGACATGACCTCCGGCCAGCCCGGCCGCACGCGGGAGATCGCCGCCTCGCTTGCCGCCAAGGGCGTGCAGATGGTGGACTGCCCGGTCTCCGGCGGCGTGCCGCGCGCGAAGACGGGCGAACTCGCCATCATGGCGGGTGGCGAGGACGCGGCGCTGGACCGGGCGGAGCCGGTGCTCCGCGCCATGGGCACGAGTGTCCACCGCTGCGGCGGCATCGGCGCGGGCCAAGCGATGAAGGCGCTCAACAACCTGGTCAGCGCCGGCGGCTTCCTCATCGCCGTGGAGGCGTTGCTGATGGGCCAGCGCTTCGGCTTGGACGCCGGCCTGATGGTGGACGTGCTGAACGCTTCCACGGGCATGAACAACAGCACGCAGAAGAAGATGCGCCAGTTCGTCCTGTCGCGCCGCTTTGACGCCGGCTTCGGCCTCGACCTGATGGTGAAGGACCTGTCCATCGCGCTGGAGGTCGGGCGAGAGTCGGGCACGCCGACGCCGTTCGCCGCGCTCTGCCGCGAGATGTGGGCAGGCGCCGCCGCCGCCCTCGGCCCCGGCCAGGACCACACGGCGATGGCGCAACTCTCCGAGAAGCTGGCCGGCGAGATCCTGGGAGGCAACAAATGACCTGGGAAGCCTACGCCATCCGCTACGGCCGGCACGACCGCCCGGCGCAGAGCAACCACCTGCTCCCCGTGGCCGACCCGCACGAGGCGATGCCGCTCGACTACTTTGTGTGGCTGCTGCGCGGGCCGGACGGGCGCGAGGTCGTGGTGGACACCGGCTTCAACGCCGAGCTGGCGGAGAGGCGCGGGCGCAAGATCAGCCGCTCCGTCGTCGACAGCCTCATCGCCATGGACACGGACCCGGGCAAGGTCTCGGACGTGGTCATCACCCACCTGCACTACGACCACGCCGGCTCCATCGGCATCTTCCCCGCCGCGCGCCTGCACATCCAGGACCGGGAGATGGCCTTCGCCACGGGGCGCCACATGTGCACCGCCTGCATCCGGATGCCCTTCGAGGCGGACCACGTGGTCGCCATGGTGCGCGCCGTGTTCGCCGAGCGCGTGCAGTTCCACGACGGCGACGGCGAGGTGGCGCCGGGCGTGACGCTGCACCGCGTCGGCGGCCACTCGGACGGCTTGCAGGTGGTGCGGGTGGAGACGGCGCGCGGGCCGGTGGTGCTCGCCTCCGACGCGATGCACTTCTACGCCAACGGGCGCACCGGCAACCCCTTCCCGATCATCTTCGACCTCGGCGCCATGACGCAGGGGTGGCGCATCGCCAAACGCCTGGCCGGCGGCGACGAGACGCGCGTCATACCGGGCCACGACCCGGAGGTGCGCAGCCGCTTCCCCGCCGTGCCGGACCAGGACGGCGAGGTGGTCGCGCTCCACCTGCCGCCGGTCGCCGGCTGATCAGTAGAACGGCGTGATCCGGCGGAGCGGCGCGTCCGCGCCCTGCGGCAGTTCCCGGCCGAGGCGGATGTTGCCGCCGGTGGACATGGTGCCGAGCGGCTGCCGCCAGTCACCGACCGTCGTGTCCGGCACGCCCGAGTACTGCCCGCCGGCGCGGATCAACGGCTCGCCGTTCGATCCGTAGCAGGCGCCGAGCGGGACCAGCAGCAGCAGGGCGAGGACGAGGCGCATCGCGTGTCTCCGTTTCCGATCCAGGTGGGCCGGCGCCTACTGCATGTCCACCCGCGTCAGGTCGATGAACCAGGATTGCGGGCTGACGAAGCCGCGCACACGGCGGGACATGGCGCGCGGGTTCAGGTCGTGGACGATCCAGAGCCAGGGCGGGTTGTCCACCAGCCGTTCGTGCGCCGTGCGGAGCAGGGCTGAGATGCGCGCCGGGTCGCGCTCGGACTCCAGGGCGCCGACGGCGGCGTCGAACCGCTCGTCCCTCCAGTGGCCGGCGTTGGAGCCGCGCGGCGTCGCGTTGGACGACAGGAACCACCGCGCGGCGGCCGAGGGGTCGGAGGAGTAGAGGCTGATGTTCAGCGCGTCCGCCCCCAGCCACTGCGGCTGTGTCGGCTCCGCGCGTAGGCCGGCGAGCAGGGTGTTCCATTCCACCACCTCGAAGGCGACCTCGACGCCGCAGTTCTCCTTCAGGGACTGCTGGAGGAACTCGTTCATCGGCAAGGGCAGCATCTGGCCCGAGCCGGAGGTGGAGATGCCGACCTTGATCCGCAGCGGCCGCTGCGCCGTGAAGCCCGCTTCGGACAGCAGAGCGCGGCCGCGAGCCGGGTCGAGGCGGTAGCGGTTCTGCGGGCTGCCGAAGTTCGGGTCGTTCGCCTTGAAGAAGCCGACGGAGGGCTCGGCCGTGCCGTTCAGCAGCGCCACCATGCCGTCCCGGTCTATGCAGTAATTCAGCGCCTGACGAACCTTCGGGTCGGCCACCGGGCCGCCCTGCTTGCCGGCCGCGAACACCCAGGGCCAGACGTGGGGATAGCTGCCAGTGGTGATCTGGAAGCCTGCGCCGCGCAGGGACTGCACCGCGTCCGGCGGCGGCACCTCGATCCAGTCCACCTGATTGCTGCGCAGCGCGGCCAGGCGCGTGTTCGCCTCCGGCATCGGCAGCAGCACCACGCGGTCGAGCTTGGCGCGGCCCTCGGCGTTCCAGTACGCGTCGTTGCGCGTGAGTTCCGCCTGCTGGCGCGGCACGAAGCGGGACAAGCGGAACGGCCCAGTGCCGGCGGGCGGGAGCGCGGCCGCGCGGGACCAGTCGCGCCCGGCCTGCTCGAAGGATTGCGGCGAGGTAATGAGGACCAGCGTGACAAGGTACGGCCAGTAGCTGGCCGGCCGCGTCGTCTCCAGTTCCACCGTGCGGTCGTCGAGCTTGCGGTAGCCGGCGAGCACCGGGATGCGACCGCGGACGATGGCACTGCCGGCGGCGTCGAATTGCGGGCTGTCGTTCTTGAAGAAGCGGTCGAAGTTCCACACCACCGCGTCCGCGTCGAGCGGCGCGCCGTCGTGGAAGCGCACGCCCGCGCGCAGGGTGAAACGCCATTTGCGGGGTTCGGCCGCGTCCTGCTCCCAGGCCTCGGCCAGCGCCGGCTTCAGCGTCGCCAAGGCGTCCGTGCGCGAGAGGTCCCAGCCCACCAGCGGCTCGAACACCGGGTAGCCGAGGAAGCGCATCCCCTCGTACCCGTTGTTCGGCATTCCGGTGGTGGTCGGCACGTCGGCCGCCGTCATGGCGATCCGCAGCACCTTCTGCTGCTGCTGCGCCGTGGCGGGTGTGGCCGCCGCGGCGGCGTGGAAAGCGGCCGCGAGGGCCGCCGCGGCGGCGTGGAAAGCGGCCGCGAGGGCCGCCGCGGCCAAGGGCCTGCGGAATGCGTGCATCATGCTTCGTCTCCCGGACGGGAGGGAGCCTAGCGCGGCGCCACGCCTTGGCAACGGACGGCGGGCGCTACCCCGCGACGCGGTCCTTGTAGCGCTGCTTGAGGTCGGCCTTCCACAGCTTGCCGGTCGCGGTGTGCGGCAGCTCGTCCACGAATTCCACCGCGTCGGGCACCCACCACTTCGCCACCTTGCCCTCGTAGTAGGAGAGGATGTCTTCGGCGCTGGGCGAGGCGCCCGGCTTCGGCACCACCAGCAGCAGCGGACGCTCGTCCCACTTCGCGTGCCGTACGGCGATCACCGCCGCTTCCTGCACCGCGGGGTGGCCCATGATCGTGTTCTCCAGCGTGATGGACGATATCCACTCGCCGCCCGACTTGATGACGTCCTTGGCGCGGTCGACGATCTCGATGCTGCCCAGCTCGTCCACCGTCACCACGTCGCCGGTGCGGAACCAGCTGTCCTCGGTGAAGGCCGGGTCGTCGGCGCGGTTGAAGTAGGCGCCGGCGATCCAGGGGCCGCGCACCTCCAATTCGCCGAACGCGACGCCGTCCCGCGCGATCGGCTCGCCGGCGGCGTCGAGCACCCGGAACTCGACGCCGAACAGCGCGCGGCCCTGCTTGCGCGCGTAGTCGAGGAAGCGGTCGCGGTCCCAGTCCGCGTTCTCCGGCTTGCGCGCGTTGGCGGTGCCGAGGGGGCTGGTCTCCGTCATGCCCCAGGCGTGCAGGATGTCCACGCCGTACTCCTTCAGGAACCCGGCGTTGACCGCCTGCGGCAGCGCGGTGCCGCCGACCACGAGCCGCGGCGGGTTCGCGAACCGCCGCGACGGGTCGGCGCGCAGCCACTGCAGCAGCGCCGTCCAGATGGTGGGCACGCCGGCGGAGAAGGTGACGCCCTCCTCCTCGAACAACCGGTGGAGGCTCGCCGGGTCGAGCTTCGGCCCCGGCAGCACCAAGCTCGCCCCCGCCATACCGGCGCTGTAGGGGATGCCCCAGGCGTTGACGTGGAACATCGGCACTACGGGCAGCACCACGTCGGACGCGCCGATGTTGAAGACGTCCTTCTGCAAAGTGCCGAGCCCGTGCAGCACCGTGGAGCGATGGCTGTAGAGCACGCCCTTCGGCTCGCCCGTGGTGCCCGAGGTGTAGCAGAGCGAGGAAGCGGCGCGCTCGTCGAGGTCCGGCCAATCGTACCGCTCCGGCCGGCCCGCGATCAGCGCCTCCTGCGCGAGCATCTCCACCTCCCCGGCGAGCTTGGACGCGGAAGGCAACTGCGCCTCCTCGCCCATCACCACCACGGCGCGGAGCGAAGGCGGCAGCCGGTCCGCTAAACCCTCCACCACCGGCAGCAGGGTCGGGTCCACCAGCAGGTGGGTGTCTTCCGCGTCCTTCAGGATGAAGGCGATCTGGTCCGGGAAGAGGCGCGGGTTCACCGTGTGCAGCACGGCGCCCATGCACGAAATGCCGTAGTACGCTTCCAGGTGCCGGTGGTCGTTCCAGGCGAGCGTGGCGATGCGCTCGCCGCGCTCCACGCCGCGGGCCGCCAGCGCGTGCGCTAGCTGCGCCGCCCGCGCCGCCACCTGCGGCCAGGTGTGCCGGGCCAGGCTGCCATCCGCGCGGGCGCTGACGATCTTCGACGCCGGGTGGTTGCGCGCCGCGTGCTCCAGGATGGCGGAGATCAGCAGCGGACGGTCCTGCATCAGACCGAGCATGGACGGTTGCCTCCCTGTGGCGGCCCGCTTCGTCGCGGCCGCGTTCGTGTCGCCGATGATGCGATGCCGGTGGCCAGGCCGGCAAGGAGGGCTCAGTCGGGCTTGATGCCGGCCTCGCGGATCAGCTTGCCCCAGCTCTCCGTCTCGCGCGCGAGGAGGTCCCGCAACGCGGCGGCGTCGCCCGTCTGCACGGAAACGCCCTGCTCCGCCATGCGCGCCCGGAGCGCCGCGTCCTCCGTCGCCGCGCGCAAGGCCGCGCCGAGCCGCGCAAGCACCGGCTCCGGCGTCCCCGCCGGCGCGAACAGCCCTTGCCAGAACACGGCGTCGAAGCCCGGCAGCGTGTCCGCCACCGGCGGCACGTCCGGCAGCAGCGGCGAGCGCTCGGCCGAGGAGATGGCGAGGGCGCGCGTCGAGCCTTCGCGCACCACCGGCAGCGCCTCCTGCACCGCCTGGAACATCGCCTGGATGCGGCCCTGGCGCAGCTCCAGCAGCGCCGGCGCGCCGCCCCGGAACGGCACGTGCACCACGTCCACCCCCGCCCGCTGCGCGAAGAGCGCCTGGCAGAGGTGGTTCACCGCGCCGGTGCCGGAGGAGCCGAAGTTCACCTTGCCGGGGTTGGTCTTGCAGTGGGCAATGAACTCCGCCGTGCTCCGCGCCGGCACGGAAGGATGGACGTGCAGCACGAAGGCGCTGCGGAACACCATGCCGACCGGCACCAGCTCCCGCATCGGCTCGCGCGGCGTGAGCGAGGGTTGCAAAGCCGGGTTGATGGCGAGCGTCGAGGTGCCCATCAGCAGCGTGTGCCCGTCCGGCCGCGCCTGCGCGACCGCCGTGTTCGCCACCGCGGTCGCGCCGCCGACGCGGTTCTCCACCACCACCGGCTGCCCCAACTCGCGCGCCATGCGCTCCGCCACCGCGCGCGAGGTGATGTCGGTGACGCCGCCCGGCGCATAGCCCGACAGCACCGCGACCGCGCGGCTCGGGAACGCCTCCGCCCCGCTGGCCCCTGCCTGCGCCCGAGCGGCGCGCGGCGGGACCGCCGGCACCGCGAAGCCGGCTGCGGCGGCGGCGAACAACGTGCGGCGCCCGATCATGCGTTCCCTCCCTCGTTGGTTGCAGCCTCGGACAGAACGGCGCTCGGCGCAACCCCGCGCGTCTCAACAGCACTGTCACCGGAGCGTCACGGCTCCGTCATGGAGCGCCGCTATAGCCGCGCGGAACGGGAGCGTGGTGCCGATGCTGGAACTCCAAAGCCTGGGCCGCCGCTTCGGCGGCGTGGCGGCGGTCGACGCCGTGAGCCTTTCGGTGCCGGCCGGGCAGATGGTGGGCGTCATCGGCCGGTCGGGCGCGGGCAAGTCCACCCTGCTCCGCATGGTGAACCGCCTCACGGAGCCGTCCGAGGGCCGCGTCCTGTTCGACGGCCGGGACGTGACGGCTCTGCGCGGGCGGGCGCTCCGCGACTGGCGCGCGCGCTGCGCCATGGTGTTCCAGCAGTTCAACCTCGTGCAGCGGCTGGACGTGCTGACCAACGTGCTGGTCGGCCGGCTGAACCACCGCCCCACCATGTCCTCGCTGCTCAAGCGCTTCACGGCGGCGGAGCGCGCCATGGCGCTCGCCGCGCTGGACCGCTTCGACCTCGCCGGCGCCGCGCTCCAGCGCGCCGACACGCTCTCCGGCGGGCAGCAGCAGCGCGTGGCCATCGCCCGCGCCCTCCTGCAAGAGCCGCGCGTGGTCCTGGCCGACGAGCCGATCGCCTCCCTCGACCCGCGCAACGCCAAGGTGGTGATGGACGCGCTCCGGCGCATCAACGGCGAGCAGGGGATCACCGTGCTCTGCAACCTCCACCACCTCGACACCGCG
>Ga0058700_1000732_pt1 | contig 9716 bp, 11 predicted proteins | sample AgamicAtAme_FD_71365 | JGI IMG/M metagenome (GOLD analysis project Ga0058700, IMG submission 71365) | Agave microbial communities from Guanajuato, Mexico - At.Am.e | ecosystem: Host-associated > Plants > Phyllosphere > Phylloplane/Leaf | place: Guanajuato, Mexico | collected 2012-06-07 | reverse complement strand
ACCGGCGGCGATGGCTCGGCCTGCAGCAGCTCGCCCAGCCGTTCGAGTTGCTCGTGGATATTCACGGCGCCGAGCTGGGCCGCGCCGTCATGGTGCAGCAGGCGATTGGCCAGCGCGGCCAGTCGATCGGCCTCCGCGATGACCAGGCCTGCGAGGTTCTTCAATTGCTCGTCCTCCACCCGGCGCTGCAACAGCTGCGCAGCGCCGCGCAAACCGGCGAGCGGGTTTTTCACTTCATGCGCAAAGCCGCGCAAGGTGGCCGAGAGCGGCGCATCCGAAGCGGATGCCGGCGCCAGCGCGTGCACTTCCAGCAGCAGCTCGCCATCGGCCAGGCGCTGCATCGACACGTCCACCCGCACCGTCTCCCCACGCGCCGACGGTACGTCGATGCCGCGCAACTGATGCGGCGAGGGCTCCTGCAAGGCGCGTTCGGCCAGGGCCATCCATTCGGGCCGATGCAGCAGCACCGCCAGCGACTGCCCCACGGCGCTGCGCGGACCGATGTCCAGCAACTCCGCCAGGGCCGGATTCACCCACAACAAGCGCAGCCCCCCATCCGCCAGCGCCACCCCGGTCGCCAACGGCTCCGCCCACGCCCGCGCTGCCGTATCGTTCATTGCACCATCATGGACAATGCGCCGCGATGGTGCAACTTCCGTCACATTGTCAGGGTGACTCGGCAAAGAGCTGTTCCTAATTACATAGTTTGTACGGGTTGTACAAACTATGGCCTTTGGCCCTTGGACAAACTATGCCGTTCGAATTTTTGACCGAAAGACCAGTAAATCAGTAAGTTATGGATCGTCCGTAGCATAGGTTTCAAGCCAACACGACAAACTACCTTGTCGGGGGTGGTTAGCCGGCGATAGGGGCCAGACGGCAGGTAGTCGATGACTGTGACGACATCGCCCGCAACCACATCATTGCGCTGCCGCGCAAAACGGGGAAACCAATCGAGGAGGCGACTCGTCCCTCGGCGTGCCGGACCTTCAAATAGGCTCCCGCAAGCGCAGACACTCCTGGGTGTCGAGCTGGCCACCGGGCAATACCCCGCAGCAGCCGCGAAGGAGGATCACGGCGCCTTCGATTCTGGAAGCCTTGGAACAGCCCTAAGCTCTGAGCCAATTCCAAGCATCGATCAAATCAACCAGGATTCGCAGTTCCGAGCTACGGCCATCGACGGGACAGAATTCGAGCGGCTATGGTCGTCTCGGGAGGTCTAGAGCTAAGGTCCGCTTGCGACCCAAAGCAATGAGATGGACTCCTCCCCGTCTTCGGCATCGAGTGCCAGACTGGAAGCGATAGAACCAGTCGCTGGCGAAGAGGAGCCCACCCATAAAGCTTACGCGCATTGGAGTCGACGTGGCCAAGCAGGTCTTCCAGGTCCACGGGGTTGATCGGCACGAGCAACCGATCTGGCGTCGCCGCCTGTCACGAGATCGTTGGTTAAAGGCCGTGCAAGAGGTCGCCGAGCCGGGCTGCGAGATCGGTATGGAGGCGTGCGGTGGCGCGCATCACTGGGCACGTCAGCTGCAGGCCATGGGCTATCGCGTGAAGCTGATCGCGCCGCAGTTCGTGAAGCCGTAAAAGAGCAACAAGAACGATGCCAAGGATGCCGAGGCCATCTGCGAGGCGATGAGTCGTCCGAGCATGCGCTTTGTCGGCGTGAAAAGCGTGGCGCAACAGGACATACAAGCCATGCATCGCGTGCGCGCGAGCTTGGTCGAGCAGCGGACGGCCAAAGGGAATCAGATCCGTGGTCTCGTCGCCGAATATGGCCTGGTCGCTGCGAAAGAGATGTCCTCGTTGCGCAGTGCGATCGCGCACTGGCTGGAAGATGCCGACAACGGTCTAAGCATGGGCTTCCGCTATTTGCTCGCCGGTCTGTGGCGCGACTTGCGCATGGCCGACGAGCGCATCGCCGAATTGGACGGCCAAATCAACGCGGCAGCGAAGGCTGATCCCGATGCGCGTCGGTTGCAGCAGTTGCGCGGCGTTGGCCCCGTGGTCGCCACCGCCTTGGTCGCCTGCGTCGGCGACGCCCGGCAGTTTACCAATGGCCGCCAGATGGCCGCATCGCTTGGCCTTACACCACGGCAATGCAGCTCCGGTGGCAAGGAGCGTTTGCTCGGCATCAGCAAACGCGGCGACGCCTACGTGCGCTCGCTGCTGGTCCACGGTGCCCGCGCCATGTTGCGGACCGCGCCGCGTCACGACGATCCCCTGAGCCGATGGGTGACTCGACTGGCGTCGCGATCTCACCCGAACGTGGCCTGTGTGGCGATGGCCAACAAGACGGCGCGCATGGCCTGGGCCATGCTGCGTCATGGCACGAACTACCAACCGGCGCTGGCGGCCGCCTGAGCGAACCACTGAAGACATCCCTTCACGATTGCGAAGCGCTCTGAGTGATGACGAACCGGTCGAACCGGCGTTGGCAAAACCCTGAAAGGTCCGTGTGCTGAAAAGCACGCCAAAGCGATTGGGAGCCGACGCGCGACTAGCTCATCATGGCCCGGCGCCGCCTGACGGTGCAGCAAGTAGAGGCCGGATATACGTGTGCAGTCGACACGGACGCCAGAGCTAAGAGATGCTTGGCAAAGGGGAGGAGTCCATATACGGACGTTTCGGTCACCTACTTGGGTCAGGATTCGCCGCCCACATTGTGGCTTTACATGGCACGCGTCCTGGGGAGTGCATGAGCACACAGAATGCAGACCTCACCAACGAGGAAATCGTGCTCCACAACATGGAGTTGGGTTTACGGCGCCTTGAAAAGCTCGTGCCCCCACCTAGCGACGTTTTACTCCATGGCAACAAGGTTCTGCGCTACACGGAGCAAACCATTCAACAGGCGATAGTGGCCAAGCTGGCGCGCTACATGAGCCTTTTGAACGGGGCACGAATCCTCATGGAGCATGGCCAAGTGCATGAGCAGGCCTTGCTCCAGCGCTGCTTAGATGAAAGTGAGTCAGATATTTTCTTCTTATCGCTTGCATTGATTAAGGACGCGCGCGCCCCGCTTCACAATGAGTTCCTCACCAAATTTTGGAAGGAGGAGTACGACGCGCCAAAGGCGATAGACTCCTCACAAAACCGTGCACCGCCAAACCGGAAAAAGATTCGCGCATGGATCGCTAACACCGTCGGTGATGATCCAAGCACCGCAATCAAGGCGGATCGCTCGCTCTATAAGTCGTTCTCGGGTTACATCCACGGCGCCGCCCCGCACATCATGGATTTGCACGACGGCCAGCGCTTCCATGTCACTGGTGTCCATGGCACGTATCGCCACGAGGAACACCGGCACGACTTATGGAACTACTACTACCGGGGGCTTTGTGCGGTCGCATTCGCTGCCAAAGCCTTGGGTGATGATGTGCTGTTCCAAAGCATGTACAAGCAGCGTGATGAGTTCGCCGTCGCAACGGGGCGGCCTGACCTATAGCGGAAAGGGTTGGAGCCAAGATGATTGCCCCCCGGATCGGCCAGCAACCGCTATCGAAAAATGGCACTGGGTGACGACCTACCTCGTGCCGCCCGGGGCATACTCAGGGTATCGCGGCGATCAGCACCAGCGATGCGTTCACACCTAACCGGAATCGGTGTTCAGTTCGACCGAAATTCGCAATCACCCCGAGCACCGTGTACCCGCGAAAACTTCCTACCTTTCGGTAACTCCGCTAACGCCTTAGATTTTTCCGGCTGCTCCATGCCAAAATCCACAATCTATTGGGTTGACCAGGCCGGATTTGCCCGATATGTTGCGCCCATCGGTGCCACTCTCAGACTTGATGTCGGAATGGCTTAAAAGGGAATCCGGTGGAAATCCGGGACTGCCCCGCAGCGGTAAGCGGAAACGAAAGCCCACAACGCACTGGCCCTCAGCGGCTGGGAAGCGGGAGCGAGTAGGCGGGTCGAGAGACCCACGTCCGCAAGTCCGAAGACCTGCCGAAACGTTGCGGACCTGTGGGTCGCAATAGGTCAAGACGATGCAGTGGCGGTGACGCCACAAAGTGCAGCAGCTCGTCGATTTTTTCCTCGCGCGCGGGAGCGAGTTCGGCCAATCATCCCTTTGGAGCATATCCATGTTCCTTTATCTGTTCCTGTTTCTGCAGTGGCTGCGTTCTTTGCGCTCGTTCAGCTGCGCCCTTGCTTTGCGCCTGGGCCCAGCGAGTATCGAGATCAGGGTAGAGACCGCCCGCCGTAAGTGAGTGTGTGGCGCCGGGATCCATCGGATCCCGGCGCCATCGTTCTACATCTCTCTCGCCTTGGCGTATCGCGCCATCGTCTTGGAACCCTTTGTGTATGGAGAGCGAACACGTGCGGATGGTGATTGACTCGAACTTTCTCGTCCCGCTGCCCGGGCAGCCATCCAAACTTCGGGAATATCTGGCGAGGAAGGCAACCAATTTCGCGGTACTGCCGGATTTCCTGTTTCTGGAGGCCTACAAAACGGGGTCTGTGGCCGGGGTGTGCCGAAGCATGGAGGTCCTGTGTGAGTTTCCGAGGCAGGTCCTGGTCCTTAAACCAACCAAGGTGTGCTCAGGTCTCCGCGGTAGAGAGGCCGGGCTTCAGCGCCGCATGATCGCCGAAGAACACACGCGCCAGTTCCTTCAGTATCCGCGTCTGCTTGAGCAGGCAAGTGCTGGCGACGCGAGCGCGGTCCGGCATATTTTGCGTGACAGCAAGTCTCCCGCTGAGCACATGGGTGGTTTGGCTGATGAGGCTATTGGTCTAGGGGAGAGGATTGATGAATTCGCGAATGGCTTCTCTCGCGAAGATCGCGCATGCATCCGCAAAGGCCAGGTGCCTTCTGCCAAGGGGGTGGCCCATATGTTCGAGAGAGTGGTAACTCAGGTGACCGGGACCCTGCGGGGGCATCCCAATGTGGGTCGTTGGCCAAAGAAGGAGGAAGTGAGGAACACTCTCATTTTCAGGGCGTGCCTGTGCCAGGTGCTTCTGGCCATGGATCTAGGCGCGCAAGGTGAGCAATCAGGAACGCGTATCGAGAAAATGGTGAACCACCAGGTTGATGCCTTCATCGCTGCCTATGGGACATTCTTCGATGGAGTCTTCTCGAACGACAAACTGTTGGTGAAGACGTATGAGGCGGCGCGCATCTGGCTCGAGGTATTCCGCCGAGCTGGATAACGGCACCACTGTTAACGTGGTATTTCGATGTTATCCATCCATCTGAAGTTCTGAGAGGAGTGGCGTGTTATGGAGCATGATCGGCCGGTTTACGTCACACGGTATATGACCGCCCTAAGCACGCCCGCAATGGCGCGCTGGGCCAGTAGTGACGCTCATCGAGAACTGGCCAAAGAGCGCAGCTTGAAGGTCATAAATGCTCCATGGAAGGCAGAAGTCGCTCAGGTCGATATCTCCCGTGAGTTCGGCTTTCTACGGGACTTCTGGAATCTATTTCACGAATGTATCCAGTCGTGCCAGGCGCTTGACCTGATTCGGGAGATGGCATCGGACGCCATGGACTTAGTTAAGGCAGACCGCCACACGGCTACCGTCACATTTTGGGTAGAGAGCTATTTGAATGAGGTCTACATCTTTCAGTCAAGGTTGCTCGATCTCATCACGTTCATCCAACGCCGCTACAAGAAGGACAAGGATTTCACGGAGTTTGTCTCGGAGGTGGGTGATTCGCTTGCGGGCTTTGTGAAAGAACAACTGGAAGCGTTGGTTACCGATCGTGGCGCCCATGTCCACGAGCGGCGCCATCGCCTAACCGACCCTGAGCTAGTGCGGCTGACGCTGCTCGACACAATGATCGACGTACTTGGCGACGTCGAGCTCAATGAAACGCGGGACCAGGCGCGGAAGGATGCCGCAACCTGGTTGTCAAAGCAGCTTCGCCATGCTTCCGGTCTGGTATGGCATTTATTGGATGAGGTTTGCAGAGGATTCTCTGATGGCATCCTTTTGGACAACGACAGGATCATCGTGCCCAACCACCTGAAGGATGACCTCACTGCATTTCGGAACGCTCAGGCGAACGCCGTTCCAGAATCGAAGGCGCCGTGATCCTCCTTCGCGGCGGTCGCGGGGTATTGCTCGGTGGCCGGCTCCACGTTCAAAGGCGCCATGTCGCCTCCACAAGCCAGATTCGCCAGTTTTCCAAGTGGTCCGCAATGGCGCGGTAGCGGACGTTCCGCCTATCTAGTGAGAGCCGAAAATAACGCCCGTTACGGCGCGCCAAAACACGAGCCGGTCATGCGGCCGGCTCGTGCGTGAACATCGACGTGCTCAATGGCGGGTGGTCAGGTCCCCGATCTTGGTCGTCACCGGTGCAAAGACGCCGGCCTCGGTGAACCACAGCCGGCCTTTCCTCGCGTCCATGGCGATGTTGTAGTAGCCACTGTTGGTCGACGGAATCGCGTACTCGGTGAAGCGCGCCGCGTACGGATCGAGGCGGCCGAGGAAGCCCGCGTCCTCTTCGAACCAGACGTTGCCGAAGACGTCGACACGCATGTCTTCCGCCTCAGCGTTGGCCGTCGGCAGCGGAAATTCGATCCAGCCGCGCGTCACCACGGGTTGCACCGTATGCACGACAGGAGATGCGGCCGTCTGCGTGGGGGGCACACGCGCGCTCACCGTGCGCGTTGACGGTGCAGATTGGCCGGTGGCCTTGCGCGTGTCTGGCGCTACCGTTTCGTCGCTGTGCGGGGCCACCAGCGGATCGAGCAGCGCCAGGGCATTGGCGTAGTACTCCGATACCCAAACCGTGCCGTCGGCATTGGCCACCACCCCGGAGGGCGTGCCGCCGAGCGTGGGCACGGCGTAGGTGCTGACCACGCTGGTACGCGGGTTCAGGCGACGCACTTTGTTGGTGCCCGCGGCGCCGGCGCCATCGAAGTTGCGCTCGACGAACCAGACGTTGGCCCACGGGTCCAGACTCAACTGCTCCATGTTGTCGTCCGGATGTTCCAACGTGAACGTCCATTCGGTGATGGCGCCCTGCGGCGAGAGCCGGCCCACGCCGGCGGTCTCGGTGAACCATTTGCTGCCGTCGGTGCCGATCTGGATGAAGAACGGCGAAGCCCCGGAGGGTATCGTGTGTTCGTCGATCTCGCCGCTGCGCGGATCGAGGTGGCCGATCGCATGGCGAGCGCTATCGGTGAACCAGATGCCGTCGGCGGCGGCCTTCACAATGAAGGGCTGGCCACCGTTGGGTACTAGGAATTCGGACGAGGTGCCGTCCGGATGGCGCACCGCGAGCTTGCCTGCGGTGGTTTCCGCGTACCACACGCTGCCATCGGCGGCGACGTCGATCCCTTGCGGGGAGCTGGAGTGGGATGGCGTCGCAAACTCGGCGATGGTGGCCGGGCGCACATCGGTGGCGGGGCATGCGCTGGAAGCGCCGGAAAGGATGGCGCCAACGATGGCCGGGAGGGCCAGGCGCAACAACACATGTTTCATCACGATCTCCTTGTGATAGTCGCTGTTTTTGCGGCGCCGCGGTCGGGCGTACGCCGCGCGAGACGGTATCACAGCGTTGGCGGATTTCCCGTGACGTATGCGCTGCTGCACGGGCGGTCCGCCACGCCGTCATCCGTGCCGCTTGCAGCGCAGGGGATTACCCTCCCTTCTCCAGAATCACAGGGCCGGCCTGCCGTGACCGCATGAGGCTGCCCGTGGCAGCGCCTTGTCAGTCGCTCACACAGTCGGCCTGGGAAATCGGCGATTTGCAGAACAGCCGTGAGCACCGGGAGGCAGTGGTAATCAAATGGCCAAGGCAAGCCGCTTGCCGATGTTAGAGCCTCTCTTAAACCAACTCCGCATCAATGCGCTCGATCTGCCCGCCAGCACTCAGCGTGAAATCGAGTAGCCCGATTTCGTGGCCAAAGTCACCTCTGAAATCGACCCGCACCCGCGCATGCCTGTCACCTCTGCGATGCAGAGAGAGCAGTGTGGTGACGGTGCGGTAACCAATGAAATAGTGCTCCACATTAGTCCGGACGCCGGCGTGTCCATCGAAGCGAAGCCCGGTGACAGTCTCGGGAACTCCTCCCAAAGACGCTCGCCGAGGCACGCCTCTCTAATGGAGCTCTGCAGGGGCGAGTCGCCTCTCGATGCATGCGTTGACTTCCCGTTCTATGGAGAGGCGTGCAGCGATTTCCGGATCCGCCGGAAAACGGCCATGGAGGGCAAGGACCGGGTCGTTCTGGCTTTGTACATTGACGCTCCAGATGATCACGCCGTCTCTTACCTGATAGGAGCCTCGATATCCGAATCCGTTATGGGTGCCGGCGAACAGGGCCATCTATCCATTCCTATTGGAACGAGAAGGATTGCAGTTGTTCGTCAGAACTCCATGACCTTTTGGGAGGCTCCAAAACAGCTGGAGGAATGTCGATCGGTACACGTGCTGGTGAATAATTCCACTGAACATCCTCACCCTCTTGATCCTGCGGGCGTGGGCGAGGCGAGTAGTGTTCCTCGCAAGAGCAGGCGAAGTGTGCCCAGCACCACGATTGCAAGGATGAGATTCGCACCGACAAAGAGGTAGGGCGCGAGCAGCGTGATCGGACCTTGATCACCTATCTCGACCAGTCGCAGGGGAACGGCAGCCAGGGCTGTGACGCCGAAGGTGAATCCCCAGTAGCCGGCCGAGAACGGCTGGGCACGGATCCATGGCAAGAGACGGATCAGAATCAGCGCCTGGAGCAGACCATAGCCAAACATCGCGTGGACCAGGAATACCGAAGCGGGTGGTGTACCCAGGCTCAGCAGGGCGAATGAGCCCACAGTTGGGGGCGCAAGTTGAATACCAAGCGTCGGGCGTACGGCAACCGCAAGCGGTTCAGCGGTAAACAGGCGATGGATCAGCACGGACTCGATGGCCAGCCACGAGAAGAACCCAGCCCCAAAAGCCAACTGCGCCCAATCGGTGTAGCCGAGTGCTGATGCAACCGAGGCCATGACAAAGGAGCCGGCCACCGTGGGCAGATAAAGGACTGCCGTCGTGTGGGCAGCTTCGCGACCTCCGCCCCAAAGAGCACCCGTTCGCCATACGGCGAACGTGAGCGTGTAGATGCCACCGAGGATGAAAAGACAGAAAGCCAGGGGCCACGCATAAGGAAGGGCGGCTGCGGCCACAAGCATGGTCGTAACACCAATGAGGCCGACAAAGCAGCATTGAATGGGATGGTCTAGCTCGGCAATGGCGTGCGCACGGGCCGAAAACCACTTGGCCACATAGAGGACCAGCAGGACCAACCAGACTGCGGTCGCCAAGAGAAGTATGGACTCGCCGACGGCGGAAGGCAGATGCCAGACGCGGTGCGCGATTCGCCATGCACCACCTAGGCCGGCCAAGCCAAGTACGATCCCAAAGAAGCTCGCGGGAATCAGGGGTAACTTGCTCGTCGACTGCATAAAACCGACCTCACGGGTGAGTGGGTACATGATTGCGCGCACTACACGAATTGCGATCAACAGTTAGAAACAATGATCAAGCTGGCTGTTTCATTCCATTGTGGCGAGTTCTTCCACGCTGGACCTGGAGTCGCGGCGAAGCGATTGGGGCGCGACGCCAAACGCCCGTACGAAGGCCTCGCGGAGATGCTTTCTATCCCGGTGACCTGCCCCCAGGTTTCCGTGCCAATCTGATCTAAGTAGAGTCCGTCATAACGACGAGGACGGACATGAAGAAGCGTTTTACCGACGAACAGATCATCGGCTTCCTGAAACAGGCG
>Ga0058700_1000727_pt1 | contig 9754 bp, 9 predicted proteins | sample AgamicAtAme_FD_71365 | JGI IMG/M metagenome (GOLD analysis project Ga0058700, IMG submission 71365) | Agave microbial communities from Guanajuato, Mexico - At.Am.e | ecosystem: Host-associated > Plants > Phyllosphere > Phylloplane/Leaf | place: Guanajuato, Mexico | collected 2012-06-07 | reverse complement strand
TCCAGCTCCTCGGTCATGTTGCGGCGGATCATCTGCATCGGCACGTGGCCCGGGCCTTCAATCATTACCTGCACGTCATACTCCCAGGCGATTTTGGTCAGTTCGCCCAGCGTGTGCAGCTCGGCAAACTGCGCTTCGTCGTTGGCGTCGCGAATGGAGCCCGGACGCAAGCCGTCGCCCAGCGACAGCGAGACGTCATAGGCGGCGCAGATTTCGCAGATCTCGCGGAAGTGCTCGTAGAGGAAGTTTTCCTGATGATGGGACAGGCACCACTTCGCCATAATGGAACCGCCGCGCGAGACGATGCCGGTCAGACGCTTCGCCGTCATCGGCACATAGCGCAGCAGCACGCCTGCGTGAATGGTGAAGTAGTCCACACCCTGTTCCGCCTGCTCCAGCAGCGTGTCGCGGAACGCTTCCCAGGTGAGGTTTTCGGCGATGCCGTTGACCTTCTCCAGCGCCTGATAAATCGGGACGGTACCGATCGGCACCGGGCTGTTACGCAGGATCCATTCGCGGGTTTCGTGGATGTAGCGGCCAGTAGAAAGATCCATTACCGTATCCGCGCCCCAGCGCGTTGACCAGACCAGCTTTTCCACCTCTTCTTCGATGGATGACGTCACCGCCGAGTTGCCGATGTTGGCATTGACCTTCACCAGGAAGTTACGGCCGATAATCATCGGCTCGGATTCCGGATGGTTAATGTTGGCGGGGATAATGGCGCGGCCTGCGGCTACTTCGTCTCGCACAAACTCTGGCGTGATGTTTTCCGGCAGGCGAGCGCCAAAGCCTTCGCCCGGATGCTGGTGGCGCAATATTTCGCTGCGGATGCGCTCGCGGCCCATGTTTTCACGGATGGCGATGAACTCCATCTCCGGCGTGACGATGCCCTGGCGCGCATAGTGCAACTGGGTCACGCATTTGCCCGCTCTGGCGCGTTTTGGCGTCAGCAGGCCGGTAAAGCGCAGCTCGTCCAGACCGTCGTCGGCCAGACGTTCTTTGGTATACGCAGAGCTGCGCACGCTCAGCTCTTCGCAGTCGTTACGCGCGTCAATCCACGGCTGGCGTAGCTTTACCAGGCCCTGCTGGACGTTGATGGGGACAGAGGGATCGCCGTACGGGCCCGAGGTGTCATACACCGGCACGGCTTCGTTGTCTTCGTACTGCGGGTTCTCTTTGCTGCCGCCAATAAGCGTCGGGCTAAGCTGAATTTCGCGCATCGGCACGCGAATATCGGCCTGTGAGCCGGTGATGTAGATACGTTTCGAGTTCGGGAAGGCAGTCCCTTCCAGGGTATCGATGAAGCGTTGGGCGTGTTCGCGCTGTTCGCGACGGGTCAATTTAGCGATAGACATAGCTCATTCCAAAAGTGAAGGACATGGCTTGTCAGACGACGGATGAAGCAAGAGAAGATCGCCCAGGGGCGATTCAACAGCAGTGTAACTCTTGTTCCCTTCGCAGGTATTAGCCTGATCAGGTTCCGCGGATCCCGAATTAACGGTCTCAGCCCGCGCGTTCAGGCGCTGGGCACTCCGACAAGAAAAATCCCCCTCCGTAGAGGGGCGAATGGTTGTAAATTACTCGTTAACGATTAAGAACTCAAGCCGGGCGCACGACGTTATCTTCGTGGCTGACGTCCAGGCCGTTATCCAGGGCGAGGGCGATCAGCTTATCTTCCAGCGTGAATCGCTCTTCCAGCGCTTCGCCAAGGTCGGAAAGCGCCTGCTGGAACTCAAGATAATTATCGTGATCGATGGCATTCTCGAGCGTGGAATCGTAGTAATCCATAATCTGCTGGGTATTGGCTTCCAGTAGTGGACAAAGTTTGCTGGCCGCTAAACAGGGATTTGTGCCTTCCATTTCGCGGATAATACGTTCATAAATGTTGAAATGGCCGTCGGAAAGGTAGTCGACCAGGCTCTGACAAAAATCATCCAGCGCTTTTTCGTTCAGCCGCATAAAGGATTCTTTGCCAGGCTTAAGACCGACCAGATTGTAATACGCCACGAGGAGATGCTTGCGTACATGTAGCCAGCGATCCACCAGTGTGTTACTTCCTCCAACGCGCTCCGTCAGGCTTTCTAGCTGGTTTAACATGGTCGACTCCGCAAAGTTTAGAATGGGATCTACTTATCCAAAATGTAACCACAATGCTAACAACATGTCAGTGAAGCGAAGGTAGTGCAATAGATATGGATCGTATTATTGAAAAATCAGATCTGGGTTGGTGGATCGTCAGTCACGAACAGAAGTTGTGGCTGCCCGGTGGAGAAATACCCTACGGTGCGGCAGAAACGTTCGATCTCGTGGGCCTGCCTGCGCTCAGGATCGGCGAGTGGCAGGGTGAGCCCGTATGGTTGATCCAACAAGCGCGTCGTCAGGATATGGGATCCGTTCGCCAGGTGCTTGATCTGGATGCGGGACTGTTCCAGCTCGCGGGGCGGGGCGTGCAGCTGGCGGAGTTTTATCGCTCGCACAAATACTGCGGCTATTGCGGGCATACCATGCACCCAAGCAAAACCGAGTGGGCGCTGCTCTGCGGCCACTGCCGTGAACGTTATTATCCGCAGATCGCACCGTGCATCATCGTCGCCATCCGGCGCGACGATTCCATCCTGCTGGCGCAGCATACCCGCCATCGCAACGGCATTCATACCGTCCTCGCCGGGTTCGTCGAGGTGGGCGAAACGCTGGAGCAGGCGGTAGCGCGCGAGGTGATGGAAGAGAGCGGAATCAAGGTGAAAAACCTGCGCTACGTCACCTCGCAGCCGTGGCCGTTCCCGATGTCGCTGATGACGGCGTTTATGGCTGAATATGATAGCGGCGAGATCGTTATCGACCAGAAAGAGCTGCTGGAGGCAAACTGGTATCGTTATGACGATCTGCCTCTTTTACCCCCACCGGGTACGGTGGCGCGTCGGCTGATAGAAGATACCGTGGCGATGTGTCGGGCCGAGTATGAGTAGTGTTACACTGAGGCCATGACGCTTAAGGAACTGCAAAAATGACCGAACTGAAGAACGATCGTTATCTGCGTGCGCTGCTGCGCCAGCCCGTTGATGTCACCCCGGTGTGGATGATGCGCCAGGCGGGACGCTATCTGCCAGAGTACAAAGCCACGCGCGCGCAGGCGGGTGATTTTATGTCGCTGTGCAAAAACGCCGAGCTGGCCTGTGAAGTAACGCTCCAGCCGCTGCGCCGCTTCCCGCTGGATGCCGCCATTCTCTTTTCGGACATTCTCACCATTCCGGACGCCATGGGCCTTGGGCTCTATTTTGAAACCGGCGAAGGCCCGCGCTTCACCTCCCCAATCAAAAGCAAAGCCGACGTGGATAAGCTGCCGATCCCCGATCCGGAAGACGAGCTGGGCTACGTGATGAACGCCGTACGTACCATTCGCCGTGAGCTGAAAGGTGAAGTGCCGCTGATTGGCTTCTCCGGCAGCCCGTGGACGCTGGCGACCTATATGGTTGAAGGGGGCAGCAGCAAAGCCTTCACCATGATTAAAAAGATGATGTACGCCGAGCCGCTGGCCCTGCATGCGCTGCTCGACAAGCTGGCGAAGAGCGTCACCCTCTATCTGAACGCGCAGATTAAAGCGGGCGCGCAGTCGGTGATGATTTTCGATACCTGGGGCGGCGTGCTGACCGGGCGCGATTATCAGCAGTTCTCCCTGTACTACATGCACAAAATCGTCGACGGCCTGCTGCGTGAAAACGAAGGCCGCCGCGTGCCGGTGACGCTGTTCACCAAAGGTGGCGGCCAGTGGCTGGAAGCGATGGCGGCAACCGGCTGCGACGCGCTGGGCCTCGACTGGACCACCGATATCGCCGAAGCGCGCCGTCGCGTGGGCGACAAAGTGGCGCTGCAGGGCAATATGGATCCGTCCATGCTCTATGCGCCGCCAGCCCGCATTGAAGAAGAAGTGTCGACTATACTGTCTGGTTTCGGCCAGGGTGAAGGCCACGTGTTTAACCTCGGCCACGGCATCCATCAGGATGTGCCGCCAGAACACGCAGGCGTATTTGTGGAGGCGGTGCATAGGCTTTCAGCCCAGTATCACAAGTAAGGAGAGGTTATGGATCTCGCGTCGCTACGCGCTCAGCAAATCGAACTGGCTTCATCAGTGATCCGTGAGGATCGTCTGGATAAGGATCCTCCGCAGTACATTGGTGGAGCGGACGTCGGGTTCGAGCAGGGTGGGGAAGTGACGCGAGCGGCGATGGTCGTACTGAAATACCCTTCGCTTGAGCTGGTGGAGTACAAGGTGGCGCGTATCGCGACCACCATGCCGTACATTCCGGGTTTCCTCTCCTTTCGCGAATATCCCGCGCTGCTGGCAGCGTGGGAACAGCTCTCGCAAAAACCTGACCTGCTGTTTGTCGATGGACACGGTATTTCCCACCCGCGCCGCTTAGGCGTTGCCAGCCACTTTGGGCTGCTGGTGGATGTGCCGACCATCGGCGTCGCCAAGAAGCGCCTGTGTGGGGCGTTTGAGCCGCTCTCCCCAGAGCCTGGCGCGCTGGCGCCGCTCATCCATAAAGGCGAGCAGCTGGCGTGGGTCTGGCGCAGCAAGGCGCGCTGTAACCCGCTGTTCATCGCCACCGGGCACCGGGTCAGTATGGACAGCGCCCTGGCGTGGGTTCAGCGCTGCATGAAGGGCTACCGTTTACCTGAGCCGACGCGCTGGGCGGACGCCGTTGCCTCCTCGCGTCCGGCTTTTGTTCGTTGGCAGGAAATTCAGCCGTGATTCAGGTAAACTGCGGCTAATTTTCGATTCGAGACCTCATCATGCTACAAAACCCGATTCATCTGCGCCTTGAGAAGCTGGAAAGTTGGCAGCACGTGACGTTTATGGCTTGCCTGTGCGAGCGCATGTATCCCAACTACGCCGCGTTCTGTAAGCAAACGGAGTTTGGCGAAGGCCAGATTTATCGCCGCATCCTGGATTTAATCTGGGAGACGCTGACGGTGAAAGACGCGAAGGTGAACTTCGACTCTCAGCTGGAAAAGCTGGAAGAGGCGATCCCGGTTGCGGATGATTTTGACCTGTACGGAGTTTATCCGGCGATTGATGCCTGCGTCGCGTTAAGCGAGCTGCTCCACTCTCGTCTGAGCGGTGAAACGCTGGAGCACGCTATCGAAGTCAGTAAGGCCTCGATTACCACCGTCGCCATGCTGGAGATGACCCAGGCAGGTCGTGAAATGACCGACGAAGAGCTGCGTGCCAATCCGGCCGTAGAGCAAGAATGGGATATCCAGTGGGAAATTTTCCGCCTGCTGGCAGAGTGTGAAGAACGCGATATTGAGCTGATCAAAGGTCTGCGAGCGGACTTACGTGAGGCCGGCGAGAGCAATATTGGCATAATTTTTAACCAATGAGACAACAAAACGTGATTTAACGCCTGTTTTGTCGCTCCTCGACTCTTCCCTTCTGCCCCCCGTCTGGTCTACATTTGGGGGGCGAAAAAAAGTGGCTATCGGTGCGTGTATGCAGGAGAGTGCTTTTTTGGCATTTTCGTCGCACTCGATGCTTAGCAAGCGATAAACACATTGAAAGGATAACTTATGAACAAGACTCAACTGATTGATGTAATTGCGGACAAGGCTGATCTGTCTAAAGTGCAGGCTAAAGCTGCTCTGGAATCTACCCTGGCTGCTATTACTGAGTCTCTGAAAGAAGGCGATGCTGTACAACTGGTTGGTTTCGGTACCTTCAAAGTGAACCACCGCGCTGAGCGTACTGGCCGCAACCCGCAGACCGGTAAAGAAATCAAAATCGCCGCAGCTAACGTGCCGGCATTTGTTTCTGGTAAAGCACTGAAAGACGCTGTTAAGTAAGACGCGTGGCAGTGAACAGTTTTAGCGAAGGGGCGGCAACGCCCCTTTTGTCTTTCTGGCGTGGAACGCTCGCGCTGGCAGGCGTGCTGTTGCTGTCAGCCTGTAGCCACGATTCCTCCCTCCCTCCGTTTACCGCCAGCGGTTACGCGGACAACCAGGGGGCGGTCAGGATCTGGCGCAAAGATTCCGGTGGCGAAGTGCATCTGCTTTCTGCCTTCAGCCCGTGGCATAGCGGCAATACGTCGACTGCGGAATATCGCTGGCAGGGAGATGACCTGTCGCTGATTGAACTGAACGTCTACAGCAAAACCCCCGAACACGTGAAAGTGCGTTTTGATGACCATGGCGAGCTGAGCTTTATGCAGCGTGAAGTCGGCGGTCAAAAACAGCAGCTTTCCAGCGATCAAATCGCCCTCTACCGTTACCGTGCCGAACAAATCCGCCAGACAAGCGACGCGCTGCGTCTGGGACGCGTTGTGCTGCGCCAGGGGCGCTGGCATACCGATGGAACGGTGACCACCTGCGAAGGGCAGACGGTGAAGCCTGAGCTCGAATCCTGGGCTACCGAACATATTCAACGCCGTCAGCGTCATTCATCAATGGAGGTGAGTGTGGCGTGGCTGGAAGCGCCGGAAGGCTCTCAGCTGCTGCTGGTGGCGAACGAAGACTTCTGCACCTGGCAGCCGACAGAGAAAAGTTTTTGATTTAAGTTCCCTCTCCCTTGAGGGAGAGGGTGTGAAATTACTCGCCCTGCTCACGCGCAATCGCGCGATAACCGATATCCTGGCGGCTGAAGCTGCCGTCCCAGTGAATATCCGCCATCAGCGCATAAGCGCGCTTCTGCGCTTCTGCCACGGTATGGCCCAGCGCGGTGGCGCACAGCACGCGGCCACCGTTGGTGAGGACGCGATCGTCGTCAGCCAGCTTCGTCCCGGCGTGGAACACCTTCGCACCGTCAATTTCTTCCAGCGGCAGGCCGTGGATTTCATCGCCGGTGCTGTAGCTACCCGGATACCCGCCCGCAGCAATCACCACGCCCAGAGACGCGCGCTCGTCCCACTCTGAGGTTTTCTCGTCGAGCTTGCCTTCGCAGGCTGCCAGACACAGATCCACCAGATCGGATTTCATGCGCAGCATGATAGGCTGTGTTTCCGGATCGCCGAAGCGGCAGTTGAATTCAATCACCTTCGGGTTGCCCTGCTTGTCGATCATCAGACCTGCGTAAAGAAAACCAGTGTAGGTATTGCCTTCCGCCGACATCCCTTTCACGGTAGGCCAGATGATGCGGTCCATGGTGCGCTGGTGCACTTCGTCAGTCACTACCGGAGCAGGGGAGTAGGCGCCCATCCCGCCGGTATTCGGGCCGGTATCGCCGTTGCCCACGCGCTTGTGATCTTGGCTGGTGGCCATCGGCAGAACGTGCTCGCCGTCGACCATCACGATAAAACTCGCCTCTTCACCGTCGAGGAACTCTTCGATCACGATGCGGTGGCCCGCGTCGCCAAAGGCGTTGCCGGCCAGCATATCGTGAACAGCGGCTTCGGCTTCCTCGAGGGTCATCGCGACGATAACGCCTTTCCCGGCGGCCAGACCGTCGGCCTTGATGACAATCGGCGCGCCTTTTTCACGTAAGTAGGCCAGGGCTGGCTCCACTTCGGTGAAGTTCTGATACTCCGCCGTCGGAATGTTATGACGCGCGAGGAAATCTTTGGTGAAGGCTTTAGAGCCTTCAAGCTGGGCTGCACCTTCCGTTGGGCCGAAGATTTTCAGGCCTGCTGCGCGGAACGCATCCACCACGCCAATTACCAGCGGTGCTTCCGGGCCCACAATCGTCAGGTCGATTTTCTCGCTCTGGGCAAAGCTCAGCAGCGCCGGGATATCGGTCACGCCGATAGCCACGTTCTGCAGCGCGGATTCCAGCGCGGTACCGGCGTTGCCCGGTGCCACGAAGACGGTATCAACCAGCGGAGACTGCGCCGCTTTCCACGCCAGAGCGTGCTCGCGCCCGCCGTTACCAATCACTAATACTTTCATTTTCTGCTCCGGGAATTAATGGCGGAAGTGACGCATGTCGGTGAAGATCATCGCGATGCCGTGTTCGTCGGCGGCGGCAATCACTTCGTCGTCGCGGATAGAGCCGCCAGGCTGGATCACGCAGGTGATGCCCACAGCAGCAGCCGCGTCGATACCGTCACGGAACGGGAAGAAAGCGTCAGAAGCCATGGCGGAGCCTTTCACTTCCAGACCTTCATCGCCTGCTTTAATGCCCGCAATTTTCGCGGAGTAAACGCGGCTCATCTGGCCGGCGCCTATCCCGATGGTCATGTTCTCTTTGGCGTAGACAATGGCGTTTGATTTGACGAACTTGGCGACCTTCCAGCAGAACAGCGCGTCACGCAGTTCCTGTTCGCTCGGCTGACGCTTGGTCACCACGCGCAGGTCGGCTTCTGTCACCATACCCAGATCGCGGTCCTGAACCAGCAGACCGCCGTTCACGCGCTTGAAGTCCAGGCCCGGCACGCGTTCGGCCCACTGGCCGCAAACCAGTACGCGCACGTTCTGTTTTGCCGCGGTGATTTTCAGCGCTTCTTCGGATGCGGACGGCGCGATGATCACTTCAACGAACTGGCGGGAGATGATGGCCTGTGCGGTTTCAGCATCCAGCTCGCGGTTGAAGGCGATAATGCCGCCGAACGCGGAGGTTGGGTCGGTTTTGTACGCGCGATCGTAGGCATCCAGAATAGAGTTGCTCACGGCAACGCCGCATGGGTTCGCATGCTTGACGATAACGCAGGCCGGCTCGCTGAATTCTTTCACGCACTCCAGCGCGGCGTCGGTGTCGGCAATGTTGTTATAGGAGAGCGCTTTGCCCTGCACCTGCCTGGCAGTCGCAACAGAGGCTTCTTTTACCTCTTCTTCTATATAGAAGGCTGCCTGCTGGTGGCTGTTCTCACCGTAACGCATATCCTGCTTCTTAATGAAGTTCAGGTTCAGGGTGCGCGGGAAGCGGCCAGAAGGATCTTTGCTTTCACCGTGGTAAGCCGGCACCAGGCTACCGAAGTAGTTGGCGATCATGCTGTCGTACGCCGCGGTGTGTTCGAAGGCTTTGATGGCGAGGTCGAAACGCGTTTCCAGTGTGAGCGACCCTTCGTTAGCATCCATCTCATTAATAATGGTTTCGTAATCGCTGCTCTTCACCACGATGGCCACATCTTTATGGTTCTTGGCCGCGGAGCGCACCATGGTCGGGCCGCCGATATCAATATTCTCTACGGCATCTTCAAGAGAACAGCCTTCGCGGGCAACGGTTTGGGCAAACGGGTAGAGGTTAACGACCACCATGTCGATTGGGGCGATGTCATGCTGTTTCATAATGGCGTCGTCCTGACCGCGACGGCCAAGAATACCGCCGTGTACTTTCGGGTGCAGGGTTTTGACGCGTCCATCCATCATTTCCGGGAAACCGGTGTAATCGGACACTTCGGTTACCGGCAGACCTTTATCTGCTAACAGGCGAGCGGTACCGCCTGTGGAAAGCAGCTCCACACCGCGTGCGGAAAGTGCCTGAGCGAATTCGACGATACCGGCTTTATCAGAAACACTGAGCAGAGCGCGGCGGACTGGACGACGTTGTTGCATGGTAAATCCCCTGGATTTCACGATTACAGAGAGCGTTAGATGAATTTTCCAGTGAAAAACTCATCTAACACACCTGACGGGGCATCCTTATTAAGCGCGAGCATTTTAACGAAAACGTTTGCGCAACGCTCGCATATTTTCACTTTTTCGTATCATTGTGGATAAGTCTGTGTGTAAAAAGGTATAAGGCGGGGTTTTGCTGTGGAATGCAGCAGTCAGTCATTTTTCTGTTATTTAACGGTTGCGGCCTGCGGAGAACTCCCTATAATGCGCC
>Ga0058700_1000726_pt1 | contig 9758 bp, 10 predicted proteins | sample AgamicAtAme_FD_71365 | JGI IMG/M metagenome (GOLD analysis project Ga0058700, IMG submission 71365) | Agave microbial communities from Guanajuato, Mexico - At.Am.e | ecosystem: Host-associated > Plants > Phyllosphere > Phylloplane/Leaf | place: Guanajuato, Mexico | collected 2012-06-07 | reverse complement strand
GCCCCCTGCGCGATCGCGGGTCGGGAAAGACCGGCCGCGGCGAGGCAGGGCAGGGCGGCGGCGAGGAATGGGCGGCGCTTCATGGTGCAACTCCCGAACTGGGGGCGAATGCCGCACCCGTCCTTACAAACCGCGTGCCAGCGCGGAGGCCGCGGGGCGGGGCGCACCTGACGCCCGCGGCGGAATGCCGTTAGCGTCCCAAGCACCGCGAGGGAGGGAACCATGGGGCAAGTGGAAGGCAAGGTGGCGCTCGTCACCGGCGGCGCGTCCGGCATCGGCGCCGCCTGTGCGGAAACGCTGGCGCGGGAGGGCGCCAAGGTCGTCCTGACGGACGTGGACGGCGCGCGCGGCGAGGCGGTCGCGGAGCGCATCCGCGCGGCGGGAGGCGAGGCGCGCTTCCTCCACCAGGACGTGGCGGACGAGGACCGCTGGCCCGCCGTTGTGGCGGAAACGGAGCGCCTGTTCGGCGGGCTGCACATCCTGGTGGCGAACGCGGGCATCGCCATCATCAGGCCGGTCTTCGAGATGACCTTGGCCGACTGGCGCCGGCAAACGGCGGTGAACCTGGACGGCGTGTTCCTGTCCGTGAAGCACGGGGTACCCGCCATCCGGCGCGCGGGCCGTGGCGGCTCCGTGATCCTGATGTCGTCTGTCGCGGGCCTGCGCGGCTCGGCCGGCCTCGCGGGCTACTCGGCCACGAAGGGCGCGGTGCGGCTCTTCGCCAAGTCGGTCGCGCTGGAATGCGCCGGGGCGCGCGACGGCGTCCGCGTCAACTCCGTCCACCCCGGCATCATCGAGACGGCGATTTGGGAGAAGATGCCCGCCGGCCTGCCGGACGGCCGCACCGCCCCGATCGACGCCCGCGCCGTCGCCGCGCAGGGCGTGCCGCTGGGCGAGGCGGGCCAGGCCTCAGACATCGCGGACGCCGTGCTCTTCCTGGCGTCCGACGCTTCGCGCCACATGACCGGCTCCGAGGTGGTCGTGGACGGCGGCATGACGGCCGGGCGCGTGGGCAGCCTCGCCGCCGCGCGCTGAAGCGAAATCAGTCCGCTGTTCGGTGTTCCCGGCCGGCGCCGGCGAGCAAGCGCTCCGCTCCGGGCGCGTCGGCGGTTCCGGCTAGGGATCGGGCAGGCGCTGGTGGAGCAGCCGGACCCGGTCGCCCACCTTGACGCCGAGCACCGGCTGGTAGTGCTGGTCGAGCGCCGCCGTCACGGTCGCCCAGCTGTCCGGCGTGTTGCGCGCCCGCGGCCGGTCGCTCGACACGATGTAGGCGGGCCGCGTGGCCAGGACGCGCCGCAGCTCGGCCGCTTGGTCCACGCCGGTCGCGCCGGCCTCGCGCCGGTCGCTCAAGTGCGTCGGGAAGGGATAGCGCGTCGGCAGGCAGCTTCTCGTCAAGTGGTACAGGATCGGCTCGCCGTCGAAGACGAAGAGGCACTCCGCGGGCCGGAGCCTGACCGCCTCGGCGATCAGCCGGACCTCCGCGCCGCCGCCGCGGGACCGCGCGTGGACCACGGCCATGGCCAGAGACGCCGCCAGCCCGGCCACCGGCAGCAGGAGCGCGGCCGGGGCGCGCGCCCGGCCGGCGCCCCCGGGCGCCAGCGGGCCGGCCCGCAGCGGCCCGAACGCGGGGGCCGCGGCCGCCGAGAGTGGCACGAGCACCGGCAGGGCGTAGTGGCCGTAGTAGGTGCCGAAGGCCAGCACGCCCAGGATGGAGGCCGCCGCCCAGGCCAGCACGAAATCCTGCGCGGCCGCGCCGCCCGGCCGGGCGGCGATCCCCGGCCGCCGCTTCAACCATCGGCCGAGGGCGGCGCAGAACAGCAGCGGCGACGCCAGCGCGGCCATCCGCGCCAGCCGCGCCAGCGAGGACCCCGCGGCGGAGGTGTCGCGCCGGAAGACCGACGTGAAGTTCGCGAAGATGAACGCGTCGGCTTCGCCGATGGCGGCGTAGCTGGCCAGCGCCGCCGCCGTGGGCAGCAGGGCGCAGGCGATCCAGCACAACCCGAACAGCGAAAGGCGGGCGGCGCCGAGGCCCGAGCGCCGGCCTTGCCACAGCAGCACGCAGCCGAAGAAGACGCCCTCGAACAGCGCGGCGTATTTGATCTGGATCGCGAGTCCCGTGGCCAGCATGGCGCCGCCGCCGAGCGCCAGGAGCCGCGACCCGGACACGCCACCGGCCACGGCGCGCAACACCAGCAACGCTGCCAAAGCGATGGGCAGGTTGTAGAAGACGGGGGATTGGCCGCCCTCACCGCCGAAGACGCCCAGCCAAGCCAAGTAGGTGACGCCCGCCAGGATCGCGGCCCGGCGCGGCGCGAACCGGGCGGCGATCCTGCCCACCACGATGGCGGTGGATGCGGCGAACAGGGTGGCCATGAGCTGGTACTGCCAGATGCCCTCGCCGCCCAGCAGACGGACGGCCGCGTAGATCAGGAAGAGTCCGATGGGCTTGCGGTCCCAGACGTCCACGTAGGGCAGCAGCCCGTGCCGCATCCGGTCGCCGACCAGGAGGTAGAATTGCTCGTCGCCCTCGATCACCGGATTCCCGAAGAAGGGGGCGCGGAACAGCAAGGCAGCGCCCACCAGTAGCAGGGATGAGACCCAGTCTCGCCGCCGCACCGACGTCATCGCCCCTCCGTGTCCGGTCCGCACCGGAGGCTTTTGCATCACATCGGGGCCCCGTCACAGAAGGCTCGGTCCGATCCCGAGCCGGCAGGATTTCGCTCCGGAGCGTCGTGCCTCCGCGTGGTGACTTCGGCGGACCTTCCCGCTAAGGTCCGCCCCGACCAGGACGCGGGCCGACCGGCGCAGGCAACCTCCCGCGCTGGAGCCGCGACGCTTGCGTGGCGGGATGCCGGCGCCGGGAGGGCGCGGCGGGACCGCCAGGGCGGGGGTGCGGCTTGGTTGGCGCAACTTTGAACAGCAGCCGCGCCTCGGGGCGCCCGATCGGCCGGGAGTGGCCCCATGCTGACCACCTACACCGTCGAGAACGGCGGCCTCCAAGTGCGCGAGGGCGCGCAGCAGGACGCCGAGGCGATCCGCCGCGCCGTGTGGATCGACCTGCTGAGCCCGACGCCCGAAGAGGAGAAGCAGGTGCAGGCCGCGCTGCGCCTGGAGGTCCCGACGCGGGAGGAAATGCAGGAGATCGAGAGCTCCTCGCGCTTGTACCGGGAAGGCGAAACGCTGTTCCTCACCGCGAACTTCCTTTACGGCGTCGAGGGCGGCGAGTACGGCTCCACCGCCATCACCTTCGTGCTCGGCAACAGCAACCTGGTCACGGTGCGCTACGCGACGCCCCGCGCCTTCGAGGTGTTCAGCGCCCGCTGCCAGCGGACGCCGCGGAGCCTGCTCGGCGCGCCGGACGCGGTGATGCTGCACCTGTTCGAGCAGGTGGTGGACCGCTTGGCCGACATCCTGGAGCGGATCGGCTCCGACATGGACCGCGCCAGCCAAGCCGCCTTCCGCACCGCCCGCGCCAAGGCGAAGGCCACCGCCAAGGACGCAGACCTGAAGGACACCCTCATCACCCTCGGGCAGGTCGGCGAAGTGACGACGCGCGCCAGCGAGACGCTGCTCGGCCTGTCGCGCATCCTGAGCTTCGTCAGCGCCGAGAAGGCGGGGGCGGTGCGCAAGGAGAACCAGGGGCTCATCAAGACGCTGGTGCGCGACGTGCGGAGCCTCGTGGAGCACGCAAACTTCCTGAACAGCAAGGCGAACTTCCTGCTGGACGCGGTGCTCGGCATCATCAACGTCGAGCAGAACGCCATCATCAAGACCTTCACCGTGGCCTCGGTGGCGCTGATGCCGCCGACGCTCATCGCCAGCATCTACGGCATGAACTTCGACGTGATGCCGGAGCTGCGCTGGACGCTCGGCTACCCCTTCGCCCTCGTGCTGATGGTGATCTCGGCGGTGGTGCCCGTCTTCTACTTCAAGCGGAAAGGATGGCTCTGAGACTCGCCGTCGCCGCCCTCGCCGCGGCCGCGTGCTTGGCGGCGGCGGGCGCGGCGAGGGCCGCGGAGCCGGAGTGCCCAAGGACGAACCCCCGCGTGGAGGTCGCGCTCGACGACCCGGACCCGCCTCTCCGCCTCGACGAAGGGATGGACGACCTGCGCGCGGAGGCCGCCGTGCCCGGCGGCGCGGGGCCACGCGGCGCGACGCGCCACCACCTCGGCGCGACGGTCTCGCGCGTGGAGTGGCAGAGCGAGGTCGAGGCGCGCATAGCGAAGGTGCCGGGCCGGGCCTGCGCGCGGCCGGACCGCGTTTCGCTCAACATCCGCCACACCGAACACAGCCTCCGCATCGCCCGCGAGCTGCCGCGGGGTAGCTGCCTGTTCCGCGAAACGGAAGCGCACGAGCGGCGCCACGCCGCGGTGAACCGGGCCACCCTGCGGCGGGCCGCCGCCGAGGTGGAGGGGGCGGTGCGGAAGTGGGCGGCGTCGGCGGCCGGCCGGGGCGCCACGGAGGACGAGGCCGTCGCGGCTTTGCAGTCCGGCCTGCGCGCCGCCATCGCGCCCGCCATGGAGGCCATGCAGGCGGCGCGGGATGCGGCGCATCGCTCGATAGACCGGCCGGAGGAGTACCGCCGCCTGGGCCGCGTCTGCCCGGAGGACCAGAAGGCGCTCAGGGAGCGGCTGCGGCGGGCGCGGACAGGGGCGGATTGACCCCGCGCCGCCCTTTGCCTTCCTTGCCCCTCCACCCCGGGAGCCCGCCATGCCCGCCTCCACGCACCACGTCGCGCCCACGCCCGAGACCGTCCGCTGGGGCGCCTTCGACGCCTCGTTCCCGCCGGTGGCCACCGTCGAGCCGGGCGACACGGTGGTGCTGGAATGCGTGTCCGGCGGGCCGGAGCAGATCCCGCCGCCGGGCGGCGCCTTCGCCATCCCGGAGCGGCTGCTCGCCATCCACCGCGGAAACGTGCCGCGCATCGGGCCGCACATCATCACCGGGCCGGTCGCCGTGCGCGGGGCGGAGCCGGGCGATTGCCTGCGGGTGCGGGTGGAGAAGATAGAACTCGGCGCCGACTGGGGCTTTTGCGGCTTCCGCCCGCTGGTCGGCACCTTGCCGGAGGACTTCCCGTACCGGCGCGTGCTGCACATCCCGGTGGACCGCGCGGCGCGCACCTGCGCGGTGCCGGTCGGGCCGGGGATCACCTTGCCGCTCTCGCCCTTCTTCGGCGTCATGGGCGTGGCGCCGCCGGAGGAGTGGGGCCAGATCTCCACCAAGGAGCCGCGCGCGCACGGCGGCAACCTGGACAACAAGGAGATCGGCGAGGGCGCGACGCTTTACCTGCCGGTGTTCAACCCGGGCGCTCTGTTCTCCGCCGGCGACGGCCATGGCGTGCAGGGCGACGGCGAGGTGTGCATCAACGCGCTGGAGATGTGCCTCACCGGGCACTTCCGCCTAGACGTAGAGAAGGGCGGCGGCGCCAAGGACCCGGTCTTGCGCTTCCCCCGCGCCGAAACGCCGACGCACTTCATCAGCATGGGGATGCACGAAGACCTCGACCTCGCCATGAAGCAGGCGCTGCGCGAGATGATCGCCTTCATCACGGCGCGCGCGAACCTCTCCGCCGCCGACGCCTACCAGCTCTGCTCGCTCGCCGTGGACTTCCGGGTCACTCAAACGGTGAACGGCGAGAAGGGCGTCCACGGGATGCTGCGCAAGGGCCTGCTGTTCTGACTCACCAATAGGCGATCATCCGCCCCGCCGAAGCGGCGAGGAGCCACGCGAGAAGCGACACGGCGCCGGCGAGGGCGAGGGTAAGCCGGCGTCCCCCGCCGCCGCTCCTCCAAGCCGCGGAGCGGCGCAGCGCGGCAAGGTTGGCGAGCCCGACCGCCACGGCGCCGAACTTCGCCCACAGGAACGGGTTGTCCACGTACTCCGTCGCCCGCACGGCGAACAGCGCGGGGCCGGTCGCCAGCGCCAGGGCGAGACCCGCGCCCGCCACCGGGACCGCCGCCCGCGCCAGCGCCGCGGCCGGCGTGTCCGCCCAGAGCCCCATGAGGCGCAGGTCGAGCACCGCGATGGCGCCGAGGAGCAGCGCGACGCCGAGCAGGTGCGCGAGGTTCGCCAGCGGGTAGAGCCACGGCCCCGCCTTCAAGGCCCGCGCCAGGAGCGAGGCTTCGAGCCAGGTGGCGGCGTCGCCCAAAGCGCGCTCAGAGGCGGTCGGGGTAGATGTCGAACACGCGCTGCCCGACGCGGAGGCGCTCCGTCTTCATCTCCAGCCGGTTTGGGTCGAGGTGGCGGTGGCCGGACGCGACCACCGCGGCGCCCGCCGGCAACTCGGCTTCCGTCAACCCGGCCCGGCTTTGGTTTCGCGGCGGCCCGAGCACCACGTCCCAGACGCGGCCCCCGCCGTCCTGCACGCGCACGACGCCGTGCGGGCCGCCGAGGTTGGCCGACTGCACCGTGCCGTTGAGCGAGAAGTCCTCCGAACCGTAGCCGCCCCAGCCGTGGTGCGCGGCGACCGGCGCGGCGATCCCGAGACCGACGGCGGCGAGCGCCGCCAAGCGCGATGCGAAGCGCATGAAACCCCTCCTTCTGACGGCGCCGAGAGCGGCGCGGCGGAACCACAGGTTTTCCACAGAAATCAGAACGTCAAGGTACTGCTAGAACTTGTGGGGCCGATCCGTGTTGTCATACCGTATCTCGTGGCCCACAAGATGTGGTGGGTCGGCGCCAGGGAGACCCGCATGGAATGGACGGCGAAGGCTATCGAAGAGCTGCGCGCCCTCTGGGACCAAGGCCACTCTACCGCCGAGATCGGGCGCCGCATGGGCGTGACGAAGAACGCCATCGTGGGCAAGGCACACCGGCTTGATCTCCCCGCGCGGCCGAGCCCGATCCGCAAGGAACAAGGCGCCGGCGGCGCCGCGGCGGCCCCGCGTCGCAAACCTTCCGTCCGCGAGGCCACCGCGCCCGCGCGCCAGGTCGCGCCGCAGGCGCAGCCGCCCGTCGCGGCACCGCCCGTTGTCCGGCCCGTCGCCGCCGTCAGCCCCTTCCTGCGCGTCTCCGCGCGGAGCTGCTGCTGGCCGATCGGCGAGCCCGGCTCCCGCGATTTCCGCTTCTGCGCCGCCGAGGCGGTGCAAGGCAAACCCTACTGCCCGGACCACGTCGCCGTGGCCTATGTGCGGGTCCGCGAGCGCCGCTCCGACGCGGCCTGATCCGGCGGTGTCCGGCGCGCCACGCGGCACGCCGGTCGCGCCGGCCATGCCGTTTGCACGCTTGGCGGACGGTACCCGTGCCGCCATCATCGCGGCATGGTTGAATTCGCCGGCCGGGCGTGAGCGGCAAGCTCGCCGGCGTCGCGCTGCACCTCTCGGCGCTGATGCTCTTCGTGGTGATGGACACGCTCGTGAAGCGGCTGACCGCGCACTACGCCGTGCCGCAGCTCATGTGGGCGCGCTTCCTGTTCAGCCTGCTCGGCGCCGCGCTGGTCATCAGGATCACGTCGGGGAGCCTGCCCTGGCGGTCCCGCGCGCCGGGCTTGCAGGCCGTCCGCAGCCTGCTCCTCGCCGCCTCGAACCTTCTGTTCTCCTCCGCCCTGGCGCGCATCCCGCTCGCGGACGCCACGGCGGTGGGCTTCGCGTCGCCGGTGCTGACGGTGGCGCTGGCCGCGTGATGGCTGGACGAGCCGGTGGGCTGGCGGCGCTGGGCCGGCGTGGGCATCGGCCTGCTCGGCGTGACGATCGCGCTGCGGCCGCCCGCGCTCACTGGCGAAGCGCCGCCGGACTGGGCGATGGTCCTGCCGCTCGGCACGGCGCTGCTCTTCGCGATTTACCAGATCCTCACGCGGAAGCTGGCGGCGGTGGACGACCCGCGCACCACCATCCTGCACACCGGCTTCGCCGCCACCGTCGCCACCAGCTTGGCGCAGCCCTTCTTCTGGACCGCGCCCTCGGCCGGCGACTGGTTGCTGCTGGCGAGCCTCGGCCTCCTCGGCGGCGCCGGGCACGGCCTCTTGGTGCTGGCCTTCGCCCGCGCGCCGGCGAGCCTCTTGGCGCCGCTCACCTACACACAGCTTGTTTGGGCAACCCTGGCCGGAGCGCTGGTGTTCAACGACTGGCCGAACGCCGCCTCCCTCGCCGGCGCAGCGGTGATCGCGCTCGGCGGCGTGTTTGTTGCGTTATCGGATCGAAACCGGCGGTGACCCGAACGGCGGCGTAGCGCGCCTTGCGCCGGGGGCCAGGGTGGTTTACCCGCCCGCTGAACCGGAGGACGGTCCCATCTCCCAAGCAGGATTGCACCACGCCGAGAGGCACGGCCACCCCCGCGCGGCGCTCGACGCCGAGGCGGTGCGGGAGGCGTACCGGCGCTGGGCCGGCGTTTACGACGAAGTGTTCGGCGCGGTGTCCGCCGCCGGGCGCCGCCGGGCCGTGGCCGCGGTCAACGGCCTGCCTGGCGCGCGCGTGCTGGAGGTGGGCGTCGGCACCGGCCTCGCGCTGCCGCGCTACGCGCCGGAGAAGCGGGTGGTCGGCATAGACCTCTCGCGCGAGATGCTCCACCAGGCGCAGAAGCGGGTGCGGCGGGAGCGCCTGCGTAACGTGGTCGGGCTGGTGGAGATGGACGCGGAGGCTATGGCCTTCCGCGACGGGAGCTTCGACATCGCGGTGGCCATGTTCACCGCGACCGTCGTGCCGGACGCCAAGCGCCTGCTGCGCGAGATGCGTCGCGTGGTGCGCCCCGGTGGCGAGCTGCTGTTCGTCAACCACTTCGCCGCCGAGCGCGGCGTGCGCTGGTGGGCGGAGCGCACCTTGGCGCCGCTCTCCCGGGTGCTGGGCTGGCACCCGGACTTCTCGCTCGGCGACCTGCTGGAGCACCCGAAGGCGGCTGCCGAGATCGCCGCTTGCCCGCCCTTCGGCCTGTTCACCCTGGTGCGCGTGCCGAACCGGTTGGAGTTCGCCTAGTCCCCCAGCACGAAGCCGAACAGCAGCTTTAGGTTAAGCCCGACGATCAGCGCCGTCGCCGCCCAGCCCAACACGAGCTGCCAGCGCGGCGCCGTCAGTTCGCCCAGGCGCGTCCGATCGGACGCGAACAGCATCAGCGGCACCACCGCGAAGGGCAGTTGCAGCGACAGCACCACCTGGCTGAGGATCAGCAACTGCGCGGTGCCGCTCGCGCCGTAGAGCCACGTCACGATCACGGCCGGCACGATCGCCACCAGCCGCGTCACCAAGCGGCGGACCGCGGGCGGCAGCCGCAAGCCGAGGAAGCCCTCCATCACCACCTGCCCTGCGAGCGTCGCCGTAACGGTGGCGTTCAGCCCGCAGGCCAGCAGGGCCACGGCGAAGAGCGTGGCGGCGGCGGCGCTGCCGACCATGGGCGCCAACAACTCGTGCGCCTCGCCGATCTCCGCGACTTCCGTGCGCCCGCCGGCGTGGAACACCGCCGCGGCGGTGATGAGGATGGCGGAGTTCACCAGCAACGCCAGCGACAGCGCCGACGTGCTGTCGATGGTGGCGAAGCGGATCGCCTCGCGCCTGGCCGGGACGCCGGTGCCGTAGGCGCGGGATTGCACCACGGCGGTGTGCAGGTACAGGTTGTGCGGCATCACGGTCGCGCCGAGGATGCCGATCGCGATGTAGAGCTGCGTCTCGTTCGTGACGATGCTGGCGGACGGGATGTAGCCCGCGAACACCTCCGCCCAGACGGGCTGCGCCATGGCGAGCTGCGCGGCGAAGCAGCCGAACACCAAGAAGATCAGCCCCGCGATCAACGCCTCCAGCCAGCGCACCCCGCGGTTTTGGAGCCACAGGATC
>Ga0058700_1000719_pt1 | contig 9873 bp, 7 predicted proteins | sample AgamicAtAme_FD_71365 | JGI IMG/M metagenome (GOLD analysis project Ga0058700, IMG submission 71365) | Agave microbial communities from Guanajuato, Mexico - At.Am.e | ecosystem: Host-associated > Plants > Phyllosphere > Phylloplane/Leaf | place: Guanajuato, Mexico | collected 2012-06-07 | reverse complement strand
CGGTATGGAAATGTGGAAAAAGGGGACCGCGTTTTTATTTTTATGCCGAGATCACCCGAGCTTTATTTTATTATGCTTGGCGCAATCAAAATTGGCGCCATCGCCGGACCGCTGTTCGAAGCATTTATGGAGGGAGCGGTGAAAGACCGGCTTGAAAACAGTGAGGCAAAGGTTGTTGTCACAACACCTGAGCTGCTGGAGAGAATACCGGTAGACAAACTGCCTCACTTGCAGCATGTCTTCGTAGTCGGGGGAGAGGCTGAGAGCGGCACGAATATCATCAATTATGATGAAGCAGCGAAACAGGAAAGCACAAGACTGGATATCGAATGGATGGATAAAAAAGACGGCTTTCTGCTTCACTATACATCAGGTTCCACTGGTACGCCAAAGGGCGTGCTGCATGTCCATGAAGCGATGATTCAGCAATATCAAACAGGAAAGTGGGTCCTTGATTTAAAGGAAGAAGACATTTATTGGTGCACGGCTGATCCAGGCTGGGTGACAGGTACGGTATACGGCATTTTTGCACCGTGGCTGAACGGAGCGACAAATGTCATCGTCGGCGGACGTTTCAGCCCGGAAAGCTGGTATGGAACGATTGAACAGCTTGGCGTCAATGTCTGGTACAGCGCGCCGACCGCTTTTCGGATGCTGATGGGAGCGGGAGATGAAATGGCTGCGAAATATGATCTAACTTCACTACGGCATGTGCTCAGTGTCGGTGAGCCGCTAAATCCGGAAGTCATCAGATGGGGACATAAAGTTTTTAACAAACGAATTCATGATACATGGTGGATGACAGAAACGGGCAGTCAGCTCATCTGCAACTATCCTTGCATGGATATTAAACCGGGTTCAATGGGTAAGCCGATTCCAGGAGTGGAGGCAGCAATCGTTGACAATCAAGGCAACGAGCTTCCGCCGTACCGAATGGGCAATCTCGCCATCAAAAAGGGCTGGCCTTCCATGATGCATACCATTTGGAATAACCCTGAAAAGTATGAATCGTATTTCATGCCGGGCGGCTGGTATGTGTCTGGGGATTCTGCTTACATGGATGAAGAGGGATACTTTTGGTTCCAAGGCAGAGTTGATGACGTCATCATGACCTCCGGTGAGCGCGTCGGCCCATTTGAAGTGGAAAGCAAGCTTGTCGAACATCCGGCTATTGCAGAAGCAGGCGTTATCGGAAAGCCTGACCCGGTGCGTGGAGAAATCATTAAAGCTTTTATTGCACTCAGGGAAGGATTTGAGCCGTCTGATAAACTGAAAGAAGAGATCCGCCTATTTGTAAAGCAGGGTCTTGCAGCCCATGCGGCTCCGCGTGAGATCGAATTTAAAGATAAGCTTCCGAAAACCCGAAGCGGAAAGATCATGAGGCGCGTGCTGAAGGCATGGGAGCTTAATCTGCCGGCTGGAGATCTGTCAACAATGGAGGATTAAAAGGCGGCGTTGACACAGGATTTTATTTATGTTAAAAATGATATAGCTTCATATGAAAAGGTAAAGATTGAGACAAGTAGAATATCCTTACGTTCCAGAGAGCTGATGGCCGGTGAAAATCAGCACAGACGGATATATCGAATACACTCATGAACCGCTTTTGCAAACAAAGCCGGCCAGGCTTTCAGTAGTGAAAGAACGGACCTGATCCGTTATCAGGCAAAGTGATAAGACGAATGTTTGCATTCTCTTATTAGTAGGGTGGTACCGCGATAATCAATCGTCCCTTCGTGTAAACGAAGGGGCGTTTTTTATTTTAATCAAAAAGGAGCTTTATCTTATGACTAACTTACTTGAAGACTTATCCTTCCGCGGATTGATTCAGCAAATGACAGATGAAGAAGGGTTAAATAAACAGCTGAATGAAGAAAAAATCCGCTTGTACTCAGGCTTTGACCCTACAGCAGACAGCTTGCATATCGGACACCTGCTGCCTATTTTAACACTTCGCCGTTTTCAGCTTGCAGGGCATCATCCGATTGCGCTTGTGGGCGGCGCGACGGGCCTCATCGGTGATCCAAGCGGAAAAAAAGCAGAGCGTACATTAAACACTGCTGACATCGTATCCGAATGGTCCCAAAAAATCAAAAACCAGCTGTCCAGATTTCTAGATTTTGAAGCAGCAGAAAACCCAGCTGTCATCGCGAACAACTTTGACTGGATCGGCAAAATGAATGTGATCGATTTCCTTCGTGACGTTGGTAAAAATTTCGGCATCAATTACATGCTGGCAAAAGATACGGTCAGTTCAAGAATTGAATCCGGCATCTCGTACACGGAATTCAGCTACATGATTCTTCAATCTTATGATTTCTTAAATCTTTACAGAGACAAAAACTGTAAACTGCAAATCGGCGGAAGTGATCAGTGGGGCAATATCACAGCGGGTCTTGAACTGATCAGAAAATCAGAAGAAGAAGGAGCAAAAGCGTTCGGCCTAACGATTCCGCTTGTCACAAAAGCAGACGGCACGAAGTTCGGAAAAACGGAAGGCGGTGCGATCTGGCTTGATAAAGAAAAAACATCGCCATATGAATTCTATCAATTCTGGATCAACACAGACGACCGTGACGTTGTCAAATACTTGAAATACTTTACATTCCTTTCAAAAGAGGAAATTGAAGCATACGCTGAAAAAACAGAAACGGCGCCAGAAAAACGTGAAGCACAAAAACGCCTGGCAGAAGAAGTGACATCACTTGTTCACGGACGCGAGGCGCTGGAGCAAGCCATCAACATCTCCCAAGCGCTGTTCAGCGGCAATATTAAAGAGCTTTCCGCTCAAGATGTAAAGGTAGGCTTTAAAGATGTTCCTTCTATGGAAGTTGACAGCACCCAAGAGCTTTCACTTGTAGATGTGTTGGTGCAATCTAAATTATCTCCTTCTAAACGCCAAGCGCGTGAAGACATCCAAAACGGAGCTGTTTACATTAACGGCGAACGCCAGACGGAAATAAATTATACCCTATCAGCAGAAGACCGTATCGAAAATCAATTTACTGTTCTGCGCCGCGGGAAGAAAAAATACTTCCTTGTGACGTATAAATAAGAAAAAGATCCTTTGCCACTGAAGGCAAAGGATCTTTTTGTTTACCGCATAGGAATGAAAGGAAAAGAGTATATTAGATAGGGCAAACACGACCAATCAACACCTTTTAAATGAAAGGAGCGCTAAAGCGTGAATCTCATGTGTACGATTGCAAAAGAACGGCTGCAGCGGGATTATTGGGAGCGGCAGGCGCAAGATAGTGTTGGCCAGCAAGAGGCGAATGACGAAACAGACGATAAAAAAACCCCGACCGCATAGCGGCAGGGGTTTTTAAAACGATTAACGAGAGTAGAACTCAACGATAAGCGCTTCGTTAATTTCCGGAGCAAGTTCAGAACGCTCAGGAAGACGAGTGAAAGTACCTTCAAGCTTTTCAGCGTCGAAAGTAAGGTATTCAGGAACGAAGTTGTTCACTTCAACAGATTCTTTGATGATAGAAAGGTTTCTTGATTTTTCGCGAACACCGATTGTTTGACCAGGTTTCACTAGGTAAGACGGGATGTCAACGCGGCTTCCGTCTACAAGAATGTGACCGTGGTTAACCAATTGGCGAGCTTGACGGCGAGTACGTGCTAAACCTAGCTTGTACACAACGTTATCAAGACGAGAATCTAAAAGAATCATGAAGTTTTCACCGTGTTTACCAGCTAGTTTGCCAGCTTTGTCAAACAAAGTGCGGAATTGACGTTCGTTTACACCGTACATGTGACGAAGCTTTTGCTTTTCTTGCAATTGCAAACCGTATTCTGATAATTTTTTACGTTGTCCTGGGCCGTGTGGACCTGGAGCGTAAGGGCGTTTTTCTAATTCTTTTCCTGTACCGCTAAGAGAGATTCCTAGACGGCGGGACAGTTTCCAAGATGGACCTGTATAGCGAGCCATAATGTGACTCCTCCTTTGGTTTTATTTTTGTGGAAAATAAAAACCGTCTGCTCTATTCGACCATGCACATTTTGTTTTCATGTATCCTCGCTCCAGCAGCAGAGAGTTACACGATACACCTTATTGATAAGGAACAAAATGAAAACATAGAAGCTGAACAAAAAGGCTGCAATATTTCACACAAAGGTCATTATATAATTTATTTGTTTTGAAGTCAACCATTCCTCCATTATTGCTTCACCGTTTATGATATAATAAACAAAAATTAGTGGTAAACTTTTAGGTGATAAAAACATGGTAGAACAAACTAAAGATCAATTATCCGCCTTTCATTATCATATGCTCGATTTTTTATTAACCAAATCTGAAAAAGTCACATTCACCGACTCTTTCATATGGCTGACTTCTGCTATTCAAACCTATTTTTCAACCCTTTGTGTTTCGCTTACACCGTCATCATCAGACTTTGTGACAAAACTGGCAGATGGTGAAGCGCATTTTTCCGCTTCAAAAATAAACGCATCATGTTATCTAATTGAGGACGGCTCCGGCAGGTGTTTCCATCTTGCGTGCAGGCAGGATGAAGAGATTCCTGAAGGGCTTCCGGAGGTGGTTGCTTCATTTTTAAACCAGTCGATGAAACAGGAAAGACTCTATAACAAAACGATCTACCAAAAAAAGATATACAAAATGACAGAGCTGTTCCATTCACTGCTTGATCAGACAGATGTGCTGAAGCAGCTTTTAGAAAGCTTGACCAGCACATTTTCTCTTTTTGAGTTTTCTTTATTTATATCGCACGATCAAGACCAATGTTTAGGGATTCCTGCAAAAGAGCTGTATATGGAAGGGGAAAAATCCGATTCCTTTGCGCTCAAAGTGTATTTGTCCGGAGACATTTTGCGGAAAAATGAATCTGCCGCTTATATTCCGATCAAAGGACAGCAGGGCACATACGGGGTGTTGAAGGCTGAAGGAACGGGAGACGGCTTTCTTACTGATGCCTGCCTTGATGAAATGTCGCTGTTAGCAAACGCCGCGGGAAAAGCGTTTGAAAATGCCCAGCTCTACGAACAATCCAAAGCAAGCATCGCAAATTTGGAATTGATTAATGAAACATCACGCCGCCTGAACCAGCGGCTGACACTGACTGATACAATGAATGATCTAGCTGTGAGAATGGCAGAATCGTTTCAGGCAGAAGAAGTGGGATTTTTTCATATAGACCATTTTGAAAACCTAACATTGCTTCCAGGCAGCACAGCATTTTTTAAAGAAGCGAAGCCGTCAGATTTTTATAATGAGCTGAAAGAAAAGCTGTATGAAGGTGAAAAAGGGGTTTTCATCGGGAATGGCCAGTCTGTTTTTGGGAAGGTGGGGTACGGCTCGCTGATGGCTGCTCCGATGATTCAAAACGACCGGCTTTTAGGCTTTGCGGTTTTATTGAAACAGGAGCTGTACGCTTTTACATTTGAAATGTACAAGCTGTTTCAGGCGCTGATTCATCACGCGACACTGGCTGTAACCAATTCAATGCTTCGCGACCGCCTTGAGCATCTCGTGAAAACAGATCAGCTGACTGAACTGTATTCACGAGCGTATTTAGATGAAAAAATTCAATACAGCATGAAAATCCACCAAAAGGGTGTTTTTATTCTTGTTGATATTGATAATTTTAAGAATGTAAATGATACGTACGGCCATCAGACTGGGGACGAGATTTTAATTCAAGTCGCTTCAGTGATTAAAAGCAACATCCGAAAGCATGATGTCGGTGCCCGCTGGGGAGGAGAGGAGCTGGCGATTTATTTGCCAAATGTGCCGGTTGCAGTGGGGAAACGGATTACCGAGCGGCTGGTTTACGCGGTCAGAAAAAATACGAAACCCGAGGTAACCATTTCCTGCGGTATCTCCTGCTGGACGACAGAAACAAAAAAGTCGCTGAAAGAGCTTGTGCATGAGGCAGACGAAGCGCTCTACAGCGCGAAACGGAGCGGGAAAAACCGCTTGATGGTTCATGACTCAATAAAATAAAAAAAGCCCAAAACGATATCAGTTTTGGGCTTTTATATTACTGCGCTAACGCTTTTTCTAGCGTTTCGGCAAATTGAGTTAAGTATTTTTCATCAATTTCGTCGAAACGGTTTTTCACTGGGCTGTCGATGTCCAAGACGCCGACAATTTTTCCGTCTACACGAATCGGAAGCACAATTTCTGATTGGGACGCTGCATCGCAGGCGATATGTCCAGGAAACGCGTTTACATCCTCAACACGTTCCACTTTTCCGTTTGCGTACGCTGTGCCGCAAACCCCTCTGCCGAAAGGAATCCGAACACATGCCGGGAGGCCTTGGAACGGACCTAACACAAGCTGTCCATCCTCTTCTTTGGCAAAATAGAAACCCGCCCAGTTGACTTCAGGCAGCGAATGATACAGCAGTGCTGAGGCATTTGCATAGTTAGCTATTTGGTCTGTTTCGTCTTCGGTCATGGCTTCCAGCTGTTTTAGCAGAAGCTGATAGCCTTTTTCTTTATCTCCAGATTGTTTTTCGACATGGAACATGGAAAACCCTCACTTTTTCTATAATATAAAACAAAGTTCCAGCTTTTCTGCCGGCATTTGTCGATAAGTTCTTACAGGGTCAGCGGCTTTCTGCTTGAATAGTATCAAGAGGAAGGAGTGAGCCGTATGAAAGTAAGCACCAAAGACAAAATTATTGAATCTGCTGTCATGCTTTTTAACCAAAAAGGATTTTCTGGCACGTCTGTCCGTGAAATCGCAAAGTCAGCTGATGTAAATGTTGCGCACATCTCCTACTATTTTAAAGGCAAAGGAGGCTTGATGGAACACTTAGTTTCAGAGTTTTACGAAGGCTACAGCAAAACGCTTGAAACAGCGGCAAGCAATATCTCTTCTCAAAGCACGCAGGAACAGCTTCTTCAATTGGTTTTCGATATTTTATCCTATCAGCATAATCATCGTCAATTAACTCGTTTTGTCTACCGGGAAGTCACAATTGACTCCACATTAATCAGGGAAATTATGTCGACATATCTAATGAAGGAAAAGTATATCTTTCAGCTGATCATTGAGGAAGGAGAAAAACAGCGTGAATATTTAACGCTGCCGCTGCCTCATTTTATTCTCCAATTAAAATCTCTCTTGATGATGCCCTATCTCCAGCCTCAATATATTTCAGAAGTACTCTACATGCAGCCGCACGAGCCGTATTTTTATAAAATGTATTTTGAAGAAATCAAGATTTGGATCAGAAGCGTCTTCCGGACAGGAGACGTGGCGCTCACCAACTAGCACCGTTCCAAAAACGCCTCATACGCATATCCGACATCTCCCGCTTGATGGGCATCTGACCCAAACACAAGCGGGATCTTCTTTTGCTTCGCTTCATTCAGCATCCAATCCTCGATATAAATACCGCCAGCGTAAGTTTTTCTTAAGCCGGAAGTATTGAAGTCGAGCTCCATTCCGTTTTCTTCAATGGCATTCAGGCACAGGGAAACGAGGCCGCGAATATGTTCTGACATGCTGTATGGAAACAGCTTGATGAATTTTTGGACGAGTGTGATGTGACCGACTCTTTTTGGCTTATAAACGCCGAGAGATGCTACAATGGAAGAATAGATACTCCGGTAATATTGTTCATATACCGCTTCAATGCTTCCGCAGGCTGAAATCAGCTCTTTGAAGGTATGCTCGTCATAATCAAGGCATAGATAGGAAGAGTCTGTGCGCAAAAAATGAACGGATAAGATGCTGTCATCTAAATATGGCCCGTATGTGTCCAGAAATAATGTAATTTCGTCTTCAAATTCAGCGATATAATCGACTTCAAGACCTGTCCGTATGCTAAGCTGTCCGCGATATTCTTTTTTTAATCCGGAAATTTCATGAATATAGCGTTCCAAAGAAGCTTGCGCCATCGCGCTGTCTTTCAGCGGCGTGGGATCGGTAAAAGAGGGCGGCAATGGGGCGTGTTCGGTAAAAGTAATCGATTCGAACCCTTTTTTTAAGGCTTCTTCTGCATATTGTCTGAGTGTGTCATTGGAGCCGTGAGGGCAAAATGGTGTGTGAATATGTCCGTCTCGCTTTTGCATTGATGTCACCCCATGAAAAAATAGTCAAATCCTGCCGATTTTGCACAAAAAGTTTTTGATTTCTGGTCAAAAAATGTTTGTTACATGGTATCATAATAACAATGAAAACGACAGTTTTTCTCAATACATATCCTGAAATCTTTCTGAATAAATAAAACACCCTGACAGATTAAGGTAAACAGCAAGGGGGCTCATTATGGAGTTTGTCATTGGATTATTAATTGTACTGCTTGCGCTGTTTGCGGCAGGCTACTTTTTCAGGAAAAAAATCTACGCCGAAATCGACCGGCTGGAATCGTGGAAGATTGAAATTCTGAATCGGTCGATCGTGGAAGAAATGTCTAAAATAAAACATTTAAAAATGACGGGTCAGACAGAAGAGTTCTTTGAGAAGTGGCGTGAAGAATGGGACGAGATTGTCACAGCCCACATGCCGAAAGTTGAAGAGCTCCTTTATGATGCCGAGGAAAATGCAGACAAATACCGGTTTAAAAAGGCCAATCAAGTGCTCGTTCATATCGACGACCTGCTGACAGCGGCTGAATCAAGCATTGAAAAGATTCTTCGGGAAATCAGCGATCTTGTCACAAGTGAGGAAAAGAGCCGTGAAGAGATTGAACAGGTGAGGGAGCGCTATTCGAAATCTCGAAAAAACCTGCTGGCTTACAGCCACCTTTACGGGGAGCTTTATGACAGCCTTGAAAAGGATCTGGACGAAATTTGGAGCGGCATCAAACAATTTGAAGAAGAAACAGAAGGCGGAAACTATATTACTGCACGAAAAGTACTGCTTGAGCAGGACCGCAATCTTGAACGGCTTCAGTCATACATAGATGATGTGCCGAAGCTGTTAGCTGACTGTAAACAGACGGTGCCCGGACAGATTGCAAAGCTCAAGGATGGCTATGGCGAAATGAAAGAAAAAGGGTACAAGCTTGAGCATATCCAGCTTGATAAGGAATTAGAAAATCTGTCAAACCAGCTGAAACGAGCGGAACATGTCCTGATGACTGAGCTGGATATTGATGAAGCGTCCGCAATCCTGCAGCTCATTGACGAAAATATTCAATCTGTTTATCAGCAGCTGGAGGGCGAAGTTGAAGCCGGTCAATCCGTACTAAGCAAAATGCCTGAATTGATTATTGCTTACGACAAGCTTAAAGAAGAGAAAGAGCATACGAAAGCGGAAACTGAGCTGGTGAAGGAAAGCTACAGGCTGACAGCCGGTGAGCTCGGCAAACAGCAGGCTTTTGAAAAGCGCCTTGATGAAATTGGAAAGCTGCTATCATCCGTTAAAGATAAGCTTGATGCAGAGCATGTCGCCTACTCACTTTTAGTAGAAGAAGTTGCTTCAATAGAGAAGCAAATTGAAGAAGTGAAAAAAGAGCATGCCGAGTATCGTGAAAATCTGCAAGCGCTGAGAAAAGAAGAGCTTCAGGCGAGGGAGACGCTCAGCAATTTGAAAAAAACAATTTCTGAGACAGCTAGACTGCTGAAGACTAGCAACATTCCAGGGATTCCGAGCCATATTCAAGAGATGCTGGAGAACGCGCATCATCACATTCAAGAAACAGTCAATCAACTAAACGAACTTCCATTAAATATGGAAGAAGCCGGAGCCCATTTGAAGCAAGCAGAAGAAATCGTCAACAGGGCAAGCCGGGAATCAGAGGAACTTGTCGAGCAGGTCATCCTCATTGAAAAAATCATTCAGTTCGGAAACCGGTTCAGAAGCCAAAATCACATTTTATCTGAACAGCTGAAAGAAGCGGAAAGACGTTTTTATGCTTTTGATTATGACGACTCTTATGAAATTGCAG
>Ga0058700_1000710_pt1 | contig 10012 bp, 8 predicted proteins | sample AgamicAtAme_FD_71365 | JGI IMG/M metagenome (GOLD analysis project Ga0058700, IMG submission 71365) | Agave microbial communities from Guanajuato, Mexico - At.Am.e | ecosystem: Host-associated > Plants > Phyllosphere > Phylloplane/Leaf | place: Guanajuato, Mexico | collected 2012-06-07 | reverse complement strand
CCGATTTTCCGCGTCCGCCCCCGAAACATTGCGCCCGGCCGAGCGGACGGCATTCCTACCCGGCTGGCCGGCGGCGGCGCCCGGCCCTATGTACGGCCCAGGCGAACAGCGCAGCGGCGGGCGATGGCGAACGGAGAAGACCTGGAACCTGATTTGCGCGAGCTGATCCGCCACATCCAGGAGAGCCGCGGCGTGGATTTCCGCGGCTACAAGAAGTCCAGCCTGCGGCGCCGCCTCGCCCACAGGATGGAGGCGGTGGGCGTGGAGGGCTTCGCCGCGTACCACGCCTTCCTGGAAGCGCACCCGCAGGAGTTCTCCGAGTTCCTGAACACGGTGCTGATCAACGTCACCGCCTTCTTCCGCGACCCGGAAGCCTGGGACGTGCTGCGCGAGGAGGTCGTGCCGCGCATCGTCGACCAGCACGGCGGCGCGGAGCGGCCGATCCGCATCTGGAGCGTCGGCTGCGCGACGGGCCAGGAGCCGTACAGCCTGGCGATGCTCTTCGCCGAAGCCATGGGCCTCGACGCCTTCGGCCGCCGCGTCAAGATCTACGCCACCGACCTCGACGAGGCGGCGCTGCAAACCGCGCGCCACGCCACCTACGCCCCGCGCGACGTGGAGGGCGTGCCGGCCGACCTGCTGCAACGCCACTTCGAGCGCACCAACAACCACTACGTCGTTTCGCGCGACCTGCGGAAGTGCGTCATCTTCGGCCGCCACAACGTCGCGCACGACGCGCCGATCAGCCGCGTGGACCTCGTGGTCTGCCGCAACCTGCTGATCTACCTGGAGGCCGAGACCCAGGACCGCGTCCTGCCGCGGCTGCACTACGCGCTGCGCGACGGCGGCTTCCTGTTCCTCGGCAGGGCGGAAACCCAGCTCGCCCGCTCCAAGCTGTTCGAACCGGTGGACCTGAAGCACCGCGTCTTCCGGAAGGCGCCGCACGCGTGGCGGCGCCACCCGACGGGCGGCGCCTTCGTCGCCCCGGCGCACACCGACGGCCGCCCCGCGCCGCTGCACACGCGGCTGCTGGAAGGGATCGCGGACGCGACCGGCACCGCCTACCTCGCGGTGGACGCGGACGGCACGCTGGTGCTGGCGAACGCCGCGGCCCGGCGGCTGCTGGAGGTGACCGAGGACGACGTGGGGCGCCCGTTCCACGACCTCGCGGTTTCCTACCGCCCGGTGGAGCTGCGCAGCCGCATCGAGGAGGCGCAGCGTATGGGCCAAGCGGTGCGGCTGGACAACCAGGAGTACTTCCGGCCGCCCTCCCTCGACCCGGTCCGCCTGAGCATCGAGGTCACGCCGCTGGCGGGCGTCGACGGCCGCCCCTCCGCCACCCTCCTCGCCTTCACGGACACCACCCGCACCTTCGCGTTGCAGCAGGAACTGGCCGCCACGCACGAGAGCCTGGAAACCCACGTGGAGGAATTGCAGTCTTCGAACGAGGAACTGGAAACCACCAACGAGGAGCTGCAATCCGTCAACGAGGAGCTGGAGACCACCAACGAGGAGCTGCAATCCACCAACGAAGAGCTGGAAACGATGAACGAGGAGCTCCGCTCCACGAACGAGGAGTTGCACGTCGTCAACGAGGCGCTGCGCCGCCATTCCGAGGAGGCGCTGGAGTACAAGCGCTACACGGAGGCTGTGTTGCAGAGCGTGGGCGCCGGCGTCGTGGTGCTCGACGGCGACCTCCAGGTCCGCTCCTGGAGCCGCTGGAACGAGAACGTCTGGGGCATCCGGGCCGACGAGGTGCTGGGCCAGTCCTTCCTCGACCTCGACGTGGGCCTCCCGGTGCGGCGCCTGCGCGACGCGCTGTTCCGCGCCGCCGCCGGCGAGGAGCAGCCGGAGCTGACGCTGCCGGCGGTGGACCGGCGCGGCAGGGCGATCCGCTGCCGGGCCCGCGTTTCGCCGCTGCTGCAAGACGGGCGGGCGCCGCACGGCGTGGTGCTGTTCCTGGAGGACGTGACGGAGGCCGAGCGCGACGCCGCCCACGAAGCCTACCTGGGGCGCGTCATCGGCGCCTCGCTGAACGAGGTGTACTTCCTCGACCCCGGCACGCTGCGCTTCCTGCTGGTGAACCGGGGCGCGGAGGAGAAGCTCGGCCGCAGCTTCGCGCAACTGCGGCTGACGTCGTTCGCCGAGTTCGTGCCGGACGTCCCGTGGGAACGCCTGCGGGCGCTGATCCAGCCGCTCCTCGACGGGACGCGCGACGAGGTGGTGTTCGAAACGCGGATGCGCGCCGCCGACGGCGGCACGCACCCGGTCGAGGTCTGCATGCAGCACTTCGCCGACGAGGATCCGCCGATCCTGGTCGCGATCGTCCACGACACGACGCAGCGGCAGCGCTTGCAGGCGGTGGGGTGAGCGGGAAGGCCACGCCGCGGGAAGTTTTGACCGCGGGGGCACCGCGGTTCACCATCCACAGGGGCAGTGGCTCGGCACGCAGGCCCGCGGAGGCGCAGGCGCGCCTCGATCGCGCGAGGGAGCGCGTCGGGGGAAGCCGCCGGCGTTTGGCCGCGATCGACCGAACCCCGCAACGCGCGGCCTGCTTCGCGCGGCGCGCGCAAAGGCGAAGGAGGCCCGGCCCATGCCGCAGGACGGCGGTGGCGAAGACTCGAAAGGGCAGCACTCAGGGGAGGCCGGCCGCGAGCGGGCGGAAGCGGAGCGCGTCCAGGCGGAGCACCGCCGCGAGGAGCGTTCGGACCGGCACGACGCCGCCGAACACGAGCGGGCGGTCGCCGAGGAGGGCCGCCACACCGGGGAAGCGATGCGCGAGGCGGTTGAAGCCGCCCGCGTGACGGCGGAACAGGGCCGCGCCTGGGCCGAGGAGCTGCGGGCCGCGCGCGAGGAGATGCGCGAAGCCCGCGAGGAGACGCGCGAAGCGCGCCAGGAGGTCCGCGAGCTGGCCGAGGAGGTCAGGCGGCTGGCCGACGAAAGCCGCTCGGACGCCGAGCGGCTGCGGGTGGAGGCGGAAGCCGCCCGCGAGGCGGCGCGGCAGCAGTGGCAGATAGCGGAGGAGATGCACCGGACGGTGCGCGGGGCCGCGCAACAGGCGGCCGAGGGTTAGCGGCCGCCCGGCGCCGCGCTCGGCCGGCGCCCCTGGCCGCTTCCGCTCCGTCCAACCGAAACGTCGCCGGCCCTTCGGCGCGGCGCCTTCGCAGGACGGCACGCGGCGGGGAACGCGGCTTTCGTTCCGCGGCCGGCTTCAGCTCTGCGGATCTTTCCGGACGCTGAGCGCGGAGAGCGCCCCGGAGATGAGTTCGGCGGAAGCTTCGGCCTCGGCCGCGGCCTCCGTCCAGCGCTGCGCCGCGTGGGCCAGCCCTTTCTCCTCGGCGATGCCGGCCATGCGGTGGAACAGCGCCAGCCGGTCCCGGTGGGTGCGAACCGCCGAAACCAAGGCCTGCTCCAAGCCCTCCGACTGCGCCGCCGCGAGGCTTTCGGGCCCGTAGGCGTGCCCGACCTGGCAGCGGAACCGCACCGCTTTCTCTTCCTCGATCTCGTTGAGCACGCCGCCGCAGTGCGGGCAGCCCAATTTGCTCGGGGATCCGACGGTCACGTCTTGCTGGGCCATGGCGGCGAGTCCCTTCTCGGAAATGCGTACCTCCGCCGCCATCTCCGGCGGCACCGGCAGCGACGGGCCGGCCGGTTCGGCGATCAACCGCCCGAGCAGGTCCGCCAACTTGGCGAGCGGCACGGAATGATCCACGCTGTCGCGGAGCAGCGCGCTGCGCGGCATCCCCGGCCAGGCCGCGTCCTCCGGGTCCTGCACCACGCTGAGGCCGCCGCAGCGCTTGACGGCGATCAGCCCCGCCGTCCCGTCGTCCAGCAGGCCGGTCAGCACCACGCCGACCACGCGCCCGCCGTGGGACGCGGCCGCGGACCGGAACAGCACGTCCGCCGCCGGGCGGGTGCGGTTCTCGTGCGGGCCCCGCCGCAGCAGGATGCGCTCCCCCATGAGCAGCATGTGCAGGTCGGGCGGCGCGACGTAGACGCGGCCGCGCCGGAACGCCTCCCCGTCCGCGGGGTGCACGGCGGGCAGCGGGCCGGCGCGCGCGAGCAGCTCCGGCAGGACGCTCCGCGCCGAGGGCGCCACGTGCTGCACCACGAACAAGGACGCCGGCAGATCGGCCGGCAAGGCGGCGCAGAGCTGCGTCAAGGCTTCGACGCCGCCGGCCGACGCCCCCAGCACGATCACGTCGCGGTTGTCCAACTCGGTCTCCTCGGCGGGCCGGGTCGCCGCGCGCGCCCGCGTGGCGGCAACGCGCGCCCCGGCGCATCGGCGGCGAGCGGGAGCATACATTTGAGCGGCGTCGCCGTCCCGCCGCCGGAGCGTCGACAAAATCCCTCATCGCGCGAACTTGTGCCGCCGATGTGTGTTCAACAGGAGGTCGATCGCCGGAGAAAGGGTCGGATGAAACCGAAAGCGCGCGATCCGCACGGACACGCACCGACCCAAGCCGTGCTCGACGAAGACGCCGCCCAGAAGATGGAGCAGTACCTCGCGGCCGCCGAGGACGCGCGCGCTGAAGCCGCGGCCGCCGCCCGGGAACGCGACGCCGCCGTGGACGCGCTCCGCCGCACCCGGGCCGAGCTGGGCCGCCGCGACGCCGAGGTGGCGGTGTTGCGGGTCCGGCTCGACAACGCCGACGCGCGGGTCCGCGCCAGGGACGAGGCGGGGTCGGCGACGGTCGAGGAGTTGAAGGTGGCGATGGAGGAGCTGCAGGCCTCCGCGCTCGGCCTCGAAGAGGCCAACGACGGCCTGCTCCGGCTGAACGCCGACCTGGAGCGGCGCATAGCGGACCGCACGGCGGCGCTGGCCGAGAGCGAAACGCGCCTCCGCGCCACCACGGACGCCGTGCCGCACATGGTCTGGACGGCGAGTGACACCGGCATGTGGACCTGGGCCAACCGCCGTTGGACCGAGTACACCGGCCAGGAAACCGTCGACGCCTCCGGCATGGGCTGGCTGGACCGGGTCCACCCCGACGACCGCGACGCCACGGTCGCGGCCTGGCGCGCGGCGGAGGCGGCCGGCGAGTTGCGCGTGGAGCACCGCCTCCGGGCGGCGGACGGGAGCTTCCGCTGGTTTTCCACCTGCGCCCTGCCCAGCCGCAAGCGGCCCGGCGCCCCCGCCACGTGGTACGGCACCTCGACCGACGTGGAGGACGCGCGCCGGGTGGAGACGGCGCTGCGCGACAGCGAGGAGCGCTTCCGCGGCTTCGCTGAGACCTCTCCGGACGTGCTCTGGATCCTGGACGCGGCGGCGCGGCGGCTCGAATACCTGTCGCCCGCCTACGAGCAGGTGTGGGGCGCGCCGCGCGGCGCGGCGGCGGAGGATCTCGGCTGGTGGACCGAAACCCTCCACCCCGACGACCGCGAAACGGCGCTGGGCGCCCTGCCCCGCGTCTTGCGCGGCGAGCGGGTGGAGGTCGAGTACCGCATCCGGCGCGGGACCGACGGGGCCGAGCGCTGGATACGCGACACCGGCTTCCCGGTCTTCGACTCGGCCGGCCGCGTCCGCCGCGTCGCCGGGCTGGCCCAGGACGTGACGGAGCAGCGCGAGGCCGAGCAGCGCCAGCGCCTGCTGCTCAACGAACTGAACCACCGCGTCAAGAACGCCCTCGCGGGCGCCCAGGCGTTGGCGGCCCAAACCGCCCGCGGCGGCGCCGGGGCGTCCGACAGCCCCGGCGCCTTCGTCCGCGCCTTCGAGGAGCGGTTGGCGGCGCTGGCCCGCGCCCACGACCTGCTGACGCGCCGGGGTTGGCGCGGCGCGTCGCTGGCCGAGGTGGTGGCGGGGACGCTCGCGCCGCACGGCAGCAAGGCCGGACGCGTGGCGGCGTCGGGCCCGGAGGTCCGCCTCGTCCCGGGGGCCGCCGTGGCGCTGCACTTGGCGTTCCACGAGCTGGCGGCCAACGCCGCCAAACACGGCGCCCTGTCGACGCCGGACGGCCGGGTGGAGGTCGCTTGGTCGGTGGAGCGGGGGGCGGCCAACGACGGCGCGCCCGGCGTGCTGGGCATCTCGTGGCGCGAACGCGGCGGCCCCGCCGTCGACGCGCGGCCGGCGCGGACGGGTTTCGGGGCGCGACTACTGCAGACCGGCTTGCCGCGGCAGCTCGGCGGCGAGGCCCGGCTCGCCTTCGCGCCGGCCGGCGTCGAGTTCGACCTGCGGCTGCCGCTGTCGGCCCGCGTGGAAGCGAAGTGACGCGGGCGCGTCAGCCCCCGTCCAGCGCGGCCACCGCTTCGGCGGCGACCGCGGCGGGCACGAAATGGCCCCCGGGGAATTCGCGGTAGCGCACCGCGTGGCCGGCGGTGCGCAGGCGCGGCACCAGGCGGCGGCTGCACATCCCGATCGGCAGCACGTCGTCGGCGGCCCCGTGCGACACGAAGACGCGCGGGCGGCCGACCGGCGCGGGCGGCGCGCAGAAGCCCGGCGAAAAGGCGAGGACGTGCGCGAACAGGTCGCCGTTGCCGAGCCCTAGCGACAGCGCGTAGGAGGCGCCGTCCGAGAAGCCCGCGACGGCGACGCGGCCCGCGTCCACCCGGTGGCGGGCGAACACCCGGTGCAGGGCGGCGTCCAGGAAGGCGACGTCCGGCCCGTAGGCGCCCATGACAACGTCCCAGGTCGGGCCGCGGCTCTCGGGCGCCAGGAGCAGCGCCCCGGGCGCGGCGTCCTCGATCAGCCGCAGCGCGCCCGCCGCGTCGCCGCCGGCGCCGTGGAGCATGACGATCAGCGGCGGCGCGGCGCCGGCGGCGTCCGGCACCCGCAGCAACCCGTCCCGGCGCCCGCCGAGCCCGATCGGGCGGAGCCCCGGCGCCGGCGGCGGCGCGCCGCCAAGCTCGACGGCCCCGGGTCGCGCCAGCAAGCGGCCGCGCGCGGCGGCGGAGGCGGCGTCTTCCGGCGGCTCCATCCCTTTCTCCCCGGCGAAACGCCGTGAACGCCGCGCCGGCTCGCCCGTTGCGGCTGTCTGCGCGGGTGCCGGGGGACGACAGCATGGTGGAACGGGAAGGAAGCGCCGTGGAGGTGCGGGCGGTGGAAACGCTGTCCGAGGGCCACTTCCCGCTGCTCCGGTACAGCTACGGATACCGGCGGCGCGACGGCGCGCGCCAGGAGCTGCGCCGCGAGGTCTACCGCATCGGGCACGGCGCCGCCGTGCTGCCGTTCGACCCCCGGCGGGGCACCGTGCTGCTGACGCGGCAATTCCGCCTGCCGGCCCACGTGAACGGCGACCGGCCGTGGCTGGTGGAGGCCTGCGCCGGCAACGTCGAGGAAGGCGACGACCCGGCCGAAACCGCCCGCAAGGAGGCCGAACAGGAGATGGGCTGCGCCCTGGGCGCGTTGCGGGAAGCGTTCGCGCTCTACGTCAGCCCCGGCGCCACGGCGGAGAAGCTGCACCTGTTCACCGCCGAGTACGACCCGGGCGGACGCTCCGGCGCGGGCGGCGGCCTGCGCGAGGAGGGCGAGGAGATCGAAACCTTCGAACTGCCGCTCGCGGAGGCCTGGGCCATGGTCGGGCGCGGCGAAATCGTGGACGCCAAGACCGTGCTGCTCCTGCAGCACCTGCTGCTGCTCGGCCACGCCGCCGCGCCGGCAACCGCGCCCTCTCCCGCGCGTCCTCCCCAGCGACGGTTTGCGGACGAGGAGGGAAGCATGGCGGAGAGCGGACGGCCCGGCGAGGCGCCGGAACGGCCGGAGCCCCTTCCGGCGGGCAGGGACCAGGGCGACGCCGCGCCCCCTGGCGTCGCGTCGGGGGACGACCGGGAGGAAGGGGGCCGCTCCGGCGCGGCGGACCGCGACCCGGGCGACTCCGTCCCGCCCGGCGTCGCGCCGCTGGAACCGCCGGAGCCCACCGAAGAGGATCGCCGCGTGCTGGAGAAGCTGCGCGACCTGCCGCGCCGCGGCGGCGGCTGATCGGCGAAGCTTCGGGCCGACGCCCCGGCGGGCGGCGTGCGACCGACCCTGCACCCGCGGCTGTTGAACGGGCGGACCGGCGACCCGGGCGTCTACCTGGAAGCGCTGCACCTGCCGGACGCGGTCCTGCTCGATTGCGGCGACCTGTCCGCCCTCTCGCCGCGGCACCTGCTGCGGGTCGGCGCGCTCGCGGTGTCGCACGCCCACATGGACCATTGGGTCGGCTTCGACCGGCTGCTCCGGCTGCTGGTCGGGCGGGAGAAGCGCCTGCCCGTGGTGGGCCCTGAAGGCTTCGCGGAGCGGCTGTTCCACAGGTTGCGCGCCTACACCTGGAACCTCGCCGACCGCATCCCGGCGGACCTGGTGTTCGAGGTGACGGAAGTGGCGGCCGGCGCCGCCGCGTGGCCGCGCACCCGCTTCCGGCTGCACGGCGGCTTCGGCCCGGAGGAGCTGCCGCCCCTCCCGGCCGAAGCCGACGGCACCGCGCTCCGCCTCGGCCCGTTGCGGTTGCGCGCGGCGGCGCTAGACCACGGCACGCCCTCGCTCGGCTTCGCGGTGGAAGAGGCGACGCACCTGAACATCTGGCGGACGAAGCTGGAGGAGCGCCGGTTGCCCACCGGCCCCTGGCTGGCCGGCCTCAAGGCGGCGGTCGCCGAAGCCCGCCCGGACGGCCACTTGATTCCGGTCTTCGCCCGGGCGTCGGAGGCGAGCGGCGCCCCGACGCTGCCGCTGGGCGAACTCCGCGATTTGGTGGAGGCCACGCCCGGGCAGCGCGTCGCCTACCTCACGGACTTCGCCGACACGCCGGAGAACCGCGCCGTGGCCGTTTCGCTGGCGCGGGACGCCGACGTCCTGTTCATCGAAGCGCCCTTCTCGGCCGACGACGCCGCCATCGCCGCCGACCGGCGGCACCTCACCACCCGCGCCGCGGGCGAGATCGCGCGCGACGCCGGCGCGCGGCGCGTCGAACCCTTCCACTTCTCGCCGCGCTACCAGGGGCAGGAAGCGCGGCTGCTGGCCGAGGTCGCCGAGGCCGCGGGGCGGGAAACGCTGTAGGCGACGCGCGCGCCCGAGGAGCAAGGACATTGGACACCATCGCCCCGTTCAAGATCTCCGTTTGCGGCATCGAGGAGTTGGCAAGCCATTGCGAAACGGGCGTGAGCCACGTGCTCTCCATCCTCGACCCGGAATGGCCCGTGCCGGAAGCCTTCGGCGCGTTCGGCGAGCACGCGAAGCTGGAGCTGCGCTTCCACGACGTGATCGAGGAGGACGTCCCGGGCCATTTCCCGCCGCGCGAGGAGCACGTCGCGGAGCTGCTCGCCTTCGGGCGGGACCTGATGGCCGAGCCGCCGCCGGACGCGCACCTGCTGGTCCACTGCCACGCGGGGGTTTCGCGGTCCACGGCCTCCATGGCGCTCGTGCTGGCGCAGGGGCTGCCCGGCGCCGACGCCGACCGGGTCTTCGGCGAGGTGCTGCGCATCCGCCCGCAGGCCTGGCCCAACCTCCGCATCGTCGAGATGGGCGACGCCTTGCTGGGCCGGAACGGCGCGCTGGTGGCCGCGACGCGCGGCGTGTACCGGCGGCAGCTCGAAGCGCGCCCGCACCTGGCCGAGGAGTTCCGGCGCCACGGGCGCGGGCGGGAGGTCGCAGCAGCGGCGCTGGCCGGCTGAAGCGCGCCGCGGGTTCGCGCGTTCCGCCACGCCTCGCCCGCAAAGGCAGGCGTCCACCATCACAGGAGATCCGCCATGGCCGATGAACGCCGCCCCGCCCCGCCCGAGCAGGCCGCCGACCACGACCAGCCCTCACCCGGCCGGCAGGCCGACATGAAGCTGCAACCCGACAGCGACATGTCCTCCTACAAGGCCGCCGGCAAGCTCGCTGGCAAGGCGGCGCTGGTCACCGGCGGCGACAGCGGCATCGGCCGCGCGGTGGCCATCGCCTACGCCATGGAAGGCGCGGACGTCGCCATCGCCTTCGACAAGAGCGACGACGACGCGGCGGAGACGGCGCGGATCGTGGAAAGCAAAGGCCGGCGCTGCCTCAAGCTGAAAGGCGACGTCTCGCGCAAGGCCGAGTGCGACCGGATGGTGCGGGAGG
>Ga0058700_1000709_pt1 | contig 10028 bp, 8 predicted proteins | sample AgamicAtAme_FD_71365 | JGI IMG/M metagenome (GOLD analysis project Ga0058700, IMG submission 71365) | Agave microbial communities from Guanajuato, Mexico - At.Am.e | ecosystem: Host-associated > Plants > Phyllosphere > Phylloplane/Leaf | place: Guanajuato, Mexico | collected 2012-06-07 | reverse complement strand
TCGAGCGCTTCTACAACCCGAAGCGGCGCCACTCGGCCATCGGCTATCTCAGCCCGATGGAGTTCGAGAAACTGGCGCGGGCGGGCTAAACTCAACGTCCACCAGACCGGCAGCTGCCCAGTGGAAGACACGTCGCCGTCACATTCTGGCGCTCTCGCAAGACCAACGCCTGTCTCGTTGGAGTCGGCGGACCGGAGACCGTCTCCCCATGGGCGCGCGTGCCAAAACCCCAGGTGCCGCCCGAGTAGATCCGCCGAAGTCATGGTGTGTTTGGTGGGTATGGTGGGTCTGTTTCCGCTACCCCGCGCGAACTGTCGGATTGCCCTTGTGTGTGACAGTGCATACGAGGTGGTCCCAGCGAACCCATCAAATCCACCAAACCCACCAGCGACGCCCGCGCCGACCTATGGGACCACCTCCAGCCTCCACGTCATGGTGCCGGCGACCAGCCCGTCCTGCAGGATCTTGCACCCGGCCACGATGCGGCCCTGGTTCGCGCCCAGCCACTTGCCGAGGCGCCGGCTGTTGATGGCGCCGCCGTCGCCCGCGACGGTCAGCAGCGCCTCGCGGAAGTCGGGGTGGCTGAACTCCCCCCGCTGCGCCCAATCATCGCCTTCGCCCTTGTAGGTCGCGCGCTTGATGGCGTCGGCCACGGTGACGCGGTCCATGCCGATCACCGCCCGCCACTGGGTCACCACCGCGTTGAGCGCGTCGAGCTTCGGGTCCTGGCTGCGCAGGTGCTCCATGGTGTCGCAGGGGTCCGCTTCCCACAGCCACACCAGCGCGTCGCGCACCCACAGGCTCCAGTCCTCGAAGGAGCCCAAGGGGTTGCACTGCCGCGGCCTGCCGGCGACCACGAAGGCCCGCAGCACGGTGATCGCCGCGACGAGGTAGCGCCCGCGTCCCGCCTTCGCTGCGGCGACCGGGCTCCGGGCGAAGGTCCGCAGTTCCGGCCGCTCGCACCCCGGATCCAGCCGGCACAGCACCGCGCGGCGGGTCATGTCGCCCACCAAGGTGAGATTGTTGCCGGTCGCCGTGACGAAGGCGTTGGCGGGCAGCTCCGGCGCCTCGGAGCGGCCCAGGATGCGCGCGCGCACCACCGGCTGGGTGAGCACCTGGCACAGGAACTCGCCGCCGAGCGGGGCCTCGCAGTTGTCGATCGCCACCACCCGCTCGCCGGCCAGCAGCAAGGCCCCGAGGCGCTTCTGCAGCTCCTCCTCGTTCTGGCCCTGGGCGATCACCCCGGCCTCGCGGCCGGTGGCGATGACGCTGCACTGATCCACCAGCATGGACTTGCCGGACCCGGCGGTCGGAGCCGAGAAGGCGTGCATCGGCGCGGTGCGCAGCGATTGACGGACGCACGCGGTCAGCATGGCGGAAAGGGCCACGGCGCGGTCCGCCTCGCCGACGAAGGGGAAGGTCTCGACCAGGCCGCGCAGCAGCCCCAGCGCGGCGTGCGCGTCGTCCTCCGAGGGGTGCTCCGGGATGGCGGGGAACTCGGCGCCGCAGGGGTCGTAAAGCAGGCCGCTCGCGGCGTCGTAGCCCGGCGTGGCCAGGATGGACCCGTCGGCGCGCAGCGTGGGGGCGTTCGTGACCCCGGCCAGCACCGGCAGGCGCCAACGGCCAACCCGGTCCTTGTAGGCCTTCACGATCTTCATCGGGGCATCGGTGGCCACCAACTCCTCGGAGCGGCCGTCGAGGCGCTCCCACCTGGCCGCGGCGGTCATCGCCTCCATCAGCGCGTGGTCGCCGATCTGGATGATGCTCTGCGCCAGCGCGGAACGGTCGTCGGACGCGTGCACGTGCACCCGGCCGGCGCGGACCAGGAACGCGCCGCGCTGGTAGATGCCGGCGCCGGCGACGAGGAGCGCCTGCTCGGCCTCGTCGACGTTCGTGGGCATGCCGCCGGCGGCGATCTGGATGGTCGGGCGGTTGCTGGCGCGCTGCTCGCGCGACCGCAGCGCGCAGCGCGCGACGTGCCGCAACCGCAGCGCCGAGCTCGGCCAGGAGTCGCCGTTGGCCTTGCCGTGCGGGAAGGCGCATAGGACCAGTCCGGTCTCGAGCGGATCGAACCCCGCGATGTTGAGCAGGGCCGCTACGGACATGTCTACCCCCGAGCGGGTGTCGTCCCTCCACGCCGCGGTCAGGTCGTCGGCCAGTCCAGCCCAGCGGTCCCGCAGCTTCTTGTGCACGCGGCGCTTCTTCCCCGTGAGGGCGGCCTTCAAGCGGTCCCGAAGCGCGTCAGGCAGGTGCTCCTCCGCCCCGATCCAGGCAGCGCCCGCCGCCTCCAGATCGGAGACCAGTCGCGCTAGGTCGGCGTCGCGCCCTGGCGCGGCATTCTCAGCGGTCCCACGCGTCCTCTCGGACGGCGGGGACCTCTCGGCGTGAGAGCGGCCCGTCCACTGCTGCTCGGTGGCGTCCGGCACACTCGGGCGCACGAGGCCGGTTCCCTGGAGCGCGACCGCCCAATACGCGCCGAGGCGCGCCGCGTCCGCTGCGCTGTAGATGTGGTGCGCCACGTGCATAAGCCGTGCACGGACCACGGTCCGGCCGCGCTTCCGCTTCGCGGCGTTCGGGAAGTTCAGCGTGCCGGGAAGGCGGAGGAGCCGGTCGAGGTTGTGGGTGCCGGAGGCGCCTAGCGCATGCTCAAGCGCCTTGTTCTCGGCTTCGACACGGGCGAGCACCTCGGACGACATGGCCTCGCGGACCACCGCCCAGAGCGGTTGCAGCCCGTTCCCGCTGTCGATGATGGCGGTCGGCCGCATCTCGGGATCGGCAACCAAGCGCTCCGCCAGCCGCGCCAGCTGGTCGCGCTGCTCGACGAAAGGGAAGCGCTTGTCGTCCGGGTCCACGTCCGCGTGCCGGCAGAGCGCGGCCACCATCGCCGCCTTGGCGGGCTTGGTGGCGCAACCCGGCGGGGTCTCGTTCGCCTGGAAGTAGATGTTGCGGCTGTCCCGTTGGTGATCCGCGATCCAGCCGCCCATGCGGTTGCCATCGCTGATGGCGAAGGTGGCGGTGTGGGTGCCACGGTCCGGCTCGATCGCCACCAGGGTGACGTGCGGCGCGCCCGTCACCCGCGACCAGAACATCACAAAGCGGCCGCACTCGGCGAGGTCGAGGGTGGGAGCTTGAGCGTTCATCGGGCGCCTCCGATGCGGCTCGGCGCGGCGCCGGACGTGTGCCCACCGCCCCTGCGGAGGGCGGGTATGTCCTGCTCGAGTCCCCGGATGCCGATCGGCATGGCGGGCACACGGTCGGGGCCGGCGGCGCTCATTGAACGGTGCCCCCCGGCGGCGCCGACCGCCTCGGGTGCGCGAGGCCGGGCGCCATCGCCACGACGCACACGTGCGCTTCTGGTCGAGCGACCTTCTTCGTGAGCTCTATCCAGGCGTCGAGGTGCGCGGCGTCGGTCTCGACCATCAGCGCCCGCCGGCGGGCCATCGCGCCGGCCGCCGCCATCTAGTAGTGCACGGGCTCGGCGCTCGCGCCGTGCAGGATGATGACCCTGGCCCAGCGCAGCAGGCGCACCGCCTTCGACCATCCGCCCGGCCCCGTGGTCCGGTAGTCGTCGTCGCCGAGGACGATCACCGTCGTCCGGTCGCGCGCGCCGTTGAGCACGTCCCAGGGGACGCGGGTGCCGCGGTGGTGCTCGACCACCCGGATCAGGCCGGCGGCTACGGTGCGGTAGAGGGGGAGGCGCGCGGTGTATCCGCTCTGCTGCGCCAGGGCGACGAGGCGCGAGCCGTGCTCGGGTCGCGCGATCAGCGGGGCTTCGGCGGCCACCTCAGCGCTCCGCCGTAGCGCGGGCGGGTGGCAGGCCCGCGGCGAAGCGTCGCAGGCTCTCCGCCGTGATGAGCGACTTGCTGCCGATCTTCACCAGGGTGAGGTGGCCGGTGGCCACCAGCTCGTAGCCCTTCGTGCGCCGCACCCCTATGGCCCGAAACGCAGGATCAAGCGGCACGAGCAGTGCGGGAAAGGCTGCGGGGTCGCTTACGCTCGCGGGCCGCGGCTGGGGATGGTCTTCCGGGTGCATGTTCATCCTCTTCCGTGCGTGCTTGCTCACGCGAGGACGAATGTGCGCGGATCACTATGCCATTCGCAGACGGGGAATGACGGCCTCTGTCGCGCGGTTTCCTCCAGGTGGGAAATGCCGCTCGCGGCGGCAATTACTTACCCCCTCCCCCCTTGGACAGCTCGGCCTTGATCCGCGCGAAAATGCCGCCGACCTCGCGGTCGGCCACCCCGCGTGAAGTGGCGGCGAGGAAAGGTCGGAGCCGCGACTTCAAGGCCTCCGTGCTCGGCACCGCCCAATGTCTGCTCATGCCGCCTAGGCTGCGCCGCACCTCCGTGAAGAAGCCTTGCACGAAGCGGTGCGTCGGCCCGCCGGTCGCGGACGGCTTCAGGCCGAATGCAAGCGCGTAGAACGCCAGCAGCGACGGATACACCTTGATGGCGAAGGCGCTTGGCTGCCGGCCAGGGCCAAACATGGAGGTGGAATGGGTCTCGACCCATCGCTCGATTTCTCCGACGAGCGCTTGGGGCATTCCCGGCGGGGGTTCGCGGGTTTCGCTGCAGGCATCAACGGCGGCACGGAACGCTTGTAATGTCCGTCCGACGCGCCTCGCCTGGGCCGGGGTGACCCAGCCCGGTTTGGCTCCATAGTCGATGAGCTGCGCCGAAAGTTCGGCAAGGGTAAAATACAGCGCCTCTCGGTGCAGTTGCACGGTAGGCGCGAGATCAAACCTGCCCTTCGACGTCTCATCGCAGATGCGCACCACCGCCTCGCGCGTAACGGGCCAGCGCCGCCACCGCTCCGCGACCAAGTCGGCCGAGGCGGGCGGGTCGGATGAATTGCTCAACGCTGCGCCTCCAAAGTATGGCTTGTGCGAGCGACGGCGTGGCGGCCAGCGCGGTGGACAGCGTTCCGAACGCCGATCAGCTCTGACATCACACCAGCGCTTCGGCGGGCCCGCACTCGGGACGGGTCGTCATCTCGGCCGCCGGCTCGCCGCAGTACGCCGCCCAGTCCTCCATGAGCCGCCGGCGCTTGGTGAACAGGTCGCCCCGGGCGTAGGCCTGCTCCACCCGGTCGCCGAGCCGGTGCGCCAGCGCCGCCTCCACCACCTCGCGCGGGTGCGCCGTCGTCTCGCCGGCCCAGTCGCGGAAGGTGGAGCGGAAGCCGTGCACGGTCAGGTTGCCGCGGCCCATGCGGCGCAGGACCATGGCCATCGCCATGATGGAGAGCGGGCGCCCGTCGCGCTGGCCCGGGAACACCGGGGCGTCCTGCCCGGTGCGGAGGGGCAGCAGCCCGCGCAGCAGCGACATGGCGGCCGGCGCGAGCGGAACGCGGTGCTCGCGGCCGGCCTTCATCCGCCCCTTGGGCACGGTCCACGCCCCGCTCTCGAGGTCGATCTCGGGCCAGCGCGCGCCCAAGACCTCGCCAGAGCGCGCGGCGGTGAGGATCGCAAACTCCAGCGCCACGGCCGCAGTGCCGCCGCGGATGCGCAGGGCGGCCGCGAAGCGGGGCAGGTCGGGCCAGGGCAGGGCGGCGTGGTGTTCCACCGGGCGCACCTTGCCGCGGCGGGGGAAGAGCTTGTCCAGGTGCCCGCGCCAGCGCGCCGGGTTGGCCCCCTCACGCCAGCCGTGCGCGGCGGCGTAGTCCAGCACCGCCTCGATGCGCCCGCGCAGCCGGCTCGCCGTCTCGGGCTTGTCGTGCCAGAGCGGGCGCAGCGCAGCGGCGACGTGGGCGGTCTCCACCTCGGCCAGGGGCAGGGCGCCCAGGTGCGGCCCGGCGTACTCGCGCAGGGTCATGGCCCACTGGGCGCGGTGCTTCGGGTTGCGCCAGCCGGCCTCGTGGGCGGCGAGGTAAAGGTCGGCCGCTTGCTTGAAGGTTTTCGCGCGCAGCCTGGCTGCCTGCTGCGCCCTGGATGCAGCTTCGGCCGCCTCGCGGTGGTCCAGGGGATCGGTCCCGGCCTTCACCAGCCGGCGCAGCTCGCCCGCCTTGTCGCGCGCCTCGGCCAGGGTAACAGCGCCGGGCCCGACCGCTGTGCCCAGCCCCATCTCGCGCAGCTTCGTGCCCGGAATGGTGTAGCGGAACAGCCAGAACCGGGCCTCCGGACCGCGGACCAGCAGGTAAAGGCCGCCCCCGTCGCCGTACCGGCCGGGCTTGGCGGTCCTCACCTTCGCCGCCGTCAATCCCACCGCCTTCCGTGGCACCGCCCACGCTCCTCAGGTTGCGCGGCGATGATAGCGTCCCCTTGTGCGTCCCCCAATCAAATGCCCGAACAGGCGCGGACGTGTAACGTCAGAGGCGAACGTCTTGGCTGCAGCGGGAGGCTAATATTTTAGGATTAGCTTAGCTTCTCGGCGTACGGGCGAGCAGCGGCGGCCATCCACGGATGATGATGTGGCGGACACCCCATCCGCCACCGCCGCGCGGGACGCGAGGCCGTTGCGGTAGCCGGCCCGCCATTGACCGACGGTTCGCCCGCTTCTTGAATCGCGCGCACCTTGGGCGTCCCGCCACGGGCATGGGCGGTCCGAGATACTCGTGTGTGGAAGCCGCCAATCAACGAACAGGGTCGGAACCGATGTCCGAGGCAGCAACATTCGCCGAAGCCGAACCGCAGACGGTCGAGCACTTCGACGTCCTGATCGTCGGGGCGGGCATCTCCGGCATCGGCGGGGCGTACCACCTCACCAAGCAGTGCCCCGGGACGAGCTTCGTCGTCTTGGAATCGCAGGAGAGTTTCGGCGGCACCTGGCTCACCCACCGCTATCCCGGCATCCGCTCCGACAGCGACCTCTACACCTTCGGCTACCGCTTCAAGCCGTGGACCGGCGCGCCGATCGCCACCGCCGACAAAATCCTGCAATACATGGGCGAGGTGATCGAGGAGAACGGCCTCGGACCGCGCATCCGCTACCGGCACCGGATCGACTTCGCGAGCTGGTCCGGCGAGGAGAAGCGCTGGACGGTCGACGCCACCCGCACGGACACCGGCGAGGCGGTCCGCTTCACCGCGAACTTCCTGTGGATGTGCCAGGGCTACTACCGACATTCCGAAGGCTACACGCCGGAATGGCCGGGCATGGACGGCTTCAAGGGCCGGATCGTCCACCCGCAGACCTGGCCGGACGACCTGGACTTGGCGGGCAAGAGGGTCGTCGTCATCGGCTCGGGCGCCACCGCGGCGACGGTGGTGCCCGCCATCGCCGGCAAGTGCGCCCACGTCACGATGCTGCAACGCTCGCCGACCTACTTCCGCACCGGCCGCAACGCCATCGAGATAGCCGATGAGCTGCGTGAGCTGGGCGTGGACGAGTCGTGGATACACGAGATCGTCCGGCGGAAGATCCTGAGCGAGCAGGACAAGTTCACCCGCCGCACCTTCACCGAGCCCGAGAAGGTGACGGAGGAGCTGCTGGGGCAGGTGCGCGCCCACCTCGGGCCCGACTACGACATCCAAACGCATTTCACGCCGAGCTACCGGCCATGGCGGCAGCGCTTGGCCTTCATCCCGGACGCCGACCTCTTCCAGGCGATCGCCGCCGGCGAGGCCTCGGTCGCCACCGACGAGATCGAAGGCTTCACGGAGAACGGCATCCTGCTCCAGTCCGGCAAGGTGCTCGAAGCCGACGTCGTCGTCACGGCCACGGGCTTCCACCTCAACGTCCTCGGCGACATCCGCTTCGCCATCGACGGGAAGCCGCTCGTCTTCTCCGACACCGTCACCTACCGCGGCATGATGTTCACCGGCGTGCCCAACCTGGCCTGGGTGTTCGGCTACTTCCGGGCCAGTTGGACGCTGCGTGCAGATTTGGTCGCCGACTTCGTGTGCCGGTTGCTCAACCGCATGAAGGAGCGCGGCGCGAAGAAGGTCACCGTGGCGCTCCGGCCGCAGGACAAGGACATGCCCTTGCTGCCCTGGATCGATCCGGAGGACTTCAACCCCGGCTACCTGATGCGGGGGATGCACCTGTTGCCGAAGCGGGGGGACAAGCGCGAATGGCAGCACACCCAGGACCACTGGGCCGAGAAGGACGAACTGCCAGCCATCGACCTCGACGACGCGGCCTTCGTGTACGAGTGACCCGCGGCGTCAGTCCAGCCGGATGTTGCCCGCGCGGATGACGCCGCCCCAGCCCTCGATCTCTCGTCGGACGAAGGCCGTCGCCTCCGCCGGGGAAAGGTCCAGCGGCACCCCGCCCTGGTCCTGCACGCGCCGTCGCTCCGCGGGCGTCGCGGCCAGGCGGCGGATCTCGGCGTTAAGGCGATCCACCACGGCCGGCGGCGTCCCCGCGGGCGCGACCACGCCGGACCATGTGCCGGCCTCGAAGCCCGGCGCGCCTTGCTCTGCCATCGTCGGCACGTCCGGGAAGGCCTCCAACCGGCGGGCGGAGGTCACGCCGAGGGCGCGCAAGGACCCCGCCCGGACCAGCGGCGCGGACGAGGAGCCGCTGTCGAACAGCACCTGGCAGTTCCCCGCCATCGTGTCCGTCAGCGCCGGGGCGCTGCCCCGGTGCGGGACGTGTTCCATCCGCAGGCCGAAGGCGCGCAGGAAGATCTCGCCGGAGAGGTGGGACGGGGACGCGACGCCGATGGAGCAGAAGTTCAGCCGCCCCGGCTCGCGCTTGGCCCAGTCCGCGAACTCCGCCGCGCCGCGCGCGGGGGAGGCGGGCGGCACCACCATGAACAGGGGCGTGGCCGCAGGGATGGCCACGAACGCGAAGGAGCGGAGCGGGTCGTAGGGCGGGGCCGCCATCATCTGCGGCAGGATCGTGATCGGCCCGCTGGCCGTCATCGCCAGGGTGTAGCCGTCCGGCGCCGCGCGCGCGACCGCCTCCGTCCCCACCACGCCCGAGCCGCCGCTGCGGTTCTCCACCGCCACCGGCTGGCCGAGCGCGCCTTGGAGGTGCTGCCCCACGATGCACGCCAGCGCGTCCGTGCCGCCGCCGGGCGGGAAGGGCACGACCATGCGGATCGGCTTATTGGGCCAGGGGGAGCCACTGTCTTGCGCCGTCGCCGCGCCGGCCGAGGCTACGAGCGCCGCGAGCGCGACCGCCGCGTTCCGGATCGTCCGAACCACCATCCCGCTCCTCCGCCCCGTGCGCGCCCGGGCACGCTAGCCCGGGCGGCCGCGGGCCGCGACCCGGCCTCTACCGCGGTCCCCTCAGTGGTTCCGGCGGGTCAGGAGGAAGCGCACCGGCCGGTCGGGCTGGGTGGTGACGAAGCCACGCGGGAGGACGGTGCCGCTCCCGAACGGCTCCAGGCGGAAGGCGCGCAGCAGCCGCGCCAGCACGAGCACCGCCTCCGTCAGCGCGAACTGCGCGCCGACGCAGATGCGCGGGCCGGTGCCGAAGGGCATGTAGGCGTAGCGGTCCGGTGGCGGCGCGCCGGGGAGGAAGCGGCTCGGGTCGAAGCCGTCCGGGTTCCGCCAGCGGCGGCGGTGGCGGCCCAGCACCCAAGGCGAGATGCTGACCACCGTGCCGGCCGCGATCCGCCGTCCGCCTACCGTGTCGGGGCCGAGCGCCTCGCGCACGATCAGGAAGGCCGGCGGGTAGAGCCGCAGCGTCTCGTCCACGTGCGCGCGGGTGAAGGGCAGCCGCTTGAGCGAAGCCGCTGCGCTGTCGGCCGAGAGGTCAACGGCGGCGGCCTCCTCGGCGATGCGCTCCTGGTGCTCCGGCAACCGCGCCGCGGCGTAGCAGGCCCAGAACAGCGTGGCCGCGGTGGTTTCGTGCCCGGCGAGGATCAACGTCGCCACCTCGTCGCGCAACTGCGCGCGGTTGAAGCCCGCGCCGCTTTCCGGGTCGCGCGCGGCGGAGAGCAGGTCGAACAGGTCCCGCGGCCGGCCCTCCGGCGCCCGCTCCGCTTGCCGCTCCCGCGCGTCGATCATGCGGTCGATCAGGCGCAACCACTCAGCGCGGAAGGCGGCGCGGCCGATGTCGAGCGGCGAGCGCACGGAAGCGGGGAGGAGCAGGTCCAGGAAGCCCGGCTGCGCGAAGCGCCGCGCGTAGCGCATCAGCAG
>Ga0058700_1000706_pt1 | contig 10065 bp, 10 predicted proteins | sample AgamicAtAme_FD_71365 | JGI IMG/M metagenome (GOLD analysis project Ga0058700, IMG submission 71365) | Agave microbial communities from Guanajuato, Mexico - At.Am.e | ecosystem: Host-associated > Plants > Phyllosphere > Phylloplane/Leaf | place: Guanajuato, Mexico | collected 2012-06-07 | reverse complement strand
AAATCCTTATCAGTTATGGGGATAACAGATTCGGATTTTCCCATGAGTAGCATTACTGGCAGAGCCAACCTGTTGCTGACCACCTCCTCAGGAGGTGGTGTTTATGCAGGGATAAAAAAAGCCCGCCACCAGCAGGTGACGGGCTTATTACATTTCGCTAACGCTGAAGCCGATTAAGCCTGTTGGTTCATCAGTTCGTTAAAGGAAGTGGCTTTCTCAGACACTTTCGCTTTTTCCAGAACCGCTTCAACCGCTTGTTCTTCCAGCGCTACGTTACGCATGTTGTCCATCAGCTCTTTGTTTTTGCTGTAGAACTCGATCACTTCTTTCGGATCTTCGTAAGCAGACGCCATCTCTTCGATCAGGCCTTTTACGCGCTCTTCGTCAGCTTTCAGCTCGTGGGTACGAATCACTTCGCCCAGCAGCAGACCAACGACAACGCGGCGTTTTGCCTGCTCTTCGAACAGTTCACGCGGCAGCTCCAGAGCCTGTTTCTCGTTACCGCCAAAACGCTGTGCAGCCTGACGACGCAGAACGTCGATTTCGCTGTCGATCAGTGCAGCAGGAACGTCGATCTCGTTCGCTTTCACCAGGCCTTCGATCGCCTGAGATTTAACACGGTTACGCACAGCGCCTTTCAGCTCACGTTCCATGTTTTTACGCACTTCAGCGCGCAGACCAGCAACAGAACCATCTTCAACGCCGAAACGTTTGATGAATTCTTCCGTCAGTTCCGGCAGCTCACGCTCTTCAACTTTCTTCAGGTTGATGACGAACTTCGCCGCTTTACCTTTCAGGTTTTCTGCGTGGTATTCTTCCGGGAAGGTCACGTCGATGGTGAACTCTTCACCCACTTTGTGGCCTTTGATACCGTCTTCGAAGCCCGGGATCATACGACCCTGGCCCATCGCCAGTACGAAATCAGTCGCTTTGCCGCCTTCGAACTCTTCGCCGTCAACAGAACCGGTGAAATCGACAGTGACGCGATCTTCCGCATCCACAGCGCCGTCTTTGTCTTTCCAGGTCGCCTGCTGCTTACGCAGGGTGTCCAGCATGGTATCGACATCAGCATCGGTCACTTCAACAACCGGTTTTTCAACTTCGATGGTGTCCAGCGCTTTCAGCTCAACTTCCGGGTACACTTCGAACTCTACCGCGTAGGTGAAGTCTTCGCCCAATTTGTATTCGCCCGGAACATAGTTCGGCGCGCCAGCCGGATTGATTTTTTCCTGAATGATCGCGTCGATAAAGTTGCGGCTCATCAGGTCGCCCAGCACGTCCTGGCGAACAGAAGCGCCATAACGCTGAGCAACGACGGTCATCGGTACTTTACCCTTACGGAAGCCGTCAATACGCACTTTCTTCGCTACGTTGACCAGCTCGCTCTTCACAGCGGTCTCGATGCTGTCAGCAGCGATTGTAATCGTTACACGGCGCCCAAGGCCCTGAGTGGTTTCAACTGAAACTTGCATCTTGTTACCTCAAAAAATCACAGTGCTCGGTCAACTCTACTCTGCGAAGCAAACCTTTTCGCTTTGCAGAACCGGGACGTTCTCTCCAATCAGAAAACACATTCCCTGTCGTCAGAAGCATCCCGAAGACATTCCGAAAAATAAGACGCAGCATTATAGCGGCATCACAGATATGAGTCGAGAAGGGGAATGGCGCAATGATGCGCCATTTTTCACACTTCTGAAGCAATTTCGCTCAAAAAATTGCGTTTCTCGCTCAAAATTCAGGCAAAACAAAACGGCCCGCAGGCCGTTTTTACATAATCTGCATGCAACATACTGGAAAAGTTCAGACGGTTGCAACCTGGTTTTCTAAGCGATGCTTCCGGCGCCCCGGCATGCAGGCGAGGTCAGGAGGGTGTCCTGCAAGCCTTCCCACTCTTTGAGTGTGTAAGTATGCAGCGCAAGTGCATGAATTGTCGTTGCCAGTTCGTCAGTCAACGTACCGTAGATCATGCGATGGCGATTAAGAAAACGTTCTCCGGTAAAGCGGTCGCTTACCAGCACCACTTTGAAATGGCTTTCGGAGCCCGCCGGAACGTTGTGACGGTAACTTTCATCTACGACTTCAAGTAATACAGGCTCGAACGCCGCTTTCAATTTTGCTTCTATCTGTTCACGCATCATCATGATGTTACGCCTCCGACAACGCTGAAATGCCAGCCATCTCTTTAAATGTTAGCCGCTTTTACCGTTTTCATAACAATAAAACAACAAAAAATTAGCGTTCGTCTGATTTGCCCGCTCAACGCGATGAAGTCTACTAAAAGACGGCGGATTTTTGCCATCCCGCTTCAACAACCTGTTTTTTGATGCCGAAAAAGCACAAGGCGATGAATTTACATACGTTGAGGACTTCCCCTTAACGGCGGCAATGTTATGATGGCGAGAATTTTTCCCCAAACGCTTACGATCCCTTGAGAGCCTGAACATGTTTAAAAAACTACTCTTCCCGTTGGTCGCTTTATTTATGCTGGCTGGGTGCGCTACCCCGCCGACAACCCTTGAAGTTTCACCGAAAATCACCCTGCCGCAGCAGGATCCGAGCCTGATGGGCGTGACCGTTAGCATTACCGGTGCCGATCAACGCCAGGACCAGGCGCTGGCGAAAGTAACGCGTGACAACCAGTTGGTCACCTTAACCGCCTCCCGCGATCTGCGTTTCCTGTTACAGGAAGTGCTGGAGAAACAGATGACGGCGCGCGGCTATATGATCGGGCCGAACGGCGCGGTAAACCTGCAAATCATTGTTAACCAACTGTATGCCGATGTTTCTCAGGGCAACGTGCGTTACAACATCGCCACCAAAGCGGATATCGCCATCATTGCCACCGCAGCCAATGGCAACAAGATGACGAAAAACTACCGTGCCAGCTATAACGTCGAAGGCGCTTTCCAGGCGACTAACGACAAAATCACTACCGCGGTTAACAGCGTGCTGACCGACACTATCGCGGATATGTCTCAGGACACCAGCGTCCACGATTTCATCAAGCAAAACGCCCGCTAATTGCTGCACTGGCCCGGTTTTACGGGCCAGTTTTTATCTCATGTCGAGCCACTACTTACGCATCTTCACGCAGCCCAAATCAGCGATTCTGCTTATCCTGGGTTTTGCCTCCGGTTTACCCCTTGCCCTGACCAGCGGTACGCTTCAGGCATGGATGACCGTCGAAAACGTCGATCTTAAAACCATCGGTTTCTTCTCGCTGGTCGGCCAGGCTTACGTCTTTAAATTCCTCTGGTCGCCGCTCATGGATCGCTACACGCCGCCGCTATTGGGAAGGCGTCGCGGCTGGCTACTGCTGACGCAACTGTTGCTGCTGGCCTCCATCGCCGGCATGGGCTTCCTTGATCCGGCCAACCACCTGCGCTGGATGGCGGCACTGGCTGTGCTAATTGCCTTCTGTTCCGCCTCGCAGGACATTGTGTTCGATGCCTGGAAGACGGATGTCCTGCCTTTTGAAGAGCGCGGCGCTGGCGCAGCCATTAGCGTACTCGGCTATCGCCTTGGCATGCTGGTTTCCGGTGGGCTGGCGCTGTGGCTCGCCGACCGCTGGCTCGGCTGGCAAGGAATGTACTGGCTGATGGCCGCACTGCTGATCCCTTGTATTATTGCCACCCTGCTGGCGCCGGAGCCAACAGACACCATCCCGGTACCGAAAACGCTTGAGCAGGCGGTTGTCGAGCCGCTGCGTGATTTCTTCGGTCGCAATAATGCCTGGCTGATTTTACTGCTGATCGTGCTGTATAAACTCGGTGATGCTTTCGCCATGAGCCTGACGACCACCTTTTTGATTCGCGGCGTCGGATTTGACGCGGGCGAAGTCGGCGTGGTCAACAAAACGCTGGGGCTGGCGGCAACAATCATCGGCGCGCTGTATGGCGGGGTATTAATGCAGCGCCTCTCTCTGTTCCGCGCGTTAATGATCTTCGGATTTTTACAGGCAGTTTCCAATGCCGGTTACTGGCTGCTGTCCACCACGCAGAAAGATATCGTCAACATGGGTGCCGCCGTGTTCTTCGAGAATCTGTGCGGCGGCATGGGAACGGCGGCGTTTGTCGCGTTATTAATGACGCTTTGCAATAAATCCTTCTCCGCAACCCAGTTCGCGCTGCTTTCGGCGCTGTCCGCTGTTGGACGCGTGTACGTCGGTCCGCTGGCGGGCTGGTTTGTAGAAGCCTACAGTTGGTCAACGTTTTATCTCTTCTCCATTATTGCCGCTGCGCCGGGCCTGCTACTGCTGGCGATGTGTAAGCGGACGCTGGAATTTACCCAGCAGACCGGGCATTTTATGCCGCGCAGCGAATATCCCGCGGCCTACCGTCTGGCCTTGCGCATACTGAGTGTCGGCTGCCTGCTGCTTAGCGGCTGGCTGGTGGTGCTTATTGTGACGGCCAGCGGAATAGCGGACTGGACCATTGGCGCCAGGCTTCTCGAAGGCGGCGTGCTGCTGGCGATTGTCGGCATTCTGTTCGGCGGGCTGCTGGATCTGCTGGCGCTGCGCAAAACGCAGTTGATGTGAACGCAGCGCTTACCCGATAAACGGTAAGCGCTGGCACTATTAATAGAAGAAAAATAACCCGCGAAGAATGTGCATGAAGAGCGCCGGTAAAATAATCACGCCGACGGCGGGGATTATTGGCGCACCAGCGCCATCCGGGTCGCGCCGCCCACCAGGATGACATGATCAAGGTTGCGGGGATCAAACTGCGCATCCTGTAAAACCTGCACCACTGTTTTTTTCAGCCGTGAAAGTAACCCGGCAGCCTGCCCGGCAAAGGTTTCGCCATCCAGTTGCCAGCGGTACGTTTCACCGGCAAAAGCGAGCTGCGCGGTGGCGCTCTCCTGCGCGCTGAGCGTCTGTTTAAGCTCTTCCGCCAGCGAGGTTAATTGCGCCGAGCAGGTTAACGGCGCCTCCTTTAATGCCGGGGAAGCATTTAACATCCACTGGCGAATAAGATCGGTAAAGTCGTCGCCGCCCAGCCAGGCATCGCCGCTGCTGGCACGCACTTCGATCACGCCCTCGAAGATGTCCACGATAGAGACATCAAAAGTGCCGCCGCCGAGATCAAAAATCAGGAATTTTTGCTCGCTGTTATCGGCCAGCCCGTAAGCCAGCGCCGCTGCCGTCGGTTCATTAAGCAGACGCATCACCTCAAGCCCGGCAAGACGCCCGGCGGCTTTTACTGCCTTGCGTTGCGCATCATTAAAATAGGCGGGAACCGTGATCACCGCACGGGTGACCGGGCAGCCCAGCGCCACTTCGGCATCGGTTTTGAGTTTACGTAAGATAAGAGCGGATAACTCTTCGGCGCGAAATTGTCGCGAACCGAGCGTCCAGGTTTTATCCGTACCCATATAGCGCTTAAAGCTGGCGACCGTCATCTGCAGATGGCTGACCAGACGCGCTTTGGCGGCGGCGCCGACCAGCAGGTGCCCCTCATCATCGATGCCGATAACAGAGGGGGGTTAAGCGCTCCCCTTGCGCGCCCGGGATCAGCTGCGTGTTGCCCTCAGCGAACCAGGCGACAGCGCTATTGGAGGTTCCTAAGTCGATGCCAATAATCGGCGAGGTATTTCCAGCCATCTGAATATCATCCCTTCATAATTAACAATTCCCCGGATTTTTTTGTTTTTAAAATCAATCGCAAGGATAAAAACTCAACTAAATAATTCATGCTTGTTATTATTTCGTACAATTAATAACCATTATTTTAATCCAGGTCTAATCGGTTATTTATCGTTATATGTATACATTTTCTTTAATTATTTTGTGCGCTATAAATTAAGGGCTATTCTTTAACGATTCAGCACTGTTATTAATTATTGGGTTTCACATTAGTTCCAATAATGTGCGGTAATTGCTGAATATATGTTAATTATTTGTTTAATTAATTGATTGGTTATACCAACTTACCCTCAGCGCTGATTGTAATGTAATATTTTCGTTATAATCTCAACTTCAGGCTGTGCGAATGCCCGATTTTACAGTTTGTTGCATTTCGTGTGACATAAACGGCAGAACCCAGTAACACCTTGCTGACACAGAGCCAAGTATGTTTACAGTAACGTAACCTTTCCGTAAAATGCCCGCACACTTTAAGCGCCACCAGATCCCGTGGAATTGAGGTCGTTAAATGAGACTCAGGAAATACAATAAAAGTTTGGGATGGTTGTCATTAATCGCCGGCACTGTTTTACTCAGTGGTTGCGATTCTGCACTTCTTGACCCCAAAGGACAGATTGGACTGGAGCAACGCTCGCTGATACTGACGGCTTTTGGCCTGATGTTGATTGTCGTTATTCCCGCCATCTTGATGGCCGTTGGTTTCGCCTGGAAGTATCGTGCGAGCAATAAAGATGCGAAGTATAGCCCGAACTGGTCACACTCCAATAAAGTGGAAGCTGTGGTCTGGACGGTGCCAATTCTGATCATCCTGTTCCTTGCTGTACTGACATGGAAAACCACCCACTCGCTCGAACCGAGCAAACCGCTGGCACATAACGAACACCCAATTACCATTGAAGTGGTCGCCATGGACTGGAAATGGTTCTTCATCTACCCGGAACAGGGCATTGCTACCGTTAATGAAATCGCCTTCCCGGCGAACACACCGGTAGAGTTCAAAGTGACCTCCAACTCCGTGATGAACTCGTTCTTTATTCCGCGTCTGGGCAGCCAGATCTACGCAATGGCCGGTATGCAGACCAAACTGCATCTCATCGCCAACGAAGCAGGTACGTACGATGGCATTTCCGCCAGCTACAGCGGCCCGGGCTTCTCTGGCATGAAGTTTAAAGCCATTGCTACGCCGGACCGCGCCGCATTCGACCAGTGGGTCGCAAAAGCGAAACAATCTTCAAGCACCCTGCCAGATATGGCGGCGTATGAGAAAGTTGCTGCGCCAAGCGAATACAACAAGGTTGAATACTTCTCCAGCGTGAAACCCGATTTGTTTAAAGACGTTATCAACAAATTTATGGGCCACGGCAAGAGCATGGACATGACCCAACCGGAAGGCGAGCATAGCGCGCACGAAGGAATGGAAGGCATGGACATGAGCCACGCGGAAACCTCTCACTAAGGGGTCGAGGAAGAAAACGATGTTCGGAAAACTTACACTGGATGCAGTGCCGTACCATGAACCCATTATCATGGTCACAGTGGCTGCGATTATCGTCGGCGGTCTGGCGGTAGTTGGCCTGATCTCTTACTTCGGTAAGTGGTCCTGGCTGTGGAAAGAATGGTTGACCTCTGTTGACCACAAACGCCTTGGTATCATGTACGTCCTCGTGGCCGTTGTGATGCTGCTGCGCGGCTTCGCAGATGCTGTCATGATGCGTAGCCAGCAAGCGCTGGCCTCCGCGGGTGAAGCGGGCTTCCTGCCGCCTCACCACTACGATCAGGTCTTCACCGCTCACGGTGTGATCATGATCTTCTTCGTGGCAATGCCATTCGTTATCGGTCTGATGAACCTGGTGGTTCCGTTGCAGATCGGTGCGCGCGACGTTGCGTTTCCGTTCCTGAACAACCTGAGCTTCTGGTTCACGGTTGTGGGCGTGATTCTGGTCAACATCTCTCTGGGCGTTGGTGAGTTCGCGCAGACCGGTTGGCTGGCTTATCCGCCGCTTTCGGGAATTGAATACAGCCCTGGCGTTGGGGTCGATTACTGGATCTGGAGTCTCCAGCTCTCGGGTATCGGTACGACGCTGACCGGTATCAACTTCTTCGTGACTATTCTGAAGATGCGTGCGCCGGGCATGACGATGTTCAAAATGCCGGTATTTACCTGGGCATCTTTGTGCGCCAACGTGTTGATTATCGCTTCGTTCCCAATTCTGACTGTCACCATTGCGCTGCTGACCCTGGATCGTTATCTGGGCACCCATTTCTTTACCAACGATATGGGTGGCAACATGATGATGTACATCAACCTGATTTGGGCCTGGGGTCATCCGGAAGTGTACATTCTGGTGCTGCCGGTCTTCGGGGTGTTCTCCGAAATCACCGCCACCTTCTCGCGTAAACGCCTGTTTGGTTACACCTCGCTGGTGTGGGCGACCGTATGTATTACCGTACTGTCGTTCATCGTTTGGCTGCACCACTTCTTCACCATGGGTGCTGGCGCGAACGTAAACGCCTTCTTTGGTATCACCACGATGATTATCGCCATCCCGACCGGGGTGAAGATCTTCAACTGGCTGTTCACCATGTACCAGGGCCGCATTGTGTTCCACTCCTCTATGCTGTGGACCATTGGCTTTATCGTGACCTTCTCCGTAGGTGGGATGACCGGCGTGCTGCTGGCGGTTCCGGGCGCAGACTTCGTACTGCACAACAGCCTGTTCCTGATTGCGCACTTCCATAACGTTATCATCGGCGGCGTGGTCTTCGGTTGCTTCGCAGGTCTGACTTACTGGTGGCCGAAAGCCTTCGGTTACACCCTGAACGAAACCTGGGGTAAACGCGCGTTCTGGTTCTGGATCATCGGCTTCTTCGTTGCATTTATGCCGCTGTACGTGCTGGGCTTTATGGGTATGACCCGTCGCCTGAGCCAGCAGATTGATCCGCAGTTCCACACCATGCTGATTGTCGCAGCCTGCGGTGCGGCGCTGATTGCTATCGGTATCCTGTGTCTGCTGATTCAGATCTATGTGTCTATTCGCGACCGCGATCAGAACCGTGACCTGACCGGTGACCCGTGGGGTGGCCGTACGCTGGAGTGGGCAACTTCCTCTCCTCCGCCGTTCTACAACTTTGCTCATGTCCCGCACGTTCACGAACGTGATGCGTTCTGGGAACTGAAAGAGAAAGGCGAAGCGTACAAAAAACCTGCGCAGTATGAAGAAATTCATATGCCGAAAAACAGCGGTGCCGGCATTGTTATCGCCGCGTTTGCAACCGTGTTTGGTTTCGCCATGATCTGGCATATCTGGTGGATGGCTATCGTTGGTTTCGCTGGCATCATCATCAGCTGGATTGTGAAGAGCTTCGACGAGGACGTGGATTACTACGTACCGGTTGCAGAAATCGAGAAACTGGAAAACCAGCATTTCGATGAGATCACTAAAGCAGGGCTGAAAAATGGCAACTGATACTCTGACCAACGCGCACGCCCACGCGCACGAACACGGGCACCACGATGCAGGGCCGAATAAAGTCTTCGGTTTCTGGATCTACCTGATGAGCGACTGCATTCTGTTCTGCTGTCTGTTCGCGACCTATGCCGTTCTGGTGAACGGCACTGCGGGCGGCCCGACCGGTAAGGACATTTTCGAGCTGCCGTTCGTACTGGTTGAAACCGCGCTGCTGTTGTTCAGCTCCATCACCTACGGCATGGCGGCTATCGCCATGTACAAAAACAACAAAAGCCAGGTTGTTGCCTGGCTGGCGTTGACCTGGTTGTTTGGCGCAGGCTTTATCGGGATGGAACTCTATGAGTTCCATCACCTGATTGCCGAAGGCATGGGCCCGGATCGCAGCGGCTTCCTGTCAGCGTTCTTCGCGCTGGTAGGCACCCACGGTCTGCACGTGACCTCGGGTCTGATCTGGATGGCGGTTCTGATGTTCCAGGTTTCCCGTCGCGGTCTGACCAGCACTAACCGTACCCGTATCATGTGCCTGAGTCTGTTCTGGCACTTCCTGGACGTGGTATGGATCTGCGTGTTCTCTGTTGTTTATCTGATGGGGGCGATGTAATGAGTCATTCTAACGATCATGGCGCTTCCCACGGCAGCGTAAAAACCTACATGACAGGTTTCATCCTGTCGATCATCCTGACGCTAATCCCATTCTGGATGGTGATGAACGGTTCTGCTTCTAAGCCGGTACTTCTGGGCGTTGTCCTGGTTACCGCCGTAGTTCAGATTCTGGTGCATCTGGTTTGCTTCCTGCACATGAACACCAAGTCTGATGAAGGCTGGAACCTTACCGCCTTTATCTTTACCGTGATTATCATCGCTATCCTGGTAGTCGGTTCCATCTGGATTATGTGGAACCTCAACTACAACATGATGGTTCACTAAGAGCGGCGAGTATGTTTAAGCAAT
>Ga0058700_1000694_pt1 | contig 10236 bp, 9 predicted proteins | sample AgamicAtAme_FD_71365 | JGI IMG/M metagenome (GOLD analysis project Ga0058700, IMG submission 71365) | Agave microbial communities from Guanajuato, Mexico - At.Am.e | ecosystem: Host-associated > Plants > Phyllosphere > Phylloplane/Leaf | place: Guanajuato, Mexico | collected 2012-06-07 | reverse complement strand
CTCCGGGGAGGTGCAAGCAGGCGGCCACCGCCTGTGGCTGCCGATGCCGGACGGCGACGCGCTGGCCGCCTGCTTGCACCTCCCCGGAGCGGGGGCGCCGGAGCGGCCGCTCGCCGCGCTGGTGCACGGGCTGACCGGCAGCGAGGACGAGCCATACCTACGCGAAGCGGCGGCCGGGCTGCTGCGCCGCGGCTTCCCAGTGCTGCGCATCAACCAGCGCGGCAGCGCGAAGAGCCAGGGGCGCAGCACGAGCCACTACCACCTCGGCCGTTGGTCGGACCTCGCCGACGCGCTGGCGGCCTTGCCGGGGGCGCTGACCGGCAACGGCGTGGTCGTGGCCGGCTGGTCGCTGGGCGGGGCGCTTGTCCTGCAGCTGCTCGCGCGCGGGGCGGAACGGCGGGGCGTGCCGCGCATCGTCGCCGGCGCGGCGGTGTGCCCGCCGCTGCAATGGGAGCTCGCACACGAAACGATCGACGCCAACGCCGTGTTCGGGCGGGCCTTGCTGGCGCTCTACCGGCGGGAGGTGCTGGCGGTGCCGGCGCGCGACCTCGACGAGAAGCTCCGCCGCGCCGCGACCCGCGCCACCTCGCTCCACGAATTCGAGGCGACCGTCTCCGCGCCGCGCTTCGGCTACCCCTCCTACGAGGTGTTCACCGAGATGGAGCGGCCGAGCGCCGCCCTGCCGGACGTCCGCGCGCCGACCCTGCTGCTGATGGGCGGCGACGACCCGCTGGTGCCGGCGAGTTCCATGGACGGCATAGACTGGGACGAGTGCCCCGCCGTCGCGCCGATGGTGGTGCGGGGCGCCGGGCATTGCGGCTTCTACGACCTCGGGGGCGAGAGCCTCTCCGTCCGCGCCATCGCCGCGTTCTTCGAGGGTGCGGTGGACGGGGCGGGCGCGGCCGCCGCTTCGGTGCAGGCGGAGGAGGCCGCCATGCCCGCGTCGCCAACTGCCGATCCCGCCGTCGCTTGAACGGCGGAGTTCAGAACCCCGGCCGCGGCGTCTGCTCCATCAGCACCGTGCCCAGCCCGCCGTCCACCAGGATCTCCGCGCCGTTGACGTAGGAGGAACGCGGGCTCGCCAGGAACAGCACGGCGTCGGCTATGTCCGTCGGCGTGCCGATGCGGCGGCTGGGCAGCATCGCTTCCCGCCGCTCCTTGATGCCGGGCGTCGCGTAGAAGCTCTCCGACATGGGCGTGCGGATGAGGCCCGGGCTGACCACGTTGCTGCGGATGCCGGACGGCCCCCACTCCAGCGCGAGTTGGCGCGACAGCATGGCCACCGCCGCCTTGCTCGGGCTGTAGGCGCCGCTCCGCGGCTGCGGGTTGCTCGCGGCGATGGAAGCGACGTGGACCAGCGCGCCGGCGCCGCGCTCCATCATCGGACGCCCGAACGCCTGGGCGCAGAGCAGATAACCGGTGAGGTTCACCGCCATCAGGGCGTTCCACTCCGCGAGGCCGAGCGAGGCGAGGGGCCCCGGCCGCAGGATGCCCGCGTTGTTGACGAGGATGTCGGGCGGGCCGAGCCGCGCGGCCACCGCCTCCGCCGCCGCCTTCACGCCGGCCTCGTCCGTGGTGTCGCAGCCGAGCGCCGCCGTCCGCGCGCTGCCGCCCAACCCCGCGGCCAGCGCCTCGCAGGCCGCCGCGTCGCGGTCCAGCAACGCGACCGCCGCCCCGGCCGCCGCGAAGCCGGCCGCCATCGCGCGCCCCATGCCGCCCGCCGCGCCGGTGACGACCGCCACCTTGCCGGCGAGCCCCAGCCAGTCCTGTTGCACGGCCATCCGCGTCCCTCCCGGCTTTCCCGCGATCAGACGCGGTCCCGGCGGGAGGGGTCAAGCGCCTCCGGGGCCGGCGCGGGGGAGGGCGGCCCCGTCCTCCGGCGTCACGCCCGAAGCAGCCGCGCGGCCTCCACCGCGAAGTAGCTCAGCACGCCGTTCGCGCCGGCGCGCTTGAAGGCCAGCAGGCTCTCCATCATCGCGCGCTCGCGGTCGATCCAGCCGTTGTTCGCCGCCGCCGCGATCATCGCGTACTCGCCCGAGACTTGGTAGGCGAAGGTCGGCACGCCGAAGCGGTCCTTCACGCGGCGCACGATGTCGAGGTAGGGCATCCCCGGCTTCACCATCACCATGTCCGCGCCTTCCGCGAGGTCGAGCGCCACCTCCCGCAGCGCCTCGTCCGAGTTCGCCGGGTCCATCTGGTAGGTCTTCTTGTCGCCCTTGAGGGCGCTGCCGCTGCCCAGCGCGTCGCGGAACGGCCCGTAGAAGGCGCTCGCGTACTTCGCCGCGTAGGACATGATGCGCGTGTCGGCGAAGCCCTCCGCGTCCAGCGCCCGGCGGATCGCGCCGACGCGCCCGTCCATCATGTCGGACGGCGCGATCACGTCGATACCGGCCTCCGCCTGGTTCAAGGCCTGGCGCACGAGGACGGCCACGCTGTCGTCGTTGTGGACGTAAGGGCCCTGCCGCGTGTCGCGGATGACGCCGTCCTGGCCGTGGTCCGTGTAGGGGTCGAGCGCCACGTCGCCCACCAGCCCGACCTCCGGGAAGGCGCGTTTCAGCTCGCGCGCCGCGCGGCAGATCAAGTTGTCCGGGTTGAGCGCCTCCGTCCCCTCCGCGTCCTTCGCCCCCGCCGGCGTGACGGGGAAGAGGGCGAGGGCGGGCACGCCCAACCGCGCCGCCTCCTCCACGTGCTTCGCCAAGCGGTCGACGGTGACGCGGACCTGCCCCGGCATGGAGGCGACCGGGCGCTCCTCGCCCCGGCCCTCGATGACGAAGACCGGCCAGATCAGGTCGCCGACGGTCAGCGTGTTCTCGGCGACCAGCCGGCGCGTCCAGGCGTCCCGCCGGTTGCGCCGCATCCGCACGGTAGGGAAAGCGCCCACCGACGCCGGCGGCTCCGGCGCGAACTCGACGCGCCCGAAACCGCCCTCCGCCCCGCGCCTGCGGTCCGCGTTCATTGCGCCGCCATCGGCGCCTTGGCGGAAGCGGCCGCCAGCGCCTGGTCCAAATCGGCGATGATGTCGTCCACGTGCTCGATCCCGATGGAGAGCCGCACGTAGCCCGGCGTGACGCCCGACAGCGCCTGGTCATCCAAGGAGAGTTGGCTGTGCGTGGTCGTGGCCGGGTGGATCGCCAAGGAGCGCGCGTCGCCGATGTTGGCGACGTGGTAGAAGAGCTTCAGCGCGTCGATGAAGCGCGAGCCCGCCTTGGCGCCGCCGGCCAGCTCGATGCCGATGAGGCTGCCATGGCCGCCCCGCAGATAGGCGTCGGCGCGGCGCCGCGGCTCGCCTTGCATCAGACTCGGGTGGATGACCTTCTCCACGCCCGGCCGCTCGGCCAGCCAGCCCGCGACGCGGGTGGCGTTGGCGTTGTGCCGTTCCATCCGCAGCGGCAAGGTTTCCAGGCCCTGGATCGCCAGGAAGGCGTTGAAGGGCGCCATCGGCGCGCCGAGGTCGCGCAAGAGGCAGGTCCGCATCCGCACGATGTACGCGACGGGGCCCATCGGCTTCGTGGCCTCCGTCCACACCGCGCCGTGGTAGCTCGGGTCCGGCCTGTTGAGCGTCGGGAAGCGCTCGCCCCACTTGGCCCAGTCGAAGTTGCCGCCGTCCACCACCGCGCCGCCGATGGCCGTGCCGTGGCCGCCGATCCACTTCGTCGTGGAGTACATCACCACCGCCGCGCCGTGGTCCAACGGCCGGCACAGCACGGGCGCCGCCGTGTTGTCCATGATGAGCGGCACGCCCAGCCCGCGGCCGATCTTCGCCACCTCGCCGATCGGGAAAACCTGCAGCTTCGGGTTCGGCAGCGTCTCCGCGTAGTAGCAGCGCGTGCGCGCGTCCGTCGCGCGTCGGAAGTTCTCCGGGTCCGCCGGGTCCACGAAGCGGGTCTCGATGCCTAGCTGCTTCAGCGTGTTGGCGAAGAGGTTCCAGGTGCCGCCGTACAGGTCCGTCGACGAGACGACGTTGTCGCCCGCTTGGCAGAGGTTCATCACGCAGAAGGCGCTCGCCGCCTGCCCGGAACCCACCGCCAGCGCCGCCGCCCCGCCTTCCATCGCCGCGAGGCGCGTCTCGAGCGCGTCGCAGGTGGGGTTCATGATGCGCGTGTAGATGTTGCCCATCTCCTGCAAGCCGAACAGCCGCGCGGCGTGGGCGGTGTCCTGGAACTGGTAGGAGGTGGTCTGGTAGATCGGCACGGCGACGGCGCCGGTCGTCGTCTCCGCGCGGTGGCCGCCGCCGTGCAGGGCCAGCGTTTCGGGGTTGGTGAAGGTCGGCCGGGTCATGCTTGTCCCCTCCGTTCGTTCGGGCGAAGGCTTCGGTTTCCTGCGCGGATTGGTGCCACGTCGGGGCGCCGGCGCATAGCGCCTTCCGCGCCGCCGCCGGGCGGCTCCGTCATCGGATGGCGATCGGGTTGATGATGGCCTGGACCGCCCCGCGGTAGCGCGGCGCGCCGAGCACGAACATGAACTCCGCCACCCCGTCGCGCACCAGGGCCGCCGTGTCCAGGTTCTCCAGGATGTGGATGCCGTTCTGCGCCAGCAGGACCTGGTGCCCCTGCCAGACCACGTTGGGGTCCTTGAACGGCACCGCTTCCACGCCCCAGGTGTCGGCGCCCACCGCGCAGGGCTGCATCCCGGCCAGCAGCTCCGCCCCCGCGGCGTCGATGCCCGGCTCCTCGTCGCCGAAGCGCTTCGGGTTCTCGGGGAGCATGGACATCCAGCCGGTGTGCAGGACCACCACGTCGCCCGGCGTCACGCGGACGTTCTGCGCCTGCATCGCCTGCCGCAGCTCGTCGGCCGTCACCAACTCGCCGCCGTCCAGCCGCGGCTTGCCCTTGAACTTGGCCAGGTCCACCAGCACGCCGCGCGTGGTCATCGGCGGCACGCCGTCCACGCCCAGCTTGGTCACGCCGGTGGTCTGCAAAATGTCAGCGGCCTTGTTGCCGTTGTAGAACGTGTAGTCCACGCCGAGGTGGGCGAAGGTGTCGAGCTGCGTGCCGACGCCCAACCAACCGTTGATCGTGTCGTCCATGAAGGTGGTTTTGTTGGTGCCGAAGGAGCGGCCGCCCTCCTGGCCCGGCATGAACACGTTGATCGTGACGCTGCGCGGCGGGAAGGCCGGCGTCTTGCTGTCCACCACCATCCCCAACGGGTAGGAGCGGCCCTGCGTCACCAGCCGCGCCGCTTCCTGCACCTTCTGCGGCGTCAGCAGGTTCATGTTGCCGATCGTGTCGTTCGGTCCCCAGCGGGACGGGCGGACAGGGCCCGCGGCCGCAGGGGCGCCGCCGGGCGCGGGCGCTTGGGCCTGCGCCAGCGTCGCGCGGAAGCCCTCGCGGACGGCGACGCACCCGCCGCAGACCGCGCCGAAGAGATGGCGCCGGGAAAGCTTGTGCATGTGGTGTCCCCTCCTGTTTCGTTCCGGGCGCCATTCGGACCGCGCGACGGGCGCGAGCGATCGTGGCTGAAAGGTCTCGGCGGCCGCAACCGGCCCCCCTCCGCAGGGCGGGCTTGCACACCAACTCTTGGGGACGGCGTTCCTGCCGGCCACAGGAAGTGGTAAGCCTGCCCGATGACGCTCGCTCCCCCCGAACCCACCACCATCGCCGTCGGCGGCGACCACGCTGGGCTGCCGCTGAAGCGCGCGTTGCAGGAAGCGCTGGCCGGCCAAGGCCACGAGGTGCTCGACTTCGGCACGAACGAGGCCGCGAGCGTCGACTACCCGGACTTCGCGCACCGCGTCTGCGCCGCCGTGCAGGACGGCAGCGCCCGCTTCGGCCTGCTGGTCTGCGGCAGCGGCATCGGCATGGCTATCGCCGCCAACCGCCACGCGGGCATCCGCGCGGCCGTGCTGCACGACGCCACGGAAGCGCGGCTCACCCGCGCGCACAACGACGCCAACGTCGCGGCCTTCGGCGCCCGCCTGGTCGGGCCGGAGGTGGCGCTGGACGCGCTCAAGGCCTTCCTCTCGACCGGATACGAAGGCGGGCGCCACGACCGACGCCTCCAGAAGCTCGCGCCGCCGGGCGCTTCGACGGGACCTGACGCATGAACGAAACAACGCCCGCCACCAGCCCCGCCCGCTTCTTCGGCGCCCCGCTCGCCGAAGCCGACCCGGACATCGCCGCCTCCGTCGGCCGCGAACTCGCGCGGCAGCAGGACGGCATCGAGCTGATCGCCTCCGAGAACATCGTCTCCCGCGCCGTGCTGGAAGCGCAGGGCTCCGTGCTGACCAACAAGTACGCCGAGGGCTACCCCGGCCGGCGCTACTACGGCGGCTGCGAGTTCGTGGACGAGGCGGAAACGCTGGCCATTGAACGCGCCAAGAAGCTGTTCGACTGCGGCTTCGCCAACGTCCAGCCGCACTCCGGCGCGCAGGCGAACCAAGCCGTGTTCCTGGCCCTGCTCCAGCCCGGCGACGCCTTCATGGGCCTCGACCTCGCGGCCGGCGGGCACCTGACGCACGGCTCCGCCGCCAACCTGTCCGGCAAGTGGTTCAAGCCCGTGCCCTACACGGTGCGGCGCGAGGACCAGCTCATCGACATGGAGGAGGTGGCGCGCATCGCGCGCGAGAACCGGCCGAAGCTCATCATCGCCGGCGGCTCCGCCTACGCCCGCCATTGGGACTTCGCCCGCTTCCGCGAGATCGCCGACGAGGTGGGCGCGCTGTTCATGGTGGACATGGCGCACTTCGCCGGGCTGGTGGCGGGCGGCGCGCACCCCTCGCCCGTTCCGCACGCCCACGTCACCACCACCACCACGCACAAGACGCTGCGCGGCCCGCGCGGCGGCATGATCCTGACGAACGACGAGGCGCTGGCGAAGAAGTTCAACAGCGCCGTCTTCCCCGGCCTCCAGGGCGGGCCGCTGATGCACGTCATCGCCGCCAAGGCCGTGGCGTTCGGCGAGGCGCTGCGCCCCGAGTTCCGCGCCTACTCCAAGGCCGTGGTCGCCAACGCGCGGGCGCTGGCGGCGGAGCTGCGCGGCCAGGGCCTGGACATCGTCACCGGCGGCACGGACAACCACCTCGTCCTGGTGGACCTGCGGCCGAAGCGCCTCACCGGCAAGGCGGCGGAGGCGGCGCTGAACCGCGCGCACCTCACCTGCAACAAGAACGCCATTCCCTTCGACCCGGAGAAGCCGTTCGTGACCTCGGGCGTCCGCCTCGGCTCGCCCGCCGCCACCACGCGCGGCTTCGGCGAAGCGGAGTTCGGGGAGGTCGGGCGCTTGATCGGCGAGGTGCTGGACGGCCTGGCGCGCGCGAACTCCGCCGAGGGCAACACCGCCGCCGAGGCTTCGGTGAAGGCGCGCGTGCTGGAGCTGTGCGGGCGCTTCCCGATCTACCGGAACTGACCGAAGGACCGAAGGAGGAACCGGGATGCGCTGCCCCTATTGCGGTCGCGACGACACGCAGGTGAAGGACAGCCGCCCGGCCGAGGAAGGCGCGGCCATCCGCCGCCGCCGCTCCTGCCCCAACTGCCAAAGCCGCTTCACCACCTTCGAGCGGGTGCAGCTCCGCGAGATCACCGTCCTCAAGACGGACGGCCGCCGCGTCCCTTTCGACCGCGAGAAGCTCTCGCGCTCCATCCGCATCGCGCTCCGCAAGCGGCCGGTGGACGAGGACCGCGTGGAGCGCATCGTCAACGGCATCCAGCGCCGGTTGGAAACGGACGCTGAATCGGAGGTCACCTCGCGCCAGATCGGCGAGATCGTGATGGAGTCGCTGCGCGCGGTGGACCAGGTGGCCTACGTCCGCTTCGCCAGCGTGTACCGCAACTTCGGCGAAGCGAAGGACTTCCGGGCCTTCCTGGGCGAGCTGGAACCGGGCTGACGGCGCTCTTTGGCGCCGCGCCGACGGCGCCCCAAGTGGAAGGCATGTGGTCCGAAGCGGACACCGCGCACATGCGCGCCGCCCTGGCGCTCGCCAGCCGGGGCCTCGGCAGCACTTGGCCGAACCCCTCGGTCGGCTGCGTCCTCGTGCGCGGCGGGCGGGTGGTCGGGCGCGGCTGGACCCAGCCCGGCGGCCGCCCGCACGCCGAAACGGAGGCGCTCGCCCGCGCCGGGGAGGCCGCGCGCGGCGCCACGGCCTACGTCACCTTGGAGCCCTGCTCCCACTGGGGCCGCACGCCGCCTTGCTGCGACGCGCTGATCGCCGCCGGCGTGTCGCGCGTGGTCGCGGCGACCGGCGACCCCGACCCGAGGGTGGACGGGCGGGGGCTGCGCCGGCTCCGCGAAGCCGGGGTGGCCGTGGAGCAAGGGCTTCTGGAGGCCGAGGCCCGCGCCGTCATCGCCGGATTCGTGCGCCGCATCACGCGCGGCCTGCCCCTGGTCACGCTCAAGCTCGCCACCACCCTGGACGGGCGCATCGCCACCGCTTCCGGCGAAAGCCGCTGGATCACCGGCCCCGCGGCGCGGCGCCTGGCGCACGGGCTCCGCGCGAGCCACGACGCGGTCCTGGTCGGCAGCGGCACGGCGTTGGCGGACGACCCTGACCTCACCTGCCGCGTCCCCGGCATGGCACGGGTGCCGATCGCCCGGGTCGTGGCCGACACGCGGCTGCGGACGCCCCTCGGCGCGCGGTTGGTGCGGACCGCGCGGGACGCGCCCACCTGGATCGCCACCCGCACCGGGCAGAAGCCCGCGGCGCTGGCGCCCTTCCTCGAAGCCGGCGTCGAGGTCTTGCCCGTGCGGGCGAAGGAGGGCGGGCTGGACTTGGCCGCCTTGCTCGGCGCCCTGGCCCAACGGGGGGTGACGCGGGTGCTGGCCGAAGGCGGCGCCGGCATCGCCGCCGGCCTCCTGCGCGCCGGGCTGGTGGACCGGATCGCCTGGTTCCACGCCCCCGGCGTGATGGGCGGCGACGGATTGCCGGCCGTCCGGCCCTTGCCGCTGACAAGCCTCTCCGCAATGCCCAGATTCCGCCGGGTGGCCGGCCGCGCCGTGGGCGTCGACTGGTTCACCGAATTCGAACGCGAGGACAGCGAGCCGCCATGTTCACAGGGATCGTGACCGACCTCGGCACGGTGCGCGAGGTGCAGCCGATCGGCGGCGCGCATGACATGCGCTTGGTGATCGGCACCGCGCCCGCCTTCCTCGCCGAGCCGGCGCCGGCCGTGGTCGGCGCGTCCATCGCCTGCTCCGGCTGCTGCCTCACCGCGGTGCAGCTCGGCGGCGACTGGTTCGCGGTGGACGCCTCGGCCGAGACGCTCTCCAAGACCACGCTCGGCCGGGCGCGGGCGGGCAGCCGCGTCAACCTGGAGCGCTCGCTCCGCCTGGGCGACGAACTGGGCGGGCACCTCGTCTCGGGCCACGTGGACGGCGTGGCGGAGGTGCTGTCGGCCGCGCCGGAGAACGCCTCCGTGCGCTACCGATTCCGCCTCCCGCCCGGCCTGTCGCGCTTCGTGGCCGAGAAGGGCTCGATCAGCATAGACGGCGTGTCGCTCACGGTGAACGAGGTTGACGGCGACGCCTTCGGGGTCAACATCATCCCCCACACCGCCGCCGTGACGACCTTCGGCACTCTGCAACCGGGCTCCCTCGTGAACATCGAGATCGACACGCTGGCGCGCTACGTCGCCCGGTTGAAGGACACGGCATGAGCGCTTCCTCGACGGCCGAAGGGGTGATGGCGCAGCGCGTGGACTTCAGCGACTTCCTCTCGCCCACGGAGGAGTTGCTGGACGAGGCGCGGTCGGGGCGCATGTTCGTGCTGGTGGACGACGAGGACCGCGAGAACGAGGGCGACCTCGTCATCCCCGCCCAGTTCGCCACGCCCGAGGCCATCAACTTCATGGCCAAGCACGCGCGCGGGCTGATCTGCCTGGCGATGACGCGCGGGCGGGTGGAGAAGCTCGGCCTGCCGCTGATGGCGCAGGCGAACGGCACCCGGCACCAGACCGCCTTCACCGTCTCCATCGAGGCGCGGGAAGGCGTCACCACCGGCATCTCCGCCGCCGACCGCGCCCACACGGTCGCCGTCGCCATCAACGCCGAGACGGGCCGCGACGACATCGTGACCCCCGGCCACGTCTTCCCGCTGGTGGCGCGGGACGGCGGCACCCTGGTCCGCGCCGGCCACACGGAGGCGGCGGTGGACCTCGCGCGCCTCGCCGGCCTCAACCCGTCGGGCGTGATCTGCGAGATCATGAACGACGACGGCTCCATGGCGCGGATGCCGGACCTCGTCGCCTTCGCCCAGCGCCACGGCCTCAAGCTCGGCACCATCGCCGACCTGATCGGCCACCGCCG
>Ga0058700_1000691_pt1 | contig 10255 bp, 8 predicted proteins | sample AgamicAtAme_FD_71365 | JGI IMG/M metagenome (GOLD analysis project Ga0058700, IMG submission 71365) | Agave microbial communities from Guanajuato, Mexico - At.Am.e | ecosystem: Host-associated > Plants > Phyllosphere > Phylloplane/Leaf | place: Guanajuato, Mexico | collected 2012-06-07 | reverse complement strand
TCCTTGGCGCGGGCGATCTCCTCGGCCGACATGGACTCGAAGTCCATGCTCTGCAGCCGCTCGCGCTCGCTCACCGCTACGGCCATCTCCGTCGGCGGGCGCTCCTCGCCGGGGGGCGGCGGCTCCGGCGGCTGGGGCGGCGCGGAGTGCGCCTCGGCCAAGCGCCGGCTGCCGGGCGGCGGCTTGGCCCGCTCCTTCATGCCGTCGAGCATGGCCATGGCGGCCGCGTTGCGCGCGGCTTCGGGGTTGCTCCAATAAAGCAGGAAGGCTTGGTCGAAGAGGTCGAAGTGCTCGCGCCGCCGCACCATCGCCGCGCGCAGGGCCGCGTGCGCCTGCCGCCGGTTGTCGAGCGGGACGTGGGTGAGGGCCTCCATCGCCGCCAGGATTTCGTTGTGGCCGACCGGCAGCCCCGCCCGCCGCAGCAAGCGCCCGAAGCCCTGGACGTTCGCGCCCAACGCGCCGCCGCCCGCACCGCCCAAGCCGGAAAGGGCGGCGGCGGAGGCGAAGTCGCTCACGCCGCGGCCGCCTGCTTGGCTTCCGCGACCAGCCGCGCGGCCTCTGCGCCGCGCAGCTTGGCGATGTCGTCCTGGTACTTCAGCAGCACGCCGAGCGTCTCGTCCACCGGGCCGGACTCCAACTCGCGCGCGTCGAGCGCGGCCAGCGCCTGCGCCCAATCGATGGTCTCGGCCACGCCCGGCAGCTTGAAATAGTCGCCGCCGCGGAGCCGCTGCACGAAGCGCACCACCTCCGCGGAAAGCCGTTCCGGCAGCTCGGGCGCGCGCAGCGCCAGGATCGCCCGCTCCCGCGCCGCGTCGGGGTAGTCGACCCAGTGGTACAGGCAGCGCCGGCGGATGGCGTCGTGCACCTCCCGCGTGCGGTTGGAGGTGATGACCACGAGCGGCGGCACCTCTGCGCGGATCGTGCCCAGCTCGGGTACGGTGATCTGGAAGTCCGCGAGCAGTTCGAGGAGAAAGGCCTCGAACGGCTCGTCAGCGCGGTCCAGCTCGTCGATCAGCAGCACCGCCGGCCCGCCTTCGGAGCTGAGGGCGCGCAGCAGGGGCCGTTCTTGGAGGAAGCGCCGGTCGTAGATGCCGCGCTCGATGGCGGCGCGGTCGCTCTCGCCGGACGCTTCCGCCAAACGGATCGCCATGAGCTGGCGCGCGTGGTTCCACTCGTAGGCCGCGGCCGAGAGGTCCAGCCCGTCGTAGCATTGCAGCCGCACCAACCGGCGCGGGAGTTGCGCCGCCAGCACCTTGGCGATCTCGGTCTTGCCGGTGCCGGGCTCGCCTTCGAGGAACAGCGGCCTGCCCATGCGGAGCGCGAGGTGCGCGGTGGTCGCCAGCGACTGGTCCGCGACGTAGCCGCCCCGCGCCAGCAGGCGCCGCATGTCCTCGACGGAGGCCGGCGCCCCGGTCACAGGAACATCAGCGCGGCGATGAACAGCATGGCCGCCCCGCCGATCCAGAACTGCAACGGCAACCCGAATGGCTGCATCGTGGTCAGCAGCCGCAGCGGCCGCAGCGCCTCCGTGTCGACCGGGCGCGGGTTGGGCCGGTGCACCGGGCGGCCGGACGCGCTCGGCCCGTCGGCCCCGTGCTGCGTGAGCGGCCCGGCCGCTTCCGAGTGGGCCAGGTACTCGGTGTCGGTGTTGGTCTGCGGCCTCGCCACGCCATTGCCTCCGTTTGCCGAGGCACCAACGGCCGTGGCGGCCTCGGGTTGGGGCGCCGCCTCGCCCGGGGGCGGCGAAAAGTGTGCGGTGAAGCGGTTGAAGAACTGGTCGGACATCTGCTTGGCCGTGCTGTCGATCAGCCGCGCCCCGAGCTGCGCGATCTTGCCGCCCACCTGCGCTTTGACATTGTAGTTCAGCAACGTCTCCGTGGGGCTCGTCTCGGCGAGCGACACGTCCGCGCCGCCCTTGGCGAAGCCCATCGCCCCGCCGCTGCCCTCGCCGGAGATCGTGTAGCTAGCGGGCGGATTCAGGTTCTCCAGCTTGACCTTGCCGGTGAACTTGGCCGACATCGGGCCGAGCTTCACCGCGACCTTGGCCTTGAACCGGTCCTCGCCGTCCCGCTCCACGCTTTCGCAGCCGGGGATGGAGGCGCGCAGGACCTCGGGGTCGTTGAGGGCTTCCCAAACTTGCTGGCGCGGCGCGGGGATGCGCCGCTCGCCGGTCATTTCCATGGCTTGCTCCCGTTCGGTCATGGAGTTTAAGGGCCGGCCCTGGCCAGGGAAACCCGGGGGACCGGGACGGCCACCGCAGCCGCCGCAGCACCGAGGAGTTCCGCCATGCCCTACGTCGTAGCCGACGACCTGCCGACCGAGCCCGCCGGGGTGCGCTTCCGGCGCCTGCTCGACCGGCCGCAGATCCTCCAGATGCCCGGCGCCCACCTCGGCATCGCCGCGCTGCTGGCCAAGCGCGCCGGCTTCGAGGCGCTGTACCTGTCCGGGGCGGCGATGACTGCCACCATGGGGCTGCCGGACCTCGGCATGATCACGGTGGACGAGGTGTGCTTCCACATCCGGCAGGTCTCGCGCGCCGCCGGGCTGCCCATGCTGGTGGACGGGGACACGGGCTACGGCGAGGCGCTCAACGTCATGCACATGGTGCGCTCCTTCGAGGAGGCCGGCGCCAGCGCGGTCCACCTGGAGGACCAGCTCCTGCCCAAGAAGTGCGGGCACCTCAACGACAAGAAGCTCGCCGACGCCCGAGACATGGCGGCGAAGGTGGCGGCGGCGCGCAAGGCCCGGCGCCATCTCCAGATCATCGCCCGCACGGACGCGGCGGCAAGCGAGGGCATGGACGGCGCGGTGGCGCGCGCGCAGCTCTACCTGGAGGCCGGCGCCGACGCGATCTTCCCGGAAGCCTTGCACGACGCGGAGATGTTCCGGGAGTTCGCGCGGCGGATGCCCGGCGTGAAGCTGCTCGCCAACATGACGGAGTTCGGCCGCACGCCCTTCTTCACCGCCGCCGAATTTGAGGCGATGGGCTACGCCATGGTGATCTGGCCCGTCTCCCACCTGCGGGTCGCCGCGCGCGCCATGGAAGAACTTTACGCCGCGATTCGCAGCGACGGCGGGACGCAAAACAAGGTGGACCGGATGCAGACCCGGGCCGAGCTCTACGCCACCATCGACTACGCGGCCTACGAGGCGCTCGACGCCACGCTGGTCAAAACCGTGGTGCCGGCCGGGATGCCGCAGCGGGGTTAGGGGAGGCCCCCCCCCGTTCTCAGACGGGCTCCGCCTCGTCCACGGCGTCGATGATCGGTGGGCGGGGCGCCTGCGCCCACAGGCGGCGATACGCGTCGAGCGGCAACAGGACAAATGCGTCGGAGCCGCCGCGGGTGAGCACGACCGGCCCGCCGGCCGCGACGTCCATGAGGCTCGGCACCGACTCCTCCAGCGCGCCCATGTCCGCGCGGGGCAACCCTTCCAAACCGGGCGCGGCTTCGGCGTCCGGCGGGGTCGAAGGGATCGCTTCGTCCCCCGTGCTCAGTTCAGGTTCCCACGTTCAGTATCTGGACGCGGCGGTTGCGGGGCTCCGCCGTGCCGTCGGGCGTCTGCACGAGCAACTGGGTCTCGCCTAGGCCCGCGGCCTCCAGGCGGGACGCGGCGACGCCATGCCGGCTCACGAGGTACTCGCGGACCGTGGCGGCCCGGCGCTCCGACAAGGCGAGGTTGATCGGCGCTTCTCCCACTGTGTCCGTGTGCCCCTCGATCTTGAAGCGGTAACGCGCGAGTTCGGGAGAGTTCAGCGCGCGCGCCAGCGCGTCGAGCGTCTTTTCCGCCTCGGCCGTCAACCCCGCCGACCCGGACTGGAACGGCAGCGCCAGCGCCGCCGCGGCCGTGCCTTCGGGTGCGGTGGTGCGGTCGCTCGCCGCCGACTCCGCCGGGGCCGGGCGCGCCCTGGAACTGCTGGGGGCCGTAGTCGAGAACGATGGCTCGGCCGGAGGCGGGGCGCGGTCGGCGGGCGGGCGCAGCATTTCGATCAGACGAGCAAGCTCCGGCACCTCGGTGGCCACGGATCGATCAAGGGTTGCGAGGCAAAGCGCGCCCGCGACCGCGAGGATGATCTTCCGTGACCCGTGCATCGACCACCAACTCCCGCTAAGCCGCCGGCCGGCACCTTTAGCATAAACAAGATTGCTGAAACAAACTAATAAGTTGTAAACGCGGGTGGCCCTGCTGGTTTGACGCGGTGCGCGGCTCACCGGATGGTGCGGGCGCCTCGGGAGGACAACTGCATGGCCGAAAGGCTCTTCGACTCGTCGGACCTGGAAGCGCTGCGCCGCTGGGACACGCCGACGATCTGCAACGCGCTCGAGATCGTGGCGCCCGCGCGCCGCGGCCGCGGCTTCACCCTGAAGCCTTTCACCGCCGCTGACCCGGCGCTGCCCCCGATCTGCGGATTGGCGCGGACGGGGCGGATACGCGCGGCCGCGCCGTCCGGACGGACCAAGGAAGAGGACCGCGCCGCCCGGATCGGCTGGTACGAGTACGTCGCCGCGTCCGACCTCCCGACCGTCGTGGTGCTGGAAGACCTGGACGAAACGCCGGGCATCGGCGCCTTCTGGGGCGAGGTGAACACCAACGTCCACAAGGGCCTCGGCGTCCTCGGCTGCGTCACCAGCGGCTCGTTCCGCGACCTCGACATGCTCGCGCCGGGCTTCCAGATCATCGGCGGCGCGGTGAACCCGTCGCACGCCCACGTCCACGTCGTGGACCACGGCGGCGAGGTTTCCGTGCACGGGATGCCTTGCGCGCACGACGACGTGGTCCACGCGGACCGGCACGGGGCGGTGGTGATCCCGGCCGACGCGGTGCGGGCGATCCCGGCGGCGATCGACCTGATCTCGCGCCGCGAGAAGGTCGTCCTCGACATGTGCAAGCGCAGCGACTTCAACATCGCCGCGCTGCGGGAAGCGCTCTCGAAAGCCGACGAGATCCACTGACCCGTGCGCCGACGCCGGCAACGCGGAGCCGCCTCTCGGCGGAATGAGGGGCGCTTGGATGGGGCGTGAGGCGGCTAACGAGGGGCCGCCAGCGCCCGCTTCGCCACCTCAGCGAGCCACGCGCTCGCCGTTGGCAGGATCTCGTCGTTGAAGTCGTAGCTGGGGTTGTGCAGCTCCCGTCCGCCTTCGGCGCTTCCGTTGCCGATCCATACGAAAGCGCCCGGCACTTCCTTGGCGAACCACGAGAAGTCCTCGCCCGTCATCGCCGGAGGCAAGTCGCGCCGGAGCGCCGCCACCGCTCCCGCCGCCTCGGCGGCCAAGTCTCGCTCGGCCGGGTGGTTCGCGGTCACGGGGACGCCGCGGTGGACGGACGCCTCCGCACGGAGGCCGTAAGTGGCCGCCACGCCGTCGGCCACGCGGTTGAGCCCCTCCTCCAGCGCGTCGCCGGTCAGGTCGCGGAGGTACCGCATGGTGCCTTTGAGAACGGCCCGCTGCGGTACTTGGTTCTGTGCCTCGCCCGCTTCCGCGATGGTCACGCTCACCACGGCCGCGTCCAGCGGGTCGATGTTGCGGGCCACCAGCGACTGCAGCGCCACGATGCAGTGGCCCGCGCCCAGCATGGGGTCGCGCGTCAGGTGCGGCAGGGCGGCGTGGCCGGCGTGGCCCTTGAAGGCGATCTCGAACCGGGCGCCGGCGGCCATCACCGGGCCTTCGTGCACGGCGACCGTCCCCGCCGCGAGGCCCGGCCAATTGTGCCAACCGAAGATGCGCTCCATCGGGAATCGCGCGAACAGGCCGTCGGCGATCATCGCCCGTGCCCCGCCGCCGCCTTCCTCCGCCGGCTGGAACACCAGCCGCACCGTGCCTGACCAGCTCGGGTCGGCCTTCAAAAGCGCGGCTGCGCCGAGCAGGGCCGTTGTGTGGCCGTCGTGGCCGCAAGCGTGCATGACGCCGGGCACGGTGGACCGGTGGGGCAAATCCGGGTTCAGCTCTCGGATCGGGAGCGCGTCCATGTCGGCCCGCAGCCCCACCGAGCGGTTGGAGGAGCGGTCGCCGCTTTGGCCGTGTATCGTCGCCACCAAGCCGTGGCCACCGATCCCGCCCTCCACAGCGACGCCCATCTCGCCCAGCTTCTGGCGTACAAAGGCCGCGGTCTCCTCCTCGTGCAACGTGAGGCCGGGGCGCGCGTGGAGGTGGCGGCGCCAGCGGGTCAGTTCGGCGGGAGACACGTCCATGGGCGGGAGGCTAATGTGCGCCCCTCCCGATGACCACCATCCTACAACGGGAACTTCAGGCCGTGAGGTGCTTTTCGATCCGTGTTGCGAACTGGAAAGATTCTGGGTTTCTGCTTGTGCCTGCTCGTGGCGACGGCGTCGTCGCAAGAGCCCCCGGCGGAGCCCGCAGCCCTGAAGTACACGGCGGAGATCCGACAAACGGGTGACGGGCGCTTGGACACGGCGCTCCGAGACGTTTCTCAGTTGGTGCAGCTACAGGACAAGTCACCCACCAGCGCCCTCGGCGTGCTCAATCGCGCGCGCGCCGACCGCGACCGCTTCTCGCAAGCCCTGGAGTCGGAGGGGTACTGGGGCGGCGCGGTCCGCGTGACCGTGGCGGATGTGCCGCTGGACGCGCCCGAGATCGCCGAACGGCTGGAGCGCGTCGGCGAAGGCCCGGTGCCGGTCGTGGTGGCCGTCGAGAAGGGCGAAGCGTACAGGATCGCCAGCGTTTCGGTGCGGTCGGAGACGCCCGAAGGCGCCCCGGCCGTCGCCGCCGCGGCCCAGGATCTCGGCCTGCGCGTCGGCGACCCGGCGCGGGCCGAACCCGTGCTGTCGGCCGAGCGCCGGTTGCTGGACCGCCTGCTGGCGGCGGGCCACCCCTTGGCGGTCGTGGCCGGCCGCGAAGCCGTCGTCAACCACGACCGGCGGCAGATGGACGTGGCCTGGCGCTTGGCGCCTGGACCCTTCGCCCGCTTCGCCGCGCCCACGGTGGAGGGCGCGGAGCGCGTCAGTACGGGCTTCGTCGAACGGTACGCCGCCGGCCGCCTGGAGAACGAGCCCTACAGCCCCGACCGGCTGGAGCGCGCGCGGCGCAGCATTCTGGCGCTCGGTCCGTTCGCTTCCGTGCGCGCCCGCGCGGCCGACCGGCTCGACGGGTCGGGGCGCCTGCCCACCGCGTTCACCGTGGCGGAGCGGGCCCGGCACGCGATCGGCTTCAGCGCCGCCTATGAGACCAACTACGGCCCGTCGGTGCGCGCCTATTGGGAACACCGCAACCTCCTCGGCGGCGCGCAGCGCCTTCGGGCGGAGGTGGAGGTCGCGCGCATCGGGACCGGTGGCTCCGTCACCGAAATGACGTACCGCGGCGGCGTCACCTACCGCGACCCCGGCCTGTTCGGCCGCGACCTGACGCTGGTGGTGAGCCTGTTCGCGCTGCGCGAACGCCTGGAAGCCTACGACCGGGACGCCCTCACCGGTTCCGTCCTGTTCGAGCAGCGCTTTTCGGAGCGCTTGAGCGCCTTCGCCGGCCCGACGGCCGACTTCGGTCGCAGCGGCCCGCCCGACGGGAACCTCAGCCCCTACCAGATAGCCGGGCTGACCTTCGGCGGCCGCTACGACGGCACGGACAGTTTGCTCGACCCGTCGCAGGGCTGGCGGGTGAACGGCGCCGTCACGCCGGCCTGGAGCTTCTCCACCAGCGCGCCCTTCGCGCCCTTGCGGCTGACGGGTAGCACCTACTGGGACGTGTTCGGCAACCGGCGCAGCATCCTCGCCGCCCGAGGCACCTACGGGTCGCTGCTGGGCGCGGAGCTGAACGACGTGCCCCGCCACATGCGCTTCTACGCCGGCGGCGGCGGCTCGGTGCGGGGCTACGACTACCAGTCCATCGGCCCGCGCGACGCGCGCGGCCGGCCCTCCGGCGGCGGCAGCCTGTTGGAAGCCAGCCTGGAGTGGCGACAGCGTGTCTGGGGCGATATCGGCGCGGTTGGCTTCGTGGACGCCGGCAGCGTCGGCACCAGCTCCGCAGCGGAGTTCTCCGACCTGCGCGTCGGTGCCGGCGTCGGCCTCCGCTACCACACGCCCATCGGCCCGGTCCGTGCGGACGTGGCGGTGCCGCTGGTGAAGCAACGGGGCTCGTCCAGCTTCGGGTTGTACGTCGGCATCGGGCAGGCGTTCTGACGGCCATGCGTTGGCTCCGCTGGGCGCTCGCCTTGCTGCTCGTCCTCCTCACGTTGCCGGTGCTCGCCGTTGTGGGCCTGCTGGCCTGGGCGAACACCGAGGGCGGCCAAGCACGACTGGCAGCGCTCGCCTCGGCGCAGGTTCCCGGGCTTACGATCGAGGGCCTGCGCGGGCCGCTTCCCTCCAAGGCGGGCGCCTCGCGCATCACGATGGCCGACGCTGACGGCGTTTGGTTGACGATGGAGGACGCGCGCTTCGCGCTCGACTTCTCGGCCCTGCGGCGCCGGGAGTTGCGGATCGAGGCCGTCGAGGCGTCCAGGATCGAGATCAGCCGTCCGCCGCTCCCCGCGCCGGACTCGCCGCCACCCGCGCCGCGGGCGCCCTCCGACGGGGTGCTGCCGCGCCTGCCCGAGCTGCCGGTGTCGATCGCGCTCGACCGGCTGGCGATCGGGAGGCTGGAGATCGGCGAACCGGTCGCCGGCACGGCCGCGGCGTTCTCCGTCCTCGCCGACGCGCGCCTCGGCGACGGCACGCTGCGGGCCGACTTGGACATGCGACGCCTCGACGCGGAAGGCAGCGTGGCGCTCGACCTGCGCCTTTCGCCCGCAGAAGACCGGCTGCACGCGAAGGCGTCGGTGCGGGAAGGCCCCGGCGGCGTTGTGCCGACGCTGCTGAAACAGGCTGGGCAGCCGTTCGAACTCGACCTCGCCTTGGACGGGCCGGCTTCCGGCGCCGCGCTCGACTTGCGGGCGAGCCTCGGCCCGGACCTCGCGCTGACGGTCGGCGGCGAGGTGCGCGCCGCGCCCGACGGCGCGGCCGGCGCGACCTTGGACGGCAAGGCACGCGTCAAGGCGCTGCTGCCGCCGGACGCGGCGCCGCTCGCGGAGGAAGCGGATTTTTCCCTGCGCGCGGACCTCGGCGCCGACCGGCGCGTGGCCGTGGACCGACTGGTTGTGCGCGTGCCGGCCGGGGCGCTCTCGGCGACCGGGCAGGCGAATCTCTCGACGGAGGCCCTCGACCTCCGACTGGCGCTGAACCTGTCCGAGGCCGAACGTTTCCGCCCGCTCGTGCCCGAAACCGTGGCGTGGCGCGCGATCGGCGCCGAGGCGCGAATCGGCGGCACCTTCGCGGAGCCGAGCTTGGACCTGCAGGTGCGCCCCGACGCGCTTTCCACCGGCACGCCGCAGGCGGACGCGCTGCTCGGCCCGGCGCCCCGAATCACGGTGCGAGCCGCGCTGCCGGGCCCGCGTTTCGACGCCAGCCTGGACGGCGCGGCGGTGGCCTTCACGGCGAAGGGCAGCGTCGCCGAGGCGATATCGGTGGACGCCAGATTGTCGGTGCCCGATCTAGGCGTCCTCGGCGCCGGCTCCGAAGGCGCGTTGGAGGTGGACCTCCACGCCGAAGGGCCAAGGGCCGACCCCGACATCTCGCTGCAAGCGCGCTCCGGCCGCATCGAGGCCGGGGGGAGGGCGCTGGAACGGTTGGTCCTGAACGCCAACGTGAAACGGCCGATCTCGGCGCCGACGGTCGACGCCAACGCCGCCGGCGAGATCGAGGGATTGCCGATCTCCCTCGCAGTGCGCGGCCGGCCGGACGGCCAGGTGCTGCAACTTGAGGAGGGCACCGCGCAGCTCGGCCCGGCGCGGCTGGTCGTCAACGGCCGTTTCGACACGGCCGCGACGGTGTTCGAGGGGACGGCCCGCCTGGAGGCGTCCGACTTGGCGCCGCTCGGGCGCCTAGCGGGCCAGACCGGCCTCGCCGGGCGCCTCGTCATGGAAGCGACGCTCGACCGCGCGCCGGACGGCGAGCAGGCCTTCGACGTGCGGCTGGACGCGCCGCGTCTCGTCTACGCCGGCAACGACGGCACGCTCCGCGCGACGGCCAAGGGCACGCCTTCGGCGCTGGAATGGACGGTGCAAGGCCGCGCGACGGAAGGGAGCGTTTCGGGCCGCGGCAAGGTCTCCGTGCCGGAGAACGGCGGGCGCCGGCTGGACCTGGAAGCGCTGGAAGCCCAGGGGCTGGGCGAAACGCTGCGCCTCGTCTCGCCTGCCCAAGTCGTGCTGGACGCCGACGGCGGCGTGCGCCTGCCGGGGCTGGCGGTGGCGCTCGGGCGCGGCGGGCGCTTGC
>Ga0058700_1000681_pt1 | contig 10412 bp, 11 predicted proteins | sample AgamicAtAme_FD_71365 | JGI IMG/M metagenome (GOLD analysis project Ga0058700, IMG submission 71365) | Agave microbial communities from Guanajuato, Mexico - At.Am.e | ecosystem: Host-associated > Plants > Phyllosphere > Phylloplane/Leaf | place: Guanajuato, Mexico | collected 2012-06-07 | reverse complement strand
TCCACGGAGAACTCGGCGACCGTGGCGTCCGACTCGCCGGTCATCCGCAGCCCCTCGATCCGCAGCGCGTCGAGCCGCACCATGTCCGGCCGGAATTCCGTGCCGGCGGGCGGGCGCTGGACGGAAAGGCCCGCGAGCCGCATCCGCGCGATCGTGGCGCTGTTCCGCCGGTCCCGCATGGACACGGCGCGGGCGGTGGCCTCCGCCACGCCGTCGTCCCGCAGCCCGTCGAGCGTCAGTTCCTCCATGGCGACGCGCCGCCCGCGCCCGTCCATGGACACGCCGAGGAGCCGGACGCTGCCGCGGGCGGGGTCGAGGCTCTCCGCGGAACGGTAGGTTAGGGTCGTTTCCGGCCCGAGCAGCGCCCTCAACCGGGCCACCGCCGCCGGCTCGTTCGCCGGGGGAGGCGCTGGCGTCGCCTGCGGCGCGTTGGGGGCCGCGCGCCGCTGCGGCGGCGCCGGCCGGGGCGGCGGCGCGGGGGAAGCGTCGGGCGCGGCCGGGGGCGGAGCGACGAACTTGTCGGCCGGAGGCGCGGAGAATTTGTCGGGCCCGGCTTCGCCAGCGGCGGGGGGCTTCACCTGGGCCGAGGCGGGTCCGCACGCGAGCAGGACCGCCAGCAGCGCCAAGCGTCCGAGCCGTTCCATGCGCATCCTTGCCCCTGCCCCGGTTGCCCCCGTCGCGGCGGCATTGTTATGGCATCCGCGCCCCGCCGCCAGTGCGAGGGGGCACCCTGGCGGGGACGCCCGGCGCCGCCCATGTCCAAGCGCATGAGCAACCTGCCCGCCAAGCCGGCCTCCGCCGCCGTTTCGGCCTTTCTCCGGCAGGTGGAGAACATGCCCAAGGTGCGGCCCGCGAGCGGCCGCCGCGGGCGCCTCCTCTTCGCCATGGACGCCACCGCGTCCCGACAGCCCACCTGGGACCGCGCCTGCCACCTGCAGGCGGAGATGTTCGCCGCCACGCGCGACCTCGGCGGACTGGAGGTCCAGCTCGCCTACTACCGCGGCTTCAAGGAGTTCGCGGCGACGCCGTTCCTGTCTGACGCCGCCGAACTCACGCGCCGCATGGCCGGCGTGCGGTGCCTCGGCGGGCTGACCCAGATCGGCCGGGTGCTGGAGCACGCGCTGGACACGACCGTGCGCGACCGCGTCCACGCGCTGATCTTCGTGGGCGACGCGGTGGAGGAGCCGGTGGACCCGCTCTGCCACGGCGCCGGGCAGCTCGGCCTGCGCGGCCTGCCGGTGTTCGCCTTCCACGAGGGCGGCGACCCCAAGGCGGCGAACGCCTTCCGCCAGATCGCGCAGCTCTCGGGCGGCGCCTACGCGCCCTTCGACGCCGCCAGCGCCGCCACCCTGCGCGACCTCCTGCGCGCGGTCGCGGTCTACGCCGCCGGAGGGCGCGACGCGCTCACCCGGCTGCCCGGCGGCGCGGCGCGGAGCATCGCCGGGCAACTGCCCGCGCCGAAGGGGTAGCGGCCGTGGTCTGGGTCGCGCTGGGCGCCGGCGGGCTGATCTTCTGCCTGTGGCTGCTGCGCCTGTTGGCGACCGCGCCCGTCGCGTCGCTCCGGCAGGGCATCCTCTGGTCCGGCGGCTTGGCGGGCGCCGGGCTCGTCGTGCTCATGGTGGTCAGCGGGCGCGCGCCGCAGGCGGTGGGCGCGCTCGGCCTGCTGGCGCCCTTCGCGTGGCGCTGGTGGCAGAACCGGCGCGCGGCGCGGCGCTTCGGCGCGGGCGCCAATTCCTCGACGGGCGGCGACAACAACGAGAGCCGGGTCGAGACGGCCACGCTGGAGATGCGCCTCGACCACCGCACGGGCCAGATGAGCGGCCGGGTCCGGGGCGGCGCGCAGGCCGGGCGCGAACTGGCGGAGTTGTCGCTCGCCGAGTTGCTGGCGCTCCTCGGTGCCTGCCGCGCCGACGACCCGGACAGCGTGCCCCTGTTGGAAGCGTGGCTCGACCGCGCCGATCCGGACTGGCGGCACGGCGCGGGTGAGGACGGCCGGGCCGGCGGGGCGCGTTCGACTGCCGGCGCCGGGCCGATGACCCGGCAGGAGGCGCTCGCCGTGCTCGGCTTGGCGGAAGGCGCCTCGGAGGCGGAGATCCGCGCCGCGCACCGCCGCTTGATGCGCACGGCGCACCCGGACGGCGGCGGCAGCGACTGGCTCGCGGCGCGGGTCAACGAAGCGCGGGACGTGCTGCTGCCCTGATCCGCGCGCCCAGGGTCCCAAGGGGCGCTACGCCCTCCGCCGGTAGTGCGCCGTCATGAACCGGCTCCAGGCGCCGTCCTCGCCCCGGACCTGCGACGTCAGCACGCGGTGGTCGGCGTCCATGAACTCCGTGACGTCCCGGTACGTCGCCATCTTCCCGTCGCCGGAGAAGGCCGGGCCTTCGGCTTCGAGGGTGAGCACCTTGCCCTCGGCATCCAGCCAGCCGTCGTACACCCAGAGGTGCGCCATCATCGAGCCGGTCCACGTGCCCACGAAGCGCTTCGTCCGCGGGTCGAAGCCCACGGTCAGCAGCGTGGTCGCGGGACCGCCGCCGGGGCATTCGCCCTGCCCTTCCCCGACCACCCAAAAGCCGCCGAGCGACCGGACGCTCTCCGTGCCACTCGATTTCACCGGCGGTTGGCCGGGCGCCATGACGGCCTCGGCCTCGTAGGTCCACTCGCCGAGGAACCGTTCCAGCCAGCGGTGTTCCTGTTGCGGTTCGGCCATCATGCGTTTCTCCTTTTCGACGTTCTCGATACGCCTTTCAGGTGTTGTCGCAGCCGCACCCGGCCGCGGCCTCGCGCGGGACCGCGTCGTACTCGTCGTGCAGGCGCACCCAATCCATGATGCGCGCCTCGTTGCGGCCCTTGGGCGCGAGGTCGAGCCAGTTGAAGGCGCCGCTGAGGAGCTCCGCGCCGCGGGCGTAGGTCGAGTAGGTGTGGAACACGTCGCCGTTCTCCGCCTTGGCGAACACAGACGCGCCGTGCAGGTCTTCGGCGGCGTAGGGCGACGTCCCGTGGTTGTACCCCACGTCGCCGCCGGCGACCTGCTCGGGCGTGAAGGACACGCCGAAGTCCCGGTGGAAGTCGCCGCCGCCCGACGAGGCCCAACGAAACCGCCAGCCCATGCGCGCCTTCACGCGCTCTATCTGCGCGAGCGGCGCCCGCGACACGGCGGCGAAGGACAGGTCGGCGTGCTCGAAGTGCATCCGGGCCGCGTCCACGTGGTCGGCCAGGAAGGCGCAGCCGTCGCAGATGTGCTCGGAGCCGGGCGCGAGCATGAAGTGGTAGACGGCGAGCTGGCTCCGGCCGTCGAACAGGTCGGCCAGCGTCGCGCTCCCCGCCGGCGTGTCGAACACGTAGCGCTTCTCCACCTTGACCCACGGCAGCGCCCGCCGCTCCGCGCGCAAGCGGTCGAGCGCCCGCGTCATCTCCTTTTCCTTCGCCAGCAGAGCCTTGCGCGCGGCGAGCCACTCGTCGCGGGAAACGATCGCGTTCGTTCGCATCCGCCGGTTCCTCCTTGCGTCCGGCGTGCCCGCTTAGCCGACGGCCTCGCCGGCGAAGCGCGCCGCGAGCCGTTGGAGGGACTCCGTCCAGCCGCGCCGGTGGCGGGTGGCCGTGTCCGCGTCGGCGAAGCGGTCATGCGTCAGAGCGAGTTCGGTGCCTTCCGGCACGGGCCGGAACTCGACGGTGACGCGCGACTCGCGCCCGGGCGGCGCGTCCGCCCAGTTCCAGGTGAACACCAGCTTCCGCTCGGGCTCCACGGCGGTGTAGGCGCCCGAAACCTCGTGCCGCGCGCCGTTGTCTTCCACCAGCACCACCCGGAAGCGTCCGCCCACGCGCGCTTCGACGTCCGCGCTCTCGACGCGGGTGTGCCGCGGCCCCCACCACCGCGCGAGCGCCTCCGGCCGCGTCCAGGCGGCGTAGACCCGCGCCGGGCTCGCGCCGAAGCGGCGGACCAGGTGGAGGACGGGGGCGTCCGGCATCTCCGGCTACGCCTCGACGCCGATCATCCAGGACACGCCGAAGCGGTCGGCCACCATGCCGAAGCGCGGCGACCAGAAGGTCTTGCCGATCGGCATCTGCACCTGCCCGCCTTCCGCGAGCGCGGCGAAGAACCGGTCCGCCGTTGCTTCGTCCGGCACCGAGAGCGACAGCGACACGCCCGCGAAGCTCGGCGCACCTCCGCAGCGTCCGTCGCTCGCCATCACCTCGGCGCCGCCGACGCGGAAGCTCGCGTGCATGATCTTGTTCCCGGCCCCCGGCGGAATCATCCCGGGCGGAAGCGGGTCGGGGCTGTCATCGAAGCGCATGAGCATCAGCACCTCGGCGCCGAGCGCTTCGCGGTAGAAGCCGAGCGCCTCCTCCGCGTGGCCTTCGAAGAACAGGTAGGGCTGGACCTTCATGGCTCTTCCTCCGTGCTTTGTTCCACCGCCTCGCGCAGGTACTCGTCCAGCCGGTCGAGGCTCTCGTCCCAGAAGCGGCGGTAGTCTTCGAGCCACCGCGCGACCTCCCCGAGCGGCGCCCCGTCCAGCCGGCGCGGCCGCCACTGCGCCTCGCGCCCGCGCGACACGAGGCCGGCGCGCTCCAGCACCTTCAGGTGCTTGGAGATCGCCGGCAGGCTCATGGCGAAGGGCCCGGCCAGTTCCGTCACCGACGCTTCGCCCTCGGCGAGCCGGGCGAGGATCGCCCTCCGCGTCGGGTCGGCGAGGGCCGAGAAGGTGGCGCTGAGGCGGTCGGGCGGCACGGGGATGCTGGACCATCCGGTTAAATAACCGATTGGTTAAGTACAAGCTTCGCCGGCGCGGTTCAAGCTTCCTTTCGGGCGGCCGCAATTCCGCCGCGACCTCCGTGTCAAACCCCGGCCAGCGCACGCGCGTTCGCCTTGCTCCGGACCGGCCGCGCGTGGCACTTCTCGCCCCAGGAACGCCGCGCCGGCATGGGCCGCCGCGGCTTCACCCCCGCCAGGAGGCTCCGTGTCAGCCCTCAAGCCGCTCAAGAAGGCCGTCCTGCCCGTCGCCGGCCTCGGCACCCGCTTCCTCCCCGCCACCAAAGCGTTGGCGAAGGAGATGCTGCCGGTGGTGGACAAGCCGCTGATCCAGTACGCCGTCGAGGAGGCGCGCTCCGCCGGGATTGAGCAGTTCTGCTTCATCACCGGCCGCGGCAAGACCTCCATCGTCGAGCACTTCGACGTCGCCTACGAGCTGGAGCGCACCCTGGAGGAGCGCGGCAAGACCAAGGAGCTGGCCGATCTGCGCGCCCAGGCGCTGGAGCCCGGCTCGCTCGCCACCGTGCGACAGCAGGTGCCGATGGGCCTCGGCCACGCCATCTGGTGCGCCCGCGCCTTCATCGGCGACGACCCCTTCGCCATCCTGCTGCCCGACGACCTGATGCTGTGCGACATCCCCGCCACCAAGCAGCTCGCGGACGCCTACCGCGAGACCGGCGGCAACGTGGTGGCGATCGAGGAGGTGCCGCGGGAGCGCGTGAACAAGTACGGCGTGCTGGACGTGGCCGAGGACAAGGGGCGCCTCGTCTCGGTCAAGGGCCTCGTCGAGAAGCCGCCGGTGGACAAGGCGCCGTCCAACCTCACGGTCATCGGCCGCTACGTGCTGATGCCGGAGGTGATCGAGCACCTGTCCCGCATGGAGCGCGGCGCCGGCGGAGAGGTGCAGCTCACGGACGGGATGGCGAGCCTGATCGGCAAGCAGCCCTTCCACGGCCTCCGCTACGAGGGCCGGCGCTTCGACTGCGGCGACAAGGCCGGCTTCCTTGAGGCGCAGATCGCCTTCGCGCTGAAGCGGCCCGACATGGCGCCGGCCATGCGCGAGATCTTGAAGCGCTACGGCTGACACCGGCGGGGCGCCCGCGGCGCGGACGGCCATGCCGGACGCCGGCCGCGGCCGTGCCGCGGCCCGCCCCCGGCGCCCCCCAGGCTTCCGCCACAACTCCATCGGCCGCCCTTGAACCGCGGCGGCAGAGAGCCGAGGACCACCCGATGACCGTGTTCAACCACCGCTTCAATCCCACCGTGCTCCGCGAGTACGACATCCGCGGCATCGTCGGCGACACGCTGAAGCCGGAGGACGCCTTCGCCATCGGTCGCTGCTTCGGCTCGGTCATCGTGCGGAACGGCGGGTCCAAGGTGGCGGTGGGCTACGACGGCCGCCTGTCCTCCCCCGACATGGAGCCGCAGCTCGTGGCCGGCCTGCGCGCCTGCGGGCTGGAGGTGCTGCGCGTCGGCCTCGTCGCGACGCCCATGCTCTACTACGCGGCCTACGCGCTGGAGGCGGACGGCGCCGCGATGGTGACGGGCAGCCACAACCCGCCCGACTACAACGGCTTCAAGATGATGCTCGGCAAGAAGCCTTTCTTCGGCGCGCAGATCCAGGAGATCGGCCGCATGGCCGCCGAGGGCGACGTGGTGCCGGTGGCGACCGAGGGCAGCGACCGGCAGGTGGACATCGCCGACCGCTACTTGGAGCGCGTGCTGCGCGACTACGACGGCGGGGACCGCAAGCTCCGCGTGGTGTGGGACCCGGGCAACGGCTCCGGCTGCGACATAACCAAGGCGCTGGCGGGGAAGCTGCCGGGCGAGCACTTCGTCATCAACGGAATGGTGGACGGCACCTTCCCCAACCACCACCCGGACCCGACGGTGCCGAAGAACCTCGAACAGCTCATCGAGGAGGTCGCGCAGCAGAAGGCCGATCTCGGCATCGCCTTCGACGGCGACGCGGACCGCATCGGCGTGGTGGACGACGAGGGCCACGTCCTGTTCGGCGACCAGCTCATGGTGGTGCTGTCGCGCGACGTGCTGAAGTCGAAGCCCGGCAGCACCATCATCGCCGACGTGAAGGCGAGCCAGGTGCTGTTCGACGAGATCGCCAAGGCCGGCGGCCAGCCGCTGATGTGGAAGACCGGCCACTCGCTCATCAAGGCCAAGATGGCCGAGACCGGCTCGCCGCTCGCGGGCGAGATGTCCGGGCACATCTTCTTCGCCGACAAGTGGTACGGCTTCGACGACGCGCCCTACTCCGCCGTGCGCCTGCTCGGCATCGTGGCCCGCATGGACGGGCCGCTCTCCGCCGTGCGCGCCGCCTTGCCGCAGGTCATCAACACGCCGGAGCTGCGCTTCAACTGCGCCGAGGACCGCAAGTTCGCCGTGGTGCGCGAGGTGAAGGACCGCTTGGCCGCCGAGGGCGCCAAGGTGCAGGACGTGGACGGCGTGCGCGTGCTGACGGACGACGGCTGGTGGCTGCTCCGCGCCTCCAACACCCAGGCCGTGCTGGTGGCGCGGGCGGAAGCGAGCAGCGAGGCCGGGCTGGAGCGCCTCAAGGCGCACCTCTCCGCGCAGTTGCAGGCGAGCGGCTTGGCGGCCCCGGACTTCTCCGGGGAAAACGCCGGCCACTGACCGGCCCCGCTCCGGGGCGGAGACCGGAGCCGATCACGTTCGGGCTGGCGCTCCGAACGGAACGACCGCCGACGCGATAACGGTTCCCTGCCGTTCCGAAAGCGCCGGCGCGCGGTTTGGGGAGGCGCCTCAGCGGCGCCGCCCCGGCCTGCCGCCGCTCGCCGAAGAGACGGCTCCAACTCCGGCAACGGGAGCCGCCCGGTTCGGCGCGATGGACGAAAACAGCCGCAGCGAACCCGCGCCCTCGCGCGGTCGTCCGTGAAGAAGGTGACAGCCGATCCGGAGGCGCCAGGCCGTCGCCCGTCCGCTCCCGGGCGGGGCGCGGCGGGCCGAGCGGTGCGGCGCCCCATCGCGCGGCGGAGCTGCGGCGCGCTGCTCCTGGGGCTGCCGGCGCTCGCCGCCTGCGCGAGCGTGCCCGAGTTGCCGGCGGCCGCGACGGGCGGCGCGGACGGGGGCGCTCCGCTCCTGCGGGAAGCCATGGACAGCGCGCCGGCGCTCCCCGGCAACACCGCCGCGATCCTGTTCGGCGGCAGGCGGGTGTTCGCGGCGCTGTTCCGCGCCATCGAGGCGGCGCGGGACCACGTGAACCTCGAATTCTACATCTTGCAGGACGTGGGCAACCCCGGCGGCGCCGGGCCGTCGCTGTTCGACCTGCTGCGCGCGAAGCTGGCCCAGGGCGTCGCCGTCACGATCATTTACGACAGCCTCGGCTCGGCCGACACGCCCCGCGCGGCGCTCGCTTCCCTGCGCGCGGCAGGGGCGAATCTGCTGTCCTTCAACCCCGCCAACCCCTTGGAGGCGCGCGGCGCTTGGCGGCCCAACGCGCGCAACCACCGCAAGATCGCGGTGGTGGACGGCCGGGTCGCCGGCGTCGGCGGCGTCAACCTCGACTCCGTCTACGAGAACCCCTGCGGCCCCGGCGCCGCGGCCGACCCCGCTGACGGCACGGACGAGGCGTGCTGGGCGGACATCGGCGTGCGCTTGGAAGGCCCGGCGGTGGCGGCGCTGCAGCGGCTGTTTTTCGAGACCTGGGCCAAGCAGGGCGGCGGCCCCCTCCCGGCCCGGGACTGGTTCCCGCCCCCCGGCCGGCCCGGCCGCACCGCCGTCCGCGTCTTCGGCAGCGCGCCCGGCCAAGGAAAGCCGTACTTCTACCTCGCGCGCCTGGCCGCCATCATGGAGGCGAAGCGCAGCATCCGCCTCTGCACCGGATACTTTGTCCCGACGCGCCGCGAGATCGAAGAGCTGGCGCGGGCGGCGCGGCGGGGCGTGGACGTGCGGCTGCTGCTGCCGGGCGTCACCGACACGCCGGTCGCCACCGCCGCCCAGCGCGCGTCCTACGGGCCTTTGCTGGAGGCCGGAGTCCGCATCGTGGAGGTCACGGACAGCGTGCTGCACGCCAAGGTCACGGTGGTGGACGGCGACTGGTCAGCGGTGGGCTCGTCCAACCTCGACCGCCGCAGCGTGGCCTGGAACGACGAGGTGGACGCGGTCCTGCTGGGGCCGGAGGCGGCCGCGTCGCTGGAAGCCGCCATGGCGCGCGTCGCTGCCCGCGCCACGCCCGTCACGCTGGAAGGATGGCGCCAGCGGGGCGTCGGCCAGCGCCTGCGGGAGTTGCTGTCCTGGCCGGTGACCGACCTGCTCTGATCCCGGCCCCCCACGCGGCTTCTGGTCAGCGCCGTTTTCCCCCCTACGTTGTGACGCGGCGGCGGAAGCAGGCGCGGGGCCATGACGAACGGCAGGAAGCAGCCTGGAGGCGCAAGCGAGAGGGGCCGGAAGCTGGCCGACAAGAAGCCGAAGCGGACGGCCGAGTGGCCCGCCGAGGGGGTGGACCCCTTCGACCTTTGGCTCCGGTGCAGCCTGCACGGCGCCTTCGACGCCGCGCTGGAGGAGCCGGTGCCGGAGGAGGTGCTGCGCCTCATTGAGGAGGACCGCGCCGAGCGCGAGCGCATCCGGCGCCGCCGGGCGGCCGAACGGGGCGGCTGAAGCGCCCCCGGACCGGCGCCTCCCGCCCCATCTCACGCCTCGGGGCTCGCCTCCTCGGCGCTGGCGGCCCCCGTCCCGGCCGCAGGCAGCCAAAACGCGACCGTGGTTCCGGCGCCCGCTCGGCTGTCCCGCGACAGCCCGCCGCCGGCTTCCTCGGAGAAGGCGCGGGCAAGCGCGAGGTCGAGCTCCGCACCGGGCCACACGGTCGAGGAGGAGGAGGTCACGACGGCATCGGCCTGCCCCTCGCCGCCCAAGCCCGTACCGGTGTCCGCGGCGGAGAACCGGACGTAGCGGCCGGGCCGGAGCCGGGCGGGGTGCGTCGCGCCCTCGGCGACCTCGTCGAGGGCCGCCCCGAGCGTGAGGGTTCCGCCCTCCGGCATCGCCTCGCGCGCGGCCGCGGCCAAGCCCAGCAGCACGGCCATCAGCTCCTCGGGATCGGCCAAAACCGGCGGCAGGTCCGGACCGGCCTCCACGCGGACCCGGAGAGGCGCGCCCGCGCCGGCCGCCGCCACCCCCTTCTCCACGCGCCGCAGCAGCGCGCCGGGGTCGACCCGCCCGGCCCGGGGCTCCCCGCGCGGGGCGAAGGCGAGGAGGCGCTCCGTGAGGGCGCCGCCTCGCCGGGCCGCGTCGCCGACCAGGGCGAGGATGGCCGCGGCCGCCGTGACGTCGTGGCCGAGCCGCGCCGTCGCCGCGCGCACGCCGCTCTGCACCGCCTGGAGCACGTTGGCGAAGTCGTGCGCGACGCCACGCGCGAGCCGCCCGACCGCCTCCAGCCGCCGCGCCCGCGCCTGCGCCGCGTCGCGCGCCGCGGCCCCTTCGCGGAGCCAAGCCTCGAGTTCGAGGGCGAGGCCGCGCAGCGACACCTCGCTCATGGCCAGGGCGGCCAAGTCGCGCAGCGCCGCGGCGTCCTCCGCGGTCCAGTCCCGCGGCTCCGTGTCGATGGCGCAGAGCGAGCCGAGCACCTGCCCGTCCGCGGTGGCGAGCGGCATGCCGAGGTAGGCCACCACCCCGAGTTCGGGGACGGCCAAGTTGTCGC
>Ga0058700_1000679_pt1 | contig 10488 bp, 5 predicted proteins | sample AgamicAtAme_FD_71365 | JGI IMG/M metagenome (GOLD analysis project Ga0058700, IMG submission 71365) | Agave microbial communities from Guanajuato, Mexico - At.Am.e | ecosystem: Host-associated > Plants > Phyllosphere > Phylloplane/Leaf | place: Guanajuato, Mexico | collected 2012-06-07 | reverse complement strand
TTCTCGCGTCCCATCATGTAGTCGTGGACCCGCAGGTCGCGGCACAGGAGGCCCAGGAAGGCGCCCATCCCCGCCGTCGCCAGCGCCGCCGCGCCGTGGCGGGGCTTGCCGTCGCGCTCGCGCCGCGCGGTGAGGAGGAAGCGGCTCGCCACGCCGGGCTCCAACGCCAGCAGGAGTTCCGCCGTCGAGAAGCGCCCGCCGTCCGTGCAGGCCGCCCCCAGTTCGCCGAGCACGCCGAGCAGGTCGAGCGGAGCGACGGGCGGCGGGTCGCAACGCGGCACCGCGGCCAAGGGGTCGAGCAACAGCACCGCCGTGTGCGCCGCCTTCGGGTCGCGCGGGTTGGAGTTGCCGAGCCCCGCCAGGGCGGTGCGCACCAACTCCACCGGCCGGTTGTCGACGACGCCGCCGTCCACGCAGTCGAACCAGTAGGGCAGGTCGTGCCGCACCGGCGGCTCCAACGCGCCCCAGGCCGGGCGCCGGAGCGCGAAGCGCGGCGCCTCGCCGCCTTCGCCCGGCAGCAGGACCCCGCGCCAATCGTAGTCGGTCGTCGGGCGGCACAGGCGCCGCGCGGGGAAGCCGCCGGGAAAGGAGGCGGCCGCCTTGGCGAATTCCGCGAAGCGCGCCCAACCCGCGGCGTCCCGTACCAGGCATTCGTCGCCGCGGAGGCCGAGGGACGCAGCGTCGCCTTCGCCGGCCGGAAAGGCAAACAGCGCGTGGTCCGCGTGGTCCACGTAGTGGCTGGACCGTTCGCGCCCGCTGGTGTCGGCGTCGAACGCGATGCGGAATGGGACGCCGCGCAGGTTGGTGAGGGCGAGCGCCACCCGGAACGGGTCGGCGAGCCAAGCCCGGCGCCGCGGCCGGAGATCACGGTCGGGCCAACCGAGCACCGCAGCGCCCGCCGCCTCGATCGCCGCGCCCGACAACAGGGACGCCGGCGGCGACCCCGGGGCGGCCAAGTCGGACGGGTCGAGCATCGGCCCGATGTCGAAATCGTCCACCCACACCCGCCAGAAGGGGTTGGCGCGGTTGTCGGCCGCGTCCGCGTCCTTGGCGTGGGGGAAGCTCCACCCGGCGGCGCGCGCGAGCAGCGCCGCGCAGACGCCGCCGCTCGACGACCCGCCCGCGATGCACACCCGCAGTTCGTGGTCGGGCACGGTCGGCGGTCCGCCGTGCCTTCGATCCTCGCGCTTCCTGTCTTCCCAGAGGTCGAGCGCTTCCACGAGGAAGTCGAGCGCGCCGGCCGTCCAGGCGCCCGACGCAACCGTGCCGTTGAGCACCAACCCCAGCCGGAAGACGCCTTCCTCGCGCGGCACCAAGGGCCGTCGCAGCCGCGCCTCGATCCCAGCCGCGTCGATACCCTTATCGCCCTCGGGCATACCGTCCCCCGCTCCGGGCCCGGTTCGGCCGGCGCCCGTCTCGGCCCGCCGGGAACGCTCCGCTCCCCATGGGGAAACGCTACCCTTAGTCTGGACGTGTGGACTGTGCGCTGGCTCACCTCGGAGCGCGAGGCGTCCTCGTCGACCGGGGCGCGCCGGGCCGGAAACCCGATCCTGGCCCGTCTCGGCCGCCGCGCCTCCCGTCAGCCGCGCATGTAGCGCCGTTCGGGCCGGTAGCGCTCCTTCGACCACCACTGGTGGAGCGCCCGGAGCAACGCCCGCAGGTCGTGCGCGGGATCGATCCCCCCCGTTTCGGCCCGCCGACGCCGCGGCGTCGGCGTCGCGTAGCGTTCGCGTCCTGCCGTGGGTGACATGCGGGCCTCCACCGGAATTCGTCGGGACGCTTTGTCCTCGGACCACCCGGAACGCGCCGACGCCGCCAGACTGCCGACGGCCGTGCCCGCCGGCAGTGCCCCCCGTCACGCCGCGGCCATTTTCGCCCGAAGGAAGCCGTTTCTGAAAACAGGGGTCACAATGACGGGATTGAGGCGCGCTGTGACGCAGCGCACATCCCCTCCCGCTCTTCCGATGGTGGAATACGTGCCAAAGCTGGGGATACCTCGATGCCGAGCACGATCCTGACCGCACGCCCCGCCGGCCCCGCAACGGCGCCGCGTGCCCCCGCCGCGGGCCGTGCGGTGCCGTCACCGGCCGCCGCGTTGGCGGGCGTGGCTAATCTGCCGTCCTTGCGGCAACTGCCGTTCTTCGCCGGCGTGGAGGACGAGGTCCTGGTCCCGCTCGCGGCGCGGGCGCGTTGGCAGGTCTACGCGCCGGGCGAGGTCGTGGTGGACTCGGGCGACCAGACGGACGAGGTGTTCTTCGTCGCCGAGGGCTCTGTCCGCGTCGTGGTCCGCACCGCGCTCGGCGACGAGTCGATCCTGAACGACCTCGGCGGCGGCAGCTTCTTCGGCGAACTGGCCGCCATAGACGGCGTGCCGCGTTCGGCCAACGTCACCGCCCTCCAGCGGACCCGCGTCTGCGCCGTGCCGGGCCCGGCCTTCATGGAGGTCGCGCTCGCCTCGCCGGTGGCCGGGCAGCGGCTGATGCGCCTGCTGGCGTCGCGCTTGCGGGCCAAGGACGAGCGCCTGCTGGAATTCAGGGCGCTGCCGGTGCGCCAGCGTCTGATGGCGGAGCTGCTCCGATTGTCCCGCGACCGCGGCAACGGCGAACGGGTGTTGAGCCCGCCGCCGCAGCAGCACGTGCTCGCCAACCGCATCGGCACGCGCCGCGAGACCGTGTCGCGGGAGATGGCCGAGATGGCCCGTTCCGACCTGCTCACCGTGGGCCGCCGCGCCATCGTCTTGCACCGGCCGGACGCGCTGCAAGCGGAGATCGAGACGCGATTGCGCGGGACGGGATGAGGCAGCAAGAGGAGGCGAGGAGGCCATTGCCGCCAAGGGACACCGGTATCGGGCTCGCGCCCGCGCCGTTCGCCGACGACCGGAACGTGGACAGGCCGGCGACGGGAGGCCATCATCGCGGGCAGGGCACACGCGCCGCCGGACCCGTGAATCCCATGGTCGAGCGCCGGTACGCAACCATCCTGTTCTGCGACCTCGCCGGCTACACGGCGCTATCGGAGCGGCTGGACCTGGAGGACCTCCGGGACTTCCAGGCGCGCTACCAGCGCATGGCCGCGGGCGTGATCGAGCGCTGGGGCGGCTTCGTGGCCTCCTTCCAGGGCGACGGCATCCTCGCCTTCTTCGGCTACCCGGCCGCGCACGAGGCGGACGCCGAGCGCGGCATCCGCGCGGCTTTGGAACTCGTGGAGCGCGTCGCGGGCCTGCCGGCGCCCGGCGACCCGACGCGCTCGGCCATGTCCGTCCGCGTCGGCCTGCACACCGGCTTGGTGGTGATCGGGCCGGACCCGTCCGAGGCGGCCACGGGCGGCCACGGCGCGGTCGGCGAGGCCGTGAACCTCGCGGCCCGCCTGCAAGCGGGCGCGCCTCCCGGCTCGGTGGTGGTGAGCCGGGACACGCTCGAACTGGTGGACGGCATCTTCGACACCGAGCCGCTCGGCCCGTGGGCGATCCGCGGCCTGTCCCGCGTCGTCTTCGTCCACCGCGTGCTGCGCGCCCGCCCGGCCGCCGACCGGTCCTGGAACCGGTCCCGCCGCGGCGCCACCCGCCTGGTGGGCCGGGACGCTCCGTTGCTCGAGTTGCTGCGCCATTGGCGGGGCGCCGGCGACGACAAGAGGTGCCGGGTCGTCCACGTCGTCGGCGAGGCCGGCGTCGGCAAGACGCGCTTGGTGGCCGAACTCTGCGCGCGGGTCGAAGCGGAGGACGGGTACGCCACGCAGGTGGGCTGCGTGGAGATCTTCACCAACACGCCGCTCTACCCGGCCGCGAGCCTGCTCTGGTCACGCTCCGGCCTGACCGTCGAGGACGGCGATGCGCGGGGGCGGGCGAAGGTCTCCCGCTTCCTGCACGCCTTCGGCCGGGCGGCGACGCCGGAAGAGGTGGAGACCGCGCTCGGGCTGCTCGGCTTCCCCGGCGCCGGCCCGGACGCCGCCGGCCCCCCGTCGTCGCTCATCAAGCAGAAGCAGTTCACGCTGCTCGCGTCCCTCTTCGAATGTGCCATGGGCGACCGGCCGACGCTGCTCTGGGTGGAGGACGCCCACTGGCTCGACCGCTCCTCGGCCGAGTTGCTCGCCCACGTGGCCGAGCGCTTCGCGGACCGGCCGCTGCTCATCGTGGCGACCCTGCGCTCGCCCGCCGAGAACGTCCCCCTGCTGCGCGCCGACGCGACGGTGCGCCTGGAGCCGTTGCCGCTGCCCGAATGCCTCGAACTGGCGCGCGCGGTGCCCGGAGCGCGCGGGCTGCCGGACGACGTGCTCCTGCGCGCCGCCGAGACCGCCGACGGCATCCCGCTCTTCGCCGAGCAGCTCACCTTGTCGCTCATCGACGGCGGCGCCGGGAAGGACGGCGCGGCCAAGCCCGGCGCGGCCCGCGGGGAGGCGATCGCGCTGCCGCTCACCCTCGCGGAGATGCTGTCCGAGCGGCTGGACCGCCTGGGCGAAGCGCGGCGCATCGTGCAGGCCGCGGCCTGCGCGGGCCGCGCCTTCGCGCCGGAGCCGCTGGCTCTCCTGCTCGGCATGCCGCGCTCCGCTGTGCTCGCCTCGCTGGAGGCGCTGGCGGAGGCGGGAATCCTGCGGCGGCGGCACGACGGGGCGGCAACCAGCTACGAATTCCGCCACGCGCTGCTCCAGCGCGTGGCCTACGACTCCATGCTGGGGAGTGACCGCCGCGCGATGCACGCCCGCATCGCCGCCGCGCTGCGCCGGGGCGAGGGCGCCGGCCCGGTCCTGCCCGGCGTCCTGGCGCACCACCTCACCAACGCGGGAGACTTCGCCGCCGCGGTGCGGGCGTGGCTGGAGGCCGGCGTCGCGGCGGCCCGCCGCTCGGCGCACACGGAGGCCGTCGAACACCTCCGGCAAGGGCTGCGGCTCCTGGAGGAGGTGCCGGACCCGGAGCGGCGCCGGCAGTTCGAGATGGAGCTGCAAGCGTCGCTCGTCGGCCCCCTCATGGCGCTGCACGGGACGGCCGCCCAGGAACTCGCCACCTGCTGCCGCCGCGGGTTGCAGCTCTGCATGGACGGCGAGCCCACGGAGCAGGTCTTCCCTTTCCTTTTCGGCCTGTTCACCTTCGCCTACGCCCGGCAACGCATCCGGGAGGCGGTGGCGCTCGCCGAGTTGTTCGTCTCCATCGCCGAGCGGAAGGGCTACGAGCCCGGCCGCGTGATCGGCCGCCGGATGCTCGGGACGGCGCTGCTCATCTCCGGCGAACCGCGGCGCGCGCGCGACGAGTTGGAGCTCTCGTTGAATCTCCACTCGCCGGAGCGGGACATGGCCGACACCTACCTGTTCGGCCAGAACACGCGGGTGCACAGCGCCGCGGCGCTGAGCGCGGCCCTTTTCCTCAACGGCGAGGTGGACGAGGCGCTGCGGATCGGAATCGGCGCGCTCCGGTCCGCCGACGCCTTGCGGCACCCCTATTCGACCGGCATCGCGCTCGGCTACGTCGGCGGTTGGCTCTTTGGCCATTGCGGCGCGGTGGAGGCCCAGGCGCGCGAAGCTAGGCGCCTGATCGCCTTGGCCGAGCACCACCGCCTGAAACCCCTCCGCATCCACGGCGAGGCGCACCTCGGCTGGGCGCTCTGCGTGCAAGGCGACTTGGCCCAGGGGAGCGCCGTGCTCGAAGGGGCCATCGCGGCGTTCGACGAAACCGAGTATTCCCTCGGCCTCGCCACTCCTGTCCTCGTCCTGGCGGACGCGACGCGCCGCCGCGGCCGCCTCGCCGAGGCCGAAGCCCTGTGCGCGCGCGCCTTGCGGATGGTGCGTGACGGCGGCGAGTTCTGGATCGAGACGGAAGCCATGCGGATCGGCGCCCTCGTCGCCCGCGACGCCCGCCCGGACCAGCCGGAGAGGGCCGAAGCGCTGCTCCGCGACGCCGCCGGCCGGGCGAGGAGCCGCGGTATGCCGGTGTTCGAGCTCTGGTGCCTGCTCGACCTGTCGCGCCTCCTCGGCCCGGCGCGGGCCGACCCCGCCGTGTCGGCCCGCATCGAGGAGTTGGGGCATCTGCGGAACCTGGAGCGTCGCGCCGCGGAGGCGTTCCGGCTGCACGGGTACGGCGGCGAACGGCGCGCGAACCTCGGCGCCCGCCGCGTCGGCGAGCCCTGGCCGCGCGGCCTGGACGCGGCGCCGGCGGACGGCGGCCCTCCGCGGCGGTCCTGATCTTCGGCCGCTACAGCGTCTTCAGGTACTCGATCAGGTCCCGCCGCTGCTCGTCGGAGAGCGCCGGGCCGATCACGCCGTTGCCGCGCGGCCCGTCGCGGAACTCGTGCCCGCTGTTGGAGTTGCCGGGCAGCGACGTATCGAAGGGGAAGCGGCCGGGCGCTTTGGACACGTCGAAGCCGACGCGCTCCGTGTCGAACTCGCGGCCGCCCACGAAGAACACCGCCCTACGGCGCTCGGCCGGCTCCAAAAGCTCCCAGAGGGTCGGCACCGAGCCGTTGTGCAGGTAGGGCGCGGTCGCCCAAACGCCGTTCAACGGGCGGGCGCGGTAGGCCGGCGGCGCCTGCCACTCGTTCTCGCTCCGGCCGCTCATCTCCCAGCGGCGTTCCGGCCCGACGTTGTTCTCGCCGTACCACCGGTTCATCACGCCGTTGGTGACCTTCCGGAGGGCTTCGGCGGCCGACACGGGACCGTTCGGCTCCCACGGCAGGTGTACGGTGCGCGCGGCGAAGTTCATGGCTGCTTTGGGGTCGGTCCCGATGTGCCGAACCTCGGCCATGGTCAGCCGCACCTCGGGCCGCTTGAGGTTGGACTCACCCGGCCACCCCGTGTGGCAGCCGGAGCAGTGTTGCGCGTAGAGCACGCGGCCGCGGTCGCGCTTCGCATCGTCGATCGGCGACGCGAACAGCTCCGCGGGCCAAGCGGGCGAGAGCAGGCCGCCCTTGCCCGGTTCCTTGCCGGCCAGCAGCTCCTCCATCTCGTGGAGATGGTCGAAGCGCACGCTCGACTTAAAGCGCGTGCCCTCGTCCATGGAAAGGCGCACCGCCGCCCGCACGCCGAGCGCTTGCGCGACGTTGCGGGCCATGGGCTGGCTTATGGAGCCGCTGTACTGCGCCCACCGGAACCAAGGCGTGTCCCAGAGCGGCGGGTAGCTCACCGGCGCGTCGGCCACCGCGTAGTTGCGCGGCTCCCCGAGCGCGAGTCCGAAAACGGCGTTGCCGCCCCGCCCAAGCGCGTCGAGCCGGCCCGGCCCCTCGGCGACGGGGTACAGGCCGTGCTTCTCGGCCCGCTTCTTTTCCTCCGCCGCGACCTTCAGCCACTCGCCCAGCGCCTGGCGCAAATGGCCGCGCTCGTCGGGTGCGCCCTCCTGGCCGGTCGCCTTGAGGATGCGGCCTGCGAAACGTTGGAAGCGCTCGTCGAACTGCGCGGTGGCGCCCATGGCGAGGCCGAGCTTCTCCTGGAACTCGTCGAGGTCGAGCATCGCCGGCCCGCCTTCGACGCGCAGCGTGCGGCCGTTCCGCTCCACTTGGCCCGTGTGGCACGCGGCGCAGGTGAGGCCGACGGCCGGGAGCCGCTCCGCCCCTTCGCCTCCCGGCACCGGCGGGTCCTCCGCGAAGCCGATCGGCAGACCGCGCGGATTCCAATCGGACCGCGAGGAGGGCAGGAAGCCGAACGTCGCAAGGTGGTCGGGTTCGGAGAAGGGCGGCGCCTCGGCGGCGTCCCGTCTCGGTTGCTCCAGCGCGAGGAACCAAGCCATCGGCAGCAGCCGCGTCCCCTGCGTCGCGTGCCAAAACCACTGCCGCTCCTGCTCCGTCCAGCCTTGGACGCGCCCGCCCCCGTAGCTTGCTGGCGGGGCCGGCTGCGCGCCGCCGAGCGCGGTGGTCAGGAGAAGGGCCGACGCGGTCAGCGCCGCTCTCAATCGCGTCCTCATCGTGGTTTCTCCCCGCAGGCCGCCGGCGACGGCGCTTTCGAGAGTGCCCGGCCCGCCCCGCGCGGGCTGTGAGCGAGCGCACAGCCGCGCCGTGCGCTACGCGCCCTCGGCCGCGGACCGCAACAAGCTGAGGCGCTCCACCTGCCGCGCCAACTCGGCTTGGCCGCGCACGCCGGCCTTGTCGAACACGCGCTTGGCGTGGGTGCGGGCGGTGGCGACGCCGAGCCCGAGCGACCGGGCGACCTCCGGCAGGCCGACGCCGCGCGCGGCGTGCGCGGCGACCGTCGCCTCCGCCGGGGTCAGGCCGTAGGCCGCGCGGAGCCGCCTCCGCAGGGCCGCGTCGTGCGGCGCCCCGCCTTCGGGCTCGTTCAGCAACAGCAGCACGCCCGAAGTCCGGGGCGCTGCGTGCAACACCAGCGCGGGGCGCCCGGACGGGCGCGGCAGCGGCATCGCGCCCTCGGTCCCCGCGGCGGCCGCGCCGACGAGTCGCCGCAGCGCCTCCCCCGCGGCCGGCGACGCCGCCCGGAGCACGCCGCCGCGGTCGAGGAGAAGGCCGTCGCCGCCCCGCAGCAGCGCCTCGGCCGGCCGGTTCGCCCAAACGAGGACGCCTCCAGCGTCGAGGAGCACGAGCCTCGCGGCCAAGCTGTCCAGCGCCTCGGCGAGCGACGCGGCGGCGGCAACGGCGGGCGTGGTTCCGGCGGCGGACAAGCGGCGTTGCACCTCGGCCGCGCGGCGCAGGTGCGGCGCGAGCCGCAACAGGACGGAAACCTCGGCCGGCCCGAAGGGCGGCGCCCCGGCCGGGCGGATCGCGGCGACCGCCGCCGCCCATCGCGCCGCCCCGGGCGGCGACAAGCCGAGGCAGAGCACGTCGCCCCAGCCGTTCGGACGCATCCAGCCGGAGAAGAACGCGGTCGCCTCCCAACCGGCGCCGGCCGCGTCGCGCGCGGCGACCGGCGCCGCCCACGCCCCGCCGTCCGCCGCCGCGCGCGCGATCGGGTCGAGCGCGCCGAAACGTTCCGAGTAGCCGCGCAGGGCGGTTCCGCCCAAGCCGGACGCCGCGGAAAGGCGGAGCGGGCCGCCGGCGGCGGCGGGGGCGTGCAGCGTCGCGGCGCTCGCGCCCAAGGCCGACGCCACTGCGGCGAGCGCGTCCGGCCAACGCTCGGGCGCGAGGCCCGCGTCGTAGATCGCGCCGAGCGCTTCCGGCACGGGATCGGCGGCGGGCGCCGCCGGCGCGTCGGAGGAAACGCGCGCCGGAGCGACCGAGCCCGGCGCCGGGGCACGCCCTGGCCGGCGGGGCTTTGCCGGCGACGGACGGGCGGCGCGCCCGCCCGGCGCGGGGGGTTCGACAAGGGCGACTCCGGCGAAGCACATGGGGGTCTCTCCTGGCCTGACCGGTTCGGTAGGGCCGCGGCGTACCGGCGCGATGTGCGGCGCCCCACACGCCGCGCCTTGCCGCTCCGTGCGGTTGGAGCCATCGACCTGCCTACACCGCGGCGGGCCGCTACACTGGCCGCGAGCGCCATTCCCGGAGGAGCCGAGAGCCCGACATGCCCAGCACCCCCATCGACAGCGGCCTCTTCCGCGACATGTTCGGCACGCCCGCCATGCGCGCCGTGTTCTCCGACGAGGCCCTGCTCGGCCGCTACGTCGAGGCAGAGGCCGCGCTCGCCCGCGCCGAGGCCAAGGCCGGCGTCATCCCGGCCGAGGCGGCGGAGGCGATCACCGCAGCCGCCGACCGCGGCATGTCCTTCGACATGGAGCGCATGAAGCGGGAAACGGAGAACGTCGGCTATCCCATCCTGCCCCTGGTCCACCAGCTCGCCGACGCCGCCGGCGAGGCGGGGCGCTTCGTCCACTGGGGCGCCACCACCCAGGACATCATGGACACGGCCACCGCGCTCCAGCTCCGCGCCGCGCTCGACCTCGTCGCCGAGGACATCGAGGCGCTGCGCGGCATCCTCGCGGGCCTCGCGGCAAAGCACCGCAACACGCCGATGGCGGGCCGCACCCATTTGCAGCAGGCCTTGCCCATCACCTTCGGCTACAAGGCCGCGATCTGGCTCTCGATGATGGACCGCCACGCGGAGCGGCTGGAGCAGCTCCGCCCGCGCGCGCTGATGGGCCAATTCGCGGGCGCGGCCGGCACGCTGGCCTCGCTGGGCGAAAAGGGGCTGGCGGTGCAGGAGGCGTTCTGCGCCGAACTCGGCCTCGCGCAGCCGCCGATCACCTGGCACGTCGCGCGCGACGGCCTCGCCGAAGCGGTGGGCTTCCTCGGCCTCGTCACCGGCTCGCTCGCCAAGGTCGCCACGGACATCATGCTGATGATGGCCACCGAGTTCGGCGGCGAAGCGCAGGAGCCCTTCGTGAAGGGCCGCGGCGGCTCCTCCACGATGCCGCAGAAGCGCAACCCGATCTCTTGCGAACTCATCATCGCCACCGCCAAAGCGGTGCGGCAGCAAGCGGGGCTGATGCTCGACGCCATGGTGACGGACTTCGAGCGCGCCACCGGGCCGTGGCACCTGGAGTGGATGGCGGTGCCCGAGGGCTTCATCCTTTCCTCCGCCTGCCTGCACCACGCGAAGTTCATGCTCGGCGGGCTGGTGGTGGAC
>Ga0058700_1000671_pt1 | contig 10555 bp, 11 predicted proteins | sample AgamicAtAme_FD_71365 | JGI IMG/M metagenome (GOLD analysis project Ga0058700, IMG submission 71365) | Agave microbial communities from Guanajuato, Mexico - At.Am.e | ecosystem: Host-associated > Plants > Phyllosphere > Phylloplane/Leaf | place: Guanajuato, Mexico | collected 2012-06-07 | reverse complement strand
AGGTCCAGGTCAGCGCCTCGACCTCCAGCTTTGGGATCACCCGGCCGTACAACGCGCGGTAGGCGTCCTCGAACGCCGCGTGGAGCCGCGCCGCGCCGTCCGCGCCGTAGCTTTCCGCCGGCAGGTCCACCGCGACCTCGTGCCCCTGGCCGCGGTAGCGCATGAACGCGGTGCGCGCCTCCCGCAGCGCGCCGACCGGAGCGCCGAGCCGCACCACGGCCTCCGCCTCCGCGCGCATGTCGGCGAACAGGGCGTTGGCCTCCTCGGCATCGAATTCGGACAAACGCAGGAGGCGGGTGCGGACCACCTCGTAGGCGATGGGCGCGGCGAGGAAGCCGTGGGCGGAGCCGACGCCGGCGCCCACCGGCACCAGCACGCGCCGGATGCCCAGCTTCTGCGCCATCCGCGCCGCGTGCAGCGGGGCCGCGCCGCCGAAGGCGATGAGCACGCGGTCGGCGGTTTCCTTCCCGTTCTCCACGGCGTGGACGCGCGCGGCGCTGGCCATCGTCTCCGTTACGATCTCCGTGATGCCGAGCGCGGCCTCCGCGGTGCCCATCCCGACGCGCGACGCGACGGCCTCCCGCACGGCCGCTTCCGCGCGGCCGGGCGAGAGGGCGATCTGGCCGCCCGCGAAGCGCTCCGGGTCTATCCAGCGCAGCAGGAGGTCCGCGTCCGTGACGGTGGGCTCCGTGCCTCCGCGCCCGTAGCAGGCGGGGCCGGGCGCCGAGCCCGCGCTGTCCGGCCCCACGGTGATGCGGCGCAACCCGTCCACCCGCGCGATGGAGCCGCCGCCGGCGCCGATCTCCACCATGTCGATCACCGGGATGCGCACGGGGATGCCGCTGCCCTTCACGAAGCGGGCGGCGCGGGCGACCTCGAAGTGGCGGGCCCCTTGCGCCTTGCCGCCGTCGATCAGCGCGATTTTCGCGGTGGTGCCGCCCATGTCGAAGGCGAGCGCCCGGTCGATGCCGTTCTGCGCTGAGAGGAGCTGCGCGAGGATGGCGCCGCCCGCCGGCCCGCTCTCCACCAGCCGCACGGGGAAGCGCCGCGCGGTCTCCACCGTGGTCACGCCGCCCGAGGACATCATCAGCAGGAGCGGCGCCGCCGCGCCTAGATCGCGCAGCCCCCGCTCCAGCCGCTTCAGGTAGCCCTCCATCAGCGGCAGCACGTAGGCGTTGGCGACGGTGGTGGAGGCGCGCTCGTATTCGCGTATCTCCGGGCAGACCTCGCTGGAGATGCAGACCGCGCCCCCCGGCACGAAGCGGGACAGGATCTCGCGCGCCCGACTCTCGTGCGCGGCGTTGCGGTAGGCGTGCAGGAAGCAGACGGCGACGGCCTCGATCCCCTCCGCCGCCAACGTCTCGCCGACCCGCTCGACGGCCGCCTCGTCCATCGGCAGCAGCACGGAGCCGTCGGCGGCCATGCGCTCCGGCACCTCCAGCCGCCACGGCCGGGGGACGAGTGGCTCCGGCCGCTCCATGTAGAGGTCGTACTGCTCGAACCGGTGCTCGTAGGCGATCTCCAGGGAGTCGCGGAAGCCGTCCGTCGTCACCAGCGCCGTGCGGGCGCCCTTGCGCTCGATCAGCGCGTTGGTGGCGAGCGTCGTGCCGTGGATAACGAGGCCGAGGGCCGAGGCCTGGACGCCGGCCCGGCCCAGGATTTCGAGCGCGCCCTCCAGCACCGCGCGCTCCGGCGCGTCGTGCGTGGTGAGCGCTTTGGCCGACAAGGTTCGGCCGCCGGGCAGCGCCAGGACGAGATCGGTGAAGGTGCCGCCGATGTCCACCGCGAGGCGGGCCGCGGCCGGTGTGTGGTCCAGGGTCAAGTCGGCTTGCCTCGCGGAGCAACGGTGTCGCCGCCGCAGTGTTCGCAAGCGCGCCCGACCTGTCGAGTGCCGGACGCCCGGCGGCCCATGGCGCGGAAAGCGCCATCCTGCCCGCGTCGTCGGCGGGTGGGCGCGGCGCCGGCGCACGGCGCGGCGGAATGCGGCGCGGCCGTCGCTTGCCGGGCTGTGGCGCCGACCTAGACTTTCCGCGCGCACCAGCGCGCCGGGAGTCCTCGATGCTCCGCTCTCTTCTCCTCTCCTTGGCGGTGGCTACGGCGGCGCTCCTGGCCGCGCCCTCCGCACCGGCGCAAACGGTCACGCGCGACGTCCGGCTCATCGTCCCTTTCGCGCCGGGCGGGACGGTGGACCTCCTCGGCCGGCTGCTCGCGGAAGGCCTCGCGCCCCGGATGGGCGGGCGGTCGATCGTGGTGGAGAACCGGAGCGGGGCCGGCACCTTCATCGCCATGCAGGCCGTGGCGCAGGCGCCGGCCGATGGGCACACGCTGTCGCTCGCTTCGGGCGCGGTGCTGGCGACGGCGCCCGTCTTGCCGGGCATGGCCATGCCGATCGACCCCGACAAGGCGCTGGTGCCCGTGGCGAATCTGATCCGCGTGCCCATCCTGCTCGTGGGCCGGCCGCAGGCGCCCTTCCGCGATTTGGCGGGACTGATCTCCTACGCGAAGGCGCACCCCGGCCGGTTGAACATCGGGCAGTCGGGCGCCGGCTCGCTGCCGCACCTCCTGGCCGCGCGGCTCGGCCACGAGGCCGGCATCTCCATGGTGGAGATCCAGTACCGGGGCGGCACGCCCGCGCTGCTCGACGTCATGGCCGGCAACGCGGACCTCTATTTCAGCCTGCTGCCCGAGGCGCTGCCCCACGTCCGCGACGGCAGGCTGCGCCCCGTCGCCTTCGCCTCGCCCGAGCGCAACCCAAATCTGCCTGACGTCCCGCTGGTGGGGGACGTGCTGCCGGGCTTCGTGGGCGACACCGCCTACGGGCTCGCCGCCGCCGCCGGCACGCCGCCGGAGTGGATCTCCTTCTGGAACGCCGCGGTCAACGAGTTCATGGACCGCCCCGAAACGCGGGAGAAGATGAAGGCGCTGCTCCTGGTGCCGATCAACGGCGCGCCCGGCGACCACCGGCGCGAGATCGCCCGGGACCGGGAGAGTTGGGGCCAAGTGATCCGGGCCGCGGGCATCCGCTCCGGGAGTTGAGCGCGGCGAGGTGGGTCGGTCGCGGGCGCCTTTGTCCGCCCTCGACCGACCCCGCAGGCGCGCGGCATCGAAGAGGAAGGCAACGCTGCGCCGACGATCGGCAGCCCTCGCCGCGGCGCCGAGCCGGGCGCGCCGCGGTCAGATGCGGCCGAACACCCGGAACGCGCCGTCGCCGGTCGGCTCGCGCGGGTCGTCCGGAACCAGCACGGTGCCGTCGGGCACCCTGCCCTCCCCGCCGCGCCCGGCGGGGATCGGCGCGGCGGTGACCATGGACCGCAGCGGCCAGGGCGACGCGGGCAGCAGACCGGACTCCGAGCGCGGCGCTTCCGGATCGGTGAAGAGGTGGGCGGCGTAGAGGCGCGCCCGGCGCTCGTCGGACGCCGCCACGCGGCACGGGCCGCGGTGGGTGCTGGCGGCCCAGGCCGGTGCGTCCGCGAGGCCCGGCACCGGGGTCAGGTCGAACAGCGCCACGCGTCGAGCGCCTTCCAGGCCTGGAGCGCGGCGGCGACGGGCGGCGGCGGCGCGAAGGGGCGCTGGCCGCAAGGCGCGCAGGACGCCCGAACCGTCGCGGCCGGAGCGGCACGGCCGGCGCCTTCCGACGCGTCCGCCGCCGGCACGGGCAGGGTCAGCCAGCCGCAAGCGTCGCATCGGTGCACCGGCGGGCACTGGGGGTGGCTGTCCATCTATCGCCTATGAGTTGATTTATTTCCGCCATCCATACACCAAGAACCGCCCGCTTTCCACGCGTCGAATCGGCCCCCACGGCCCTGCGCGCGGAGCGAGTTTCGTGGCGGTCCTGGAAGGCCGACCTGGGCGAGGCCGAGGCGATGAGCCTGTGCGTCCGTCCGCCCGGCCCCGACGCGGGCGACCCTCCCTCGCAGCCGCGGTCTGCAACGGCGTGGCGGCGCGGCGTGAGGCCGCGAGGGGACGCGGGGGCGCAGCGCCTTGCGCTTGCGCTCCGCCGCGGCAGCACGAATCTAACACCGGACTATGTCGATCCTCAAAGCCGCGCTGCTCCTCTTCGTCCTCCTGTTCGTCCTCCCCATAATCGTCTCGGCCTTCCTCTACCGCATCGACGGGACCGGCGCGGGATGGCGCACCGCGGACCGCTCCTCCGCCGGTTTCCTGCCCCCCGCGACGCGGAACCCGGGCGCGGTGGTGCGGATCTTCGCCGCCCAGACGGTGCGCTGGCGCGGCGTGTTCGCCGTCCATTGCTGGATCGTGTTCAAGCCCGAGGGCGCGGCCGGCTACACGCGCTACGACTACACCGCGTGGGGCGAGCCGATCCGCATGAACGGCTTCGAGCCCGACGGGCGCTGGTTCGGCCGCGTCCCGGAGGTCGTCTTCGCCGCGGACGGCCCGGAAGCGGCGCTCCTCGTTCCCAAAATGCAGGCCGCCATCGCCGGTTACGCTTGGCGCAACCGTGGGGACTACCGCCCTTGGCCGGGCCCGAACTCCAACACCTTCGTCGCCGCGGTGATGGACGCGGTGCCGGAGATCCGCGTCGCCCTCCCGCCCACGGCCATCGGCAAGGACTACCCCTACGACGGCCGGTGGCTGCGCCCGACTCCGTCCGGCACCGGGCTCCGCCTGACGCTGGGCGGCTACGCGGGCCTGACCCTCGGCTGGGTGGAGGGTTTGGAGGTCAACGTCCTCGGCGCCGTCGCGGGCTTCGACGTCCGTCGCCCGGCGATCAAGCTGCCCGGCCTCGGCCGCCTCGGTGTTGCCGGCCCCGACGGGCCTGGCACGACCCCCGCGCAGCCCGCCGAGCGGCGCGCCTGAACGCCCGAGCCTGAAACACGGGACGCGAGGCGGAGAAGCGGACCCGCCGCGGGGGCTCCGGCTCCGCCGGGCCGGAGCGCGGACGCCTCGGCGTCGACCGCGCGTCCGGACGCCCCGCTACCCGGCGAGCGCGTCCACCCGCGCCGTCGCCTCCGCTTCTTCCTCGATGCCGAGCGCGTCGTTGAAGCGGTTGAAGAAGCCGCAAAGGGTTATGCGCAGCGTCAGCTCCACGATCTGCGCCTCCGTGAACCGCTCCTTGAGCCGTCCGAACAAGGCCGGGCGGACGCGGTTCGGCCGTTCCCAGGCTTCCTTGGCCCACTCGACCACCAGCCGGTCCGTGTCGTCCAGCTCGGGGTTCGCGTCGTCGAAGATGTCGTCCACCGCGCCCGGCGACAGCCCCTCCACGACGAGGAACGGCTTGTGGTGCGCGACGCAGTAGTGGCACTCGTTGAGCTTGCTCACGACGACGATCGCTATTTCCAGGTAGCGCTTGGGCAACGTCCCGGCCTCGCGCAGCTCCATCAACAGCGGCATGAGGTGCCGGAGGGCGGCCGGCACGTGCGCGAAGACCGCGACTTGATTGGCGAAAGGCCCGTACTCCGCCGCGAAGCGCTCGTAGATCGCGGCGAGGTCCGGGGGCAGCTCGGACGAAGGCAGGCTGCGGACTCGGGCCATCGGATCGGTCTCCCGTTCTGTGCTGACCGCCGGGAACGTGGACGGACGCGGGCCGGAGGGAAACCCGGGGCTCGACGCGGCGGTGCTTTTCCCCGGACGCAGCCTGGGCCATGGCGCTGAAAGCGCCCGGCCGCGGGACCACCTTTCCGACATGAACGAAAGCTCCTTCCAGGACCGTCCCGATCCCCCGGCCCCTCCGTTGCTCCACGCCGTTTGGCTTGGCCTGCGCGGCGAATGGGCCGCCGCCCACGGCATCGTGCAGGCCGACGACGGCTCCGACGCCGCTTGGGTCCACGCGTGGCTGCACCGCGTCGAGGGCGACGCGCCGAACGCCGCCTACTGGTACCGCCGCGCCGGAAAGGCGGTCGCCGAGGGCAGCACCGATGTGGAGGGCGAAGCGATCGCACGGGCCCTCTCCGCGCGCTGAAGCGCGCCGCTGGAGCGCGCCGAGGCCCCGCCCCGCTCCGGACGGCCGCCCTGCTGGAAGCGGCGTTTTCACGCCCTTCCGGCAGGGCGGCCGATGCTCCGCCAAACCTCCTCCCCTTTCGTGTCGGGTGGCCGTCGGCCAAGACCTCGCCATGCCCCGACGCTTCCTCGACCAACGCCTGAAGCTGCCGCTGCTGCGCGTCGCCGACGCGCTGGACACCCACGGCAGCCTGCTCAAGGCCTCCGCAGCGCTGGGCCTCGGCCAGCCGGCGCTCTCCCGGAGCCTGCGCGAGCTGGAGGAGATCACGGGCGCCGCGCTGTTCGAGCGGCACCCGCGCGGCGTGCGGCCCACGGCGGCGGGCGTCGCCGTGATCCGCGTCGCCCGCCGCGTGCTGGGCGAGCTGCGCCGGATGGAGGCCGAGCTCGACGCCCTCGGCGCGGCCGAAGGCGGCTCGGTCGCCGTCGGCGTGCTGCCCGTCGCGGCGGTGGGCATCCTCCCGGGGGCGCTGATCGCGCTGCGCGCCGCGCGCCCGGGGCTGCGCGTGCGCCTGCACCAGGGGCGCACCGAAGAACTGCTGCCGCTGCTCGCTTCGCGCGAGCTCGACCTCGTGGTGGGCCGCCTCTACGCGCCGGCGGTGCCCGACGGCCTCCAACGCCTGCCGATGTGGGAGGAGCCGATCGCCGCCCTGGCCCGCGCCGGCCACCCCCTGCTGCGCCGGCGCGGCGCCGTGACCGCGGCGGCGCTCGCCGGATACGAGATGGTGCTCCCCACGGTCAGCCAGCGCGTCGGGCAGGAGATAGAGCACCTGCTCGCCCTGCTCGGCCTGCCGGGGGACGTGCCCCTGCGCTCGTCCTCCTACGGGTTCATCCGGGAGTTGCTGCTGGCGAGCGACGCGGTCTCCATCATGCCGCGCTCGATGATGGTGGGCGACCTCCTGCGCGGCGCGCTCCGGGTCGTGCCCCTGCCGGTGCCCGCGCCGCCGCGCCCGGCCGGGGTGATCCTGCCCGCCGACCCGCCGCCCACGGAGGCCGTGTCCGCCTTCATGGGCGCGCTGCGGGGGCACCTGGCGGAGATCCAGGCGCGCGGCGGTTTCGGCGGTATGCCGGACGCTGATACCGGGCGACGCCGAAGCGATACGACAGGCCGGCGCCGCCGTGCCTAGAACCCGGCCGACGCCCGACGCGAGACCGGGCGCGGAGGACCGCGATGCACCCGCCCGAACCCGTGCTGGACGTGGCCCACCTCGGGCACGTTGAGCTGCTGACGCCCAAGCCCGAGGAGTCGCTGCGCTTCTTCGTGGACGTGATGGGCATGACGGAGAGCGGCCGGCGGGGCGACAGCGTGTACCTGCGCGGCTGGGACGACTACGAGCGCTATTCGCTCCAGCTCACCGCCTCCCGCACCTCCGGCCTCGGCCACGCGGCGTTCCGTGCCCGGAGTCCGCAGGCGCTGGAGCGGCGCGTCGCCGCGTTGCGCGCCGCGGGGCACGACGCGACGCCGCACGAGGGGGAGTTCGGCCACGGCACGGGCTGGCGCTTCCGCGACCCGGACGGGCACCTGTTCGAGGTCTACTACGAAACCGAGTGGTACGAGGCGCCGCCCGAGCTGCGCCCGGCCTTGAAGAACCAGGCGCAGCGGCTGCCCGGCCGCGGCGTCAACGCCCGCCGGCTCGACCACTTCAACTGCCTCGCCGTGGACGTGCGCGCCTGCCGCGAGTTCTTCGAGGGCACCCTGGGCTTCCGCTGCACCGAGCGCATCGAGCTCGACACCGGCGAGGAGGCCGGCATGTGGCTCACCGCCACCAACAAGAGCTACGACTTCGCCTTCACCAAGGAGGCGCACGGCGTCCCCGGCCGCTTCCACCACGTCACCTTCGCGCTCGACAGCCGCGAGGCGATCCTCCAGGCGGCCGACGTCTTCCTGGAGAACGGCGTGTTCATCGAGACCGGGCCGCACAAGCACGCCGTCCAGCAGACCTTCTTCCTCTACGTCTACGAGCCGGGCGGCAACCGCGTGGAGGTCGCCAACGCCGGCGCGCGCCTCGTGCTCGCGCCCGACTGGAAGCCGATCACCTGGACGGAGGCGGAGCGCCGCAAGGGCCAGGCCTGGGGCTTGAGGACCATCGAGAGCTTCCACACCCACGGCACGCCGCCGCTGCCGGGTCAAGCGGGCGACGAAGGGGTGGAAAGGGACGACCTTTCGGAGAGGGGCATCGCATCGTGACGGCCGCGGACAAGACGGCGCTGGTGGTCAGCGCGCACTCCGCCGACTTCGTCTGGCGCGCCGGCGGCGCCATCGCCTCGCACGCCGCGCAGGGATGGAAGATGACGGTCGTCTGCCTCTCCTACGGCGAGCGCGGGGAGAGCGCGAAGCTCTGGCGCCAGCCCGGCATGACGCTGGAGCGCGTGAAGTCCGAGCGCGAGAAGGAAGCGCGCGCCGCCGCCGAGGCGCTGGGCGTCGCCGACATCCAGTTCTGGGACCTGGGCGACTACCCGATCAACCTGACGGAGGCCGCGTTCTACCGCCTGGTGGACCTCTACCGCGCCGTCCGTCCGCGGTTCGTGCTGACGCACAGCAAGGAGGACATCTACAACCACGACCACCCGGCGGTGACGGACTTCGCGCAGCACGCGCGCATCACCGCCCAGGCGCACGGCCACAATCCCCAGCAGAAGGTGCTCGGGGCGCCGCCCGTCTTCCTCTTCGAGCCGCACCAGCCCGAGCAGTGCAACTGGAAGCCCGACGTGCTGCTGGACATCACCCCGGTCTGGGAGAAGAAGCGCGCCGCCATCGAGTGCATGGCCGGGCAGGAGCACCTCTGGGAGTACTACACCCGCGTCGCCCTGCAGCGCGGGGCGCAGGCGGCCCGCAACTCCGACAAGAAGATCACCCACGGCGAGGGCTACGTGGCGGTCTTCCCGCACGTGGTGGAGGCGCTCGCATGAGCGTCGTCCGCGCCAACCCGCCCCGCGTCGCCCGCGCGACGGCGGAGGCCTTCTCCCCCTACGGGGTCGCCACTATCCACGAGGCGCAGGGGCGCAAGGGCTTGCTCGCCTCCCACATGCGCCCGGTCTGGCCGCGGGCGCGGGCGATCGGCTCGACGGTGGCCGTTTCGATAGCGCCCGCCGACAACTGGATGATCCACGTGGCGGTCGAGCAGTGCCGGGAGGGGGACATGCTGGTCGTCGCCCCCACCTCGCCCTCCGACGCCGGCTACTTCGGCGAGCTGCTGGCCTGCTCGCTGGCCGCGCGGGGCGTGGCCGGGCTGGTGATCGACGCCGGCTGCCGCGACGCCGCGGCGCTGGTCGAGATGCGCTTCCCGGTCTGGTCGAAGGCAGTCTCCGCCCAGGGCACGGTCAAGGAGACGCTCGGCTCGGTGAACGTGCCGGTGGTCTGTGCCGGCCAGCTCGTCGAGCCGGGCGACCTGGTCGTCGCCGACGACGACGGCGTCGTTGTGGTGCGGCGCGTCGAGGCCGAGGCGGTGCTGCGGGCCAGCGAGGCGCGCGAGCGCAAGGAAGCCGAAACGCGCGCGCGCTTCAAGGCGGGCGAGCTCGGCCTCGACATCTACGGCATGCGCGAGAAGCTCGCCGAAAGGGGGCTGCGCTACGAGAACGCCCCGGGTGGCTGAGGCGCTGCCCGTCCTCTCCGGCGCCATCGGGCGCACGCCGCGCACGGAGGCGCTGTTCACCGGCGACGTCGCCTCGCCGCGGCTGCGGCTCGACCTCGCGCCGGTGCCGGTCATCAGCCGCGCCTTCGCGCCGATGGTGCGGGAGGGGCGCTACGAGGTGAGCGAGATGGCGATCGCCACCTTCCTGATGGCCAAGGCGGCCGGCAAGGACTTGGCGCTGCTGCCGGTCGTGCTCGCCGCGCGCTTCCAAGAGGGGGCGCTGCTCTGCCGCGCCGAGGGCGCCATCCGCGGCCCGGCCGACCTCGCGGGGCGGCGCGTCGGCGTGCGCGCCTACAGCCAGACCACGGGGATGTGGCTGCGCGGCGTCCTGCAGGAGAACTTCGACCTGCGGCCCGACGCCATGCGCTGGGTGACCTTCGAGGACGCTCACCTCGCGGAGTACCGCGACCCGCCCTGGACGGAGCGCGCCCCGGCCGGCGCCGACATGCTCGCCATGCTGAAGGCGGGGGAGTTGGATGCGGCGGTCTTCGGCAACGAGCTTCCTGCTGACCCGGCGCTGCGCCCGGTCTTCCCGGACCCCGAGGCCGCCGGCGCCGCCTTCCATGCGGCGCACGGCTTCGTGCCGGCGAACCACCTGCTGGTCGCGCGCGGCGACGTGGCGCGCGAAAGGCCGGAGGCGCTGGCCGAGCTGCTGCGCCTGCTGCGCGCGGCCGGCGCCGAAGCGCCGGGGCGGGAGGCGCTGGCCCCCGCCATCGCCCTCGCCGGCCGCTATTCGGCCGAGCAGGGGTTGCTGCCGAGGCCGCTGAGCCCCGATGAAGTCTGGAAAGGAACGCCGCCCGGCCTCGCCTGAAGCCGGCGCCGCACGACACAATGGAGGACTCGAACATGCTCACCCGGCGCGCCTTCGCCACGACACCGCTCGCCCTCGGCGCGGCCTCCGCCGCGCGCGCGCAGGGCGCCGGCAACTGGCCCGAGCGGCCGGTCGCCGCCGTCGTCCCCTGGCCGGC
>Ga0058700_1000669_pt1 | contig 10592 bp, 10 predicted proteins | sample AgamicAtAme_FD_71365 | JGI IMG/M metagenome (GOLD analysis project Ga0058700, IMG submission 71365) | Agave microbial communities from Guanajuato, Mexico - At.Am.e | ecosystem: Host-associated > Plants > Phyllosphere > Phylloplane/Leaf | place: Guanajuato, Mexico | collected 2012-06-07 | reverse complement strand
TGCCAGTCCTGCTCGTGGGACATATAGTTGAACAGGATCGCAGGATGCTGGTGCGGATCGCGGGATTTAATCCGCACGTGCCCGCGGCTCGGCGAGCGCATCGATCCGACGTGGCACTGGAAGCCGTGCTCTTTTACCGCGTTCGAGCCGTTGTAGTTAATCGCTACCGGCAGGAAGTGGTACTGAATGTTCGGCCATTCGAACTCCTCGCGGCTGCGGATAAACCCGCCCGCTTCGAAGTGGTTGCTCGCCCCTACGCCGATGCCGCCAAACAGCCATTCGGCGCCAATCTTCGGCTGGTTCCACCACTGCAGGGCAGGGTAGAGGGAGACCGGCTCTTTGCACTCGTACTGAAGGTACATCTCCAGGTGATCCTGCAGGTTTTCGCCCACGCCGGGCAGGTCGTGCACCAGCGGAATATCAAACTGCTTCAGCAGGTCCGCGCTGCCCACGCCGGAGCGCTGGAGGATCTGCGGGGAAGCAATGGCCCCTGCGCACAGCAGCACCTCTTTGTTCGCCGTCGCGTTGGACGGAATAGTGCTTTCACCCTCCAGCCACTCGACGCCCACGGCGCGCTTGCCGTCGAACAGAATGCGATCGGTCGTGGCGTGGGTGCGGATGGTCAGGTTCGGGCGCTGTTTTGCCTGGTCCAGATAGCCGCGTGCGGTGCTGGCGCGTCGGCCCTGCGGCGTGACCGTGCGGTCCATCGGGCCGAAGCCTTCCTGCTGGTAGCCGTTGAGATCCTCGGTGCGCGGATAGCCCGCCTGCACGCCAGCCTCCACCATCGCCTCAAACAGCGGATTCACGCCCGGCTTCGAGGTGGTAACGCTCACCGGACCGTCGCCGCCGTGGTAGTCATTCGGGCCCACGTCGCGCGTCTCTGCCTTGCGGTAGTAGGGCAGGCAGTTGAGGTAGCTCCAGTGCTCCAGGCCCGGCTCTTTGGCCCAGTGGTCGAGATCCATCGCGTTACCGCGGATGTAGCACATGCCGTTGATCAGCGACGAGCCGCCCAGCCCTTTACCGCGTCCGCACTCCATACGGCGGTTGTTCATGTACGGCTCTGGCTCGGTTTCGTACGCCCAGTTGTAGCGCTTGCCCTGCAGCGGGAACGCCAGAGCGGCGGGCATCTGGGTGCGGAAGTCAAAGCGGTAATCCGGCCCGCCCGCCTCAAGCAGCAGGACGGTGGTGTTCGGATCTTCAGTCAGTCGCGTTGCCAGGACGTTGCCGGCAGAGCCGGCCCCGATAATGATGTAGTCAAATTGCAAATAAACCTCCCGGTTAAAATATGGACTGGAATTTACCCATCTCAACCTGGATGGACTTCACCTGGGTGTAGCTCTGCAGCGTCATCACGCCGTTCTCGCGGCCAATGCCGGAGTGCTTGTAGCCGCCGACCGGCATCTCCGCGGCGGATTCACCCCAGGTGTTGATCCAGCAGATGCCCGCTTCGAGCTGATGAATGGCGCCGTGGGCGCGGTTCAGGTCGGCAGTGACGATGCCCGCCGCCAGCCCGTAGTCTGTGTCGTTGGCGCGGCGAATGGCTTCTTCATCGGTTTCATAGGTGAGGATGGACATCACCGGGCCGAAGATCTCTTCGCGCACGATGGTCATCTCGTCGGTGCAGTCGGTGAACACGGTCGGGGCGACCCACGCGCCGTTGTCAAAGCCGTCGCCCTTCAGCACGTCGCCGCCGCACAGCACGTGGGCGCCTTCCTCTTTGCCTTTGGCGATGTAGCGCATCACGCTGTCGCGGTGCGGGAAGCTGACCATCGGGCCGAAGTTGGTACGTTCATCGAACAGATCGCCCGCGCGGATGCGGCCCACCCGCTCAACGATTTTCTGCTCAAACGTTGCTTTAAACTTCGCGGGCACGAACACGCGGGTGCCGTTGGTGCACACCTGGCCGGAGCTGAAAAAGTTCGCCATCATGGCGATGTCTGCAGCGAGATCCAGATCCGCATCGTCAAAAATAATCAGCGGGGATTTGCCGCCCAGCTCCATCGTCACCTCTTTCAGAGACGAGGCCGCCGAGTTGGCCATCACCTTTTTGCCGCTGGCGACGCCGCCGGTAAAGGAGACTTTCGCGATGCCCGGATGCTCGGTCAGGTACTGGCCGGTTTCCGCGCCCACGCCCGGCAGGACGTTAAACACGCCGTCCGGCAGGCCCGCTTCGGTGTAGATCTCCGCAAGCTTCAGGGCGGTGAGCGGCGTCACTTCGCTTGGCTTGAAGATCATCGCGTTGCCCGCCGCCAGCGCCGGGGCCGATTTCCACAGGGCGATCTGGATCGGGTAGTTCCACGCGCCGATGCCCGCCACCACGCCCAGCGGCTCGCGGCGGGTGTAGACGAACGAGGTGTCGCGCAGCGGGATCTGGCTGCCTTCCAGCGCCGGGATCAGCCCCGCGTAGTACTCCAGCACATCCGCGCCGGTGACGATATCGACGGTTGAGGTTTCGGAATACGCTTTACCGGTGTCGAGGGTTTCCAGTTTCGCCAGATCGTCGTTGCGCTCGCGCAGGATGTCGACGGCGCGTCGCAGAATGCGCGAGCGCTCCATGGCGGTCATTGCCACCCAGATTTTTTGCCCGCGTTTTGCGCTTTCCACGGCGCGGTTGACATCTTCTCGCCCGGCGGCCTGTACGCTCGCCAGAACTTCACCGTTGGCCGGGTTGATGGTCTCGAAGGTGCGACCGCTGGTGGCGGATGTATAACCACCATTGATGTAAAGCTGCTGTTCTGCCATTCGGGACATAAATCCTCCTCGGTTATTCGGTCGGTAAATGCTGGCTGATAAAGTGGCTGGTGAGCGACTGCGCCAGGGTTTTATCCAGCGGCTTGCCGCTCAGCGCGGCGCGCAGCCACAGCCCGTCGATCAGCGCCGCGAGCCCGTAGCCCGCCTCTTCAGCCTGTTCACGCGGCAGCTCGCGGCGGAACTCGTACACCAGGTTTGAGAGCAGGCGGCGGCTGCTGACCTGCTGCAGGCGATAGAGCATCGGCTGGTGCATGCTGCTTGCCCAGAAGGCCAGCCAGGCCTTCATTGCCGCGCCGCTGACCTGGGTTTCATCGAAGTTGCCGCTGACAATCGCCTGCAGGCGCTGCTCCGCGCTGCCGCCCGGCAGGGCGTGTAAACGGCTCAATACCGCGTCGCGCAGCTGGCCGGTAATGTCGCGCATGGTCGCTTCCAGCAGGCCGTTTTTGTCTTTGAAATAGTGACTGATGATCCCCGTGGACACGCCCGCCCGACGGGCGATTTGCGCGATGGTCGCATCGTGCATGCCCACTTCATTAATTGCTTCCAGCGTGGCGTCGATAAGCTGCCTGCGCCGGATCGGCTGCATCCCCACTTTGGGCATTTTTGCCACTCCATTCATCAGCGTTGGTTATATATTAAAGCGGTTTTTGATTGGACGTTCAATATAAAATGTGTCTTAATTGTTGCGGATTTGGATTTTAATAGTTACAAAAACAGTGAGGATACTGGATGACAGACCTTTCACAGGACAGAGAAAAAGACAAAATCAACCCGGTCGTTTTTTATACTTCCGCCGGGCTGATTTTGTTGTTTTCCCTGACGACGATCTTCTTTCGCGATTTTTCTGCCGAGTGGATTGGGCGCACCCTGAACTGGGTGTCGAAGACCTTCGGCTGGTACTACCTGCTGGCGGCGACGCTTTACATTGTTTTCGTGGTTTGTATTGCCTGTTCGCGCTTTGGGTCAGTGAAGCTCGGGCCAGAGCAGTCCAAGCCCGAGTTCAGCCTGCTGAGCTGGGCCGCGATGCTGTTTGCCGCAGGCATCGGCATCGACCTGATGTTCTTCTCCGTGGCGGAACCGGTCACGCAGTATATGCAGCCGCCGGAAGGGGCAGGGCAGACGATGGAGGCCGCGCGCCAGGCAATGGTCTGGACGCTGTTCCACTACGGCCTGACGGGCTGGTCGATGTATGCCCTGATGGGCATGGCGCTCGGATACTTTAGCTATCGTTATAATTTGCCCCTCACCATTCGCTCCGCGCTGTATCCGATTTTCGGTAAAAAAATTAACGGCCCGATTGGCCACAGCGTTGATATCGCGGCGGTGATCGGCACCATCTTTGGTATCGCCACCACGCTCGGGATTGGCGTGGTGCAGCTCAACTACGGGCTGAGCGTGCTGTTTGACATCCCGGACTCGATGGCAGCCAAAGCGGCGCTGATTGCGCTCTCCGTTATTATCGCCACCATCTCGGTGACGTCGGGCGTTGATAAGGGCATTCGCGTGCTCTCCGAGCTGAACGTGGCGCTGGCGCTGGGGCTGATCCTGTTCGTGCTGTTTATGGGCGACACCTCGTTCCTGCTCAATGCCTTAGTGCTTAACGTGGGCGACTACGTAAACCGCTTTATGGGCATGACGCTGAACAGCTTCGCCTTTGACCGTCCGGTGGAGTGGATGAACAACTGGACGCTGTTCTTCTGGGCGTGGTGGGTCGCGTGGTCGCCGTTTGTCGGCCTGTTCCTGGCGCGTATTTCACGCGGCCGCACCATCCGCCAGTTTGTGATGGGCACGCTGATAATCCCGTTCACCTTCACCCTGCTGTGGCTGTCGATTTTCGGCAACAGCGCGCTGCACGAGATTATCCACGGCAATGCGACCTTCGCACAGGAAGCGATGGCGCACCCGGAGCGCGGCTTCTACAGCCTGCTGGCGCAGTACCCGGCGTTTACCTTTAGCGCCTCCGTGGCGACCATCACCGGCTTGCTGTTCTACGTCACCTCGGCGGATTCCGGCGCGCTGGTGCTGGGCAACTTCACCTCGAAGCTCAAGGACATCAACAGCGATGCGCCGAACTGGTTGCGCATCTTCTGGTCCGTCGCCATCGGCCTGCTGACGCTCGGCATGCTGATGACCAACGGCATTTCGGCGCTGCAGAACACCACGGTGATCATGGGCCTGCCGTTCAGCTTCGTCATCTTCTTCGTGATGGCCGGGCTGTATAAATCGCTCAAGGTGGAAGACTACCGCCGCGTCAGCGCGAGCCGCGACACCGCGCCGCGTCCGATGGGTGCGCAGGACAGGCTGAGCTGGAAGAAACGCCTCTCGCGCCTGATGAACTACCCTGGCACGCGCTACACCAAACAGATGATGGAGACTGTCTGCTTCCCCGCTATGGAAGAGGTGGCACAGGAGCTGAAGCTGCGTGGTGCTTACGTGGAGCTGAAAAACCTGCCACCGGAGGAGGGCGAAACCCTGGGGCACCTGGATCTGCTGGTGCACATGGGCGACGAGCAGAACTTTGTCTATCAAATCTGGCCGCAGCAGTACTCGGTCCCCGGTTTTACCTACCGGGCGCGCAGCGGGAAATCGACCTACTACCGGCTGGAGACCTTCCTGCTGGAGGGGAGCCAGGGGAATGATTTGATGGATTACAGCAAGGAGCAGGTGATAACGGATATTCTGGACCAGTATGAACGGCACCTGAACTTTATCCATCTGCACAGGGAAGCGCCGGGGAATAGCGTGATGTTCCCGGATGTTTAAACGGATTCTTAAAATACCTTTAAGCTGTATATAAATACAGTTATTTGGCGCAGTATTACTCAAGGAAGAGTAACCATGCAGTAAGAGCCTGGTGCTGAAGCATTCGGGCTTTTGCTGCGTTTAGGGAAGGAACTATGGATGAGTCATGCGATAGAGTTTATCGAAACATCACTCTTTACCCGACAGATTAAAAGCATTGCTACGGATGATGAATTAAAGGATCTGCAAAAGGAACTCATTGCCTGGCCTGATAAAGGCGATCTTATCATGGCCTATCCAAAATGCATAAAGGACAGCCTGACAGAAGCAGAGAAAGCAGAACTTAAAAAGCTGACTTCTGTTCTGAAAAATACGGCTTCCAATGCCGTAAATGAAAGGTGTACTATGTACCCCAATCAGGCAGGTGGAGGCTGATAATGAGTATCTTTGATGAATTAAAATCTTCGCTTGAAGAGGCCGTTGAGATCCATAGCGGAAGGAAAGCCGCTTCCAGAGTAACCCGCTATGAAGTTGCAGATGTGCGCGCAATCAGAGAGCAGCTTAATATCACGCAAAGTGAGATGGCGAAGGCGCTTGGCACGAGCGTTGATACGATAAAAAGCTGGGAGTCCAAACGTCGTAACCCAACCGGGCTGGCGGCGAAGGTACTTGATGTGATTCGGGATAATCCAGCGTTTTTCAGAGCGCTTGCTGAGCGTTAAGACGCCCTCAAGCCGGGTGGCGGCGATGCCTTACCCGGCCTACCAAACCAGTTTTCCGTAGGCTTGATAAGCGAAGCGCCATCAGGCACGCCCTTCATTGACATAACTTTAATGATAACTATTTTCATTAAAATATAGCCTGTGCTATACCTTATAGCACGGGCTAATTTTGCTTTGAATTTAAACACCTCTGGAGACTTCTGCAATGCACCCACTGCAAGGATTGAAGCGTCTGTTGCTCGGCGCGCTGCTCATGACTGCGACCACTACCGGCGCGCTGGCGGCTGAAAAGTTTCAGGTCATCACCACCTTTACCGTCATCGCCGATATGGCGAAAAACGTGGCGGGTGACGCCGCAGACGTGACCTCCATTACCAAGCCGGGCGCTGAAATCCACGAGTATCAGCCCACCCCGGGCGATATCAAACGCGCGCAGAAGGCGCAATTGATCCTGGCGAACGGCATGAATCTGGAACTGTGGTTCCAGCGTTTTTATCAGCACCTGAACGGCGTGCCGGAGGTTATTGTCACCAAAGGTATTACCCCGATGGGGATTGGCGAAGGGCCGTATAACGGCAAGCCCAACCCGCACGCGTGGATGTCGCCGGATAACGCCCTGATTTACGTCAATAACATCCGCGACGCGCTGGTGAAGTACGATCCGGCCAACGCGCAGACGTACCAGCGCAACGCCGAAGCCTACAAGCAGAAGATCACCGCCACTCTCGAACCGCTGCGTAAGCAGGTCGCGGAGATCCCGGAAGACAAGCGCTGGATGGTAACCAGCGAAGGTGCCTTCTCCTATCTGGCGCGGGATCTTGGGATGAAAGAGCTTTACCTGTGGCCGATCAACGCCGATCAGCAGGGCACGCCCCAGCAGGTGCGTAAGGTGATCGACCAGGTGAAAAAACATCATATCCCGGCGGTGTTCAGCGAAAGCACGGTCTCGGATAAGCCCGCCCGTCAGGTGGCGCGTGAAACCGGCGCCCATTACGGCGGCGTGCTGTACGTTGACTCCCTGAGCGCGGAAAACGGCCCGGTGCCGACCTATATCGATCTGCTGAACGTCACCACCCGCACGCTGGTGCAGGGCATCCGTGACGGCATGAAGGAGTAACCATGCACAAGGGGATTGTTGTCACAGACGTGACCGTGACCTACCGCAACGGCCACACGGCGCTGCGCGATGCGTCGTTCAGCGTGCCGGGCGGATCGATTGCCGCGCTGGTGGGGGTGAACGGTTCAGGCAAGTCCACGCTGTTTAAGGCGGTGATGGGCTTTGTGCGGGCGGCGAGCGGCACTATCACCATTCTGGGGCTGCCGCCTCACCGGGCGCTGCGTCAGAATCTGGTCGCCTACGTGCCGCAGTCGGAAGAGGTTGACTGGTCGTTTCCGGTGCTGGTGGAAGACGTGGTGATGATGGGCCGCTACGGCCATATGGGTTTCCTGCGCCGACCTAAAGCACGCGACAGGCAAATAGTGACCGACGCCCTGAAGCGCGTGGATATGCTCGAGCTGCGCCATCGGCAGATTGGCGAGCTCTCCGGCGGGCAGAAGAAGCGCGTGTTTCTGGCGCGGGCGATTGCCCAGCAGGGCGAGGTGATCCTGCTCGACGAGCCGTTTACCGGCGTGGACGTCAAAACCGAAGCCAGGATCATCACCCTGCTGCGGGAGCTGCGCGACGAGGGCAAAACCATGCTTGTCTCGACCCACAATTTAGGTTCAGTCACAGAGTTTTGCGATTACACGGTGATGGTCAAGGGCACCGTGCTGGCGAGCGGCCCGACGGACACCACCTTCACCGCCGAGAACCTTGAGCGCGCCTTCAGCGGCGTGCTGCGCCACGTGGTGCTCAGCGGCTCGGAAGATCGCATTATTACCGACGACGAACGGCCGTTTGTGACCCACCGACAGGAGGCCAAATGAACGCGCTTCTCGAACCCTTCGGCTACGAGTACATGCTCAACGCGATGTGGGTCTCGGCGATGGTGGGTGGGCTGTGCGCGTTTCTCTCCTGCTATCTGATGCTCAAAGGCTGGTCGCTGATCGGCGATGCGCTCTCGCACTCCATCGTGCCGGGCGTGGCGGGAGCGTACATGCTCGGGCTGCCGTTCTCGCTGGGGGCGTTCCTGTCGGGCGGGCTGGCGGCGGGGAGCATGCTGTTTCTCAACCAGCGTAGCCGCCTGAAAGAGGACGCCATCATCGGGCTGATCTTCTCCTCCTTTTTCGGGCTCGGGCTGTTTATGGTCTCGCTCAACCCGACCTCGGTGAATATTCAGACCATCGTGCTCGGCAATATTCTCGCCATCGCCCCGGAAGATATCGTCCAGCTGGCGATTATCGGCGTGGTATCGATGGTTATCCTGCTGTTCAAATGGAAAGATCTGATGGTGACCTTTTTTGATGAGAACCACGCCCGCGCTATCGGCCTGCGTCCTGAACACCTGAAGATCCTCTTCTTTACCCTGCTGGCGGTCTCCACCGTGGCGGCGCTGCAAACCGTCGGGGCATTTCTGGTGATCTGTCTGGTGGTCACCCCCGGCGCGACCGCGTGGCTGCTTACCGACCGCTTCCCGCGCCTGCTGATGATTGCCGTCGCCATTGGCAGCATCACCAGCTTCCTCGGCGCGTGGGCGAGCTATTATCTGGACGGCGCCACCGGCGGCATTATTGTCGTCGCCCAGACGCTGCTGTTCCTGCTGGCGTTCGTCTTTGCGCCGAAGCACGGTCTGCTCGCCAGCCGCCGTCGCGCGCGGGAGGCACACCCATGATGGCAATCCTCCTTGAACCTTTCCAGTTTGCGTTTATGACTAACGCGCTGCTGATTTCACTCCTGGTGGCCGTGCCCTGCGCGCTGCTGTCCGTTTTCCTGGTGCTGAAAGGCTGGGCGCTGATGGGCGACGCCATGAGCCACGCGGTGTTTCCCGGCGTCGTGCTGGCCTGGATAATGGGCCTGCCGCTGGCGCTGGGTGCGTTCGTGGCCGGTCTGTTCTGCGCGGTTGCCACCGGCTACCTGAAGGACAACAGCCGCATTAAGCAGGATACGGTCATGGGGATCGTCTTTTCCGGCATGTTCGGCGCTGGCCTGATCCTCTATATCGCCGTCAAGCCCGAGGTGCATCTCGACCACATTTTGTTCGGCGATATGCTGGGCATTAACGGGATGGACATTCTGCAAAGCGGGATCGTGGCGGGGCTGATCGCGCTGGTGATTGGCCTGAAGTGGCGGGACTTTCTGCTGTTCTGCTTTGACTATCAGCAGGCTCAGGCGAGCGGCCTGCGCACCCGCTGGCTCCACTATGGCTTACTGTGCATGGTGTCGCTGACCATCGTGGCCACTCTAAAGGCGGTGGGGATTATTCTGTCGATTTCACTGCTGATCGCGCCCGGCGCGGTAGCGGTGCTCATCACCCGGCGCTTCCACATGGCGCTGCTGGTGGCGGTCGCCGTTTCAGCCATTGTGTCGGTTAGCGGCGTATATGCCTCGTTTTATCTCGACAGCGCGCCTGCACCGACCATTGTGGTGCTGTTCGCGGCGGTGTTTATCGTGACGTTTGGGGTTACCAGCGTGAAGGCCCGTCGGCAGGAGAGCGTGACAGCAGGGTGATCGCCTGCTCGCCGTGCTGCTGCCAGTGCAGAGTGAAGGTGGCGCCTTCGTTAAAGCCTGCCAGTTGACGGGTCAACGCCAGCGTAAGCGTCTTATCGTCGAGCATGGTAACGCGGGCGCTGTCAAATCCCATCCAGGCCTGAACCCGCGGGAAGAGGGCCTTGAACAGGCTCTCTTTGGCGCTGAACGCCAGCGTCAGGGCGAGGGCAAATGGATATCCCGAGTGGGAAAGCACGCGCTCTTCCCGGGCATCAATGACGCCGTCTTTAATTTCTCTGGCTTCATTTTCGGGCAGGATGGTTTCGCAGTCGATGCCGAGAAGCGCGAGTCTGTCGCGAACCACCACCGCCATGGCCTGCGTGCCGCTGTGGGTGATGCTGCCGGAAACGCCCTCCGGCCAGAGCGGTTCCCCGCTGGGGCCGATGGCGGGAATGGTGCGATCGTTCAATGCGTGCGCGGCAGCGATGCGTCCGGCGAGGTGGTCGGCCTTGCGCTTGCGTCCTGCGTCAGCGAGCTGTGCGTGATGGGGGAGCCAGAGGAGATCGGCGTCGGTGAAGGTGGCGGGATCGAAGGTGACGCGGTGGAGGGTGTGGCCGGCGAGAGAAAATGTGCTGTGGGTGGTGTGCATGGTTTTCCTCTATCAGCAAGTAGTGCGGCCTGATGCCCTTGTATGTTTAAAGTCACTTCAGTTACCCGTCTACAGACGGGTAAACTGTCACTGAGTTTCACCTGATGCCACAGCCCGTTAGCCCTCTGGGTTTTCAAGCCCG
>Ga0058700_1000667_pt1 | contig 10636 bp, 10 predicted proteins | sample AgamicAtAme_FD_71365 | JGI IMG/M metagenome (GOLD analysis project Ga0058700, IMG submission 71365) | Agave microbial communities from Guanajuato, Mexico - At.Am.e | ecosystem: Host-associated > Plants > Phyllosphere > Phylloplane/Leaf | place: Guanajuato, Mexico | collected 2012-06-07 | reverse complement strand
GTCATGTAGGCGAGGCCGGCCTGGAACTGCACCACCTCGTCCAGCGCCGGGCGGTGCTCGTAGGGGCCGGCGAGGAAGCCCTTCAGCGCCAGGTAGACGAGGCGCGGGTTGGCGGCGCAGAGCCGTTCCCAGCCGCAATCCAGCCGCTCCATGGTGCCGGGTCCGTAGTTCTCCAGCACGACGTCCGCGCCCATCGCCAAGCGGTGCGCCACGGCTTGGCCTTCCGGCCGCTTCAGATCGAGCGCCAGGCTCCGCTTGTTGCGGTTGAAGCAGGCGAAGAAGCCGGAAGCGAAGCCCGGCAGGCGGCGGGTGTGGTCGCCGTCGGGCGCGGGCTCGATCTTCACCACCTCGGCGCCGAGATCGGCCATCACCATCCCGGCGCAGGGGCCCATGATGGTGTGGCTGAACTCCAGCACCCTCAGCCCGGCGAGCGGCCGCGGCGCGGTGTCCGGCGGGTCTTCGGCCTGGTCGTTGGCCGGCGACGGTCCCGGCCGGAGCGCGACGACGTTCTCGTCTTCCGCCGCCTCGCTCACGCCGCTTGCTTCCGGCGGAAGGCGTCCAGGCTGCCGGCGCGGAGCAGCTCGCTCGGCAGGGCGTGGCCGACGATGCGCTCCGCCATGCGCCCAACCTCGATCAGCGCGTCGAGGTCCACGCCGGTGGCGATGCCCATCTCCTCGCAGAGCAGCACCAACTCCTCCGTGCAGATGTTCCCCGCCGCGCCCTTCTGCCCGGCGAAGGGGCAACCGCCCAGCCCGCCCACGGTGGAGTCGAAGCGGTCCACGCCGAGGCGCAGCCCCGCGTGGGCATTGGCCACCGCCAAGCCGCGCGTGTCGTGCAGGTGCAGGCCGATGCGCAACTCGGGCCAGCGCTCCCGCACCGCGCCGACGCCGCGCTCGATGCGGATCGGCGTGGCCCAGCCCATGGTGTCGGCGAGCGAAACGTCCGTGATGGTTTCGCCGGCCTCCGCGGCCACCTCCAACCCGTCCGCCACCGTCCGCACCACCTGCTCCGGCGTCACATCGCCTTGGTAGTTGCACCCGAACGCCGCCATGACGCCGACGCGCGTCACCGGCACGTTTGCCGCCCGGTGCGCCGCCGTCATCTTCCGCATGGCGTCGAGGTTGGCCGCGTGGTCGCGGTTGAGGTTCTTCACCGAGAAGGCGTCAGAGGCGGAGAGCGAAACGGAGCCGGCGATCGCCAGCCGCTCACGGAAAGCCAGCGCTCGCTTGAGGCCGTTCTCGTTGAACCAGAGCGCCGCGTAGCGCACGCCCATGCGGGGCGAGAAGCCGGCGGCCACGGCCTCCGCGTCCGCCCAGCCGGGCACCAACCGCGTGTTGACGAAGGAGCAGATCTGGATGTGGTGGAGGCCGGTGGCCGCCAGCGCGTCGATCAGCTCGACTTTGTCCGCGGTCGGGATCGGGCCGGGTTCGATCTGGAATCCTTCGCGCGGGCCTTCCTCGGCGATCTCCACGCGCTGCGGCAAATCCGCCATGGGGCGTACTCCTCCCTCGTGCGCCCGATGGTGCCCCCGCCGGCCCCGCCGCGCCAGCGCCGGCGCCGGCGCTCTTGTCCGCCCGCCCCCAGGCCCGCACATAGTCCGAACGACGGGAGGACCCTGCCGATGAGCGCCTCAGCCACCGTGGAGGCCGAGACCGAAACAGGTGTGCCGAGCCTCGCCGTCGAGGGCGCCCGCGCCACCGTCCGGTTGAACCGGCCCCGGCACATGAACCGCATCCAGCCGGAGGACATCCCCGTGCTGATGCGGCTCCTCGACGCGGTGGACGCGGCCTCTGGCGTTCGGGTCATGGTGCTGACGGGCAGCGGCCGCGCCTTCAGCGCCGGCTACCACCTGGGCGACCTCAGCGAACAGGCCGAAGGCGGCGGCAGCGAAGGGGGCGTGCCGAGCTTCGAGGCGCTGACCGTCCGCCTGGAAGCCTGCCGCGTGCCCACCATCTGCCGGCTGAACGGCGGCGTGTACGGCGGCTCGACGGACCTCGCCCTGGCTTGCGACTTCCGCATCGGACGAGATGATATCGAAATGTTCATGCCGGCCGGGCGGCTGGGTGTGCATTATTACGAGGCCGGGATGCGGCGCTACGTGTCCCGGCTCGGCCTCAACGCCGCCAAGCGCCTGTTCCTGACAGCGGAGCGCATCGACGCGGCCGAGATGTTGCGGATCGGCTACCTGACGGAGACGGCGCCGGCGGCCGAATTGGACGCCCGGGTGGACGCGTTGGCCGCGCGCATCGCGTCCCTCGCTCCGCTCGCGGTGCAGGGGATGAAGCGGGCGCTCGACGAGATCGCCCGGGGCGAGTTGCACATGGCGATGTTCGAGGCGCGGGCGGCCGCGGCCAAGGACAGCGAGGATCTGAAGGAAGGCCTCCGCGCCTTCCGGGAAAAGCGGGAGCCGGTGTTCCGGGGTCGCTGACGGGCGGTTCCGGCGCCGCCGGTTTCGGCAGGCAGGGGCAGGATGGACGAGTTCGATTGCGTGGTGGTGGGGGCCGGCGTCGTCGGCCTGGCGGCGGCCCGCGCCCTGGCGCTGGACGGGCGCGAGGTGCTGGTGCTGGACGCGGCCGAGGGGATCGGCACGGAAACCTCCTCGCGTAACTCCGAGGTCATCCACGCCGGCATCTACTACCCCGCCGGCAGCCTGATGGCGCGCGCCTGCGTCGAGGGCAAGCACATGCTCTACGACTACTGCCGGGAGCGCGGCGTGCCGCACGCCCGCTGCGGCAAGCTGATCGTCGCCACCACCGAGGAAGAGGCGGGCAAGCTTGAAGCCATCCAGGGCCGCGCCGCCGCCAACGGCGTGCCCGACCTGCGGCTGCTCCGCCGGGAGGAGGCGCTGGAGATGGAACCGGCGCTGTCCTGCACCGCCGCCCTCCTGTCGCCCTCCACCGGCATCATCGACAGCCACGCCTACATGCTTTCGCTCCAGGGCGACGCGGAGAACGCCGGCGCCGTGTTCGCCTTCCACAGCCCCGTGGTGTCCGGGCGGGTGGACGGGGACGGCATCGAGATCGCCGTCGGCGGCGACGAGCCGATGGAGCTGCGCTGCCGCACCCTGGTCAACTCGGCCGGCCTGCACGCGCCGCGCCTGGCCCGTTCGCTCCAGGGGATGCCTGAGGACGCGGTGCCAGGCGCTTGGTACGCCAAGGGCAACTACTTCACCCTGACCAGGCGCAACCCGTTTTCCCGCCTGATTTATCCGGTGCCGGTGCCGGGCGGGCTCGGCACCCACCTGACCATCGACCTCGGCGGCCAGGCGCGGTTCGGGCCCGACGTGGAGTGGGTGGACGGCATCGGGTACGACGTGGACCCCCGCCGCGGCGAAAGCTTCTACGCCGCCATCCGCCGGTACTGGCCCGACTTGCCGGACGGCGCCCTCGCCGCCGGCTACTCCGGAATACGACCCAAGACCGTGCCGCCGGGCGCGCCGGCCCAGGATTTCGTGATCCAGGGGCCGGAGCGGCACGGCATACCCGGCCTCATCAACCTTTTCGGGATTGAGTCGCCCGGCTTGACCGCATCGCTTGCATTGGGACGATTTGTGAGCGATACAGCGCGCCGGTGAGGAACGTTTCGGATTCGAAGTTTTCTTCTCGCCCATGACCACAAAAAGGTCATGGGTCCATGGTGGATCGTGCCGACGCCTTCAGGCATTTGGTTTTGCAAATGGGGGGAAGAGAATGTCGGGCGGTCCGGACTTGCTCACCTACCTGACAGAAGCGACGGACCCGCGTCCCGGGGAGGGCGCGCTGTGCGTCGGGGACCCCGTTGTGCTGCGACCCGGGCTCCGCGGCGGCAAGCTGGAGGCTTGGTCGACGACCGGCCGCAAGCTCGGCTCCCTGCCGCCGGCCGAGAGCGAAGTCCTGTCCGAGTTGCTCAGCGGCAGCGCGAAACGCCTTTCCGGCCACATAGCGGCGCTGGTCCCGCGGCCCAGGCTTGTTGGGCCAGGACGAATCCACATCCGCGTCACCGCTGAGACCTGACGGCGGGGCGCGGGCGCCCGTCCTCCCTCAACATAAATTGTAATACGTCTTCCAGGGCTCCGATGCCGCGTCGTCGCCCGTCTGGGTCTTGACCGCCAGGCGTAGCGGCCCTCCACCTTTGGTCCACTTCGGCAAACCGGCCTTGCGCGAAGTGAACAGCGCGGGTGTTTTCGCACCTTCGATGTTTCGCGCCGTCGACACCCGCCGCCATCGCCGCGAGGCCGCCGTACCCGCGCCGCCCGCCGCCGCCCGGCAGCACGCCCGGGCCGGCGCGTGGCGCCCCTTCCACCGCAGGACGTTGCGCCACAATAAGGCCGCAACCGGGTCGCAAATCGGCGCTGGCCGAGAAGGAACATGCGTTTGACGCGGGTTACCCGAATCCCGGCCGCCACCGGCCGGTTCGGGGCACCTGGACACCGAACGCCGCGCAGGACGAACGACGCGCGGCAGACAGGAGATCAGAGGTTGGCCATGCTCGGCGTGGAAGCTTACCGTGCCCTCGGACCCCAGGCGGTCGGGCGCGCTGTGCCCATGGCGACATCCCATGCCGTGCCCCTTCAGCCGGGCCGGCTTTTCCCGGACATGGGCCGGCGCCGCTCGTCGGCAAGCCGCCGGGGTGTGCAGCAAACGCTCAAGCGGGTCCTGGACGTCGCCGGCGCGTTGGGATTGCTGGCGGCTTTGATGCCGCTGCTGCTCGTCGTCGCCGCGCTCGTGAAGGCGGACGGCGGCCCGGCGCTGTTCGCCCACGAGCGGGTCGGACGCGGCGGGCGGCGCTTCGGGTGCCTGAAGTTCCGTTCCATGGTGGTGGACTCGGCCGAGCGATTGCAGGCCCTCCTCGCCGCGGACCCGGAGGCCCGGGCGGAGTGGGAAGCGACGCGCAAGCTGAAGCGCGACCCGCGCGTGACGGCGGTGGGCCGCTTCCTCCGCGCCAGCAGCCTCGACGAGCTGCCGCAGCTCATCAACGTGCTGCGCGGCGAGATGAGCCTCGTCGGGCCGCGCCCGGTGCAAGCGGCGGAGCTCGCCACCCACTACGGCCCCGCCGCCGCGGCGCAGTACGCCACCGTTCGCCCCGGCATCACCGGGCTGTGGCAGGTGAGCGGCCGGAACGACACCAGCTATGACGCCCGGGTGGCGATGGACCTGCGCTACTTGGCGAACCCCACCTTGATCGGGGACGTGCGCATCCTGCTGAAGACGCCGATGGCCGTCCTGGGCCGCCGCGGCGCCTATTGACCCGACCCGTGCCGCGCCGCCAATCGGCGGCGCGGCACGGAGGCCGCCACGGCGCTCCGGCGCGCCATCGAACGCCCCGCCGACTCCCACTCTGCGAGAACCCACAATGGGCGATTCCGAAACCCGCGGCGCCGGCCGTTCCATGGTCGCGGGCGTGGCCTGGAACGCAGCGGGCCGCGGCTTGCCGTTGCTGCTCGCGCTGCTGCTCACCCCGGTCCTCATCGGCCAGCTCGGCACGGAGCGCTGGGGCTTGTTCACCCTCGCCCTCGCCATGGTGGGCGTGTTCGGCGTGTTCGACCTCGGGGTCGGCCAGGCGCTCACCCGCGCCCTCGCCGAGCGGATCGGCGCCGGGCGCGCGGCGGAAGGCGCCGAGTTGGCGGGATCGGCGCTCGCCTTGCTGCTCGCCATCAGCCTCGCCGCCGCCGCCGCGCTCTGGTGGTGCGTGCCGGCGCTGGTGGAGCGCGTGCTGCTGGTGCCGCCGGCCCTGCGGGACCAAGCGGTCGGCGGGCTGCGGGTGCTCACCGCCGCGGCGCCCCTCGTGGTGGTCAACGCCGCGCTCTGGGGCGTGCTGGCCGCCCATCGCCGCTTCCGCGAAGCGAACCTCGTCACGATTCCAGTAAGCATCTTCTATTATCTCGGCCCGGTGCTCGTGCTCCTCGTCTGGGACAGCTTGACCGCCGTGATGCTGGCGCTCGTCGCGTGCCGGCTGGCCAACACGCTGTCGTACCTCTGGCTCGCGCGGCCGCTGCTGCCGGGCCTGTTCCGGCGGTTGCCGCGCCTCGCCCCCGCCCTGCCGCTGGCGCGGATGGGCGGTTGGATGAGCGTCTCCGGCGTGATGACCCAGGCGCTGGTCTACGCCGACCGCTTCCTGATCGGCGCGGTGCTGTCGCTGGCCGCCGTCGCCTACTACGCCACGCCGCTGGACCTCGTGCTGCGCGCCTGGATACTGCCGGTGGCCGTGGCGCAAACCATGCTGCCCGCCATCGCCGCCTCCTTCGCGTCCGACCCGCGGGAAGCCACCGCGCTGCTGCGGCGCGGCGCCCTGCTCATCGCGGCGCTCGTGCTGCCGGCCTGCCTGCTGCTGGTGGGCGCGGGGCGGGAGATCCTGTGGCTGTGGCTCGGCGAGGAGTTCGCCGTGAACGGCGCCGGGGTGCTCCGCATCTTGGGCGTCGGAGTCTTCTTCAGCTGCGCGGCCTTCGCGCCCGCCGCCCTGCTCGACGCGGTCGGACGGCCGGACGCCACGGCGCTGCTCTCCCTGGCCGAGGCTGCGGTCTTCCTGCCGCTCTGCGCGGCGCTGCTGCTGATGGCCGGCATCGAAGGCGCGGCGCTCGCCTGGGCGTTGCGCGCCGCTGTCGATTGCGGGGCGAAGCTCGCCCTGGCGGCGCGGCTCTACCCGCCGGCCGCGGACGCTGCGCGGCGCTTGGCGCCGCCGCTCGCCGGGGCCGGCGCGGGACTGCTCGGCGCGCTGGCGGCGGCCTTCGCGGCGCCGGGCCTCGCCCCCGCGCTGACGGTGGGTTGTTTGGCGCTGGCAAGCTTCGCCGTCCTCGCCTTCGGGGCGCTCGACGCCGAGGAACGCGCCTTGCTGCGTCATCCGCGGGCGCTGCTCCGCCCGCACGGGGCCGGGGGAGCGTCTTGATTCCCATCGCCATCAACGGCCGCTTCCTCACGCAGCGGACCACCGGCGTGCAGCGCTTCGCCGCCGAGGTCACGGGCGCGCTGGACCGCATGGCCGCGGAAGGCGCCCGCCCTCCCCCGCGGCTGCTCGCGCCGGCCGGCGCCGACGCCTCGGCATTCCCGCACCTCGCTGTTGAGCGGTTCGGCCGGCTGCGCGGGCAGGCTTGGGAGCAGGCAGAGCTGCCGCTCCGCGCCCGGGGCTCGGTGCTCGTCAGCCTGGGGAACACGGCACCGCTGCTGGCGGGCCGTCGGCAGGCGGTGGTGATCCACGACGCGGGCGCGTTCGACACGCCGGAGTCCTACTCCGCCGCGTTCCGGGCGTGGTACCGGACGCTGCACCGCGCCCTCCCGCGCTGCGGCGCGCGGCTGCTCACCGTGTCGGAGTTCTCGCGCGGGCGCATCGCGCACCACCTGCGCCTCGACCCGTCCCGGATCGGGGTGGTGCCGGAGGGCGGCGAGCACGTCCTGCGCGAGCCGGCCGACACGTCGGTTTTGGCGCGGCACGGCCTCGAAGCGGGGCGGTTCGCGCTGGTGGTCGGCACGCGCGCCGCGCACAAAGGATTGGCCGGCTTGCCGGACGCGGCGGCGATGCTGGCCGCGGCCGGGATGCGCTTGGCGGTGGCCGGCGCCGCCGACCTGGGCGTGTTCCGCAACGCCGCCGATCCTGAGGGTGCGGCCGTTTCCGCGCTGGGGCGGGTGACGGACGCCGAGTTGCGGGCGCTCTACGAGGCCGCGCTGTGCCTGATCTTCCCATCGCGTTACGAAGGGTTCGGGCTGCCCCCGTTGGAGGCCATGGCGTGCGGCTGCCCGGTGCTCGCCGCCGCGTCGGGCGCGGTCACGGAGGTTTGCGGCGACGCGGCGCTCTGGTTCGACCCCGCCGGCGGGCAGCGCCGGCCGGCGGACGCGCTGGAGCGGCTGTTGCGCGAGCAGGGCTTGGCCGACGAACTGCGCCGCCGCGGCCGGGCGCGCGCCGCCGCGTTCTCCTGGCGCGCGGCGGCGGAGCGGTTGCTCGCCCTGCTGCCGGCGCCGGCAGTGGCCGCGCCATGAAGGTCGCCATCGTCCACGAGTGGCTCGACAGCTACGCGGGCTCTGAGCGCGTGGTCGAGCAGCTGCTGGAGATATGGCCGGAGGCGGACCTCTTCGCCGTGTGCGACTTCCTGCCGCCAGGCGAGCGCGCGTTCCTCGGCGGCCGTCCCGTCCGCACCACTTTCATCCAGCGCTTGCCCTTCGCGCGCCGCCTGTTCCGCCAGTATCTGCCGCTCATGCCGCTGGCGATCGAGCAGCTCGACATGTCGGGCTACGACTTGGTGGTCTCCTCCTCGCACGCGGTCGCCAAAGGCGTGCTGACCGGGCCGGGGCAGCTCCACGTCTCCTACGTCCACAGCCCGATGCGCTACGCCTGGGATCTGCAGCACCAGTACCTCCGGCAATCCGGGATGGAGCGCGGGCCGAAGGGCGCGCTGACGCGCTTCCTGCTGCACCGGTTGCGAATCTGGGACCGTTCCTCGGCCGCCGGGGTGGACGTGCTCGTGGCGAACTCCGCATTCATCGCCGAGCGCATCCGCAAGGTGTGGCGGCGCGAGGCGCTGGTGGTGCACCCGCCCGTGGACGTGGAGGCGTTCGGATTCAGCGACGCGCCGCGCGGCGGCCACTACGTCGTCGCCTCGCGCATGGTGCCCTACAAGCGGGTGGACCTGGTGGTGGAGGCGTTCCGCGCCATGCCGGGGCGCCGCCTGCTAGTGCTGGGCGACGGGCCGGAGATGAAACGGGTGGCGGACGCGGCGGCGGGCGCCGGCAACATCGAGCTGCGCGGGCGCGTGCCGCACTCCGAGCTGGTGGAGACCGTCCGCACCGCCCGCGCCTTCGTCTTCGCCGCGGAGGAGGATTTCGGCATCGCCATGGTGGAGGCTCAGGCCTGCGGCACGCCCGTCATCGCGTTCGGCCGGGGCGGGGCGCGCGACATCCTGCGCGCCCCGCCCGCCCCCGCGCCGACCGGGCTGTTCTTCGCGGAGCAAACGGCGCCGGCCATCGCCGCCGCGGTGGAGCGGTTCGAGGCGCTGTCGCTGCCCATCGCCGCCTCCGATTGCCGCGCCAACGCCGAGCGCTTCAGCCGCGAGGCGTTCCGGGACGCGATGCGCCGCGTGGTTTCCGAGCACATGGGGAGCGAGCGGCCGTGCGCTTCTCGCTGATCATGGCGACGCGCGGGCGCGTCGGCGAGGTGGGCGAGTTCCTCGACTCGCTCCTCGCGCAAGGGCGCGACGACGCCGAGGCGATCGTCGTGGACCAGAACGGCGACGACCGCCTCGGCCCGGTCGTGGCCCGCTACGCCGACCGGCTGCCGCTGGTCTGGCGCCGGTCGGACCGCCCCAACGCCTGCCACGCACGGAACCTCGGCCTTTCGCTAGCCCGCGGCGAGGTGGTCGGCTTCCCGGACGACGATTGCGTGTATCCGCCCGGCGTATTGGCGCGGGTGGACGCGGCCTTCGCCGCCGGCTCGGCGCTGCATGTGCTGACCGGTCCGGCGGCGTCGCCCGCGGGCGGGCTGGGCTCTGGCCGGTGGCGCGCGGAGGGCGGGCCGATAACGCCGGCCAACGCCTGGACCAGCGTGATCGAGTTCAACCTGTTCTTGCGGCGGGAGACCGCGCTCGCGCTGGGCGGCTTCGACGAGCGCCTCGGCCCCGGCACGCCCTTCGGCTCGGCCGAAGGCAACGACCTCGTGCTGCGCGCCGTCTCCGCCGGCCGTAGGGCGGTGTACGACCCGGAGCTGCGCGTCGCGCACCCCGACAAGCGGATGACCGCCGCGGCGGCCGAGCGGGCGCGGCTCTACGGGACGGGCCTGGGCTTCGTGCTCCGCCGGCACCGGGTGCCGCCCTCCGTGTGGCTGCCCTTCTTCGTGCGGCCGCTCGGCGGCGCGGTGCTGGGCGCGACGCGCGGCGACGCGGTGGCGGTGCGCCACCACCTGGGGAGCCTGCGCGGGCGCTGGGCCGGCTTCACCGCGCCCGGCAGCGCGGAAGGCGTGCCGCTCCCGCCGCTCGCCGGGCACACGGCTTGACCATGCGGATCGCCATCGGCATCGCAACGCGCGGGCGCGCGGCCGTGCTGGCGGAGACGCTGGCCGAGATCGGCCGGCAGCGCCGAACGCCGGACCGGGTGATTGTCTGCCACGTCTCTCCGGAGGATGTGGCGGGCGTCGGAGCGCCCGGCGTCGAGTTCCTCGCCGCGCCCGCCGGCCTGCCGCGGCAGCGCAACGCGATCCTGGACGCGGCCGGCGATTGCGACGCGGTGCTGTTCCTCGACGACGACTTTCTCCCGGCGCCGGACTACCTCGCCGTGACGGAGGCCGTGCTCGCGGCGCGGCCGGACGCCGTGGTGACGGACGGCACGGTGGTCGCGGACGGCGCCAAAGGCCCGGGCCTGACGGTGGCGGAGGGCCGCGCGATCCTCGCCGCCGACCGACCGCCGGCTGATCCCCTCGCCTGCGCGCCGCACTTCAACGGCTACGGCTGCAACATGGCGGTGCGGATGGCGCCCGTGCGCGCGCACGGGTTGCGCTTCGACGAGGCGCTGCCGCTCTACGCCTGGTACGAGGACATAGACTTCACGCGCCGGCTCGGCCGCCACGGCGCCATCCTGCGGCTAGGGGGCGCGCGCGGCGTGCATCTCGGCGTGAAATCGGGGCGGGTGCCGGGGCGGCCGAGCCGGCGCGTGAAGTCTATGTCCTCGTACCAGGCGTAGAG
>Ga0058700_1000658_pt1 | contig 10792 bp, 8 predicted proteins | sample AgamicAtAme_FD_71365 | JGI IMG/M metagenome (GOLD analysis project Ga0058700, IMG submission 71365) | Agave microbial communities from Guanajuato, Mexico - At.Am.e | ecosystem: Host-associated > Plants > Phyllosphere > Phylloplane/Leaf | place: Guanajuato, Mexico | collected 2012-06-07 | reverse complement strand
CCTGGAAGGCGGCATCGTCCGCGAGATCCTGGTCCGCGACGGCTCCAAGGTGGAGGCCGGGCAGGTGCTGGTGCGCCTGGACGACATCCAGTCGGATTCCACGGCGGAGGCGCAGCGCGCCCAGCGCTGGGCGCTGTTGGCGCAGGACGCGCGCCTGGTCGCGGAGATGGGCAAGCTGGGCGAGCCCATCGCGTTCCCGCCCGAGCTCCTGAACAGTTCCAACGCCCGCGCGCGCGACGCCGTGCGCGGCCAGCGCGAACTCTACGAGGCCCGCACCGCCAGCCTGAACAGCCAGCTCCGGGTGCTCCGCGCCCGCATCGACCAGCAGCAGGCGGCGATCCGCGGCGCGCAGGGCCAGATGGTCGCCACCCGCAACCAGCTCAGGCTCATCCGCGAGGAGGAGCAGATGCGGCGCGGGCTGGTGGCGCAGGGCCTCGCCCGCATCCCCGACCTGCTCGCCCTCCAGCGCGCGATGGCCGGCCTGGAAGGCACCACGCAGGAGCTCACCGGCCAGATCGACCGCGCGACCGCGACGATCGCCGAGACCGAGCGGCAGATCCAGCAGGTAGTCGACCAGCGGCTGCAAGAGGTCTCGACCGAGCTGCGCGAGGTGCGCGGGCGCTTGGCCGAAGCCGAGGAGCGCCTCCGCGCCTCCAACGACGTGCAGACCCGCCGCGACATACTGGCGCCGGAGTCGGGCACGGTGGTCAACCTCCGCCTGTTCACCCTCGGCGCCGTGGTGAAGCCCGGCGACGCGGTGCTGGAGCTGGTGCCCGACCAGGACCGGCTGGTGGCGGAGGTGAACATCCAGCCCTCCGACATCGACGTGGTCTTCCCGGGCCTGAAGTCGGAGATCCGCCTGCCGGCCTTCAAGCAGCGCCTGGTGCCCTACCTCCACGGCGAAGTGACCTGGGTCGCCGCCGACGTGACGACGAACGAGCAGACCCGGCAACAGTACTACCGGGCTTACATCCTGATCGACCGCGAGCAGATGGATAAGCTGCCCAACGTCTTCCTCACCCCGGGCATGCCCGTGGAGGCCCACGTGCAGATCGGCCAACGCACCTTCTTCCAGTACATGACCCAGCCGATCCGCGACAGCTTCGCCCGCGCGTTCCGGGAGCAGTAACCGAAGGCAGGCCACTGATTCCGGAGGCGGACCGGACCGGGCGGTGCTATCCTGGGCGCCGCCATTTCAGACCGAACGGAACCTCTCGATGCCCGACACCCGCACCATCTTCGCCGACGGTATGCTGGACGCCAGCGTGACCCACGGCGTCGCCCGCCTGACCCTCGCCCAGACGGGCGCCGAGGGCAAACCGGTGGCCGCCGGGCAACTCGTGATGCCGCTCTCGCAGCTCCCGGCGTTCGCCAACGGGCTGATCGGGTTGCTGAAGCAGATCGAGGCCAGGGTGAAGGAGGCGCAAGGGCAGCACGGAGCCGCGGCCTCCCCGGCACCGGCGGCGGAGGTCCCCGCGTCCGAGCCGCCGTCCGTGCCCGGCGCGTTCCGGTTCAGCTGACACCCGCCCGTGCCCGCCCCGAGCCTCCGCGACGCCGCGCTTGAGGACGAAGCGACCGCCGCGTTCTCCGTCGTGCTCTGCACCCACGCCCGGCCCGACTACCTCCGCGCGTGCCTCGGGGGCCTCGCCGGCCAGTCCCGCCGGGACTTCGAAGTGCTGGTGGTGGACAGCGCCTCCCCGCCCGCCGCCGCCGCGGCCATAGCCGACGCCGCCGCGGCGGCCGGCGCGCGGCTGCTGCGGACGGACGAGCCCGGCCTTTCGCGGGCGCGCAATCTCGGGCTGGCCCAAGCGTCGGGGCGCTGGGTCGCCTTCCTGGACGACGACGCGGTGCCCGACCCGGGCTGGGCGGCGGCCATGCTGGACCGCATCGCGGCCCTGCCCCCCCGTGCGGCGGCGCTGGGCGGGCGCATCGTGCCGGCCTGGGAAGCGCCGCTGCCGGGCTGGTGGCCGCCCTCGCTCCGCGGCGTGCTCACCATCATCGAGTGGGAAGGCTTTGGCGAGGTCGGCGTGGACCTGCCGGAAGGCATTGAGATCTACGGCGCGAACATGGCCTTCGCCGCCGCCCCACTGCGCGAAATCGGCGGCTTCGCGGAAACCCTCGGCCGGGTGGGGAACCGCCTCCTGTCCGGGGAGGAGGTGGAGGTCGTGGAAAGCCTCCGCGCCCGCGGCTACCGCGCGTTCTACGAGGGCGCCGCGGCCGTGCGGCACAGCATTCAGCGCGAGCGGCTACGGCCGGGCTGGCTGTTGAGCCGTCTGCTCTGGCAGGGCGCGACCGACGCGCTGCGCGACCGCGCCGGGAAGAACGGCAACGGGCGTCTGCTCGGCGCCGCGGCGCGGCTCGCGGTCCAGGCCCCGCTCCTGCTCTGGCCCGCGACCTCGTCCGTCCTCCTGCGGGCGCGGTGCGGCGCCGCGTACAACCTGGGTTACCTGCGCGGCCGTTTCGCGGGGGCCGCGTGACCGCCGTGCGCCGCCGGGCCCTGCTCGCCTCGCCCCTGGCGCTGACTCCCGCCTGCGCCGAGGCCCAGCGCCAAGGCCCCGGCCCCGGCCGGGCCGGCGGTGCCCCGCCGCTGCGCGAGCGGTTGGGCCAGCTCCGGCTCGGCGCCAACGTCGAGCGGTGGTTCACCGTCGCCAGCAACAACCAGCCCAGGCGGCTCGGCGCCGCGTGGTGGCGGGGCTTCCGGGCCGCCGGCTTTGACCACGTCCGCCTGTTCGTCCCGGAGGTCTCGCAGACCGGCGACGACATGGGCATCCCCGAAATGTTCCGGGCGGCGGCGGCGGACGCCAACGCGGCGGGGCTGCCGGTGCTGCTCGGATTGACCGATTTCATCAAGCACGACGCCCCTTGGGGCGAGCGCGAATGGAAGGCGCTGGCGGCGCGCGCGGCGTTCTTCGCCCGCAACACCGACCCGGACCAGGTCGTGTTCTCGCCGGTCAACGAGGCCGTGTTCCCCGACGCGGCGACCTGGATGCCGGTGCGCGACCGGCTGCTCGGCGCGCTGCGCCGCGCCGCGCCGCGCCACACCCTGATGTGGGGCGGCCACGAGTGGGGAAGCTGGCGCTCCTTGATCCAAACGGAACCGCCGGCCGACACGAACACGGTGGTCGAGGTCCACGACTACGAGGGCGGTGACGCCGGCGCCGTCGAGTGGCGGTTCGGCGAGGTCGCCGCGTGGCGCGACCGGCACCGGCAAACGGTGCTCGTGGCCGAGCTCGGCGGCGCCGTGAAGCACCGCGAAGACCGCGCCGCCTGGGCGGCCGACCTGCGGCAGAGCCTGCCCGTGCTGCGGCGGCTGCGGTTGCCCGCGGCCTTGTGGGCCTACACTCACGGTGGGCATTGGCGGTTGCAACCCGGCGAAGGCCCCACCTTGCACCCCGAGTTCCGCGGGGCGTTGGGCGCCTGAGCGACCGGGTGGTGGCCGGACCGGCGCGGGATCAGCGCGCCGGGTTGAGCTTGGCCCGCCGCGGCTCCGCCCGCTCCAGAATCCAGCGGTGCGCGGGCACCTCCACCAGCCGCCACGCCAGCCAGCCGGCGGTGAGGTTGACGGCGAAGCCGGCCCCCATCAGCAGGACCCGGCCGGCCGGCCCCGGGTCCACAGCGCGCAACACGCCGACCAGCCCGATTTCGACGAAGACCCAGCACAGGTAGACCCCGAACGACGCCTCGCCGAGCCGCAGCAGCAGGTCGGGGCGCGCGCGGGCGCCGGCCGTCCCCGCCGCGGGGCGCTGCCAAAGCGCCACGATGACCGCCGCGAGCCCGACCACCGTCAGGGCGTTCGAGCCGAGGCCCAGCCCGACGGGCACCGCCAGGGTGAGGGCGAGCACCGGCCGGGGCGGCAGCCGGCCTTCCATGGCCAAGCGGCCGAGCGCGAGGCCGAGGGTGAATTCCAACGCGAACCGCACGAGGCCCAGGTGGAGGGTGTAGTTCAGGCCGATGGGCGGATCGAAGGCCGACAAGGCGAACAGGCCGGCGACCGCCGCCACCGCCAAGGGGATGAGAAAGGCCGTCGCCGCCCGCCGCAACAGCAGCAGCACCGCGGGAAAGGCGAGGTAGCCCGCCCACTCCACGGAAAGCGCCCAGGACGGGTAATTCCAGGAATGCCGGTCGGTCGTTTCCCAGGCGTTCACCAAGAAGAGCTGCAGCAGGAAATCACCAGTGCGGAAGCGCTCCGGGTCGCGGATGGAAACGCCGGCGGCCGACGCCAAGCCGACCACCGCCAGGAGCGCCAGGAGCGCCAGCGCGTGTAGCGGCCAGATCTTGGCCAAGCGGCGAACAAGGAAGCGGCGCACGCCGGCCGCGTCCGCCGGCGGGCGCGAGCCGTAACCGAGCCAGAGCGCGAAGCCGGAGAGGAGAAAGAACCCGTCCACCCCCAGGTAGCCGACGCCCAGCACCGGCCGCAGCCAGGGCAGCACGCCCGTGACCCGCAGGGTGAGGTCGAGGTGGTAGAGCACCACCCAGCCGATGAGCACGAAGCGCAGGCGCGTGAGGCCGTCGTGCCGGGGCGCCGCGGCCGATCCCGCCGGCTTCGCCCCTTGGTGTTTGGTGGTCGTCAGGTCGCCTGAAGTCATGCTTTACCTTATCTGACACACAACCCTGATTTGTCCCATCACCACCGCTCGTGTGAGAAAGCCGGCCAATGGACCTCACCTTCTCGCCCGCCCTGCAGCGGCTCATCGCCGCGACCGCCGCCCTCGGGCTGCTGCTCGTCGCCGTGCTCCAGCCGGAGTACATGGTGATGATCCTGCCGGCGGCGGTGGCCGCGTTCGCCGCGCTGTTCTTCTACCAGTACCCGCTGGCCATGGTCGCCGCGCTGACGCTGACCTACGGCCTCGCGCTCGACATCCAGCTCGACGTGATGACCAGCGCGGGCCGCGGCGGCGGCGGCGTGGCGGCCATGGGCGCGGCGGTGGTGAAGGTGGTCCCCTTCGCCCTCGCGGGCGTGCTGATGCTGCGGTACGGCATCAGCAACGCCGTCAATTGGCCGTTCCTGGCCTTCGTCACCATCGCGGCGGTCAGCCTGGTGGTCCTGCCCATGGGGCGGGTCGGGACCTTCGGCGACATGGCCCGCAGCTTCATCGGCTCCACCGCGCCCTTCGTCCTCGGCTTCGCCCTCGCCCCGCGCCGGGTCTGGACGGCGATCATCCGCGGCGCGGCGCTGGTGCCGGTGTGCAGCGCGGTCGGCAGCATCTTCACGGACCTCGCCGGCATCTACCCCATGTTCGGCAACTTCGGCCGCTTCCAGGGCCTCCACTCGGCGCCCTTCCTGGCCGGGTTCTGCGTTACCGCCATCTTCGCGTCCACCTTGGAGTATCTGCGCGGGTTCCAGCTCCGCTGGCTGCTGCTCGGCGGCGCCAACCTCGCCATTATGCTCGCCACCCAGGCGCGCGCGCCCTTCATCGCCGTGGCGTTGTTCCTGCTGCTGGTCTTCGCCTTGTCGGGGCCGCGCATCTTCCCGCTCCGGCGCAAGGTGGACCTGGTAATGGGCGGCATGGCGCCGGCCCTGCTGGTGCTCGGCCCCGCGCTGGTCTACGCGCTCCAGCGGTTCACCGGCGAGAGCGAGAACTTCTCCGGCCGCGACATCATCTGGCCCTACTTCCTGGACGCGATCGAGCGGCGGCCGCTCTTCGGCTTCGGCCTGGGCGCCGGCAAGCTGATCGTCGACCCCGAGGACCCGACCATCAAGCTGCTCGGCAGCAGCGCCGCGCACAACGAGTACCTCCGCCTCGCGGTGGACGCGGGCGTGGTCGGCTGCGCGGCCATCTTCCTGTCCATCATCATCTGGATCTGGAACGGCACCCGCCGCGCCAAACCCGTGGACCAGCTGGTGCTTCGGTGCGCCCTCGTGGCGGCCCTCCTGCACAGCGGCTTCGACAACACCTTGATCGCCAGCACCGCGGTCATGCAGTTCTGCTTCTTCGCCGCCGCGCTCGCCCGCGCGCGGATCGAGGCGGAGCAGCCGGAGCACCGCCGCCAGCGGTCGCGGTCCACATCGCCGTCGCGCCGCAGCGCCACGGCCTGAGGCGCGCGCGGTGTCCCAGGCGGCCGCCTCGCGCGGCCCGGCCCCGGCCGAGGCTTCCCCCGTTCCCGTCCGCGCCGCGCGCGCGCGGCGGCTGGACCTCGACCGCGCCAAGGGCGTGGCCATCCTCCTGGTCGTGCTCGGCCACATCGTCGCCCGCGACCAGCCGCCGGGCGTGGAATGGTACGAACCGTTCCGGTATGCAATCTACCGTTTTCACATGCCGTTCTTCCTGTACCTGAGCGGCACGGTGGTGGTGTTGAGCGGGCTGCACCGGGCCGCGCCCGCGGAGTGGCCCCGCGTCTTCCGCGGCCGGGCGGTGCGGCTGCTGGTGCCTTTCTTCGGCCTCGGCCTGTTCATCCTCGCCGCCAAGCTCGCGGCCATGCAGGTGGTCCACGTGGACAACCGCCCCGAAGGCCTCTGGGGCGGGCTGCGCGACCTGTTCTGGACCACCGGGCAGAGTCCGGCGCTGACGGTGTGGTACCTGCTCGTGCTGTTCCTGGCGACGGCGCTCGCCCTGCCGTTGCTGCGCCTAGGCGTCGGCACCACCGGCCTTGTCGCGCTTGGCCTGCTCCTGCAGGCGGTCGAGGTGCCGCCGGTCGCCTACCTGGATCGGTTGGCGAGCCACTTCGTCTTTTTCGCCGCCGGCGCCTGGGTGGCCGAGCGGCAGGACCGTCTGTTGCCGCTGTTCGAGCGGTTGCAACCCGTGTGGTGGGCGGCCTTCGCCGCGGCGGTGGGCCTCGCCGTCACCGGTTGGTTGGACGCCCGCGCCGCGTTGCTGGTCTGCGGCCTGCTCTCCGTCCCGGCCTTGCACGGGCTGGTGCGGCGGCCGCCGGTCTCCAACTGGGAGTGGCCCCTCTTCCTCGGCCGCTACGCGATGGCGATCTACCTGTTCAACACGCTGGCCATCGGACTCGCCAAGGCGGTGCTGATCGCCGCGGGGCTCGGTTGGACGCGCGAGGCGTTCCCCGTCCACGTCGTCGTCCTCACCGCGGCGGGGCTCGCCATCCCCATCCTGGTGAAGGCGCTGCTGCTACGCCAGCAGCCGACGCTTGACCGCCTGACGGACTGACGCGCCGGCGGGCGCCGCCAGCACGAGCGCCATGGGGGCCAAGGCGAAGAGCCAGGCGAGACGCGCCTGGTACCGCACCGCCGGGCCGGACAGGCCGCCGGTGATGGCCGCGTTGCCGACCGCGGCCGCCAGCACCAGGACCACCAGCGCGGCTCCGGCGAGGTCGAGACGGCGGCGCAGCAGGAACGGCAGCGCCAGCAGCGCGAGGAGACCCAGGACCGAAGCCGCCCGGTGCAGGGGCGCCAGGGCCTGCGCGTCCGGCAACAAGAGCCCCCGTTGCTGCCGCCCGCTCAGGAACCGCCCCAGCTCGTGCGGGAAGAAGCGGGCGATGAGCGGCTCCGGCCCCGGCACGCCGGGCCAAGGCTCCATCCCGTCGCCGGTGTCCACGAGGCGGAACTGCTCCAGGCTGTTGTTCAGGATGCCCAGGGCGACCGTGCCGGGCGCCTCGCGCACCACGGCCGACACGATGGCGGAGGCTTCCGCGGCCCACGCCTTCGGGCCGCCGAGTTCCGCGTGGAGCGGGCTGGCGGGCTCCCAAAGGAAGGCGTTGTGGTGGGCGCCCATCCGGTCGAGGATCGGGCACAGGTGCCAACCCGCGTCCGGACAGGTCCGGCGCAGCATGTCCATGCCGGGCCCGTCGTAGATCAGGCGCGTGGCGAGGAAGACGGAGCCGAAGGGCGAGGGAGACGCGCGCCCGTGCCCGGCGAGGTTCACCGCGACCATCGCCGCCAGCGCCACGGCCACCGGGAACGCCATGCGCGCCGCGCCGCCCAGCGCCGGCCGCGGCCCGCGCCCGGCCAGCAGCAGCGCCGCGCCGCAAATCGCCAGGCCGAGCGCGAGCGGGACGTGGCTCTGGTGGACGGCGACGGCGCCGGTGGCGAGCAGCAGCAGCCACAACCGCTCGCCCTGGGACAAGGAGACCGCCTTGAAGCCGAGCAGCCAGAGCGCCAGCACCACCACGCCCGTGAACACGTCGGGGATGAGTTGCGCCGCGATCCAGGGCAGGCCCGTCAGGACGGACAAGGCGAAGGCGACGGCCACCAGCAGCCAAGGGTCGGGCCGCCCCAGCGCGCGCAGGGCGAGGCTCAGGAGGTGGGCCACGATCAGGCCCTGCGCCAGCATCGGCCCCCACAAGGTGAGCCGCCAATGGGTGGCGAAGAGGAAGATGCTGTAGAAGGGCGGCCGGTCCCAGCCCAGGTAGACCTGCAGCGCCTGGCCGAGATACGTGCCGGTGTCGGCGAAGATGAGCGGGTAGCCGTTCCAGAAGCCCGGCCACACCAGCATGGCGGCCGCTGCGACCAAGGCGGCCCAACGCGCGGCGGGTCGCCGGGCCGGCGTGGGCGCCGCCGGCATCGGGCCCCTCCCCTCGCCCTCGGTGATGGGCGGTACTGGGGGAAGGGCCAACGATGCCGGGATGTGGTTCATCTCACGCCTTGCTGCGATCGCCGAAGCCGCGAGGATGCGACTCGTGCCACGCCCAGGCTGTGCGCACGATCTCTTCGAGCGCGCCCAGCCGGGGCGACCAGCCGGTATCGTCCCGCAAGCGTTGCGAGGAAGCAACAAGAACCGCCGGGTCCCCGGCCCTGCGCTCTCCGAAGTGATGCGGCACCGGGCGCCCGCCGACGCGCTCCACCGCTTCGATGACCTCGCGCACGGAGTAGCCGGTGCCGCTGCCGACGTTGTAGCGGCAGCTCCCGTGCTCCAACCGCGCCAGCACGCGCAGGTGCGCGTCCGCGAGGTCGGTGACGTGCACGTAGTCGCGGACGCAGGTGCCGTCCGGCGTCGGGTAGTCGGCGCCGAACACGGTGAGCGGCGGGCGAGTGCCCAGCGCGGCGCCGATGGCCAGCGGGATCAGGTGCGTTTCCGGCTCGTGGTCCTCGCCGATGCGCCCGCCCGGGTCGGCGCCCGCCGCGTTGAAGTAGCGCAGGCAGGCCGAGCGCAGCCCGTGCGCCCCGTCCGCCCAGGCGAGGCCGCGCTCCACCATCAGCTTGCTGTCGCCGTAGGCGCTGGTGGGGGAGAGCTTCGCCGCCTCGTCGATCGGCGTGCTTTCCGGGTTGCCGAACAGCGCCGCGGTGGAGGACAGCACGAAGCGGAGGCACCCGGCCTTCACGGCCGCCTCTGCCAGCCGCAGGCTGTTGGAAACGTTCTCCGCGCAGTAGCGGAGCGGCTCCCTCATGCTCTCGCCGACCAGAGACAGCGCGGCGAAGTGGAACACCGCCTCGAAGCGCCACCGGGAGAAGACGTCCTCCAGGGCGCGCCGGTCGGCGATGTCGCCTTGGACGAGTTCAGCGCCCGAGGGCGGCAGGGCGCCGCGGTGCCCTTGCCGCAGGTCGTCGAGCACCACGACGCGGTCCCCGCGCTCCACTAGCGCGAGCACCAAGTGGCTGCCGACGTAGCCGGCGCCACCGGTGACGAGATAAGTCCCCCCTGCCATGCGAACCTCACCCTATTCCCGGAAGTACCCGCCGTAGCGGGGGTGGTAGACCTCCGCGTCGGCGTAGCCGGAGCGGCCGTGGACCTTGGCGTCCACCTGGGTGAGGCACGCGCCCACCACGCGGGCGTGCGCGTCTTCCAGCAGCCCGAGCGAGTTCCGCACCACGGAGCGCGGCGTGTCGCGCCACTTCACGCAGAGCAGGGTGGCGTCAGCCAGCCGCGCCACCACGCGGGCGTCGGCCATGGCCAGCGCCGGCGGCGCGTCCAGCACGATCAGGTCGTAGTCGCGCCGCACCCGGTCGAGCAGCCCCGCCATCGCCTCGGACATGAACAGGCCGAGCGAGTGGATCTCGGCCGCGCCGGCCGGGATGTAGTCGAGCGAGGACAGGTGGTCGCGCCGGATGATGCGCTCCAGCACCGCTTGCCCGAGCAGCAGGTCGGTGACGCCCGCCGCGCCCTCGGCCCGGAAGATGCGGCCGAGGGAGGGCTGCCGCACGTCGCAGTCGATCAGCAGCACCCGCTCGCCGTTCATGGCCGCCGAGCGCGCGAGGGCCACGGAAGTCGTGGTCTTGCCCTCGCCAGGGCGGGCGGCGGTGATGACCACCACCCGCGGCGGCTCGGCGCCCAGCCACAGCGCCGCGCGAAGCGTCCGCATGCTCTCCGCGAAGGGGCTCAGCGGCTTGCGCACCACGTAGTCCTCCACGCGGTGCCGCCCGAGCAGGCCGCGCCGGAGCATCGGCACCAGCGCGAGGTTCGGCAGGCTGAGCGCGGAGCGAACCTCGTCGCCGGAGCGGATGGTGCTGTCGGCCTGTTCGAGGAACCAGATCACCAGAAGGCCGAAGAGCACGCCGAGAACCGCCGCGGCCGCGACGAACAACGGCACCTTGGGGAAGGACGGCGCGCCCGGGTAGGTGGCCACGGAGAGCACGCGGGCGTCCGCCTTCTCGATCGCGGTCTGGGACGCGGTGACCTGCGCCCGTTCCAGCACCGCGCGCTGGAGGGAGCGCGACGCCTCGGCCTCGCGCTCCAGCGCGTTGAGCTGGATCTCGGCGGTCTGGGTCTGGTTGACCCTGGCCTCCTGCGCGCGGAGCTGCTCCTCCATGCTGCGGACCCGGGCGGCCGCGGCGCGGGCGTCGGACTCCAGCGCCTGGATCACGCGGCCGGACTCGCTGCCCACCGCGCGCTGCAGGTCGTTCACCTGGGAGCGCGCCGACGCGACGTCGGGATGGCGGTCGCCGAGGGTGGCCTGCAAC
>Ga0058700_1000652_pt1 | contig 10896 bp, 12 predicted proteins | sample AgamicAtAme_FD_71365 | JGI IMG/M metagenome (GOLD analysis project Ga0058700, IMG submission 71365) | Agave microbial communities from Guanajuato, Mexico - At.Am.e | ecosystem: Host-associated > Plants > Phyllosphere > Phylloplane/Leaf | place: Guanajuato, Mexico | collected 2012-06-07 | reverse complement strand
CCTCGGAAGTCCGCTCCGTGTCCCAGGCGATCGGGGCCGCCTCCAGCCCGGTGGCGAGCCGCGGGCCGAGCAGCGCGGCGAACCGCTCGCGCAGCTGCGCCGCGACCGCGAGCCGCACGTCGAGGCCACCGGCCGCGAACGACCGGGCGAGCCAAGCCGTGTGCGCTTCCGCTCCGCCCACGTCGGCGCTTGGAAGGAGCACCAGCACGCGCGCGAGTCGCTTCACGCGCCGGCCTCGGGCCGCAGGAACAGCAGCCGCGCCGGGCCGTGCGCGCGCTCGGCGACCAAGGCGAAGCCGGGCGGAGGCGCTGCCGCTGCGGCTTCCACCTCGGCGCACACCAGCGCCCCCGGCGCGATCCATCCGGCGGCGGAGAGCGCGGGCAGCGCCGCCTCCACCAAGCCGCGCCCGTAGGGCGGGTCGAGGAACATCAAGCCGCAAGGCGCCGACGCGCGCGGCGGCCGGGTCGCGTCGGCCGGCAGCACGGCGCAGCGCTCCGCCTCGCGGCAGGCGGCCACGTTGGCGCGGAGCGCGGCCAGCGCGGCGCGGTCGTTCTCCAGGAACGAGGCGTGGGCCGCGCCGCGCGACAGCGCCTCCAGCCCGAAGGCGCCCGTGCCGGCGAAGGCGTCCAGCACCCGCGCGCCCTCCACGGCCGCGCGGCCCGCCCACGGCGCGTGCCACAGCATGTCGAACAGCGCCTGCCGCACCCGGTCGGCGGTTGGGCGGATGCCGGGGCCGGCGGGCGCGACGAGCCGGCGGCCGCGGTGCCGCCCGGCGATGATCCTCACCGCGCCTTCCCGGAAGCCCGGCCGCCGTCAGGCGGCATCAGGGTCGGCGGGCGGCGGTTCCGGTGCTTCCGTGCGCCGGCTCCGCGCCGGCCGCGGCGCGGGCGCCAAACCCAGCTGCTCCCGCATAACCTTCGGGTTCACCTCCTCCACCGCCCCGGGCGGCAAGGCGCCGAGCTGGAAAGGCCCGTAGGCGGTGCGGATCAACCGCGTCACCCCGAGGTCCAGGTGCGCCATGACCCGGCGGATTTCCCGGTTCTTGCCTTCCTGCAGCGCCACGGTCAGCCAGGCGTTGGCGCCGCGGCGCGAGTCGAGCCCGGCCTCGATGGGCCCGTAGCGCACCCCTTCCACCGTCACGCCGCGGGCCAGCGCGGCCAGCGCCCGCTCGTCCACCGGGCCGTGGACCCGCACCCGGTAGCGCCGGATCCAGCCGTTGGCCGGCAATTCCAGCCGCCTCGCAAGCGCGCCGTCGTTGGTCAGCAGCAGCAGCCCTTCCGAGGTCAGGTCGAGCCGCCCGACCGAGACCACCCGCGGCATGGCGGGCGGCAGGGCGGAGAAGACGGTGCGGCGGCCCTTCTCGTCGCGGTGCGTGGTCACGAGGCCGGAGGGCTTGTGGTAGCGGAAGAGGCGCGTGCGCTGCGGCTCCGCCACCGGCTTGCCGTCGAGCAGCACCATGTCGCCGGGCCGCACGAAGCTCGCCGGCGTGCCAACCACTTGGTTGCCGATCCGCACCCGCTTCTCGGCGATCAGCCGTTCCGCGTCGCGGCGGCTCGCGACGCCGGCGCGGGCCAGCCACTTGGCGACGCGCTCGCCGCGCTCCCCCGGCGCGTCGTCCGGTTCTGCCTCGTCGGTCACCGGCGGCAAGCGGCGACGAAGGCGCGGAAGATCAACGGGTCGGCCGGGTCCACCGCGTACTCCGGGTGCCACTGGACGCCGAGGGCGAAGCGGTATCCGGGGTGCTCCACGCCCTCCACCACGCCGTCCGGCGCCACCGCGTTCACCACCGCGCCCTCGCCGGGCCGCTCCACCGCTTGGTGGTGCGCGCTGTTCACCGCCATGCGGGCGCGGTCGCCGACGGCGCGCGCCAGCAAGGTGCCAGGCGCCACGGCCACCTCGTGGCCGGGCTCCGTCCGCGGGTTGGGCTGCTCGTGCTGCAACGCGCCCTCCACGCTGTCCGGGATGTGCTGGATGAGGGTGCCGCCGAAGGCCACCGCCAGCAGTTGCTGCCCGCCGCAGATGCCGAGCACCGGCATGTCCCGCCGCAGCGCCTCGCGCGTCGCCACCAACTCGAAATCGGTGCGGCCGGACTTCAGCGTCACCGTGGAATGCGCCGGGCCTCCGCCGTAGAGCGCCGGGTCCACGTCGAACGCCCCGCCTGTGACCAGCAGCCCGTCCAACCGGTCGAGGTAGTCGCCGGCCAGCTCGGCGTGGTGGGGCAGGGCGATCGGCAGGGCGCCGGCCTCCGCCAGCGCGGCGAAGTAGTTCTTCCGCAGCGCGTACCACGGCAGCTTGGAGTAGCCGCCCGGCTCCTCCGCATCGAGGGTCAGGCCGATCACGGGCCGTTCCCCTAGGGGGCGTTTGCTCATGCGCCCGTCCCTAGAACTTCCGACGGCACCGGGGCAAGGCCGGTGCGCGTCAGGGCCAGGCGAAAGGAACGGGGAAGGGACGCCCGAAAGGCCGCCCGGCCTTCACCGTTTGCACCGGCTTGAGCCAGCGGTCGCCGCGCCGGCGGTTGTTGCGAGTGTCCACGAACTCCACCGGCTCCTGCACCAGCTCCAATATCGAGACGTCGCCCGGCGCTCCGACCTGCAAGGTGCCGAGCTTCTCCACCCGGTCGATCACCCGCGCCGGCTTCACCGTGGACATCTCCACCACCTGCTCCAGCGAGTAGCCGTTGTTGAGGAACTTGCTCATCACCCAAGGCATGAAGGGCATCCCCGGCGTGTTGCCCGACACGGCATGTAGGTCGCTGCTGATCGTGTCCGGGCCGAAGCCCCCGTCCCGCGCCGGCTCGAACACCGTGTAGTCGAAGGAGCCGCCGCCGTGGCCCACGTCCACGACGACGCCGCGGCGCTTGGCTTCCAGCGCCGCCGGCACCACGCGGCCGTCCCGCACCGTGTTGTTCCCCGCGCCGGAGTACGCATGGGTCAGGATGTCGCCGGGCCGCAGCAGGTTGAGCAACTTCCCGATATCGCCTGGCGCGTTGCCGATGTGGCACATCACCTTGGCCCAGGGACCCGCCAGTTCGGCGGCGCGCACGGCCCGCCGAAGCGGCTCCAGCCCGTTGCCGCCGACCACGTCGGCGCTCACCCGGACCTTCACGCCGAGGCAGATGTCCCGGTTCTCCGCCACCGTCTTCGCCGCCGCTTCCGCGGCCGCGTAGTCGATGTTCAGCATCTCGGCCACAGGGAAGCCCGCTAGCCCGATGGAGGAGATGTGGACGAAGCCGAACAAGCGCGTCCGCGCCCGCGCCGCCACGGCGTGGCGGAACAGCGAAAAGGTGTTCGCCCCCGCGTCGCCGGCGCTGACGTAGGTGGTGGTCGCGGTCCAGGGCACCAACTCGTCCGCCGGCAGGCCGATGGCCGAAACCTCCGGGTAGACGTGCGCGTGCAGGTCCACCAGGCCGGGGCAGACCAGCTTGCCGGCCGCATCGATGCTTTGCCGCGCTTCGGCGGCCGGAATCTCGGGTTCCACCGCCGCGACCAGCCCGTTGCGGATGCCCACGTCGCGGCGTGCGCGCAGGTTCTGCGACGGGTCGACCACCTCGCCCCCGCGAAGCACCAGGTCGTACCGCGATGCCGGCGTTTGGGCGCGGGCCGGATGGGCAGCAACGGCCGCCGCGCAGGCGGACGCGCCGCCGGCCAGCAGGTCGCGGCGAGAGAGCGGTGGCATGGCTGGACTGTTTCCTCCCCTTTGCGGGCGGGCGAAGCTAGCACCGGCCGGCCGCGGCCGGGCAAGCCGCGCCGGATTGCCGCCGCGTCCGTCCGCCGGCCATAACCGCCGCCATGGACCCAATCGAGATCGCGCTGGAGGAAGCGCGCGCCGCCGCGGCGCGCGGGGAGGTGCCCGTCGGGGCGGTCGTGACCGACGCCTCCGGCCGTGTGCTGGCCCGCGCCGGCAATCGGACGGAGGAGCTGCGCGACGCCTCTGCCCACGCCGAGATGCTCGCGCTGCGCGCGGCCGCCGCTGCGGCCGGCGAACCGCGCCTGCCGGGCTGCACCCTCACCGTGACCCTGGAGCCCTGCCCGATGTGCGCCCAGGCCGCCTCATTCTTCAGGATCAAGCGGCTGGTGTTCGGCGCCTACGACTCCAAGGGCGGCGGGGTGGACCACGGCGCGCGCGTCTACCAAGCGCCGTCTTGCCACCACATGCCAGAGGTCGTGGGCGGGCTGCGGGAAGCCGAATGCGGCGCGTTGCTGCGGACGTTCTTCGGCGGGCTGCGCACCGGACGCGGCCCCGAGCGGCGGCCGGCTTGACCGCCGACCTCCCCGCTAGTCGGCCAGCAGATCCTCGCCGGCGGTGGCCACGGTCAGCGGAAGCGCGTCGCCAGCCGTCGGCGCCGCTTCCGTGTTCTCGCCGAGGCCCACGGAAACGAGCACGCGCTGCAGGAACCGGCTCCAAGGATCGCCGCGGTCCTCAGTCGGCATCGCGTCCGACGCCCGCGAGGGCAGGGGTCCTGTCGCCAGCTCCACGTTCGACGCCTCCTTCCCGAAGGCAGACCTTATTACGGCCGACGTGTCATCATAATGGCAATGAGATGACCGAATGTTTCATACGCTCTAAACACCCACCTTCGGGGGTAACAACGTTGTGATGAAGGCGCTGCCTGAACCAGCCTCTCTTTCCCGTCGCAGGGCGTTGCTCGCCGCGTTGCTCGCGCCCCCGCTCGCGGCGAATGCCCAAGGTGTGACCGAGTGGCCCGCGCGCGCCGTGCGGATCCTGCTCGCTTATCCTCCGGGCGGCAGCACCGACGTCCTCGCGCGCTCCCTGGCCGAGCGACTCGCGGCGGCCTTCCCTGGGCCGGGCTTCGTCGTGGAGAACCGGCCGGGCGGCGCGGCCGTGGTCGGCACGCAGGCGGCGGCGACCGCGGCGCCGGACGGCTACACCCTGGCGCTGGGTAACAACCAAACCCACGCGGCGAACGCCGCTATGGTTCGCGGCCTTTCCTACCGGCCGGTGGAGGACTTCGCCGCCATCGGCCGCTTGGCCGAGGTCCACCACGCGCTGGTGGTCCCGGCCGCGTCGCCCGCGCGCACCCTGGCGGAATTGGCGGCGCGCGGGCGCAGCGGCGGGACGTTGACCTACGCGTCCTCCTCCGTCGGCTCGGCCAGCCATGTGATCGCCGAAAGCTTCGTCCGACGCGAAAGCTTGGCCGCGACTCACGTGCCCTACCGTGGCGGCGCCCAGGCCACGACGGACACGGTGTCCGGCGTGGTGGACTTTTTCGTCTCCACTTGGCCGCAGGTCGCGGCGCTGGTGCGGGAAGGGCGGTTGCGCTGCCTCGGCATCGGCTCGCCCCGGCGGCTGCCCGACCTGCCGGACGTGCCGACCTTCGCCGACGCGGGCGCCCCGTACATGGCGGTGGACGCCTGGTTCGGTCTGTTCGCCCCGAAGGAAACTCCGGCCGCGATCGTGTCGCGGCTCTCGGACGCTCTGCCGCGCATCCTGGCCGAGCCGGATTTCGGCGCGAGGCTCGCCGGCCTCGGCTTCCAACCCGCCCCGCTCCCGGCGGCGGAGTTCGCCGCGTTCCAGCGCGCGGAGGTGGCGCGGTGGGAAGAACTGGCGACCCTGACGGGCATCCGGCTGGAAGGCTGACTGGAAGGCTGACGGCCTCACCTGTCGGCCGCGGCGACGAGCCGCTCGTGCAGCGCCACGAAGACGAGGCTCGCCGCGACCAGCGCGACGGCCGCCGCCTCCAGGCCGAACACGCCTGCCAGTGCGCCCGCCGCCGCCGGCACCGCGGCCGCCCCGACCACGGCGGCCGCGACCTGGAAACCAACGGCGTGCGGCGCCGCCCGAGCGCCGGCGCGGCGCGGCGTTTCCGCCATCAGCCCCGGAAAGAGCGGGCCGAGGGCCAGCCCGGCCAAGCAGAGCCCGGCCGCGCCGAGCAGCGGCGCGCCGTTCGGCGCCAGGGCGAAGAGCAGGGCGCCCGCCACCGTCCCGGCCGAAGCCAAGCGGGTGAGGCGCAGGGTGCCGAGGCGCACGACAACCGCGCCCGCCGCGACCCGCCCCAGGGTGAACAAGGTCCAGAACGCCCCGACGCAGACCCCGGCGACCGCCGGGTCCACGCCCCGCGCCTCGGTCAGGACCGTGTAGCTCCACTGCCCCGCCGTGGCCTCGGCGCCGGTCAGGGTGAAGAACACCGCTATCTGCAAGCGCACGGCGGGCAGGCCAAGCGCCCGCCACGCCGTGAGCGGCTTCTCCGCCGCCCCGCCGCCCGCATCCGAACCGCCGCGCGCCGCGGCGGGCCACACGCGCAGGGTGGCGAGGTAGGTGAGCGCGAGCCCGGCCAGCACGAAGGCGATGGCCGCGTTGCCCCAGCGCCAACTCCACCCCGCGGCCAGCACGGCGGTCATCAGCAACGGCCCGAGCGCCGCCCCGACGCCGTAGAAGGCGTGCAGCCAGTTGAGCTGGCGCGGCCCGAAAGCGGTCGCCACGAACAGGTTGAGCGCCGCGTCGATCGCGCCGCCACCCGCGCCCAACGCGACGGCGCAGAGCAGGAAAAGCGGCCAGTGCCCCGTCGTCGCGTACCCCGCGAGCGCCAGGGCGACCAGCGCGCTGGAGCCGGCGAGGAGACGGCCCACGCCGAGCGACCGCACCAGCCGACCCGCGGCGAGGCTCGAAGACAGATAACCCGCCGCCGCCCCGAACAGGATCAGGCCCAGCCCTTCCTGCCGCAGCCCGAAGGTTTCGCGGATCGATGGCCAAGCCACGCCCGTGACGGCGTCGGGCAGGCCGAGGCCCACGAAGGCGAGGTAGGCCACGAGCAGCAGGCGGAAGCGCCGCCTGCCCTCGGGGGTGCTGGGCATTCGCATGGGCGCGCTTCTCGCCCCGCGGCGCCGCCCTGCCAACCCGGCCGCCGCGAAAACGACCGACGCGCCGCCGGCACCGCCGGGGCGTTGGCCGGAACGCGCCGCGCCCCGCCCGCGGCCCTCAGCCCGTGACGGCGAGGTCCAGCGGATCGCCCCCGGCGCGGCCCTCGATGCGGCCCGCCATGCGGGCGAGGTTCGCAGCCATGCGGGCGCCCGCGGCCGGATCGCCGGTCGTGCAAGCATCGCCGGCCCGCGCCAGCGCACGCCGCAGCGCCGACGCCTCCTCCAGCGTCGCGCGCGGCAGGGCGGCCTCGATCGCGGCGCGCGCGGGCGCCAGCGCGCCGTCGCACACGGCGGTGAGGTGCGCGTCCATCGCGTCGGGATCGCAAGCGGCGGCCTTCCCGGAAGCAAGCGCGGCCGCCCCGGCGAGGGCGGCGAAGGGCAGGGCGCGGCGGGTCTGGGCCATGCTGGTTCCTCCTAGTTGCGCGGCGTCAGCCGGACGGCGGGAGCGATGAAAGGGTAGTCGGTCGGGCGACGGCCGGCTTCCGGAATCTGCTCCCAGGCCGAGCGCCCGCCGCCCACGCAATCCTGCACGGCGGGGATGTAGAGCAGCCCCGGCTCGTCGGGCAGGCGCAGCCTGACGACGAACTCGTCGTAGTGCGCGTCCTCCAGCGGGCCGCCCTCCCAAGCGATCTCGGCCGCCTCGGCGGGCGCGGCGCCATGGCCGGCCTGGACGGGCTCGCCCCGCGGCACGATCGTCAGGACCCAGCCCGGCTTCGGCATGGGCCGCGCGCCGGTCACGCCGTCGGGCAACCGAACGGTGAAGCGGCTGGTGGCGGCGTGGCCCTGGCACCCGTGGGGGACGCGGAACACCGCGCGGTAGGTCGAGCCGGCCACGGCCTGCTGCGATTCCAGCGTGACGTGGGCGCGGGCAGTCGTGGCCGGCGCGGCGAGCAACGCGGCGAGGAGCGCGGGCGGGATGGAGCGCATCGGTCGGTCCCTTCGTGACGGCGTGCGGGGATGGACGGCGGTCGCCGGCCGCTCGGGCGCGCATCGTCGAACGGGTTACACCGATTCGGCGCGGCCCGGAACGCCGATCGCCCGAGGCCGCCACGACGGCGCCGCCAAGCCGTTGCGGCTTGCTGCACCGCGGCCTGTCCCTGACACAGGAAGGAAGCCCGGAGGAGGGCGCCCATGGAGGCCGAAGCGGCTCGGCGCGCGCCACCCGCCAGCGCTCAACCCTTCTTTTCCCACCCGCGCGCGCCCTGCTGCCAGTAGCTGAGCGCGTGGCCCGCGGCCTTGTTCGCGCTCCAGCGCCGGCGCGCGCCCGCCACCGCCGCTTCGTCGTTGCCGTCGAACAGGTCCAGCACCCGGTCGAACGCGCCGAGCCGCGCGCTTTCCGCGCCGTCCAACAGGAACAGGAAGCGCGCGCCGTTGGGCGCCCCGCCGGCCGGCGCGTCCGCCTCGGTGAGCCAGATCGGTTGCAGGTCGGCGTTGCCCGCGCGCTCCGTGCCGTGCGGCAGCCAGTCCGGATCGGAGGAAAGCCACAACGCCGCGTCCAGCGCCGCCACCCGCTCCGCGCCGCTGCACAGCACCATGGCGCGGCCGCCGCCCTCCAGCACGCGCCCGAGCAGCTTGGGCAGCGCCTTGTCGAGCGGCGTGCGCGTCAGGTGGTAGAAGCCGATCTCCGCCACGCCACGGCGCCCGTCAGGTCTCGTAGTGCGCGGCCACCATGCGGTCGAGCAGCCGGACTCCGAAACCGGTGGCGCCCTTGGGCACCGAAGGCAGGTCCTTGGTGGTCCAGGCGGTCCCGGCGATGTCGATGTGCGCCCAGGGCAGGCGCGGCTTGGCCTCGCCGTCCTTGGCCGCGCCGTTCCCGCTCTTGCCGTTCTTCGCGCCGCCGCCCACGAAGCGCTGGATGAATTGCGCCGCGGTGATGGACCCGCCCGGGCGCCCGCCCACGTTCTTCATGTCGGCGATGTCGGACTTGATTTGCTTGTCGTAGGCGTCGCCGAGCGGCATCCGCCAGCACGCCTCGCCCGTGTTCTTGCCGGCGGCGATGATGCGCGCGGCGAGTTCGTCGTCGTTGGAGAACAGCCCGGCGTGCTCGTGCCCGAGCGCCACGATGATGGCGCCGGTGAGCGTGGCCAAGTCCACCATGGCCGCGGGCTCGAAGCGGTCCTGGCAATAGGCGAGCACATCGGCCAGCACCAGCCGCCCTTCGGCGTCGGTGTTGATGACCTCCACCGTCTTGCCCGACATGGTCTTCACCACGTCGCCCGGGCGCTGCGCGTTGCCGGACAGCATGTTCTCCACCATGCCGACCAGCCCCACCGCGTCCACCTTGGCGCGCCGGCCGGCCAGCGCCGCCATCAGCCCGATCACCGCCGCGCCGCCGGCCATGTCGAACTTCATGTCCTCCATGCCGCCGGCGGCCTTGATGGAGATGCCGCCGGTGTCGAAGGTCACGCCCTTGCCGATGAAGGCGATGGGGTTGTGCGGCGCCTTGGCCTTCTTGCCGCCCGAGGCGCCGAGCCACTGCATCACCGCGATGCGCGGCTCGTTGTCGCTGCCCTGCGCGACGCCGAGCAGGGCGCCCATCCCGAGCTTCCGCATCTCCTTCGGCCCCAGGATCTCCACCTGCACGCCGAGCTTCTCCAACTCCAGGCAACGATTCGCCATGGCCTCGGGGTTGAGCACGTTGGGCGGCTCGGACACGAGATCGCGGGCGAGGAACACGCCGTTCGCCACCGCGCGCATCGGCCCCCACGCGGCCTTGGCGTCCGGCACGGAGCCGGTGGCGACCGCCACGCCGTCCAGCTTCGGCTTGTCGTCCTCTTTCTCGTCCGTCCGGTAGCGGTGGAAACGGTAGCTCCGCAGCGCCATGCCCAGAGCGAAGGCGGCGGCGAGCCCGCCGAGGCTTCCGTCCTCCACCATGGGCACGACCAGCGCGCCGGCGGGGGGCAGGGCGGGCTTCACGAAAGAAACGTCGAGCATTCTGGGGCGGTCCCGGCCTGTATGTCGTGCCGGAAACATAGCATCGCAGATGCCCGCCGCCATACCGCCGGACCCGTGCCCTCGACCGGAAAGGCCGGTGTCCATCAGGGCGGCAAGGCCGCGATCAGGCCTGCCTTCGCGAGACGGCGCGGCGGAGAGGCCGCGTCACTCCGCCGTCGCCGTCCCCAGCCGCCCGGCCAAGTCTTGGATGAACTGCCAGGCGACCCGCCCGGACCGCGCCCCGCGCGTCACCGACCACTCGTTCGCCTCCCGCCGCAGCTCGTCCGCGCCGACGCGGAGGCCGAACGCCGCCGCGTAGCCTTCCACCATGGCGAAGAAGGTCGGCTGGTCGCAGTTGTGGAAGCCGATCCAAAGGCCGAAGCGGTCGGACAAGGAGACCTTCTCCTCCGTTGCCTCCGACGGGTTGATGGCCGTGCTCCGCTCGTTCTCGATCATGTCGCGCGGCATCAGGTGGCGGCGGTTCGACGTGGCGTAGAACAGGACGTTCTCCGGCCGCCCCTCGATGCCGCCGTCCAGCACCGACTTCAGCGCCTTGTAGTCGCTGTCGCCCCGCTCGAAGGAAAGGTCGTCGCAGAACACCAGGCAGCGCCGGGGCTGCGGGCGCAGCGCGTCCATCAGCTCCGGCAGGGTGCGGATCTCCTCCCGGTGGATCTCCACCAGCGCCAGGCTGCCCGGCAGGGCCGCGTTGGCCGCCGCGTGCGCCGCCTTCACCAGCGACGACTTTCCCATGCCCCGCGCGCCCCAGAGCATGGCGTTGTTCGCCGGCAGCCCGCGGGCGAAGCGGAGCGTGTTCTCCAGCAGCAGGTCGCGCTGCCGGTCTATGCCCCGCAGCAGCCCCGCCTCCACCCGCGACACGCGCCGGACCGGCTTCAGCCGCGGCACAGGGGAGGGGTCCCACACGAAGGCGTCCGCGCCTTCCGGCTTCGGCAGCTCCGGCGACGGGGGCGCCAGCCGCTCCAGCGCGTCGGCGATGCGGAGCAAGGCGGGCAGCAACGCGGGGTCGTCGTCCATGGCGGCGGGTCCGGGGGCGCGAGTGTTGACGGGGAAAGGCGCGAAGCTAGGG
>Ga0058700_1000649_pt1 | contig 10925 bp, 8 predicted proteins | sample AgamicAtAme_FD_71365 | JGI IMG/M metagenome (GOLD analysis project Ga0058700, IMG submission 71365) | Agave microbial communities from Guanajuato, Mexico - At.Am.e | ecosystem: Host-associated > Plants > Phyllosphere > Phylloplane/Leaf | place: Guanajuato, Mexico | collected 2012-06-07 | reverse complement strand
CGGTGCTGGCGCTCCGCCAGACCGCGGGGCGCGGGCAGAGCGGCCGGCGTTGGAGCGACGCGCCGGGCAACCTCGCCGTGTCGCTGCTGGTCCGCCCACGGCACGCGGCGCGGGAAGCGCCGCAATGGGGGCTGCTGGGCGGAGTCGCACTGGCCGAGGCGGCCCGCGCCGTCGACCCGGAGCCGGGCGCGCTTTCCCTCCGTTGGCCGAACGACCTGCTCCGCCGCGGGGCCAAGTGCGCCGGCGTCCTGACCGAGAGCGCAGTGGCGCCGGACGGCGGCCTCGCTTGGCTCGTGCTCGGCTTCGGCGTCAACCTCGCCCACGCGCCGGCCGTGCCCGACCGCGCAACCACCTGCCTCGGCCGCCCCGAGCCGCCGGAGACCTTCGCCGCCCGCCTGCTGGACCGTGTCTTCGCGTGGCGCCGCGTCCGCGACGCCGAGGGCTTCGGCCCCGTCCGCGCGGCGTGGACCGCGCTCGGCCCGGCGCGCGGGCAGCGCATCGCGGCGCGGTTCGGGCGGGGCGCGGCGGAGGGGGGCTTCGCGGGCCTCGGCGAGGATGGCAGCCTGTTGCTGGAAACGGGGCTGGGCATCCAACGCATCGCCGCGGGCGAGGTGCTGGAGGATCCTTCGCCCCTCATCAGGGCGGAGGCGGGCTGATCCCATGCTGCTGGCCGTGGACGCGGGCAACACCAACGTCGTCTTCGCCGTCCACGACGGCCGCGAGTGGCGGGGCCGTTGGCGCGTCGCCACGCGCGCCGACCGCACCTCGGACGAGTACGCGGTGTGGCTGCTGGCGCTGTTCGGGCATTGCGGCCTGAAGCCGGGCGACGTGTCCCGCTGCGCCATCGGCACCGTGGTCCCGGCCGCGCTCTACAACCTCCGCCGCTTGTCGCGCGAATGGTTCGACGTCGAGCCGCTCATCGCCCGCGCCGCCGTGGACTGGGGCTTCGAGATCAAGGTGGACCGTCCGGGGGAGGTGGGCGCCGACCGCCTGCTGAACGCCTTGGCGTCGCACCACCAGTACCGCGGCCCGCTGGTGGTGGTGGATTTCGGCACCGCCACGACCTTCGACGTGGTGGACGCGGACGGCGCCTACCTCGGCGGCGTGATCGCCCCGGGCATCAATCTTTCCATCGAGGCGCTGCACCAAGCGGCGGCCCGCCTCCCTCGGATCGGCATCGGCCGGCCGCAGGCCGTGATCGGCCGCGACACGGTCGCCGCCATGCAGTCGGGCGTTTATTGGGGCTACGTCGGGATGATCGAGGGCATCATCGCCCGCATCAAAGGGGAGCAGGGTCCGCTCAAGGTGGTGGCCACCGGCGGCCTCGCCCCGCTCTTCAGCGAAGGCACGACCGCCATCGAAGTGATCGACCAGGACATCACCCTGGAAGGCCTCCGGCTGTTGGCGGATCGCAATCCCGTCCCAACTTACACCCGGACCAGTCTGCGCGATCCGCTGTAGACGTTCCCCACTCAGAAGAAAACATGGACGATTTCGTTTCGGGCCCCGGCCCCCAGCAGCCGGCCGGTGGCGACTTGGCCTTCATCCCGCTCGGCGGCACGGGCGAGATCGGGATGAACCTCAACCTGTACAGGTGCGACGGCAAGCTGCTGGCGATCGACTGCGGCATCGGCTTCGGCGGGCCGGACCTGCCCGAGGCCGACATCGTGGTCCCCGACCCGACCTGGGCGGCGGAGCGGCGGGACAGCCTCGTGGGCCTCGTCATCACCCACGCGCACGAGGACCACGTCGGCGCCGTCGCCCACCTCTGGCCGCAGTTCCGCTGCCCCATCTACGCCAGCCCCTTCGTGTCCGCCGTGCTCCGGCGCAAGCTGGGCGAGGCGGGGCTGAACGGCGAGGCGAAGGTGACGACGGTGCCGCTCGGCGGGCGGCTGTCCCTGCCGCCCTTCGACCTCGAATTCCTCCGCGTCGCGCATTCCGTGCCGGAGGCGCAGGCGGTGGCGATCCGCACCCGGCACGGGCTGGTGCTTCACACCGGCGATTGGAAGCTCGACCCGGAGCCGTTGATCGGCCTGCCCACGGACGAGGCCGCCTTCGCGCGGCTGGGCCAGGAGGGCGTACTGGCCATGGTGTGCGACTCCACCAACGCGTTGGTGGAAGGGCATTCCGGCAGCGAGGCGGAGGTGCGGCGCAATCTGGCGGCCCTCATCCGGCCGTTGAAGGGCCGCGTCGCCGTCACCTGCTTCGCGACCAACATCGCGCGCGTCGAGAGCATCGCCCGCGCCGCGGAGGCTGCGGGCCGGCAGGTCTCGCTGTTCGGCCGCTCGCTGCGGAACGCTGAGGCGGCGGCGCGCGACTGCGGCTACCTCAAGGACGTGCCGACCTTCGTGCCCGAGGACGAGGCCGGCTTCATCCCCGACGACTCGCTCCTCGTCATCTGCACCGGCAGCCAGGGCGAGCCGCGTTCCGCCCTGGCCAAGATCGGCGCGGACACCCATCCGAACATCGCGCTGGGGGAGGGGGACACCGTCATCTTCTCGTCCCGCATGATCCCGGGCAACGAGCGCGGCATCTTGCGGCTGCAAGACAACCTCGCCCGCCGCGGCTGCCGGGTGATGACGGCCGACGACCACATGGTCCACGTGTCCGGCCACCCCGCGCGGGACGAGCTGAAGCGCCTCTACGAACTGGTGAAGCCCCGCTACGCGGTGCCCGTCCACGGGGAATGGCGCCACCTGACCGAGCACGCCGCGTTGGCCGAGGAACTGGGCGCCAAGCCCTTGTTGGTGGAGGACGGCGACGTGCTGCGCCTCGCGCCCGGCCGCGCCGACGTGGTGGACGGCGTGCCGACCGGCCGGCTGGTGGTGGACGAAGGGCGCCTCCTGCCGCTGTCCGGAGGCGTGCTGGCGGCGCGCAAGCGGATGCTCTTCAACGGCGTGGTGATGGCCTCGCTCGCGGTGAACGCGGCCGGCAAGGTCATGGGAGAGGCGCAGGTCTCGGCGCCGGGCCTGTTCGAACTGGCAGACATCGAGCCGTCGCAGATCGCCGCCGACCTCACCCGCGCGGTGGAAGGCTTGCCGAACACGTTGCGGCGCGAGGACGACGCGTTGCGCGAGGCGGCGCGGGCCGCGCTCCGCAAGGCCGTCGGCCGCCGGTTGCGGAAGCGCCCGGCGGTCGAGGTCCACCTTCTGCGCGTGTAGCGGCGGCGCCCGGAGTTCCGCGGTGTCCGTCTTCACCGGCGCCATCGTCTACGCATTGATCTGGTGGACGGCGCTGTTCGCTATCCTGCCGATCGGCACGCGCCCCGACCCGGAAGGCGACCCCGCGACGGGCGGCTGGCGTGGGGCACCGGAGCGGCCGTTGCTGCTGCGCAAGGTTTTGGCGACGACCGTCGTCTCGGCCGTGCTCTGGCTCGGCGTCTACGCGCTGGTGGAGAGCGATTGGCTCAGCTTCCGGTCCGGCTGGCTGGCCTTGCCCGAAAGATAGGCTGACCGAGGAAGCCTCGGCCAGCGCGTGTGCAAAGTCGGCCTTGGGACCATTTTTTCTCGTGGTAGGCGGCATCGTTCGAGGTTGTGCCGCGATAACCACCTGCGCCACCATCATGCGCAGGAGGAGGGTGTCTCCTCCTGTCGTGTGACTGGCGTTTCCTCCCTAAACTCGGGCCGCACCCTCACAGGTGCGGCCCTTTTTTCGTGTAACTGCATTGATCCCCTCTGGCCAGCAATTTCTTGCAGGTGTGGCGGAACTTATTGTTCGTTTCGTGCTGCGGTGCGTCATTTTGGGTCTTTGATCTCACGCAAGCCCGTTGCGATCTACCCTCGGGCGAACCCTGGCGGAGCGCTGCGCCGCCTCCTACTGTCCGCCGCCGCCATCCGAGGAGTCCGCGTTGCGCCTGTCCCGAGCCTTCTTGCCGACCTTGAAGGAAACGCCGGCGGACGCGCAGATCGCCTCGCACCGGCTGATGCTGCGCGCCGGCATGGTCCGCCAGACCTCGGCCGGCATCTACGCCTGGCTGCCGCTCGGCTGGCGGGTGCTGCAAAGGGTCGAGGGGATCGTCCGCGAGGAGCAGGACGCGGCCGGGGCGCAGGAAATCCTGATGCCGACCATCCAAACCGCCGACCTTTGGCGGCAGAGCGGACGCTACGACGCCTACGGGCCGGAGATGCTGCGGCTGAAGGACCGGCACGACCGGGACATGCTCTACGGCCCGACCAACGAGGAGATGGTCACCGAGATCTTCCGCGGCTACGCGCGGAGCTACCGCGACCTGCCACGCAACCTCTACCACATCCAGTGGAAGTTCCGGGACGAGGTACGCCCGCGCTTCGGGGTGATGCGCGGCCGCGAGTTCCTGATGAAGGACGCCTACTCCTTCGACCTGGACCGCGAAGGCGCCCAGGCCAGCTACCGCCGCATGTTCGTGGCCTATCTCCGCACCTTCGCGCGCATGGGGCTGAAGGCGATTCCGATGCGGGCCGCCACGGGGCCGATCGGTGGCAACCTGAGCCACGAGTTCGTGGTGCTGGCGGAGACGGGCGAAAGCCAGGTCTTCCTGCACCGCGACCTGCTCGACTTCGACGTGCTCCGCGCCGCGCCGGACTACGAGGGCGATCTGTCTTCCGTCGTGGACTTCTGGACGGGGCGGTACGCCGCCACCGACGAGGAGCACGACTTGGCCGCCTGGGGCGCCGTCCCGGAAGAGCGGCGCGTCTCGGCGCGTGGGATCGAGGTCGGCCACATCTTCTACTTCGGCACCAAGTACAGCGCCTCCATGGACCTGAAGCTGCCCGGCCCCGACGGCGCCCTCGTCCACCCGGAGATGGGCAGCTACGGCATCGGCGTGTCCCGCCTCGTGGGCGCCCTCATCGAGGCCAACCACGACGAGGCCGGCATCCGCTGGCCGGACGCCGTCGCGCCCTTCGCCGCCGCGGTGCTGAACCTCAAGCAGGGTGACGCGGCGTGCGACGCGGCGTGCGACGCGCTCGTCGCGGCGATCGGCCCCGCCGCCTGCCTCTACGACGACCGGGCGGAACGGGCCGGCGTCAAGTTCGCGGACGCCGACCTGATGGGTCACCCGTGGCAGGCGATCGTCGGCCCGCGCGGCGCCGCCGCGGGACGGGTGGAGCTGAAGCGCCGGGCCACGGGCGAGCGGCAGGATGTGTCGCCCGAAGACGCCGTCGCGCGCATCCGGGAAACCGGGGCGGGCTGATGTTCGGCGCCTTCGAACGCCTGATCGCGCTCCGCTACCTGGCGGCGCGCAAGGGGGAGCGCTTCGTCTCCTTCAACGCCTGGTTCAGCCTGATAGGCATCGCGCTCGGGGTGGCCACGCTCATCATCGTCATGAGCGTGATGAACGGGTTCCGGCAGGAGTTGCTCGGCCGCATCCTCGGCCTCAACGGCCACCTCGGCGCCTACGCGGCGGAGGGCGGGCCGCTCCGCGAGTTCGACGCCGTGGCCGCCCGCATCCGCTCCGTCCCCGGCGTCGTGGAGGCCACGCCCATCGTCGAGGGGCAGGTGCTCATCACCAGCGAGGCCGGCGGCGCCTCGGGTGGGCTCGCCCGCGGCGTCAGGCCGGACGACCTGCGCGGGCGCGAGATCATCGCGCGCAATATCTTCCGCGGCAGCCTCGCTGAGTTCGAGGGCGAGGACACGATCGTCGTCGGCACCGGCCTCGCCAACCGCCTCCGCGTGGGGGTGGGCGACCGCATCACCCTCGTCTCGCCCCAGGGCAGGGCGACGGTGGTGGGCACCCTGCCGCGGCTGCGCGCCTTCCGCGTCGTCGCGCTCTTCAACGTCGGCATGAACGAGTACGACAGCACCTTCGCCTTCCTGCCGCTGGAGGCGGCGCAGGCCTACTTCCAGATGCCCGGCGCGGCGACGCAGATCGAGGTGTTCGTGGAGGACCCGACGCGGGTGCGGGCCGCCACGCGCGAGATCCAGCGGACGCTGGCCGACCGGCCGGTGCGCATCCTGGACTGGCAGGAGTCGAACAACAGCTTCTTCGCGGCGGTGCAGGTGGAGCGGAACGTGATGTTCCTCATCCTCACCCTCATCATCCTGGTGGCCGCGTTCAACATCGTCACGACCCAGACCATGCTGGTGAAGGACAAGCGGCGCGACATCGCCGTCCTCCGCACGGTGGGGGCGCGGCGCGGCGCCGTGCTGCGGGTGTTCCTGATGTGCGGCGCGGCCATCGGCGTGCTCGGCACCACGGCCGGGTCGTTGCTGGGTCTCGTTTTCTGCGCCTACATCGAGGAGATCCGGCAGTTCCTCCAGTGGCTCACCTCCACCCAGCTCTTCCCGGCCGAGGTGTACTTCCTCGCGCAGCTGCCGGCGGTGGTGGATCCGTCGGAGGTGACTCAGGTGATCGCCATGAGCTTCGCCCTGTCGCTCCTCGCCGCGGTCTACCCCGCTTGGCGCGCGGCTCGGCTCGACCCGGTGGAGGCTCTGCGCAGTGAGTGACGGGTCCGCGCCGCCGCTGCGCCTGGAAGGCGTCGGGCGCAAGTTCCGCACCGAGGCGGGCGACCTGCCCATCCTCACCGCGGCCGACCTGACGCTGCAAGCCGGGGAGATCGTGGCGCTGGTGGCGCCGTCCGGCACCGGCAAGTCCACGCTGCTGCACCTCGCCGGCCTGCTCGAACGGCCGGACGCGGGCGAGGTCCACGTCGCCGGCCGCGCCGCCGGCACGCTCTCGGACGACGCGCGCACGGCGATCCGACGCGACACGATCGGCTTCGTGTACCAGTTCCACCACCTGCTGCCGGAATTCTCCGCGGAGGAGAACGTCCTGCTCGCCCGGCTGGCGACCGGCGCTTCCCGCGGGGCCTCCCGCGCCCGCGCCCGGGAGCTGCTCGCCGCCTTCGGCCTTTCCGGGCGCGAGGCGCACCGCCCCGGCCAGCTTTCCGGCGGCGAGCAGCAGCGCGTCGCCATCGCGCGGGCGCTGGCCAACGAGCCGCGGGTGCTCCTGGCCGACGAGCCCACCGGCAACCTGGACGTGGCGACCTCCGACCGGGTGTTCTCCGAACTGTTGGGCGCGGTCCGCAACCGCGGCGTGGCGGCGCTGATCGCCACCCACAATCCCAGTCTGGCCGCGCGCATGGACCGGGTGGTGACGCTCAGCGAAGGGCGCGTGGTGGCCGCCTGACCGGCGCGGCGGCGCGCTGCCGCCACCGCCAGGGGAGGGCTTCCCGTGATCCTCGACCGCATCGGCTTCGCCGTTTCCGACTCCGCGCGCGCCCGCGCCTTCTCGCGGCCCTGACGCCGCTCGGCATCGCGGTGGTGGAGGAGGGCGAGAACTGGGCCATGATCGGCCGCGACGGGGAGCCGCGCTTCTGGTTCGCAGCGGTCGGCACGCCGCTGGGCCGCATTCACCTCGCGTTCTCCGCCGCCGACCGCGCGCAGGTCCGCGCGTTCCACGCCGCCGCGCTCGCGGCCGGGGCGCGGGACAACGGCGGGCCGGGGCTGCGGCCGCAGTACCACCCAGACTACTACGGCGGCTTCGTCATCGACCCGGAGGGCCACAACGTCGAGGCCGTCTGCCACCTGCCGGAGCCTTGACTGGGCGGGTCACGCGCGCGGCCGCCACAGCGCGCCCACCAGCATCCCGGCGATCACGGTCGCCATGCCCGCGATCTGCAACGCCGACACTTCCTCGCCGAGCAGCAGCCAAGCCCAGAACACGCCGAGCGCCGGGACCAAGGGCGGCAGCAACGCCCCGCGCGAAGGGCCGAGCGCCGCCACCGCGCGGCTGTAAAGGATGATGGCGAGCCAGCCCACCACGAGCCCCTGGCAAACGGCCTGGACCGCCGCCGCGCCCGGCGCGTCCGGGATGCCGCCGAGGCCGGAGACCAGCAGGTGGATCGGCAGCCATAGGATGGAGCAGGCGCCCATCACGCAGGCCGCGCGGAGGCCGCTCCAGCGCCAGCGCCGCATCAGCACGCCGAACAGGGCCCAATCGAAGCCGCTCCAGAGCAGCAAGAGGTCGCCGACCCAGGCCCGGCCGCCGCCGCCTCGCGTCAGTCCTTCGCCGCCGATCATCAGCAGACCCGCCGCGAGGACGGCGATGCCCGCCAGCACGCCGGTGCCGGGTTTCTCGCCGAGCACGAGCCAGGCCAGCAACGGCGCGAAGACCACGGTGGCGCCGGGATTGAGGACCGAGCCGTGGGCGACGGAGGTGAAGGCGAGCGCCCCTGAGGTGAGCAGGAAATAGGGCGCGCCGCCCAGCATGGTGAGCAGCAGCGATCGTCCCGGCGTGACCTCGTCCAATCCGATTCGCAGGAGGACGAGCAGGCAAAGCGGCCCCGACACCGCGTATCGGATGAACACGAGGTCGGCGACGGAGAGGCCGTTCTCCAACCCGTGCCGCGCGCAGGCGAAGTTGCCGCTGAACAGCACCATCGCCAGGACGCCGCCGTAGACCGCACCGCGGTCCTTCGCGGCCACATCGGACGGGTGGGGATGTGCCTGCGTGGTTTGCATCGGCTCGCAGGATGCACCTCTGCCACACGTTCACCAAAGCGCGACGTGCCACTCGCGCGGGCGGAGCCGCGACTCGGGGGCGCTGTGTTATGCTGGCGCCGCAGGGAGCACTTCATGGCCGCCAGCGCACCGCACGCCTTTGTCCACCTCCACGTCCATTCCAGCTACTCGCTCTCCGAAGGCGCGATAAAGGCGGACAAGCTCTCGGCGCTGGCGCGGGACGCCGGGATGCCCGCGGTGGCGCTGACCGACACGGCCAACCTCTTCGGCGCCCTGGAGTTTTCGCAGGGCTGCGCCGCGAAGGGCGTGCAGCCGATCATGGGGTGCCAACTCTGGCTCGGCCGCGAGCACCTGGAAGCGCGGGGCGGCGCGTCAGGGGGCGACCCCGACCGGAACGCGCCGGACCCGGTGGTGGCGCTCGCCATGGACGCGCGTGGCCTCGACAACCTCCAGCGCCTGTCCTCGCTGGGCTTCCTGAACTCCGATCCGTCCGGCCGCCCGTGCGTGAAGCTCGACACCTTGCGGGAGCACTCGGCCGGCGTCTTCCTGCTGACCGGCGGCACGCTCGGCCCGGTGTCGCGGCTTTTGTCCGAAGGGCGCCTGGACGCCGCCAAAGACCTGCTCGCGGCGCTGCGCGAAGCCTTCCCGGACCGGCTGGCCGTGGAGCTGCACCGCCACGGCCTCGCCACGGAGCGGGCGATCGAGCCGGCGTTGCTGGACATGGCCGACGAGCTGGGCCTGCCTCTGGTCGCCGCCAACGACGTGTACTTCGCCAAGCCGGAGATGCACGAGGCGCACGACGCCCTTTTGTGCATCGCCGAGGGCCGCCTGATGGCGGACCCGAGCCGGCGCCGCGTCACCCCCGAGCACTGGTTCAAGCCGGCGGGCGCCATGCGCGCCCTGTTCGCCGACCTGCCGGACGCCTGCGACAACACCCTGGCCATCGCCCGCAGCTGCGCGGTGATGACGGAGGCCCGGAAGCCGGAACTGCCGCTCTGCCCGAAGGTGCAGCCCGGCATGACGGAGGCCGAGACGGTGCGCGACATGGCCCGCCGCGGCCTCGCCGGCCGGCTGGACGCGGCCGGGACGGAGGCCGAGGCGCGCAAGCCCTACGAGGAGCGGCTGGAGTACGAGCTCGGCGTCATCGAGAGCATGGGCTTCGCAGGCTACTTCCTGATCGTGGCCGACTTCATCCAGTGGGCCAAGGCGCACGACATCCCCGTGGGGCCCGGCCGCGGCTCCGGCGCCGGGTCGGTGGCCGCCTGGGCGCTCACCATCACCGACCTCGACCCGATGCGCTTCGGCCTGCTCTTCGAGCGGTTCCTGAACCCCGAGCGCGTTTCGATGCCGGACTTCGACATCGACTTCTGCCAGGAGCGGCGCGACGAGGTGATCCGCTACGTGCGGGAAGAGTACGGCGCGGACCGCGTCGCGCAGATCATCACCTTCGGCAAGCTCCAGGCCAAGGCGGTGGTGCGCGACGTGGGCCGCGTGCTCGGGATGCCCTACGGTCAGGTGGACCGCATCGCCTCGCTGATTCCGTTCATCCCGGCGAACCCGGTCACGCTGTCCCAGGCGATCGAGGGCGAGCCGCGCCTCCAGCAGATGCGGCGGGAGGATGAGACGGTGGCGCGGCTGCTCGACATCGCGCTCCAGCTCGAAGGGATGTACCGCAACGCCTCCACCCACGCCGCCGGCGTGGTGATCGGGCGCGAGGCGCTGATCGACGTGGTGCCGCTCTACCGCGACCCGCGCTCCGAGATCCTCATCACCCAGTACTCGATGAAGTACGTCGAGCAGGCGAGCCTGGTGAAGTTCGACTTCCTCGGCCTGAAGACCCTCACGGTCATCCAGCAAGCGCTGGCGATCCTGAAGGGGCAGGGCCGCGACATCGACATCACGACCATCCCGCTCGACGACGAGAAGACCTACGAGATGCTCCGGAAAGGCGACGCCGCCGGGGTGTTCCAGTTCGAAGGCCAGGGGATGCGGGACTGCTTGCGGCAGATGCGCGTGGACCGCTTCGAGGATCTGGTGGCGGCCGTGGCGCTCTACCGCCCAGGCCCGATGGCCAACATCCCGGCCTACTGCGCCCGCAAGCACGGCGAGCCCTGGGAGAGCCCGCACCCCAAGATCCACCACATCCTGGAAGAGACCAACGGCATCATGGTCTACCAGGAGCAGGTGATGCAGATCTCGCAGGAGCTGGCGGGCTACTCGCTCGGCGGCGCCGACCTGCTGCGCCGCGCCATGGGCAAGAAGATCCGCGCGGAGATGGAGAAGCAGCGGCTCATCTTCGTGGAGGGCGCGACAGGGCGCGGCATCCCCGCCGCCAAGGCCGGCGAGATCTTCGACCTGATGGAGCGCTTCGCCGACTACGGCTTCAACAAGTCGCACGCCGCCGCTTACGCGCTGGTCAGCTACCAGACGGCTTGGCTCAAGGCGAACCACCCGGTCGCGTTCCTCGCCGCTTCCATGACGCTCGA
>Ga0058700_1000648_pt1 | contig 10963 bp, 7 predicted proteins | sample AgamicAtAme_FD_71365 | JGI IMG/M metagenome (GOLD analysis project Ga0058700, IMG submission 71365) | Agave microbial communities from Guanajuato, Mexico - At.Am.e | ecosystem: Host-associated > Plants > Phyllosphere > Phylloplane/Leaf | place: Guanajuato, Mexico | collected 2012-06-07 | reverse complement strand
TCCCGCAGGCGCGCACCAAGAACGGCGCTCAGCACACGGTGCCGCTCTGCCCTTTGGCCCTGGCCGAGCTCGCGGCCGTCTGGCCGGGTGACGGGAAGGGGGCCGCGCCGCGCTGGCGGCTGCTCGGCGCGATCGATGGCGGCGGCCTGCGCGGCTTCTCCAAACTCAAGGCGCGCCTCGACGCGCTGTCCGGGGTCGCGGGCTGGCGCTGGCACGACCTGCGCCGCACGGCGCGCACCGGCATGACCCGGCTCGGGGTGCCCCGGGACCACGCGGAGGCGGCGATCAACCACGTCTCGGGGCGCAGCGCGCTGGAGCGCACCTACGACCGGCACGACTACGCAGAGGAAGTGCTCGCCGCCCTCTCCTGCTGGCAGGCGCACGTAGCACGGTTCGTAGAGGGGCCGGCGGAGGTACCGGACCCACCCCGGCTCTAGCCCGACCCGCCACGGCCAGCGATTTCCCGACCCGATCCCTCCTGCCATCGGCGGGCGGCCGTCCGTCGCGGCGGCGATCCTTGTCGCCGCAAACGGCAGCGTTCTCATAGCACAAGCATTTCCGGCGTACTCGGAGGCGTAACCTGAATTGGCGAGTGAGCGGCGGCACACCTCGGGGCTGAAGGTATCGAGGATCTGCCCGATGATGGTCCGGAGGATCTCGCGTGTTCGGGCGGCGGCCTTGCCAAGCCGGCCTTTTTCGTGAAGGCCTGCTCAATCGGGTTCAGGTCAAGAAGTAGGACGGCAGATAAAGGGTGCTCGCACCAGCGGCCTCGATTGCCGACCGCACGCCCGCGACCTCGTCCGCAGCAAGGTTGTCGAGGACCACGACATCCCCCGGAGTGAGGAGTGGCACCAAAGCCATATCGACGTAGACGCGGAACACTTCGCCAGTTTTCGGCCCTCCACGACGAGCGGGGCAACGATGCACGTGCTCCGCACGCCCTCGATGAAGGTGGCCCGCCGTCGACGGCGCGCCGCGCGGGCACTAGTGCACAAGCGCGAGGCGACTACTGGGCCATACATTGGCTCGTAGAGTCGGTAAGTTTCCCCTTGCTACGGCACCGTCCGGAACGCCCATACTCTGGCGAAGCAAGCCTAAAACCAGGGGGCGCGCATGGCGTCAAGGCTAGGCAGTATTGTCGCGCTGATGTCGACCTTGTTAGCCGCTTGCTCCGGAAGCAGGCCGCCGGATCTGAATGTAGAGGCACAATGGGACGATGCGATGCGGCGTCTCGGCCTGTTCGCCTTCTACCCGGCGACCGAAAATGCCGAGCCTGGCGACGTGTTTCTACTCGTCCCACCCCCATACGGGAAGCTGAATTTCCTTCGGCGGCAATGGGAGTACATCTTCAACGCGCGCCCATTGAATGACACATCGCGCTTCAGCCTCCTCCGCATTGGGAAACTCGGCGCCAAGCCAAGCGCAGCGACGAGTGTGCTCGAGCACTTGCGGGAGCAATATTCGCAAAGTTTGCTGATCCAGCCGCTGACAACCGACACGACCATCAGGGATCGGCAGCGTGAAGCGGGCTACCGCGCCCCGGGCAGTGCGGTTATGGGGCGTGGGAGACACCCACATGATGTCGGACATGCTGACCAGGACGTATTGACTCCTCGCCTGCGCAGGGGGGCTATCCCGGCGCTCAGCGTCGCCCGGCTTACTGAAGCGCAGCTCAGCGCATCGGGCCTGTTCGGGAATATCGGAGCGGCGCTTGGCTTCAGCAGGGGTAGTGAAACGGCACTGACGATTTCCCTCCAGGATGTGCAGGAGCTGCAACTCGACGCAGCGCGAGCAGCTGCGCTTTACCAGCGTCATGCCCCGGATTTCTACGAGCGGCAGGCAACCGCCTCGAACCTGCTGCACTGGCTGGACACACTCAGGCACGGACGGAGCGATCTCTTCGACCTCGTGCCCGCCGCGTGCAACGGAAATCGAAAAGAGCTTCAGGACCAGGGTGTTCAGATTGCCGTCATCACGCGTGTCCTATATGCCGGCACGATCGACTACAGCTTCTCCGATCGCACCGCAACGGCGATCCGAGGAGCACTGGACCTGCAGAACGCACTAGCAGCAGCGGTGCGGCAGCCAGCCGAAACTCCACGGCAAAATACTCCGCAGCAAGGTGCACCCGCAGGCGGGACACCACCAACACCGCCCGCGACTGTAGGCTCGGGAGCGGGAATGGTGGCGGAGCAGAATCGTCGTGCCCTGAGCGAGCGGAATGCAAGTCTGCCTTCCATCGCGCACCGCGACACGAGGGCGGGCATTACAACGACAGTGGGGATCAGCAACTTCGGGACATTGAGCTTGCGGGAAGTGTTCAACCGAGCCATCGCCGTCGGTGCGGGGAGCCGTTATGTGATCGGCTTCCACGAAGCCCTCGCAGGCAGGCTCCTCCCGGCAAGGGAGCGCGACTATCAAACACTAACGGAGCGTTTCCTTGATGCGGCCCGCTACTGCACTGAAGCGCTTGCGGCGCGAAAGGTTCGCTATGAGGGGCGCGAGAGACTCTGGGAGGCCATGTCGCCAAGTCGGCAAAGAGGGCCCGCTCCCCAGGAGCGGGTGAGGCCTTCATAGGCCGGAAGTGGTCTAATGAGAGCTGTACGCGGATGGCGCTTGGCGCGACGCGCTCTGACTCCCTGGCTTTCTGCGCACGGGAGGGGGCCCTGACGCGTCGGCGGATCGGGCAGGAGGATCTTATCGGGCGGGCGGAGCCACGTGCGGCATCGTCGCTGTCGGAACTCGCCCCGTGCTCGACTGGAGCGAGATCGACCGCCACCTTGCCGGCATCTTGCCCGCGGCGAAGGGGGAGCCCGGCTGGCCGCCGCTGACGCTCCTCCGTGGCCTCCTGGTGGCGACCTGGCACGGCCTCTCGGACGTGCAGCTGGCCGAGGTTCTGGACGACCGCGCCAGCTTCCGCCGGCTCTCGGGCTTCGCCGCCCACGAGCCAACGCCCGAGCGCACCGCCTTCGTCCGCTTCCGGCGCGAGCTGGTCCTTCGAGGCCTGGACCGGGCGCTGTTCGAGGCCGTCACCCGCCAGCTCGAGGCCAAGGGCGCTGCGGTGCGCACGGGGACGCTGGTGGACGCCACCCTGATCCCTTCGCCGCCAGGAACGGTGCCAGCCAGGCGTCCAGGTTGCCTGCATCGACGCGGGTGTCGCCCATCTCCGCCCCCCAGGGTCGGCCCCCGGACGATGGGACGTCTCGGTCTTCGCTTGAACTGCTCAGGTAATGTTAAGTGTCTGGTGGTGAGACGTCCTTGGCGGCTTCCGCGACGAGGCGAGCGTCGGCAATGGCGTCCCGCCGCGTTCGGTTCCGTTCCGCGCGGGCGGATCCGGCGCCGCCCTACGGCTTGGGTTTGGCCAGACCGCGGCGCGACCGGAGCCGCTCGGCGACCACTTGGTCGGGCGTCTTCCCTTCGAGCACGCGCTGGCGCCTGGCGTTGTAGGCGGCGTCGAAGCCGCGCAGCAGCCACTCGATCTGCTGGTGGGACCAGATGGTGATGCCCAGCTCTGGTGCGACGCCGTGCGCTCCAGCCACGGCTACTTCGTCAAGACCAGCGGCCTGCGCTGGTTCACCCTCGCCCTGCTCGCGTCCGTGCCCTAGGCATGCTGCCCTTGGGCGCTACCGTTGCTGGCCGCGCACTTGTCGCCCGGGCGCCACGCGCGCGGGCGCGGTACAAACGGTTGGCAGACTGGGCGCCAAGTGCTGCTCCAGCTCGCTCGCTGACTGCCGGGCCGGCGCGTCGTCCCCGTCGCCGACCAGAGCTACGCGGCGCTGGAACTGCTGCATGCGGTACGCCGGCGCGTGTGCGGGGCGGCTGCGCTTCAACGCCCACCTGTTGGACCCGCCGCTACCCGCACGCCTCGCAACGTCGGCCGCCCGCGCGTCGCGGGGCCCGGCAGCCGAGTCTTGCGCAACGCTTCGCCCGTCCCCGACACGCCCCGGCGCCGGCTGGAGTTGACGGGGTGGTGCGGAGGCGGCCGGGTGGTAAATGTCGCATCGGGCGCCGCCGTCTAGCATCACACCGGCCTGCCCACGGTGCGGCTGCGCTGGGTGCTGGTGCGCGACCCGCGCGGGGCCTTTGAGCCGCATGCACTGCTGTGGACCGACGCCGGCACCGACCCGGCGGAGGTCATCGGCTGGCTCGTCCGGCGCTGGTCCATGGAGGTGACGTTCGCCGAGCCGCGCCGGCACCTCGGCGTGGAAACCCAGCGGCAGCCGTCAGGCGCGGCCATCGCGCGCACCATGCCGGCGCTGCTCGGCTTGTTCACGCTGGTGGCGCTCCGGGCGCGCGAGCTGGACGCGCGCGGCCTGGTACCGCAAGGAAGAGCCAAGTTTCAGTGATGCATTCGCCGCCGTCCGGCGCTCGCTCTGGACCGATGCCGCGCGTCTCCCAACACCGCGGCGCACCGGCGACCGCGTGGAAGTGCTCCGGGCCGTGCTGGACAGTTTGAACGAAGTTGCTTGAGACGCGGCATGAGAGCCAAAGTCGAGTTACTTGCTGCCATCCTCTACGCTTCCGCCCATGTTCACTTGGGTGTCAGCACCACGGTCTGTTCGTCGCGCTCGAAGTTGATCCCAAGGGCATCGCCTGCAAGGTTCCAGGGCGAGCCGGTCGGTGCGTGCCGAATGACCGGCCGCCATTCTCCGCCCTTCACGCGCGCATACACCTCGAGGGCCGGGAATGAGCCGTAACTCACCGCTGCTTTGAGTTGCCTGGTTGCCGGGGACCATTTGACGTCGAAGGAATAGTCGATCGTCGGTGCAAAGCCTGACGCCGCGAGCTCGTTCTTGCCCGTGACCTGACCGATGACCTGGATCACGCCGTCCGCGAAGGCGGGGGCCCCGACGGTGTCGCGCACGATCTTCCCGGGTGCGGCGGCGACCTGCGCCCCGGTCGAGCAGTTCGCCTCAACGGTCGTGCCCCCCGTCGTCCTTCCGGTCGTTGGGGTGACCCTGCCGCCGCTCGGCGCCGGCACGATTGTGAACCGGGTCTCCAGCCTCGCCGTCGTCCCGTTCCCCGAGGAGAAACCGCGGTTGTCGGTCACGAAGCAGGCCGGCGTAGCTCGATCAGGAAGCTTGTCAGTCGGGAGCAGTCGCACGATGCTGTGCCCCGGAGCGTTCGGCCGGGGTATGATGTAATCTGCGGCCTTACCGGCATTGGCAGGGTTAGGGATGAACGCCCGGATCCAGATCTCGACCCCGCCTTCAGGCGGATCGGCGCGCACCGGGCTCGCCAGGGCGGCTGCCATCACGGCAGCGACGAGTGCGCTCGGCAGAAATGTGGGTCCGCCGGCGGCCAGTGATCCACAAAACCGGGGCATCTCTTTCGTTCCTTCACCAGAGCAGACCTTCACCAGTGCCCCCGAGCCCTGTCAAGGCGGCCAGGCTGCGGTCCGCATTTTCCGGACCGAGCTCCGCGCGGAACGGGACGTCACCGCTCGCGGTCCTTGCCTCCCTGTGTCGTCGCTCCTTCTTTTCCTTGTGCCCTGAACGGATACCCGGGCGTCCCGGCCCGGACGACAAGCATAGGGCATGGAAAAGGTGAGCGCGTCCGCAGCACCTTGCGCCGGTGTCGACGTCTCCAAGGACCACCTCGACGTTGCCGTCCGTCCCGGCGCCGCTGCGCAGCGCTTCGTCAACGACCGTGCAGGCCACACGGCGCTGCTCCGCTGGCTCGGGCCGCTGGCGGTCGCCCGCATCGTGCTCGCGGCGACTGGCCCCTACCTTCGCCTGTTCGAGCGCCGCCTCTACTGCGCCGGACTGCCCTTCACCGAGGTCAACCCGCGAAGGCCCGCCGCTTCGCCGAGGCGGCCGGCAAGCTCTCCAAGGCCGATCTTGTCGAGGCCGCGGTGCTCGCGCGCTTCGGCGCGCTCCTCGAGCCCGAGTGCCAGCCGCTGCGTTCCGAGCCGCTCGGCCAACTCGCCGAGGTCGTCACCGCGCGTAGGACGTTGTTGAGGGACCCGACGACCACGACCAGCCGCACGAAGAGCCTCAGCCTCGACCTGCTCAAGCGGCAAGCCACGCTGCGCCTCGAGCACATCGGCCGCCAGATCAAGGCCGCCGACGCGTGCGCCGGCGCCCTCCTCGCAGCTGACCCGCTGCTAGCGCGGCGGTTCGCTGTCCTCACCAGCATCCCCGGTGTCGGTGGGGCCACCGCCGTCGCGCTCATCGCGGACATGCCTGAACTGGGCCGGATGGACGCCAAGCAGGCCGCGCCGCTCGCCAGTCCGGAACCTGGCGCGGCGGCAAGAGCGCGATGCGTGGCGGCCGTGCCCACCTGCGCCAGGCGCTCTGCGTGCCCGCCCTGGTGGCCGTGCGCTTCAACCCGGACCTCAGCGCCAGGTTCGTCGCCATGAACGCAGCTGGCCCACCCGCCAAGGTCGCCATCAGCGCCTCGTCGTCCTGGCCAACGCCCTCCTACGAGACGATCCGCCCTGGCCCAAAACCGCCGCTTGCCAGGACGGATACTCTGGCCGACAGGGTGCCTCCTGCTTGTCACGATGCTGTGGCAAGTTCAGGCTGCGTCGACGAAGACTCTGCGGCGCTTTGACTTGAGACCCGACCTAAAGTGGCCCGGCGCCCAGTCGGACGTTTTTCGCTTCAGGAACCCCGCGTCCGGGTCATGCGAGCCCTCGTCCCTCATGCGACCGACGATGTAGCGACTGTAGTGGTGGTCGAAGATCCGCATGAACTCGCCGAAGTAGATGTCGGCGACGCGCGTGTTGCCGCGGATCACCAGCATGTTCTCGTCGTTCGTCTCCTGCGAGGGCTCGCTGAAGTTGGCCGAGCCCGTGACCACGATCGGGTCGTCCGACAGCGGGTCGACCAGCAGGAACTTGTCGTGAATGTACCGGTTGCGGTTGAAGCCGGTGAGGCGCTCGCCGAGGAAGAGCTCGAAGTCGTCCTCCTCCAGCATCCCGCCGACGGCGAGGACGGTGTTGCGGTTGCGCCGGACCTCAGTCTCCCGCTGCTGCTCCATAGCCTTGTCGAAGACAAGGTAGCTGAGCGCGTCGGCCTCGCCCCGCAGCGCCTCCTGGAACACCGGATCGAAGTTGAAGGCCACAGTCATGCACGCGAGCCGCGTGGCCGATCGGAGCAGACCGGCGTACCAGGCGAGGGTGGGCGAGGTCGTGCCGGGGTCCTTCGGGTCCCGCGGGCTGAAGAGCGTCATGATCCGCCCGGCGGGCGGCGCCTCGCCGGGAGCCGGCGTCGGCTCGGCCGCGACGTTGGCGGCGCGCAGCGGCGCCGCGGTCACGTCGTCCGCCGCGAGCCTCCCCCAATACTCCAGGTAGCGCCGGGCGACCTCCCGGTCATGCACGACGTGGCCGACGTTTGAGTGACCGAAGATGCCACCCGGCGAGATATTCGTGCTTCCGGTCCAGACGGCGATCGGCTCGCCGTGGTGCAGCAGCACGATGAACTTGTTGTGGCGGATCCCCGCCCGGCTCCGCTGCGGGCTGCAAAGGTCGCCGATTCCGGCGCCGCCGATCATGTCCTCGTTGTCCTCGCGGTAGGTCTGCGCCTCATAGCGGATGTCGACGTCAGCGCCCGCATCGGCGGCACGCCTGAAGGCGAGCCCGACCGGCCCGTACCGGAACTCGTAGAGCATCGCGCGCAGGCCGTAGTCGCCCGCGTCCTCGCCGGCCGCGCGGCCGATGAAGTCGGTGAGCGCTTCGAACAGCCCGCGGGAGAGCCACTTCATCTGGTCGGAGTCCGGGCGGTCCTGGTCGGGCGCGGCGTCGGGGAAGAGTCGCGCGTAGCCCTGGGAGCCGGCGACGCCGCGGTTGAAGAACACGTCGTGCCGCGGCTCCCCTTCTCCCGGGGCGGAGGCGGGCCTCTCCGTCGCCACGGCGACGACGGTCGCCTCCGGCTCGACGGGCGCGCAATCCTCCGGCGTGCCGCGCACAGGCATGACGCGGTACTCGTACTTCCGGCCCGGCTCGGCCGTGTAGTCGGCCCATTGGAACGACTGGATGGGATGGCGCGATGTCGGGACCGGCGTCCCGGCCTCGAGTTCAGGATCCTTGTCACGGAAGCGCTTGATCCCAGTGAGCCAGTGGGTTCCCGCACTGGTGCCGTCTGGCGCCAATCGGCTTCGCTCGATTGCGAACCCCATAAGGTCATCGCCATCCACGGCCGACCGGTCGACCAGGTCCCACGCCAAGGTCACTACGTGCGTGCCGGCTATCGCGCGCGCAATCAGATGGCTCCCGTCGACTCTCTGCCTCATCCCGCTCACCTCTTGCGTGGAGGATCTCTGGTCAGGTCGGAAAGTCCGCTCCGCGATGCACTGTAGCAAGCTGCCACCGTCGTAGGTGCGCGCCGGACAGCACAAAGGCTTCGAAGAACGCCTACTCCTCGCGCAGAAGCAGTGCACCGACGAGTGCCGAACTCCACGCCTAAGATGCGTTTGCAAGCACGGCTGCGCGTCTCAGGAAGGCCGTCCTTCGAGGGTTTACCCGGGCGGGTGTGTAAGCCGGATGAGACCAAACACAAGTCGGTGTCCAGATGAAAGCAAAGTTTGACGACCGCTTGGCTCATTATGCGGCGGGCGGCCTACTCCTGCCGGGGATGCGGCCCCGGTTGGCGTGGATGTAATCGCGCCGCCGCCCAGCCAGTAGCGGTCACGGCGTGCCGTCGAGTGGCACGGTCGCCAGGAACCGCGGAAGCGCCAAGTAGGGCGATTCGCCGGCCCCATCCGGCGGGTCGGCCGCCGCCTCCGCCAGAGCGTCCTCTCGCACCACCGCCACGACTTCCCGCTTCGCGGCCAGAACATCGCCGGCCAGCACGAAGACGGCCGACCAGTCGAACTCCCCGCGAGGATCCGCTCGTTCCAACCGGCGCAGCGTCCCGTCGGGCCAAACCGCCCGTGCGGGCTGGCCCGCGGCGTCGCGCACCGCCCTCTCCGCTGCGCCTTGCCGTTCGCGCAACTCTACGATCATCTGGTCGCCTCCCAGCGGCTCAGCCGCCATGCCGGAAACCACCACGCGCACCACCGTGGTCGGCCCGGGCGCGCCATGCGCCGCTGCCATCGGCGTGCTGGTCACGACAACGCGGCGCGCGGGCATCGTCTGCGACTGCAAGGCGACCGGGGCGGAACAGCGGATGCTGGGGCGTGCCGGAGCCGGCACGCCTAGTTGGTCGGGCCGAGCATGCCCCTGGAACCGCACAAGGCCCAGCCGGATGAAGGGATCCGGCCCAGCGTCCAGCGCCAGGCCGAAATCGACGAAACCGTTGGGGCTCTCTGCGTCGAAGTTGACCGGCAGGGTAAGTAGCGAGATATGGGCGACGCCCTCGCGCTCCTCCCCCGGCTGGCCGGGCAGCGGCATCAGGACCAGCGGTTCCCAGCCCGCGACCGGAGGCAGCCGGAACTGCTCGCGCGTAAGGAAGCGGTGGCGGCCCGCGCCGCGTCCCGCCAACGGCCCAGTCGGGTCGACGCCCCAGACCGAGACGAAGCGGCCGAGCGGGCCGAGGTCGTCCTCATGCAGCGCCGCAAGCTCCGTTTCCCCGGGCCCAGCCTGGGTGCCGCCGGGCAGCGGGATGGCCGGCGGCGGCCACAGCACGATGCCGATCCGCTCGTCCTCCCCGCTGCCGAACCAGGGTCGCCGCAGCACGAGGCGGAAGCCACCGGTCCGCTCACGGCGGACCGAGACCGTACGGCCATCGCTCTCGCGCCACTGATTCCAGGCAAAGGTCGGCACCAGCTCCATCGGCTCCGGCGGGCCGGGGCGGATGGTGGCCGGCAGCCACAGTGACCGCTCGGGGCCTGGGCGGCAGGTCGCGTCGCTCCGAGGTGCGGCACCGGCTGCAGCCGGGCGCGCCGGCAGGGTTGCGGCCGGCGCGGGCCGGGACGCCGCGGTCTGCGTCGGGGCGAGTAGCGCCGCGTGCCGCGCCCGCGGCACCAAGCGCAGCGCCACCTGACGGGCCTGCCCGGTCTCGAGCGGGGTGGCGTAGCGCACCGTCGCACCGGCGAAGCCGGGCACCTGGCCGGCCAGCAGCTGCTCAAGCACTACCTCGGTCGGGCCGGGGGCGCCGTCCTCGGGTAGCGGAATGCCCTCGACGGTCAGGACCTCGACCCAGCGGGTGCGGCAGGCGAAGTCGGGCGCGCCGTCGCGCACTGCGAAGCCTTCGCGGCGCAGCGTCCCCGGGTCGGGCCGCGGAGGAACCAGCGGTGCGGGCAGGCTCACCGCCGGCACGTCCAGCATCTCCCGCCCCGGCGCGGGCATCAGCGCCTCCAGTGTGAAGCCGGAGGTGGTCCAGCGGTCCAGCCGGATCCGTCCGGCGGCGATCATCGCGGTCGCACCGTCCTCGGCGCGGAACCCGCCCCAGCCCGCCGCGGGACCGACCTCGGCGAGGAAGCGGTCGAGCCCGGCCTCCAGCGAGGCCGGCCGCGCGAGGGTGAAGTCGCCCAGCATGGCGAGCTCGTCTGCCGTTTCCGTTGCGTGAATCAGCCGCAGCTCCGCCGCGTCGCAAAGCTCCGGTAGTGGCGCCTGCCTCAGGCGCGCATGCCAGATGGCCGCCAAGGTCGCTCGCGAATCCTGCGTCGGCGGGATCTGCCCGAGCAATGCCTGCAGCCCGGCGGCACAGGCACCCGGCCCGTCGCAGCCGCGTGTGCGGCCTTCCGCAGCCAGCAGCCGCGTCCCGCTCTCAATCATTTCGAACAGATCCTCAAGGTCGGCCGCGCTCGGCACCAGCCAAGCCCGCAGCACGGCGACCTCGCCCGGTGCCAGCGTGACGCGCACCGCGCGCGTGGCGACGGTCGGCGGCAGCAGCCCGGTCAGCGGCGGCTCGTCCGCGCCGCGCGCCCGAAGCTCGATGACTCCCTCGTTCGACAAGCGGCGGCGGCCGGGCACGCTCGCTGCGTGCAATTCGACGCGCACGGGAAGGGTATCCGGGTAACGGTCGCCGGCAACCGGCACCTCTAGCGGCTCGCCGAACCAGTGGTCGGGGTGCTCGGG
>Ga0058700_1000645_pt1 | contig 11050 bp, 5 predicted proteins | sample AgamicAtAme_FD_71365 | JGI IMG/M metagenome (GOLD analysis project Ga0058700, IMG submission 71365) | Agave microbial communities from Guanajuato, Mexico - At.Am.e | ecosystem: Host-associated > Plants > Phyllosphere > Phylloplane/Leaf | place: Guanajuato, Mexico | collected 2012-06-07 | reverse complement strand
GACGATGGCGGCGAAGCGCGGGGCGCGGTCCACCGCCGCGAGGCCGGCCTCGCGGCGGTGGACCGCGCCCCGCGCTTCGCCGCCATCGTCGACCGGTTGGACGACGCGCAGGCCAACAGCATCACACTGTCCTCCGGCGACAACTACATTCCCTCGCCCTTCCTGAACGCGGAGGGAGACCCCGCCCTGGCCGCGCCGCTGCGCGCGGCGCTCGCGCAACTGCTCGGGGTGCCCGCCGACCAAACCTCCACGCTGGCCACCGACCTCGCGCGGGTGGACATGGCGATCCTTTCCGCCATCGGCGTGGAGGCCAGCGTCTTCGGCAACCACGAGTTCGACCTCGACACGACGGTGGTGGCGAACGCCATCGACTTCACGGCCAACGCCGCCGGCCGGGCGACCTGGACCGGGCCGCTCTTCCCGTACCTCTCGGCGAACCTGGACTTTTCGGGCGACGCCGCTCTCCGCGCCCTGTTCACCGAGGCGCTGCTGCCGGCCGAGGGCTACGCGGCCACCGCCGCGGATCTGGCCGATTCGGCGACGGCCGCGGCCGAGCCGCGGATCGCGCCCTGGACCACCATCGAGGAGAACGGCGAGACCATCGGCGTCCTCGGCCTCACCACGCAGATCCTGGAGAGCATCTCCTCCACCGGCGGCGTGCAGGTGAAGGACCCGGCCGGCGACGGCGACGTGGACAACACGGACGAGCTGGCGCAGGTGCTCCAGCCATACGTGGACCGGATGGCCGCGCAGGGCATCGACAAGATCGTGCTGCTGAGCCACCTGCAGCAGTACCAGCTGGAGCTTGAGCTGGCGCCCAAGCTCTCCGGCGTGGACGTGGTGATCGCCGGCGGCAGCCACGCGCTCTGGGCCAACGACGCCAGCGTGCTCCGGCCCGGCGATGCGCCGGCGGAGGGCTACCCGGTGTTCCGCACCGGCGCGGACGGCGGCACCGTCGCGGTGGTCAACACCTCGAGCGAGTACTCCTACGTCGGGCGCCTCATCGTCGGCTTCGACGACGCCGGCAACGTCATGCGCGAGGAGACCGGCGTGGGGGGCAGCGGCGCCTACGCCACCACGGACGAGGTGGTGTCCGGCCTTTGGGGCAACGAAGACCCCTACGCGGCCGGCACGCGCGGCGGCACCGTGCGCTCGCTCACATCCGCGGTGGACGCGGTGATCGATACCAAAGACGGCGAGGTCTACGGCTTCACCGACGTGTACCTCGACGGCCGCCGCCAGGCCGTCCGCACGCAGGAAACCAACTTCGGCGACCTCACCTCGGACGCCAACCTCGACTTCGCGCGCAGCCTGGACCCGACGGTGGAGGTCGCCATCAAGAACGGCGGCGGCATCCGCGCCGAGATCGGCACGGTCGGGACGGACACGGTGCCGGAGCCACTCCCGCCGCAGGCCAACCCGGACGCCAGCAAGCCGGAGGGCGGCATCAGCCGGCTCGACATCGAGAACGGGCTCCGGTTCAACAACGGCCTGTCGCTGCTCACGGTCACGGCGGACGGGTTGAAGCAGGTGCTGGAGACCGCCGTCTCCGGCGTCGCGCCCAACGCCACGCCCGGCGCGTTCCCGCAGGTCGCGGGACTGGAGTTCTCCTTCGACCCCTCGCTACCCGCGGGCGGCCGGGTGCGGAGCCTGGCGCTGGTGGACGAGGCCGGGCAGCCCACGGACGTGCTGGTGCGGGACGGCGCGGTGGCGGGCGACGCGGCGCGGCCGGTGCGCCTCGTCACGCTGAACTTCCTCGCCGACGGCGGCGACGGCTACCCGCTCGACACGCTCGGCACCGACCGCCGCGACCTCTTCGCCGCCGGCACCGACACGGGCTTCACCGTCGAGGGGCGCGAGCAGCAGGCCTTCGCGGACTACATCGCAGCCGAGCACGGCACGCCCGACCGGGCCTACGCGGTCGCGGAAACGCCGCCGGAGCTGGACCTGCGCGTGCAGAACCTTTCCGTCCGCGCCGACACGGTCCTGGAGGGCGCCGCGTCGGCGGGCGCGGCACCCGCCTCCGGCGGCGCGGCGGAGCCGATCGACTGGGACGCGCTCGCCGCGCGCGCCACGGCGAACTTCGAAGCGACCGGCTTCTGGTTCGTCTGAAACGGCCGGGGCGGGCGTCCGCGCCCGACCCGCGCCCCGGCGCGCTGCGTGCGCGCGCCGAACGACACCGATCCTTCACACGACGCCGCGGCGCGCGCGCGTTACCAGCACCGCGCTTCGAGGGGGACCGCGCGCATGGCAACTGTGTTCATCAACGAGATCCACTACGACAATCCGGGGGCCGACACGGGCGAGGCGGTCGAGATCGCCGGCCCGGCGGGCACCGACCTCTCCGGCTGGTCGCTGGTGCTCTACAACGGCAACGGCGGCGCCCCCTACAACACCGTCCAGCTCACCGGCGCGATTCCGGACCAGGACGGCGGCTTCGGCACCCTGAGCTTCCCCGCCGCCGGCTTGCAGAACGGCTCGCCCGACGGCGTCGCGCTGGTGGACCCGGCGGGGTCCGTCGCGCAATTCCTCAGCTACGAAGGCGTGTTCACGGCCGTGGGCGGCCCCGCGAACGGGCTGGCGAGCGCCGACATCGGCGTGTCGGAAACGGGAAACGAGCCCGCGGGGCAGTCGCTCCGGTTGACGGGCTCCGGCGACGAGAGCGGCGACTTCACCTGGGCCGCGCCCACCGCGGCGAGCTTCGGCCAAGTCAACGCGGGCCAGGACTTCGGCGGTGGTGGCAACGGCGGCGGCGGGTCCGAACCGCCGCCCGTGCCGGCGGCGCGCATCCCCGAGATACAGGGCGCCGCGCATGCCTCTCCCCTCCTCGGCCAGAAGGTGGCCACGGGCGGCGTGGTGACGGCGGTGGACAGCAACGGCTTCTACCTCCAGGACGCGGCGGGCGACGGAGACGCCGCCACCTCCGACGCCGTGTTCGTGTTCACGGGCGGCGCGCCGACCGTGGCGGTGGGCGACGCCGTGACGCTGCGGGGCACCGTGTCCGAGTTCGTCCCGGGCGGCGCGTCCTCCAACAACCTCTCCACCACCCAGATCACGAGCCCCACCGGCATCGCCGTGGCGTCGGGCGGCAACGCCCTGCCCGCGCCTGTGGTGGTCGGCGAGGGCGGGCGCCGGCCGCCCGCCGAGGTCATCGAAGACGACGGCTTCGCCAGCTTCGACCCGGAAACGGACGGCACGGACTTCTTCGAGAGCCTGGAGGCCATGCGGGTCACGGTGCGTGACGCCGTGGCGGTGGGGCCCACCACGGACTTCGGCGAAATCTATACGGTGGCCGACGGCGGCGCGGGCGCGACCAACCTGAGCGCGCGCGGCACGGTGAACATCGAGGGCGGCAGCGGCGGCCCCACCGTCACCGACACGCTCGGCGGCGACTTCAACCCGGAGCGCGTCCAGATCGACGACGACGCCGGCTTGCTGCCGGGCTTCGCCACGCCCGAGGTCTCGACCGGCGCGCGGCTGGGGCCTGTCACGGGCGTGGTGGGCTTCGCCTTCGGCCAGTTCGAAGTGCTCGCCACGGAGCCCTACGCCGTCGCGCAGCCGAGCGCGCTGCAGCCCGAGACGAGCGACCTCCGCAGCGGCGCGGACGCGCTCACGGTCGCCACCTACAACGTGCTCAACCTCGACCCGAACGACGCTGACGGCAGCGCGGACGTGGCGGACGGCCAGTTCGCCGCCGTCGCGGCGCACATAGCGCGCAATCTCAACGCGCCCGATATCGTCGGGCTGCAGGAAATCCAGGACAACGACGGCGCCGCCAACACGGCCGTGACCTCGGCGTCCCTCACTTTGCAGACCTTGGCCGAAGCCATCGCCGCCGCGGGCGGGCCGCGCTACTCCTTCGTCGACAACCCGTTCATCACCGACGACGAGACCGGCGGCGAGCCCGGCGGCAACATCCGCACCGCCTTCCTGTACCGCGACGACCGCGTGAACCTCGTGGAAGGGTCGCTCCGCACGGTGACGGACCCGGCGGACCAGGCGACCGACCCGGACAACCCCTTCGCCGACAGCCGCTTGCCGCTCGCCGCGGATTTCGCCTTCAGCGGCGAGACGGTGACCGTGGTGGCGAACCACTTCACCTCCAAGGGCGGCAGCGCGCCGCTCCTCGGCGCGGTGCAGCCGCCCACCAACGGCGGCGAGCCGCGGCGGCTGGCGCAGGCCGAGGCGGTGAACGGCTTCGTGGACGGCCTGCTGGGGGCGGACGCCTCGGCCAACGTCGTCGTGCTCGGCGACCTGAACGAGTTCGAGTTCGAGGAGCCGATCCGGGCGTTGGAGGGCGCGGGCGGCGCGCTGCGGAACCTGACGGACACGCTGCCGGAGGACGAGCGCTACTCCTACGTCTTCGAGGGCAACAGCCAGTCGCTGGACCACATCCTGGCGAGCGCCAACCTCGCTGCGGTGGCGCGGTTCGACGCGGTGCACGTCAACAGCGAGTTCGCCGACAACGCGAGCGACCACGACCCGCTCCTCGCGCGGTTCGACGTCGCGGGCCGAGCCTTGTCCGGCGGCAACGGCGCCGACAGCGTGGCGGGCGGGGGCTTCGCGGACACCCTCTCGGGAGGCAACGGCGCCGACATGCTGTCCGGCGGCGGCGGCGCGGACAGCCTCTCCGGGGACAACGGCGGCGACCTGCTGCGAGGCGGTTCCGGCGCGGACACCCTTTCGGGCGGGAACGCCGCCGACACGCTCGAAGGAGGCGCGGCGGCCGACGTGCTGGAAGGCGGGAGCGCCGCCGATCGCTTCGTCTTCGAGCCGGGCGGCGGGGACGACATCGTCCTGAACTTCGCCGGCGGCGACCGCTTGGCCCTGACGGGCGGCCTTTCCGTCGCGGGCATCGAGGAGCGCGACGCCGACGGGGACGGCGCCGCCGACACCGTCGTGCTGTTCGGGGACGGCGGCACTGTCGCTCTGCTCGGCCTGACCGGTGTGTCGGACACCGGATCGCTCTTCGCCTGACCGGTCGACCATCGGGGTGCCGGCGGATCGGGGCCGCGTGCCGGCGGCGCGGCCCCGCCGCCGGGGCGAGGCTCGCGGGCCTCGGAAGCCGCGCTTCCGGGTGGCCACGCTCCTCCTCTCGCCGGTCGCGGCGACGCCCTTCGCAACGGGCGCGGCTTGGGCGCAGCGCGGCGTCGCCGGTCCCATCTACGAGCGCAACGTGGACGAGTACATCCCCGGCGCCGAAGGCTGGCTCGACCGGCTCGAGGACCGGGGCTGGCTGCTGCGCGGGCAGACGACGGCGGTGGGGCAGGTGCGTTCCGCATTCCGGTCGCGGGGCCCGGGCGGAGAGGGCCTTTTCAGCTCCCGCGGCGGCACGGCGAGCACGCAGTCGCTCGACCTGGTGATCGGCCGGCGGCTCTGGGACAACGCCGAGCTGGTCGCGGTGCCCTCGGTCGCGCGCGGCTTCGGGCTGTCGGACAGCCGCGGCATCGGCGCCGGGCTGAACTTGGAGGCGTTCCAGGGCGGCAGCGCGCGGATCGCCTACGGGCTGTCGCGCCTGTTCCTGCGCCAGACCTTCGACCTCTCGCACGACGCCTACGGCCAGGACGACGACCCCATGCGCTTCGCCGCGCCGCTCGCCATCCACCGCGTCACCCTCACGGTCGGCAAGTTCGCGGTGTGGGACTTCTTCGACAACAACCGCTACGCCCACGACGGGCGAACGCAGTTCCTGTCGTGGGCCCTCGTGGGCGCCGGCGCCCTGGATTACGCGGGCGACCCCGGCGGCCTCACCAACGGCGCCGTGCTGGAGTGGGAGAACGCGGCGTGGGCGGCCCGCGGCGGGCTGTTCCAGGTGGCGCGCGACATCGGCGGCGACCGGTTGGACTCCAGGGTCGGGCGCGCGTGGCAAGGGCTGGCCCAGTTCGAGCGCACCTGGTGGTGGACCCGCTACCGGGTCGTGGCGCGGATGATCGCCGGCGCGTCCCGCACCCGCTCGGCGCGCTGGAAGGACCTCTCCGCGGCGGCGGCCGAGGGCGACGACGGGTTCGAGCGCGGGCGGACCTTCCGCACCAAGGCGATGGCGGCCCTCAACGTCGAGCAGGCGATCAACGACTCGCTCGGCGCCTTCATGCGGCTCGGGTGGAACGACGGCCGGTCGCAGAACTGGATGTTCACCGACATAGACTGGTCGGTGTCGGCCGGCGTGGCGGTGAACGGCTGGGCGTGGGAGCGCTTCACCGACACGGTGGGCGTCGGCTTCAACGTCGGCGGGCTTTCCGGGCCGCACCGGCGCTTCCGCGAGGCCGGCGGCGGCGGCTTCGTCCTCGGCGGCGGGCCGATCCGCTACGTCCCGGAGGCCGTGGTGGAGGCCTACTACGACGCCGAACTCGCCGCCGGGCTGAACGCGGCGCTCAGCCTCCAGCTCGTGTTCAACCCCGGCTACAACTCCGACCGCGGCCCCGTCCCCGTCGCGGCGCTCCGGCTGCGGGCGGCCTTCTGACGCCGCCCGCGCCGCCTCCCCGCGGCTACTCCGCCGGAGTGGCGGCCGCGTCGGGGTAGGGCAGGTCGCGGTCTCGTCGCTGCGGGGCCACCGCTGCGGGGCGCACGACGCGCGGCACGGAACGGCGCTCCCCGTCCAGCCGGCCGATCAGCATGGAAGCGCGCTCGGCGCTCCCCAGCAGCGCCAGGATCGCGCCCCGCTCCGCCGGCCCGGCCGCGTCGCCGAGCTGCAAGCACCGCTCGCGGACGTTGGCCAGCGCCGCCCGCGGGTCGGTGTCGTTGGCCGGCGGCGCCGCGTTCGCGTCCGCGGGCAGCACCGCCCGCATCTCCTCGCCGACGCGGTCCAGCACCGAGTCCACGAGCCGGCGGCCCTCCGGGGAGAACCGCTCGCGCTGCACGCGCCGGGCCACCTGGTGCAAGGTGTCGCCGAGGCTCGCCGCGAAATCCGCCTCCTCCACCAAGCTCGCCACCAGGTCCGCCTGCGGCAGCGGCATCCGGGGCTGGAACAGCGAAGCGGCGTAGCCCCGGATGTCGCGGCTCAGCACGTCGATCGCCGCCGCGTGCGCCTCCGCGTCCTTGGGCGCGGTGGGCACGTTGCGCGCCGAGGCCAGGAACAGCGCCGCCGCCTCCGTGTAGCGCCCGATCTCCCGCTGCACCGCGGGCACGGCGAGAGCCAGGTCGCCGCGCGCGTCGGCCGTCAAGTGCTTCGGCGCCGAGTAGTCCTCCGCGTCCTCCGAGGCGTCGTGCCCGACGCGCGCCAGCACGCGCTCGAAGACGCGGGTGAAGGGGAACAGCAGCAGCGTGTTGAACACGTTGAAGAAGGTCGAGTAGACTCCAACCGCCACCGGCACCAGCGGGAAGGTTTCCCGGCCGTTGACTACCACCGGCACGCCCGGGTCGCCCCCGAACCACCCCATCGCCCAGCGCAGGATCTCCATCGAGACGAAGAACAAGGGGATGGTGACGAGCACGCCGATGATGTTGAAGGATATGTGCGCGTAGGCCGCCCGTTTGGCGTTCTTGCTCAGGTTGAGCGAGGCCATCCAGGAGGTGATGGTGGTGCCGAGGTCGGCGCCCAGCGAGAAGGCCACAGCCGTCTGCCAGTCGAGCACGCCGGCCGAGCCGAGGCCCATGACGATGCCGATGGTCGCCGAGGAGGAGTGGATCAGCGCGGTGATCACCGCCGCCGTGCCCACGCACATCAGCAGGCCGACGAAGCCGTCCGCCCGCACGGAGGAGATGGCCTGCATCACCTCCGGCATGGAGCGCAGCGGCCGCAGCCCGCCGGTCATGAGGTTCAGGCCGTAAAAGATGAGCGCGAAGCCCATGCAGGCCAGCGCGATGTGCTTCACCCTGTCGGACTTGGCGAAGATGTAGACCAGGGCGAAGAGGCCGCCGAACAGCAGCCCCAGCGGCCCGAGCGGCAGCGCGATGAGCCCGTTGCCCAGCGTGGTGCCGACGTTCGCGCCCATGATGACGCTGATCGCCGGTCGCAGCCCCACCAACCCTGCGTTCACCAGGCCCACGGTCATAACGGTCATGGCGGTGGAGGACTGGATGATGCCGGTGATCAGCGTGCCGGCCAGCACGCCCTTGATCGGCGTGCCCGCGTAGCGGGCGAGCAGGTCGCGCATCCGGTTCACCGCTAGCGACTGGATGCCGTTTGACATGAACTCGAGGCCGAGCATGAAGATGCCCAGGCCGCCGATCACTGGCACGATCACCTGCGTGAAGATGTCCACTTTCATGGCGTTGGGCTCAGCTCCGATGGCGGTGCGGGGGCGCGCGGCCGGTTCTGTTGCGTTGACCTTGATCGAACGAGGCGGCCCACCGCGCGCGCGCAGTCAGGCGGCGAGGCCGAAGATCCGGAGGACGAAGGCGCGCTGCGCCGGGGCGTCCGTCGGACGCACGCCGCGCACCTGTCCCTTCGCCAGCATCGCCATGGCCTCGATGCCGGCCAGGGCGCGCCGCGCGGAGGAGAAGCCCTTGAACCCCAGCATCGGGCGGGTGCGGCGCTTGACCCGCCGGTGGTCCTGCTCGACGCGGTTGTTGAGCCACCGGCCGCGCAGGTGCCGCGTGGCCTCCGGCAGCGCCCGTCGCGCTTCATCTCGCCGAGGGCGGCCCGGTAGCTGGCCAGCCTGTCGGTGACGACGACGCGCGGCGCTCGGGCTCGGCGACGCCCGAGCGCCCGCGAGAAGAAGCGCCGGGCGGCCACCGCGTCCCTCGTGGCGCTGAGCAAGAACTCGACCGTCCGCCCCGCGCCGTCCACGGCGCGGTACAGGTACTGCCAGCCGCCGCCGACCCGGATGTAAGTCTCGTCGACGTGCCAAGCGCGGCCGGCGGGCCGGAGGTGCGGGCGCAGGCGGCGCTCGAGCTCCGGGGCGAAGCGCTGGACCCAGCGGTGGAGCGAGACGTGGTCAACGCGCACGCCGCGCTCGGCCAGCATCTGCTCCAGATCGCGGAAGCTGACCGCGAAGCGGAGGTACCAGCGCACGGCCCACAGGATCACCTCGGGCGGGAAGCGGAAGCCGCGGAACAGGCGCGCCAGGGTCATCCAGGCAGCATAGTACGCTCCGAGGACTCACCCAGCCGGTGCCAGCGGTCCCAACGGTTCTGTCAGGTCTCGCGCCAACTGGCCGATTTGGCTGCCGCGGCACCGCTGGTAGGCTTCGAGACCAGCGGGGGGTGGGGCCTGGATGGACTGCGTGCGCTGTGGCTCCGCGGCGGTGGCGGAGCGGCCGGAGCGCACTGCCCAGGGCTACCGCCGGTTCCGTTGCCGTTGTTGCGGCCGGCAGTCCAATGAGCGCAGCGGCGGCCCTCTGAACCGGACGCAGTACCCCTCCGACGTCATCGCGCTCGTGGTGCTGTGGCGGCTGCGCTACCGCCTGACCCTGCGCGACCTGGCCGAGATGTTCCTCGTCCGTGGCATCACCTTCAGCCACGAGGCGGTGCGGGACTGGGAGGCGAAGCTCGCGCCGCTGCTGGCCGACGAACTCCGGCGGCGCCGGCACGGCAAGGGCGGCGCCCGCGGCCGCCAGTGGCACGTGGATGAGACGTACCTGAAGGTGCGGGGCCGCTGGGCCTACCTCTACCGCGCCATCGACCGCGACGGCCGGCTGGTCGACACCATGCTGAGTGAACATCGCGACATGGCCGCGGCGCAGGCCTTCTTCCGCTCGGCCAGGGCCGCCACGGGTGTGACGCCGGACCGCGTCACCACCGACGGGCACGGCTCCTACCCGCGGGCGATCCGAACGGTGCTCGGCCGCCGGGCCGCCCATCGGACCAACGCCCACAAGAACAATGGCCTGGAACAGGACCACCGGGGCGTCAAAGGCCGCATCCGATGCATGCGCGGCTTCAAGAGCTTCCGCTCAGCCGAGCGGTTCTGCCGAAGCCATGACGAACTCCGCGACTTTCTCCGCGTCCGCGCCCGCCACAACCAGCATGTCCCCGCCAACCGCCGTCGCCTGCGCCATCTCCGTCGTGCCACCGCTGCGCTCGCCATCCTCGAGGCCGCGTAGGCCGAACTCGTCCTGCAGCTCGCGCCGTCAGGTTTGGCGCGAGCGCTGACAGAGCCCGCCGGAGGAGGCCGCGGCGATGCGCGCCGCGGGCCTGCTGCAGGCGCGCCTGGACGCCGGCCAAGCCGTGGAACGGGGCGCGACGACGCCGGAGGGGTGGGCGGTCGCCGCCCGGCTGGAGCTGGAAGGCGGGCACAGCCTGTTGCCCGCGACCCTCTGGGCGCTGCTGCCGCCGGGCGGGGGCGCCCCCGTCTTCGCCGCGTCGGGCGCGCTGGCCCCCGAGGTCTGGAGCTGGGCGGTCGTGCGTGAGGAGCTGGAGGCCCGGCGTTCCGACCTGGCCCTGGCCGAGGCCTTCGTGCGCGCGGCGGAGCGCGCCGACCCGGCCGTCCAGGCGGAGCGGGAAGCGGGCCGGAGCGCCTTCCCGCGGCTGGAGGCGGCGCGGCGCGCATGGACCCGGTGCGGCGCCGGGGAACTCCGACTCCTGGACGGGCGGCCGGTGCGCGCCGATGGCGCGGTGGTGCTCGGCCCAGGGGGCGAGGAGCTGGCGGCCGGGGTGGAGGCACGGCGCGTGGACCCGCCGCTTCCGCCGGTCGACCCGCCCGCCGGCGGGACGCCGCCGCCAGACCGGCCCTGGGCGGAGCAGGTCTGGGCGCGGCGGCTGGCGAACGGCGAGTGGCGGCGCGGCCGGCTGCGGCCGGAGCCGGGCCGCATCGGGTTCGTGGACGAGCCGGCGGCGGGGACGCCGGAGCGCGGCGACGGCGCCCCGCCCTGCGAATGGGACGGGCGCGACCTGGGGCGCGACCTGCCGGCGAGCGAGGTGATCCGGCGCAAGGCGGCGACCTGCGCGGTCTACGCGCAGTTGCTCTACGCCGCGCTGGAGAACGCCCGCTGGCGCCACCGCGACGGCGCCGCTTGGGCGGGCGGGCGGCGCTCCGCCGGCGCCCTGGTGGCCGCCGTCGTGGGCACCAGCGATTACCTCGACTGGGCCTGGGGCGGCCCGGCAGGGGTGCTGGACGAGGAGGTCGTAGCCGACCTGCGCGCCCTCGGCTGGGAGCGGGTGGTTGCGGGCC
>Ga0058700_1000644_pt1 | contig 11053 bp, 9 predicted proteins | sample AgamicAtAme_FD_71365 | JGI IMG/M metagenome (GOLD analysis project Ga0058700, IMG submission 71365) | Agave microbial communities from Guanajuato, Mexico - At.Am.e | ecosystem: Host-associated > Plants > Phyllosphere > Phylloplane/Leaf | place: Guanajuato, Mexico | collected 2012-06-07 | reverse complement strand
GCCCTGGGCGTTGGGCGAGAGCACCATGCAGCCGCCGCGGCGCAGCTTGCCGCACACCGCCTCCGCCGCGTTCTGCGACAGGCCGGTGACGCGCGCGCGGTACAGCGTGTTGCGGCCCTGCGACACCGGCGACACCGCCACGCGGCCGCCGGAGGCGCCGCCCTTCGCGGTGGCCGCGGCGCTGCGGGCGAGGTTCTCGCTGGCGAAGGCGCCGACCTGCACCGCCCAGTTGCCGCCCGACGGCGCCTCCTTGGCGGAGGGGCGCGGCGCGTTCGGCTGCGTGGCGGCGTGCGCCGAGCCGATCAGCCCGAAGCCGCGGCGGCCACCGCTCTGCTGCTGGGGCGGCGGCGCGTTAATGTTGGCGAGCACCGCGGCCGTGCGCGCGCTGGTCGCCGTCGGCGCTTGGCGCGGCTCGGCGGCGGCTTGGCGCACCGGGACGGCGGCGAAGGCGGGCGGCGACGCAGCTTCGCGCGCCGGCCCGGTGGAGCCGTCCGGGATCGGGTCCATCCGGACGATCGGACCGGCGGTCGAGCCGTCCGGGATCGGGTCCATCCGGACCACGGGGCCGGACACCGGCGTCTGGTACAAGGACGCGACCTGCACCGGCGGCGCGGTTTCGGCGGCGTAGGTGGAGCCGTCCGGGATCGGCTCCATCCGGACAACCGGGCCGGGCGGCAGCTGCGCCACCTGGATGCCGGGCTGCTGCGCGTTCCGCTGCTCGCGGAGCGCCAGCATGGTCGCCGTGTCCATCCGGCGCGGGCCGGCCGGGATATGGAGCGGGATCTCGGCGGCGGCGTAGATCTCCGGCGCCGCGCGGCGGTTCGGGCTGTGGCCCGTGATGTTGGGGCCGATGCGCGCCACGTAGTTGCGCGTTTCGCCCGGCAGGCCGCGGCTGGCCCAGAGGTAGTCCTCCAGGCGGCGCGGGCCGGCGTTGTAGGCGGCGAGGAAGGCCGGCGAACCGTACAGGTCGTACATCTCGCGGATGTAGGCGGTGCCGGCCATGATGCTGTCGTAGGGGTGGTACGGGTCGTCGCCGAGGCCGTAGCGGGAGCGCAGCTCCGAGTAGGTGCCGGGCATCACCTGCATCAGCCCCATGGCGCCGACCGGGCTGGTGGCGCTGACGCGGCCGCCGGATTCCTGGCGCATCACCTCGCGCACCCAACGCTCCGGCACGTCGAAGCGGCGGGACGCGTCGCGGATCCAGGGGCCCCAGGGGTCGTGCGCCGGGCCGGGCGCGGCGTAGGAAGCGGGGCGGCTGTAGTGGCCGCTCTGCGTCGCGACGCCGCCGCGGGACGCGGCTTTCTGCGCCGGCTGGCCGCCGCAAGCGGACAAAAGCGCCGCGAGCGACAGCGCGGCCCCGGCGGCGCCCAGGCGGCGGAACCGCCGCGCCGTGGTCAGATTCCGAGTCCCTTGGGGCATTCCCACGCACTCCGTCAGGTCTGTCTCTGGCGGTTTCCCGAAGCCTGCCCCCCCGGCCGCCGTCCCCACGGCGGTCCCAGGCTTGCCCCGAAAGACCTGGCGGACGCGAATCCACCAACGCAAAGTCTTACATGGCCTTCACTTGAAAGCGCAAGACTCGATGCACGGTCAATACCACCCGTAATGGCCGTGGTGGCTGTGCGGGCGCCACCAACAGCCGGCGTAAGTGGCTGAGGTCCAATAGGCGGCGGTGTAGGCGGACAGGAGTTGCAGCCGCCGCGCGTGGTCCCGTTCCGCCGCTTGCGCGCGGTCCAAATCGCCTAGCAGCCGCCGTGATTCTGGGTCGCCGTTGCTGGCGGCGCTGGCGAGCCAAGTGCGCGCTTCGGACAAATCCTGGCCCACCGTGTCGAGGCCGGTGAGGTAGAGCTGGCCGACCGCGCGCTGCGCCGGGACGTGTCCGCTGGCCGCGGCTTGGCGCATCCATTTGAGCGCTTCGTGTAGCTGCCGCGGCACGCCCTCGCCCCGGTAGTGCATGAGGCCGAGGTTGTATTGGGCCTCGGGCGCGCCGTTTTCGGCCGCCACCGCGAACCAACGGGCCGCCTCGGCGGCGTCGCGCCCCACGCCGCCGCGCCCTTCCCGGTATTGCGTGCCGAGCAGGGCGGCGGCCTCGGCGACGCCGGCGTTGGCGGCGGTCTTCAGCTCCAGGCTGCGCGCGCGGTCCGCGCCGGACACGTCCAGCATCTGCGCGAGGCGGAACCGCGCCCACGGGTGCCCGGCCTTGGCCGCGCTCTCGGAAAGACGGGTGGCGAGGCGCGGGCCGCGCGGGGCGCCGGCCAAGCCTTGCTGGTGGACGAGGCCGAGGCGGTAGGACGCGCGCGTGTCGCCCGCCTGCGCGGCGGCGCGCAGCTCGTCTAGGTTCTCGCCGCGGTAGGCGTCCGGGTCTTGCTGCCGCTCGCCCGCGCGGTTGGCCTCCTCCGGCCGGAAGGCGGCGGAGGCGGTGGGGCGGAACTCGCACGGGCGCCCGGCCTCGCACACCCGGACGGTGTCGCCGAGCACGGCGCCGGGCGGCGGCCGGGGCGCGCAGGCCGGCACAGCGAGCGCGACGGCGAGCAGGGCGAGGGAGGTGAAGGCGTTGGGGGCGAGGCGCACGCCGCCTCCGGCCGTGTCGCGGGACTTCGCCGGCGCCAAACGGCGCGGACCGGCCGGCACACCGCGGGGCCGGTCTCGCCGCCGCGCCCCGGGCGGTTCGCCCCAAGTCCTCGCCGTTTCGTCGCCTTCGGACGAACTCCGCCCCTGGACGGCAGGCGCCCTGTCGCCTTCGGACGAACTCCGCCCCTGGACGGCAGGCGCCCTGTCGCCTTCGGACGAACTCCCCCTTCGCGGTCGGCGCTTTGTCGTTTCCGGACGAACTCCGCTTCCGCCGTCGCCGCCTTTTCGCTTCCGGACGAACTCCGCTCCCGCTGGTCGGCTCCGGCCCGATCCGCTTTTGGGTTGTCCCGGCAGGGCGCAGGGTGGAGCTTCATACTAGGAATATTATCCGGGATCGTTCACGCCGTCCAGGGCGCCGGCGCGGCGGAGGGGCGCGCACGCCCGGGCGGAGGGTCGCCGCCTGCCTACGGCGGTGGTGGCCGGCACGCCGAACGGCTCCAGGGGCCATGCGCGGTCGCTCCGCGGTCCGGCCTCCGGGTCGCAATGGCCGCGGCTCCGGGGAAAGCCCGTGGCGCGGGCACTCAGTTCACCCGCAGACGGCCGCCGGTGCCGGAGCCGCCGCGGACGGATTGGGCGCGGTAGCTGCGGGTGGCGACCACCAGCTTGTTGTAGGCGTCCACGAAGGCCGCGACCGTCGCTTGGCCCTGCGGCGTGCGGGTGAAGCCGCCCATGCCTCCGCCGAGCGCGGTGCCGCCGCCGATGCCGAGGCCGGCGAGGCTGGCGCCGAGGTTGGTGGCGGTGGAGCTGCCCTCGGACGCCGCGATCTGCACGCCGCTGCGGATGTCCACCAGCGACATGGTGACGTTGGTGCTGTTGGAGCGCAGGGCGCCGCCGAGGGCGCCGGCGGCCAAGCCGCCCCATCGGCCGCCGGCCAGCCCGCCCAGGCCGCCGAGCCCGCCGGCCAGCCCGCTCGTGGTGTCGCCGGCGAAGAGGATGGCGGGCTCGAGGAAGTAGTCGGCCGCGACGCGCTGGCCCATCTGCTGGTTGGAGCCGGCGCGGAACTCGCCGCTGTTGCGCTGGTACTGCGTGATGCCGAAGATCCGGCTCTCCATCCGCTGGTTGCCGAGCGACGTGATGATGAAGCAGTTGGACTGCTGCACAACCAGCCGGACCATCGGCTCGATGCTCGTGACCTGCGTGCGCGAGTAGAAGGGCCCCCACCAGGCTTGGTTGCGGCCGTCGTCGACCGCGAGCGTGCCGAGCGGCTCGCTGCACCGCTGGAGGGAATCGACGGCGTTGACGCTGGTGCCGCCGGCGGCGGCGCCGGTGACAGGCCCGCTCGACGTGCCTTGCGACAGGCCGTTGCAGCCGGCCAAGAGCAGCGCGGCCGCGGCGAGGGCGCCGCCTTGCTTGACCCACGACACTGACACCTTGATCGCCTCCCGCGCAGTCGAGACCGAAACGGTTCCGGCCTAACATGGCGATAAAACTGCGACAAGGCGGGCGGGCGCCGGCGCGGTGGCGAGCGCGGCCGCAGCGGGGTATAGGCGCCGCCATGCTGCAGATCATGACGCCGCCCGCGCCGGCCGTCCTCTACGTGTCCGACGCAACCCAGCCGCGCCGGCTGGAGCGCGCGCTGGAGGACCTGAAGACCGGCTTCGCCCGTTGGCGCTTGGCGGCGGCGCTCGCGCGGCTCGACATCCGCAACCGCTACCGCGGCTCGGTGCTCGGGCCGTTCTGGCTCTCGCTCTCCACCGCGATCATGGTGGTCGCGCTCGGCCTGCTCTACTCCACGCTGTTCGCGCTGCCCGTCGAGGAGTACCTGCCCTACCTCGCGGTGAGCCTCATCATCTGGAACAACCTGGTGTCGCAGAACGTCACGGACGCCTGCGACAGCCTGACTGCCGCCGAAGGCATCATCCGCCAACTGCCGCTGCCCTACACCGTCTACGCGCTGCGCTGCGTGTTCCGCAACGCGGCGGTGGCGGCGCACAGCCTGCCGCTGGTGCTGCTGGTGTTCCTGTTCTTCGGGCGCGTGCCGGGGCCGGGGGCGCTGCTGGCGATCCCGGGGCTGCTGCTGGTGGCGGTGAACGCCTTCGCCCTGTCCCTCGCCTTGGGCATGGTGTGCGCCCGCTTCCGCGACATCCCGCCCATCGTCGCCAACGTGCTGCAGCTCGCGTTCTTCATGTCGCCGGTGATCTGGAAGCCCGAGCTGCTGGGCGAGCGGCAGGTCTGGCTGCCGCTCAACCCGTTCTACGCCTTGATGGAGACGGTGCGCGGGCCGCTGGTGGAGGGCGGGGCGGCGCCGGTGGTGTGGGCCTCGGCGGTCGGCTTCACCCTGCTCACCTGCGCCCTGTCCTTCGCGTTCTTCGTCCGCTTCCGCGGCCGCATCTCGTTCTGGGTCTAGCCGCCGTGCCGCACATCCGGGCCGAAGACGTGGCCATCGAATTCCCGCTGTACCACGTCGGCGCGCGGTCGCTGAAGAAGCGGCTGCTGGCGCGCACGCCGCTGCGGCTCAAGCAGGACGACAGCAACCGCATCGTGGTGGCGGCGCTGCGCGGCTTGTCCTTCGCCATCGAGCGCGGCGACCGCGTGGCGCTGGTGGGCGGCAACGGCGCCGGCAAGACCACGCTGCTGCGGACGCTCGCCGGCATCTACGAGCCCGTGGGCGGGCGGCTGGAGGTGGCGGGCAGCGTCGGCTCGCTGATCGACCCGGCGGCCGGCATGGAGCAGGTCTCGACCGGGCGCGAGAACATCCTCCTGCGCGCGCTGTACCGCGGGCTGGACGACGCGGAGGCCGCGGAGATGGCCGAGGAGGTCGGGCGGTTCAGCGGCCTCGGCGAATTCCTGGACGTGCCGGTGCGGACCTACTCCGCCGGGATGCAGGTGCGGCTGTCCTTCGCCATGGCCACCGTGATCGCGCCCGAGATCCTGCTGATGGACGAGTGGCTGCTGGCCGGCGACGCCGACTTCATGCAGCGCGCCCAGGAGCGGCTGGGGCGCTTGGTGGAAGGCGCAGACATCCTGGTGCTGGCGACCCACAACACGGGGGTGGCGCGGGAGTGGTGCAACCGGGCGATACGTCTGGAAGCGGGCCGCATCGTGGCGGACGGGCCGGTGGACGAGGTGCTGGGCGCCATGCAGGCCGCGCCGGTCGGGGTGGGCGTTTAGGGGAGGGCGCCGCCCCCACGGCTTGCTCGTCCGAGCGTGTCCGTCGGCCGCGACGCGGTCGCCTCAACCCGTTCCGAGCGCCAGCGTGGCCGTCCCGACGACTTCGAACCCGAGGTGGTCGCCGCGCCTCCAGCAACGCCGCACCGACTGGCTCTCGCCCCCGGGGAGGCGCAAGGTCACCAGCTCCGGGACGTCGGCGGGCGCCATGAGGTGCGCTTGGGCGCCGTGGGGCGACAGGTCCAACAGCACGCAGTCCAGGACCGAGCCGCCGAAAGCGATCTGCGCGGGCTTGAACATCCGGCACCGGCCCGCCCGCCGCTCGCGCCAAGCGCCGTCCTGTGACGCAACTCCGGCCGCCGCTTCCTGGGAGGCCACCATCGCTTCCATGCCTTTGGTCCCCGCTGATCACAACTTACACGCGCATGACCAGATATACACTCGCCCTTGACGGGGCTGAAGCGAAAATGTTGGGCTTCCGGAAATGAGCTGCGTTCAACCCCCGGACGGGCTCGGCCGCAGGGCGGCGACCATCGCGTCCGCGACGTGGCGCACCACGGCGTCTTCGTCGCGCCGGCCGTGCCACGCCAGGTCGAGGCGGAAGCCCTCGACGGGGATCGGGGGAGGCAACGCGACGAAGGGGGCGGCCGCGTCGCGCGGGACGCACCGGCTCGGCAGGGTGGCGACCAGGTCCGAACCGAGGAGGAGCGGCGGCACCATCAGGAAGCTCGGCACCGTGACGGCGACCCGGCGGGACAGGCCGCGCGCGGCCAACTCGGCGTCGAGCGGCGTGGCGCCGCCGCCGCGCCCCGACACCACGACGTGCGGATGGGCGAGCCACGCGTCGAGGTCGAACCGCGCGGCCGCCGGGTGGCCGCGGCGCATGACGACGCGGTAGCTCTCCTGCGCCAGCGCCGTCCGGCGAAAGGCCGGCTCCAACGGGGGCAGCACGGACGCCACCAGCTCCACCTCGCCGCGCGCGAGCTGCGCGACGGCTTCCTCCGCGCCGCGCCAGGGCAGGACGGCCAAATCGACTCCGGGTGCGGTCTCCGACAGGCGCCGGCGCAACCCGGCGACCGCCTCCACCGCCAGCGCGTCCGCCATCAGCAACCGCACGGTGCGGCGCACCGACCCGAGATCGGGCGCCGGGGCGCGCAGCACGGCCTTGACGGAGGCGAGCGCCGCTTTGAGCGACGGCCGCAGCGCCTCGGCGGCCGGCGTCGGGCGCATACCGCCCCGCCCGCCGCGTTCGAGCAACGGGTCGTTGAACAAATGCCGGAGACGGTCGAGGGCGCTGGACGCCGCGGGCTGCGACAGGCCGAGCCGGGCCGCGGCGCGCGTGACGTGCGCCTCGTCCAGCAGGGCGTCGAGGACCACCAACAGGTTCAGGTCCACGGAGCGCAAATCATTCATGTGCTGAATGTCGCTCTATACGAAGTATCTGTTGGAGCGATCGTAAGCGCTCGGCCAGTCTCCTGTCGAACCCAGACGGAGAGCCGCCGATGTCCGACATCCTGATCCTGCTGTCCCATCCCGAGTACGCCCGGTCCCGCGCGAACCGGGCCATGGCGGAGGCCGCCGCGCGCGTCCCCGGCGTGGAGGTGGCCCACTTGGACGGGCTCTACCCCGACGGGCGGTTGGACGCGGACGCCGAGGTGGCCCGGCTGATCGCGGCCCGCCGCGTGGTGCTGCAGTTCCCGGTCCAGTGGTACTCGACGCCGCCGCTGCTCAAGGCGTGGCAGGACGCGGTGCTGAGCCGGATGTTCTACGTCCACCCGGACACGGAGGGCGCGCGGATCGCCGGGCGGCCGCTGATGGTCGCGGCGACGGCGGGGAACACGCCGGCCGCCTACTCGGCGGAGGGCGTCAACCTGTTCCCGCTGCCGGAGCTGCTGAAGCCGCTCCGCTCCACCGCGCACCGCTGCGGCCTGGCCTGGCGCGAGCCGTTCCTGGTGTACGAGGCCCGGGGGGCGTCCGACGAGGCGTTGGCGTCGGCCGGCGAGCGGTACGCGGATCGGCTCCGGGCCTTCGCGGAGGAGGGCTGACGCGGCGCCGGCAGGGCGGCGCGGGCGCGCTTCAAGCCGCCGCAGCCTCCCGCCACACCGCCGCGATCCGCCGCGCCGTTTCCGCCCAACTGAAGCCCGCCGCGTGCGCCGGCCCGGCCGCGCGCAGGCGGGCCGCGAGCGCGGCGTCCTCCAGCACAGCGGCCAAGCCGGCGGCGATGGCCTCCGGGTCCAGCGGGTCCACGGCGAGGCCGGCGTCCCCCGCCGTTTCCGCCACCGCCGTCGTGGCGCTGTGGACCAGCGGCGCGCCGCAGGCCATCGCCTCCAGCACCGGCAGGCCGAAGCCTTCGTAGAGGCTGGGGTAGGCCACGGCGGCGGCGCGGGCGTAGAGCGCGGCCAGCGCCGCGTCGTCCACCCGGCCGAGGGGGCGCGCGTCGCCGGCCGCCAGCGCGCGGGCGAGCGCCGGCCCCGCCTCCACGCCCCCCCAGCCGATGCCGCCGGCCAGGACGAGCGGCGCGCGGCGCCTGAGCGCGGCGGGCAGCAACGCGTGCGCCACCGCCAGGCGCTCCAGGTTCTTGCGCGGCTCCAGGGTGCCCACCGCGAGGACGTAGCCGCCGTCCGCCAACCCGTGCGCCGCCAGCACGGGCGCCGCCCCGTCAGCGTCGACGGGGCGGAACGCGTCCCCGGCCGCCAGCGGCACCACGGCGACGCGGGCGCGGTCCACGCCGAACTCGGCCGCCGCCTCGTCCGCGGTGAAGCCCGAGATCGCCACCCAGCGCGACACTTGGCGCAGGGCGCGCGGCAGGTGGCGGTCGATCCAGGCGAGGCGGTCGGCCGGGTGCATGTCCGGGTGGCGCCGCCACGACAGGTCGTTCACCACCGACACGGTGGGCCCCGCGTCGAAAGGCCGCGGGAGCATGTTGGGCTCGTGCAGCACCGCCGGCCCGCCTCCGGAACCCCCGAGCGCCGCCGCCGCGGCCCGGTGCATCGACCGCCGCGTGAGCGCCCCTGACGCGGACAGGGCGAGGCCACCGGCCAAGGGCAGGGCGGCCACGCGGTCGCGCCACGGGCGCCGCGCCGGCCCGGCGGGGACCGGCGCCTCCGGCGGGGAGTCCAGCAGCGCCCCGGGCAGCAGGCGCCCGCCCATCACCGGATGCAATTCGGCGAGCCCCGGCTGCCGCAGCACGGCGCGCGCCACCTCCAACGCCGCGCGGCCCACGCCCGTCCGGGCGCCGAACAGCGTCTCGGCGGCGTACAGAACGACTGGGGGGGCCGGCGCCGCGGAGCCGGCGGCCGCCCCGGGGCGGGCCGCCCCGCTCGCGTGGGCGGCGCCGGGCCGTTCCCCGGCCGCGGTGGCGGCCATCCGGTCGCCCGGCCCGTCTACAGCGGGGAGCGACCGGGCGTGCCCGACCCTGCGCGGCTGTTCGCGGCTTCCGCGGCGGCGTCGAGGTTGGCGCACAGGAGCGGGCCGAACTCCACGCGGCGGTCGAGCGCGTCCGACGCGTCGTCCGAGCCGGTGCCGATCAGCGGCTCGCGCGCGCCGACGCCCGCCGCCCGCGTCCGTTCGCGCAGCCCCGACCGCTCCGCGACGAGCCGCGCCCGGAGGCGCTCGGCCCGCCCGCGCGACAGGCGGTCGTTGGCGGCCGCCGTCCCCGTCAGGCTCGCGTGCCCGGTGAGCAGGAGGCAGGCGGAGCGCTCGTCCGTCCTGGCGGCGATCTGGCGTATCCACATGCCGTAGGGGGCGCTCACGGCCGAGTCGGGCACGAACGCCGTGGAGCCGGGGCGGTAGAGGAACTTCACCGCGAGCCGCTCCTGCCGCAGCCCGAAATCGACCACGCGCCCGAAGGCCTCTTCCGCGTCGCGGCGGCGCCCGAGCGCCCAGGTGGACAAGTACAGCCCGTTGTGGACGCGCATCTGGTCGCCGGCCGGCAGGCTCTGCGCCTCGGCGTAGCGGTCGAGCGCTTCGCGGTAGCGGCCGGCCTCGTAGGCGACCATGCCGTCGCCGACCAGGGCCCCCACGGTGAGGCCCTGCGCGTAGACCGGGTCGATCGCCGCGCCGGGGCGCGCTTCGACGGTGCGGATGTACGCCGCCACGGCCGGGTCGGGCAGCCAGCCCGGGGCGTCGCGGAAGAAGGGCGCGGGCGCCGTGTTGACGTCCTCCGCGCGGACCAGCGCCGTCTCCGCGTCGAGGACGCGCCCGGAGCGCGGGTCGGCCAGCACCGCCCGCATCCGGTAGGCGCGGGGCCGCCCGTCCGCGGGGGCCGCGGCGCCGGACTCGGTGACGCCGGCGACGCTCCCGAGCAGGACGAGAGGCGCGTCCGCCACCCCGGCGACGTTGAGGGGGCGGAGTTCGACGGACGGGTAGCGGGCGCGCACGTGCTCCGAGATGCGCGCCACCGCCGCGCGGGTGGTCGCGGTTTCGACCCCGCTGGAGCGGTCCACGAAGGGGTCCACCACCAGCGCGAAGCGCCTGCCGGCGCCGCCCGGTTGCGCCGCCCCGGCCCGGGCGAGCAGCGCGTCGGCGAGGCCCGTGGCCGCGGCGGCGAGGGGCTGCGGCGGCCCCGCGGGCGTCGCCGCCGTCTCTTGCGGGTAGGGCGAGGCGCCGCGCCCGCCCGACGACGGCGAGAAGACACCGGCGCACCCGCCCAGGAGCAAGGCGCCGAGCGCGGCGGCGGCGCGGGCGCCGCGCCGCGTCCAGGTCCCTTTCGTGCGAAGGCCGATCCGCGTCATCCCCATCCTCCTCGCGCCGTTCGATCCCGTGCCGGGCCCGGGCCGTTCACCCTTCTAGGCCGTGGCGCGCGAAGAGTTCCGCCGGCGGTGCCGAGTCCGCCGCGACCCGCCCCGCCTTCCAGGCGTCGGCGTAGGCGCGGCGCACGCCCGGAAGTTGGTCGCGGAACACCGGCAGGTGCTTGCAGCGCTCCAGCAGCCGCGACGCCGAGACGTTGCGGCGCACCGGGTCCTCGGCCTCGAAGTACGACTCGCGCAGCCAGCGCTCGGCTTCGTTGGCGTGGACCGCGCGGTAGCGCTCAAGCGCCGCGGCCGACACGCCCGCCCGCTCCGCGGCGTCGAACAGGTCCGGCATCCGCTCCAAGTGCCAGAGCAGCAGCCAGCGCGTCCAGGACACGTTCATGTTCACGACCATGGCGGGCTCGCCCACCCACCACGCCGGCCGGTCCTGCAGCGCCGCCAGCGCGTAGACGGAGGAAGGCACGCAGGTCAGCAAGGAGGAGAACGGCACGCCGCGCGTGTCGAGCCCGTAGCCGCGGATCGCGTGGTCGCGGCGGAAGGCGCAGGCGTAGATGGCGGTGAACAGG